>Ga0307513_10008171_pt1 | contig 13427 bp, 11 predicted proteins | sample 15_EM_MG_FD_202174 | JGI IMG/M metagenome (GOLD analysis project Ga0307513, IMG submission 202174) | Populus trichocarpa ectomycorrhiza microbial communities from riparian zone in the Pacific Northwest, United States - 15_EM | ecosystem: Host-associated > Plants > Roots > Unclassified | place...
CCGTGCCGGCCGGTCCGGCGCGGGTGCGGGCCAGCGGCACCTGGGGCGCGGCACTGGCCGCCGGGATCGGCGTCGGACCGCTGCTCGGAGCGGTGCTGTCGTGGCGGCTGCTCTACGGCGTGATCGCGGTCGCCGCGATCGCGCTCGCCGTCGCCGCGGCCGTGCTGCTCGTCGAATCCAGGTCGGGCGTGCCGCGGGCGGTCGACCTGCCCGGCATGCTCACGCTCGCCATCGGGCTGGGTGGGGTCCTCGCCGGGCTCACCGAGGTGCTCCAGCCCGGAGCAGGTGTGGCGGCGGCGGTCCTGTTCGCCTGCGGGGCACTGCTGCTCGTGGCGTTCGTCGTGATCCAGCTGCGCAGCCACGCCCCGATGACCCCACCGCGGCTCTTCCGGGAACCCGCGCTGGTCGTCGCGACAGTGGCGGCGCTCGCCGTCGGGCTCGGCATCATCGCGCTCGCGTCGTACCTGCCGGTGGTGCTGCAGCGCGGACTCGGCTTCGGTGCCGTCCCCGCGGCGCTGCTGACCCTGTCCTGGCCGGCCGTCAGCATCGTCACCGCGCTGGCCACCCGGCTGATCAGCGAACGGATCGGCGGTGCCGCACGGCTGGCCGGCGGACTCCTCGTCGTGGCCGTCGGCGAGGTGGTGCTGACTGCGCTCGATCCCGGCTCCGGCTGGCTGCTGCCGTTGGTTGCGCTGGTCATCGCCGGGCTCGGCACCGGCGTCGTCAACGCGACGCTCGGGCGGGAGGCGGTGGCCTCGGTGCCACCCGCGCAGGCCGCCACCGGCAGCGGCATCAACAACACCAGCCGCTACCTGGGCGCGGCGATCGGCGTCACCCTCGTCACGGTGCTCTGCAGCCCGACCGGCACGGAGGCACCGGCGCAGCTGCTGGCCGGCTGGGACGCGGCGGCGATCGTGGCCACGGTGCTCACCCTGCTCGGCGCCGGTGTCGCGCTGGCGGCCGGACGGCGCCGCGCGCCCGCTCCGGAACCCGGTCCCAGCCCGAGTCCGGCCGCGTAGGGAGCGACCCGCGGAGCGGGGCGGTCAGCTGTCCGGGTCCAGCCCCAGCACCGCGTCGTAGGCCCGACGGCGCGACCAACCCGGCACCCTGGCCAGCGCAAGGGCGGCCGACCGGGCCGAGACTCCGTCGGCGAGCAACGCGCGCAGCAACGCCGTCAGCTCCGCGCCCAGCTCCGCGTCGCCGGGCACGCCGTCGAGGGCGACGGCCAGCTCGCCGCTGGTCCGCTCCGCGCGCAGGCCGTCGACCGGCCCCCATCGGACGAGCCCGCCGGACGTCGGGTCCAGGACGGCGGCCGTGCTCGTGCCGCGACGCTGCGCGGCCCGTTCCAGCAACGTCGGCAGGTCACCGGCCGCGACGGTGACGACCAGCGTGGTCTCCGGTGGAGCCGAACGCAGCACCGCGTCGATCCGCGCCCGCGGGACCTGCCCGGCGAGCTGGACGGGCCCGCGCACAGGCGATGCCGCGGGCGCCGCGACCTCCGCGGGCAGCCCCGCCACCTCGACCACGATCCGCTCCGGGAACTGCAGGGCCGCCGTCGTCGACGCGCCCGGCAGCCCCGCCGTCGCCACCACCAGCACCCGCGACAGCTCTCCGGCGAGCAGGCCCGCGACCGCGTCCGAGCCGGAGAGCCGTTGCCTGCCGGCAAGGAGCCGGCCGGCATCGGCGTCCTCGACGACCACCGCGTCGGCGGCGGCGAGCTCGGCCAGCAGCCGCGGCGACGGCACCGCGCCCGGGGCCGCCCAGGCCAGCACCAGAGCGACGCGCCCGTCCGGGCGGCGGGCCAACCGCTCGAGCTGCACCGTGATCCGCGTGGCGGGATCGGTGATGCGGGAGAGCAGCTCCCGCGGCAGCTGCGCGGCGCCCGCCGAGGCCTCGGTGGCCAGCGTGTCGGGCCGACGGTCCGTGCCGCGGCGCACCACGGCGGTGCCGCCCGCCCAGTCGGGGTTCGCGATCGCGTCCACCGTCGCGACGGCGTCGCCCGCCTCGATGTGGATCCGGACCGGGCCGGCGACCGCCGTCCCGACGACCCGGCCGGCCACCCCGATCACGCAGGTCGCGCGCTCGGTGACCTCGCGATCCGGGGTGAACTCCAGGGTCTTCGCGTGGGTGGCGCGCAGCGCGGGATGCCCCGTCAGCTCCAGGCGCGGCAAACCGTCGTCCACGGGTCGGGAACACTACCGCCCGTGCACCGGATCATCGGCAAACGCGTGGTGGAGCTTCCACCCGCCGGGTTCGCGGAGCTGCGCGCGCAGCATTCCGGCGTGCTGCTCGACGTCGGCACCGGCGACGGGAAGCACGTCCTGCACCTGGCCCGGCAACGTCCGGACATGCTCGTCGTCGGCCTCGACGCGAGCGTCGACGCGTTGCGCAAGACCTCGGCGAAGGCCGCGACCAGGGCGGACCGGGGTGGGCTGCCCAACGTCGTGTTCCTGCGCGCGGCCGCCGAGCGTCCGCCGGAGGGGCTCGTCGGCGTCGACGAGGTGCACGTGCTCATGCCGTGGGGCAGCCTGCTGCGCGGCACTCTCGGCGACGGGACGGTGCTGGAGGCCCTCGCGGCGGTCTGCGCACCCGGCGCACCGTTCCTCGTCACGCTCAACCTGCACGCCTGGCGGCCACCGGTGGCGGAGGTCGGCGGACGCCCCGAGCCCGACCCGGAGTCCGCGCTCACCGGCCTCCGCGACCGCTACGCCGAGGCCGGCTGGCAGCTCTCCGAGGCGCACTACCTCGACGACGCGGGGATCGCCGCCCTGGCCACGTCGTGGACGAAACGGCTGGGGTCCTCGCGTGATCAACTCGACGTCCTCGCGCTGCACGGGACGGTGCACGCGCAGATGCACGGATAGGCTCTGTCCTGCGCAAACGACCGCGGCAGCCGCCATGGGCGGGCGCCACCCGGTCGATCCCTGCCGGTATCGACTGGCTAGGATCGCACCACGGCGTACGACGCCCGGTTCTCCGGGCGAGCAGGGAGGCTCAGTGACCGAGGACGAGGCGGTCGCGCTCGGGCTCGACGGAGCCGGCCTCCCGGCGGGGATCGACGCCAGCCGACCCTCGATCGCCCGCGTGTACGACTACATCCTCGGCGGCAAGCAGCACTTCTCGATCGACCGCGAGGTCAGCAAGGCGATCTTCAAGGTGCTGCCGGAGTCGCGGCAGCTCGCCGAGAGCGGGCGGATCACGCTGCTGCGCATGGTGCGCTGGCTCGTCCGGGACGCCGGCATCACCCAGATCCTCGACCTCGGTTCGGGCCTGCCCACCGAGGGCAACGTGCACGAGATCGCGCACGAGATCGATCCCGGTGTCCGCATCGTCTACGTCGACAACGACCCAATGGTGCTGGCGCACGGCCGTGCGCTGCTGGACGGCAGCAAGAACGTCACCGTGATCGAGGCCGACGTCCGCGAGGTCGAGAAGATCTTCGCTGACCCCGACCTGCGCGCCCTGATCGACGTCGACACACCGTTCGCGATCATCACCGCCAACGTGCTGCACCATCTCGAGGACGGCGACGCCTACGCCACCGCCGCGGCGTTGCGGGCCGAGCTCACGCCGGGCTCGTACTTCGTGAGCTGCAACTTCCTCGACGACGACGAGCAGCGGGCGAAGGACATGGAACGGGCGATGATCGAGGGCGGGCTCGGCACCGGCCGCTTCCGCAACTGGTCGGAACTGCAGCGGTTCTTCGAGGGCCTGGAGATGGTGGAGCCCGGTCTCACCTACGCCCACGACTGGCGGCCCGACGAGGAGACCCCGGTCGACAGCCCGGTGCACACCCTCCACTCCGGAGGCATCGGCCACCGGCCGAGCTGACGCCGATCCCCGCCGGATCCGGCCGATCCGGATCACGTCGTCGATTCCCGACGACCGTTGGCCGGGTCCCCGCGAGCCGTGCCACGCGCACAACGCGCCGCCGCTAGGCTTGGTCAAGACGGGGGTGTACGGCGGATTCGCTGGTGGCGCTCCCCACGAATCGGCGAGTAGCACGACGCCCGGCGCCGGGCGGTGGAGGAGGGTCCGTGACCGACGACCAGACCGCTGACCAGGGCATCGACGGCACGGTGGTGTCGCCCGAGATCGACCCGAACCGGCCGTCGATCGCGCGGGTGTACGACTACGTCATCGGTGGCAAGCAGCACTTCGCGATCGACCGCGAGGTCAGCAAGGCCCTCTTCGCGGCCGTTCCCGAGGTCGGCCAGCTCGGTCGCAGTGGGCGCACCACGTTGCTGCGCTCGGTCCGCTGGCTCGTCGAGGAGGCGGGGATCGACCAGATCGTCGACCTCGGCTCCGGCCTGCCGACCGCGGGCAACGTGCACGAGATCGCGCTCGAGAGCAATCCCGACGCGCACGTGGTCTACGTCGACAACGACGCGATCGTGCTCGCGCACGCCAGGGCGTTGCTCGCCGACCACGAGCACGTCACCGTGATCCAGGCCGACATCAACGACGTCGACGGCATCTTCGCCAACCCGGAGCTGCTCCGTCTGATCGATCTCGACCGCCCGTTCGCGATCATCGCCTCCAGCATCATCCACCACCTCGAGGACGGGCCTGCCCTCGCCACGACGGCGGCGCTGCGGGCGAAGCTGTCCCCCGGTTCGTACCTGATGTCCGCCAACTTCCTCGACGACGACGAGCCGCGCGCGAAGGAGCTGGAGAGGGCGTTCCTCGAGGGCGGCCTCGGCACCGGCCGGTTCCGCACGTGGGCCGAGCTCGCCGAGTTCTTCGAGGGCCTGGAGATGGTGGAGCCCGGCCTGGTCTACGCCAACGACTGGCGCCCCGACGCCAAGACCCCGAGCAACAGCCCCGTCCAGACGCTCTACGCGACGGGCATCGGCCTCAAGCCGACCGTCTAGTCCCTTTCGCCCTGGTGGGCGGCCCGTTCCGGGCATCATTTTCGGACTAGTGGCGCTGCTGGCCGGGCTCAGAACTCGGCCAGCAGCTCGCGGACCCTGGCCCGGCTCTGCACGGGCGTCATGGCGGCCACACCGAGCCGTTCCATCGCCCACAGGTAGTCCTCGACGTCGGCGCGCCGGTCGAGGTAGGTGGCGCTGTTGTACTGCTCGAGGTAGACGATGTCGGGCAGCTCGGACTGGGCGAACCGCAGGATGGTGAACGGGCCACCCATGGCCGCGTGGCCGCCCGCGAGGAACGGCAGCACCTGCATCGTGACGTTCGGCTGTGCGGTGATCTCGAGGATGTGCTCGAGCTGAGCGCGCATGACTGCGTTGGAGCCGACCGGCCGGTTCAACGCGCTCTCGTCGACGATGGCCCAGAGGCGAGGACCGCCGGGCTGCATGAGCACCTTCTGCCGCGTGAGCCGCATCTGGGCGCGACGGTCGACCTCGTGGGCCGGCACGCTGGGGAAGAACAGGCGGATCACGGCGCGGGCGTAGGCCTCGCTCTGCAGGAGGCCGGGCAGCAGCTGCGCCTCGAAGGTACGGACGGACTGCGCCTCCTGCTCGAGGCGCAGGTACATCTCGAACCAGCCCTGCACGAGGTCGCTGTCACGGCTCCACCAGCCGCGCTCGTTCGAGCGGTTGGCCATCGCCAGGAACGCTGCGCGCTCCCGGTCATCGGTGACGCCGTAGAGATCGAGCAGATCCTCGATGTCGCGGGTCTTGAACCCGACGCGACCCAGTTCCAGCCGGCTGATCTTGGCGTGCGACGCGCGGATGTGCGACCCGGCCCGCTGTGGGCTGATGCCCGCTTCCTCACGGAGGCGGCGCAGCTGGGTACCCAACAGGATTCGGTTGACCGTGGGGCCACTGTCCAGAGGATCGGGTTCCGGGCGGGCTGGCACGACGGAGCTGCTCCCAGGGGGCATGGCGGACGAGCTGGCCCGTCAGCTTACCGTGCCGGCGCATCCCCGGCACAGTTCAGTGCTTGGTTGATCAGCCAGTGCTGGCATATCAGCCGGCGAGGTCGTCGAACTCGCCGTTGCGCGCTCCGGCCACGAATGCGGCGATCTCGGCGCTCGTGTAGATCAGGGCCGGCCCGTGCGGGTCGAGCGAGTGCCGCACCGCGACGGCACCATCGCCCAGGGGCGCGAGCTCGACGCAGTTCCCGGCGCCACTGGCCCGACTCTTGCGCCACGCGACCGCGCCGAGGCGATCCGCGGGGACGCTGCGACCCGGCTGGATCTCGATCTCCAACGACATCTCCATCACCTCTTCCGTCACCGACGAGATTACCGTCGGCGTTGCAAACGTGTTTGCAGATGATGTTGCACGAGCCGTTGCGAATGCAAGCCGAGCACGGCAGAATCACAGTCGTACGGATCGGGGAAGGGTGGATCGATGAGTGTGAGCGAGCCGGTCGGAGCATGGCCGCCGCAGGTTCGTGACACCTCGACCCAGCCAGCTGTAGTACCCGCTCCCGCACCTGCCCCGGTGCCCGCCGCCATCCCCGAGCGCGAAGCCGACACCGGCCCGATCGTCACCGTCACCGTCACGTGCGTCCACGATGGTCAGTCCCACGCCGTCCCCGACACGGAGCTGACCAGCATGACCGCCGGTTCCGGCTACTACCGGGCCGTGTGCGGGCACGTCGTCACCGCAGCGCCGATGGTCGCCCCCGAAGGCGCCCCCTGCCCCCACTGCGACGAGACCCGCGAGATCAAGGTGTCCCCGCGGGCCCGGCGGCTCGGGCTGCGCCTGCTCGGCGGCTGACCAGCCCGGCAGGTAGCACATCGCGACCTCGCCCTGAGGTCAGGCTTGTCCGGGCTGCGACGTTCCCGGGCCGGCGATGGAAGCTGCAAGCAGTGCTTGCGCCGCCGTGTAGGTGAGCATCACCCCGGCCTCGACCGCAGCCGCAGGCCGGCCCGCGCGCGGGCCGCCGAACAGCGAGAGCGCCACCAGCCCGTCGGAGACGACGAACAGCGCACCTCCGGCGGCCAACGCCCGTCCACGGGCATCGCGTCGACGGAGGCCTGAGACGACAGCGGCGTGCCCCATGGACGTGACGAGCGCGGCGTAGGCGGCCACCGGGCCGCGCAGGACCGGCCGGTCGGCGAGCCGCGGGGCGATCGCGGCGGACGCGGCGAGCGCGGCCGCACCGAAGACGGCGGTACTGACCCACTCCCCCGGTACCGCGGCCTCGACGGTCCGCAGCGCGCGCACGTCGCGCAGGTAGGCCACGTGGGCGGCGGCGAAGCCGCCGATGCCTCCGGCCAGCGCCGCGTCACCGGTGCCGAGGAGCGCGACGTCTCCGGCCCACGCACCGGCCAGGGCCGCCCGCGGTGCCCGCGGGCCCACGGCGAACGCCAGTAGCGGCATCAGCGCTGGCTTCGTCAGCAGGCGCAGCCGCCGGGCGCCGGCGGCCGCGGCGACGGTGTCCACGAGCGCCATCGCGCCGTACGCCGACCAACGGGCCTGCCGGGAGATCACCATCCCGGCAGTGTGCCCGATCCGGCGTCAGCCGCTCTTCTCCGCGACCCAGGACCCGACGATCTCGACGAACCGCTCGGGCATGTGCAGCTGCGGGACGTGCCCGACACCCGGCAGCTCGACGTACTGCCAGGTCGGGTTGCGACGCGCCACCCGGCGGGCCGATCCGACCGGCACCAGACGGTCGGCGGTGCCGTGCATCAACAGCACGGGCACCCGGATCCCGGCCATCGCCGCCCAGTAGCGGGCCGGACGGGCGTTGACCAGCACGAGCGAGCGCGCCGCGACGACGAACCCGCGATCCATGCCCTCCGGGTCATGACGGGCGTCCACCAGTGCTGCCGAGCGGTCGAGCAGCTCGGCCGGCACCGCTTCGGGTTCGACGCCGCACAGCCGCAGCGACGCCTCCGTCATCCCTCTGCTGCCCAGCCGCCTGCGGCGCACCGCCAACGCCCGCGCGCCGAACCCCGGCATCGCGCCTGCGACGAACGCCGTGGTCACGACCGGGTCGATGCCGTAGATGCCGGCCGGCGGCACCGACGGGTCCACCAGCACGAGGCCCCGCACCAGGTCCGGCGCGGCGGCGGTGGCGAGGATCGAGATCATCCCGCCCATCGAGTTCCCGACGAGCACGACCGGCTCCCCGACGACCTCCCGCACGAACCGGACGAGCAGGGCCGCGTTCGCCTGCACGGTGGTCGCGCGGCCCGCCGGCTCGGTGCCGCCGAACCCGGGCAGGTCCAGCGTCCACACGGTGCCGTGCTCGGCGAGCCCCGACGCGACCAGGCTCCAGTTCAGGTGGGACCCGCCCAGGCCGTGCACCAGCACCAGCGGCGGCGCGTCCGCGGGCCCCGGATGCACCTGGTGATGGACCGCCCCGCCGAGGTCGACGAACCGGGCGCGGGGGTCGTCGGCGAGCGGGGAGCGGGTCGGGTGCGGCATACGGTGTTCCTTCCGGGGCGGGGCCCCGTGCAGCGCGACGATCGCGACGGGGGACGATCGAGCACATCATGACGCTGACCGACCGTCTCCCCCGCGATCCCGACGATCAGGACGCTCTCGTCGAGGCCTTCACCGACTGGGCGTTCGAGGAACGTGGGCTCTCGCTCTACCCGGCGCAGGAAGAGGCGTTGCTGGAGCTCGTGACCGGCAGCAACGTCATCCTGTCGACGCCGACCGGGTCGGGGAAGTCGCTCGTGGCGGTCGGGGCCCACGCCGCGACGCTGCAACGTGGACAACGCACTTTCTACACCGCACCCATCAAGGCGCTGGTGTCGGAGAAGTTCTTCCAGCTCATCGACACGTTCGGCGCGGAGAAGGTGGGCATGCTCACCGGCGACGCCGCCGTCAACGAGCAGGCGCCGATCATCTGCTGCACCGCCGAGATCCTGGCCAACATCGCGCTGCGCTCCGGCACGGCCGTCGACGTCGGTTCCGTCGTGATGGACGAGTTCCACTTCTACGCCGATCCCGATCGTGGCTGGGCGTGGCAGGTGCCGCTGATCGAGCTGCCGCAGGCGCAGTTCCTGCTGATGAGCGCCACGCTGGGCGACGTCAGCTTCTTCCGCGAGGACCTCACCCGCCGCACCAAGCGCGACACCGCGGTGATCGCCGGGGTGGAGCGGCCGGTGCCGCTGCACTTCCGCTACGTCACCACACCGCTGCACGAGACGATCGGCGATCTGCTGGCCACGCGGGAGGCGCCGGTCTACGTCGTGCACTTCACGCAGGCGTCCGCTGTGGAGCGGGCCCAGGCGCTGATGAGCGTCAACGTCACGTCCAAGGAGGACAAGGCCGCGATCGCCGAGCTCATCGGCAACTTCCGGTTCACCGCCGGCTTCGGCAAGACCCTCTCCCGGTTGGTCCGCCACGGCATCGGCGTGCACCACGCCGGCATGCTGCCGCGCTATCGGCGACTCGTGGAGACGTTGGCCCAGGCCGGGTTGCTCAAGGTCATCTGCGGCACCGACACCCTCGGGGTCGGGATCAACGTTCCGATTCGGACGGTGCTGTTCACCGCGCTGGCGAAGTACGACGGCACCCGCACCCGCCCGTTGAAGGCGCGGGAGTTCCACCAGATCGCCGGCCGTGCCGGCCGGGCCGGCTACGACACGGTCGGCACGGTGGTCGCGCAGGCTCCCGAGCACGAGGTGGAGAACGCGCGGCGGCTCGCCAAGGCCGGCGACGATCCCAAGAAGCGCAAGCGGGTGGTGCGCACCAACGCACCGGAGGGCTTCGTCGGCTGGTCCGAGGTGAGCTTCGAGAAGCTGCAGAACGCCCAGCCCGAGGCGTTGACCAGCCACTTCTCCGTCACCTTCGCCATGCTGCTGAACGTGATCACCCGACCGGGAGACGCGTTCGCCGCCATGCGGCACCTGCTCGAGGACAACCACGAGCCGCGCCACCGCCAGCGCCGCCACATCCTGCGCGCCATCGCGATCTACCGGGCGCTGCGCACCGCCGGCATCGTCGAGGAGCTGCCCGAGCCGGACGCCGAGGGCCGTCGGGTCCGCGTGGTCGGCGACCTGCAGCTGGACTTCGCGCTCAACCAGCCGCTGTCGCCGTTCGCGCTCGCCACCTTCGAGCTGCTCGACCGCGAGTCCCCCACCTACGCCATGGACATGCTGTCGGTGCTGGAGGCGACGCTCGACGATCCCCGGCCCGTCCTCTACGCGCAGCAGAACAAGGCCAAGGGCGAGGCCGTCGCCGCGATGAAGGCCGACGGCATCGAGTACGAGGAGCGGATGGCCCGGCTGGAGGAGGTCACCTGGCCCACGCCGCTGGACGAGCTGCTGCATGCCGCGCTGGAGACCTACCGGCGCGGCGCACCGTGGGTGGAGGACGCCCGGCTCGCGCCGAAGTCCGTGGCCCGCGACATGTACGAGCGCTCGATGACGTTCGTCGAGTACGTGAGCTTCTACCAGCTGGCCCGCTCCGAGGGCCTGGTGCTGCGGTATCTCGCCGACGCCTACCGCGCCCTGCGTCAGACGGTGCCGGACGAGGCGAAGACCGAGGAGCTCGCTGACGTCGAGGAGTGGCTGGGCGAGCTGGTGCGCCAGGTCGACTCCAGCCTGCTCGACGAGTGGGAGGCGCTCGCGGCCGGTGCCGGGACCGGCGACGAGCCGCGGCCGCCGGCGCTCGACCAGGGCCCGGCAGGCGTCACGCGCAACGCGCGGGCGTTCCGGGTGCTGGTGCGCAACGCGATGTTCCGGCGGGTCGAGCTGGCCGCGCTCAACCGGTGGGACCTCCTCGGCGAGCTCGACAGCGACTCGGGCTGGACGGGTGAGGAGTGGCGGACGGCCTTGGAGCCGTTCTTCGCCGAGCACGGCTACGGCGGCATCGGCACCGGCCCGAACGCGCGCGGTCCGGCGCTGATCACGATCGAGGAGGAGCCGGACCGGTGGCTCGTCCGACAGGCGATCGACGACCCGGCCGGCGACCGCGACTGGGCGATCACCGCGGAGGTCGATCTGGCGGCCTCCGACGAGGAGGGCACAGCCGTCGTGTGGATCACCGGAGTGGCTCCGCTGGGCGGGTGAGAGCGCGATCACCGTTGCCTCCGTCGGGTGGCGGAACGGCCCACGCACGGTAATCTCGGCGCGGGATCGGGTGCCCGCAGTCGGGGCACCCCAAGCACGACGCGGGGGTCGCTCTGGTGGTGTCGGATCGATCACCGGTCGGTTCGGACGCCGCGGCGGCGGCGCGACGGTGGGCCGAAGCAGTGGCCGCGCACCTACCCCGACCGGTCGCCGACCTGTTACCCCTGGTGACGAGCTCGGTGGAGCGTCTGGCCGCCGCGCTGCACCTCGACGAGATCGATCTCGCGGCAACTCCCCGCACTCCGGAGGGGCTCGGTGAGGTGCTGGGTGCGCTGGTGTCCGGGTTCGCCCACGGCCTCTCCGGCGATCGCGCCCTCCCGTCCGGCGCGCGTCGGATCGGGCTGTGGATCAGCGATCGCGCGGGCACCGTCGTGGAGGCCAACCAGGTGTTCGTCGGCCTGGTCGGCCGGACGCTGGAGGAGGTCGTCGGCCGGCCGCTGCCCCGGCAGGTGCTGGAACCGGATGCCGTCGAGCAGCTCGCGAGCGGGGCCATCGAGCATCTGCGGGTCCACCGCACCTGGCTGGACGGTGAGGCCAACACGGTGCACGCCGACGTGCTGGCGCTGCACACCGCGGGCAGCACCGACACCGGCCCGTGGGTCGTCGGGCTGGTGGAACGGACCGACCCCCGGTCGGCCGCGATCCTGTTCCCCGACCACGATGCGTTGACCGGGCTGCTGGACCGCGCCGCGCTGTTCGACGCGCTGGCCGCCGACCCGGACACCCTGGTCGGGCTGGTCTACCTCGATCTCGACGGGTTCAAGGCGGTCAACGACACGGTCGGCAACGACGGCGGCGACATCGTGCTGCGTGCGGTCGCCCAGCGGCTGGACGACGAGCTCGCCCGTGACGGGCACGTGGTCGCGCGCACCGGCGGCGACGAGTTCGCCGTGCTCGTCCACGGGGCGTCCGGCGATGCGCGTCAGGATTTCGACGAGCTGCAGCGGGTGTCGCACCAGGTGCTGGCGATCGTGCGGCGGCCGGTGCGGATCGGCGGGCACCGCGTCGCGGTCACCGCCAGCGCCGGGGTCGTGCGCCGCGACCGCGGACGGCGACAGGGGACGGAGCTGATGCGCGCGGCGGGCACCACCCTGAGCCGGGCGAAGAAGGCAGGCCGCGACCGGATCGCGTTGTTCGACCCCGATCTGCACCTCCACGACGTGTCCCGATTCGCGATGACCGCGCGGATGCCGCAGGCGCTGGCCGACGGCGAGTTCTCCCTCGAGTACCAGCCGCTCGTCCGGCTCGTCGACGGCACGCTGGTCGGGGTGGAGGCGCTGGCACGGTGGACGTTGCCCAGCGGGGAGCGGATCACCCCGGATCGGTTCGTCCCCCTCGCCGAGGAGACGGGCATGATCGTGCCGCTGGGCCGCTGGGCGCTCGCCGAGGCGTGCCGGCAGGCTGCGGCCTGGCTGCGCGACGGCGGGTCGCCGCTGATCATGAGCGTGAACCTGGCCGCCCGGCAGGTGGACGATCCCGGCATCGTCGACGCCGTCACCCGGGCCCTGAAGCAGAACGACCTGCCGCCACAGCTCCTGCAGCTGGAGCTGACCGAGAGCGAGGTCATGGGCCCGACGACCGGTGCGCGCGCCACGCTGGAAGCGCTCGCCGGGCTCGGCGTGCGGCTGGCGATCGACGACTTCGGGACCGGCTACTCGAACCTCGCCTACCTGCGGTCGCTGCCCGTGCACGGCCTCAAGCTCGCCGGCCCGTTCGTCACCGGCGCCGGGAGTCCCGACGGCCGCGTCGACGTCGAGATCACCTCGACGCTGGTCGGCCTGGCGCACGCGCTCGGGCTGACCGTCACGGCCGAGTCGATCGAGACCGCCGAACAGGCCGCGCAGCTGCGCGAGCTGGGCTGCGACCTCGGGCAGGGATGGTTCTACTCCCCCGCCGTCGGCCCTGATGCCGTTCCGGGACTCGCCGGGCGCCCGCTGGGCGGCACCGCCTGACCGTGCTCAGAGCCGGTGCAATCCGGCCAGCACGCGGCGCATCAGATCGACGTCGGTGGCCAGCGTGGCGTGCACCGTGACCGCGCCGGTGTCGGCGAGATCCGCGACGAGCACCCTGGCCACCCCGAGCGGCACCCGCACGAGCGCGGCCACCTCGGCGATCGACCGCGGTTGCGCGCACAGGTCCACGACCTGCCGCTGCTCCAGCGTGGCCGCTAGGCCGCCGGGCAGGCCGATGGACACCAGGCACTCGATCGGCAGGTCCCGGGAGGCGCGGGTACGACCGCCGGTGAGCACGTAGGGCCGGACCCGGACGCCGTCGCCTGCCGGGGTCTCCTCGTCGTCGATCTCCGGCTCGGCCGAGACGATCAGCGGAACCGGGTCCGGGACCAGCGCAGAGACCGCCGGCGGCTCCGGTTCGGGTACAGGTTCGGGCTCGGGGACCCGGACGGTCGGCTCGCGTTCGGCAC
>Ga0307513_10008172_pt1 | contig 13426 bp, 9 predicted proteins | sample 15_EM_MG_FD_202174 | JGI IMG/M metagenome (GOLD analysis project Ga0307513, IMG submission 202174) | Populus trichocarpa ectomycorrhiza microbial communities from riparian zone in the Pacific Northwest, United States - 15_EM | ecosystem: Host-associated > Plants > Roots > Unclassified | place...
CATTGAACTAACCCTAGGGAAGGAGATAGGTAAGCCAACCTGAGATGCGGCTGAGCATCTGGCAAGAAACTGAAGCCCAAAATGGTATTGCAAGTTGACTTCACGCTAATGACGCTCCCGACAGATGGCGCAGATGACAGTTCCAACCTGCCTCTTGTTCGTCCGGCAAAGTGGTATACGAAACTGGCGAAGCAGGCACTTGCAGCATTTGTCGAAGCCCTCCCAACTGTCGAGTCTTTGACTGTTCAACTCGACCCCATGGTACGTGTCAACGATTTCCTCGTCGTCCCTGCTTCCGTTCCTTTCGGGTTCGCCTCGCTCGCTCAACTCCCCAAATTGCTTCACATTTATCTAATTGCCAATGGTGCCTTCGTACAAGGGAATGACCTCCTCGATACCATCCTGGTTCTTCAATCCAGCTGCCCACGGCTTCGAAAAGTAGACTTCGAATGTGGTGGCCTCCGTACGTTTAATGCGCAAAAGGAATTGACCTGCAAGCAAGAGTGGAAGTGGTGTGTGCGAGAAAAAGGTGGAGACGGCGAAACTCTGAGATGTTGGCGCGAACGCGGGTATTTCGACGAGGTAGAGATTTCCGGTCCTATGGATGTGCCTCCAGTAGAAAGGGCGAAGGTGACTCTGAAGCAGAAGCTATTGAAGTTGATGGGAAAATGGAAAAGTCGAGGGTCGGAGACGGCAAAGGCGGATGCAACCGAGAGCGAAGGGGGAAAAGAAGCCCCTCCACCGTATACTGCATGAGTATGGCGGATGAGAAAACGCCATCCGTGCAAACCTAGGCGCTGAAGGAGGAAGCTAGTGCCAGAGTAGGCGGAAGTAGGCTTGTGTATCCGGGTCCTAATCATACATAGTCCAATAACGCAACCATACAACGAGAAGTAAAACGTAATGTGGCTGAGATAAACCTGAGGAGGATAATTCCAAGAAGCGTGACTTGCAAGATTACTATAACACCCATCACTTGACGAAACTGGATAATATCACTCAGTGTTATAGCAAGAGGGAGTACGATGAAGAACAGAAATTTATAATCGTACCGGAAAGCATTCAGTCGCTCGTAAGACGACAAATCAGAAGTAGGTTCCGTAGGAACAACAACTCTAGGCCTCTTTAGAGGGTGTGAATCCGGTACTAGGTTCAGTGACACTGGGAGGGTCGGCTCGGAATGCCGCGGTCGTTTGGCCATTCGGCCCTTGAAGGGATGTCTACTTGGCGATTGTGGATCGACGTTGGCGTTTAGACTTTGGAGTGGGGCTTTAGCTGATACTTTACGTCGACGAGCAGCAATAGGTGAGAGGTTGGTCTCTCGACGCCTAATTTGAGGGGCCGCCTGAGGGGCTCTCTTGTCAGGAATCAATGTCATGAGAAAATTCATGCCCACCTTTTTTTCTTCACCAGGAGCTGACCTCCCTGCCACCGCAGCGAGCGTAAATCTTGTCCGCCAGCCCCGTGCAATGACCCCCGTTCGTGCTCTCGCCTCATCATCAACAAGGTCTTCGGCAGCTTCAATCAAATCGACCAAAGGCTCCTGTGGTACTACAACCTCCACATCGCTCTCCGGTACGCCATATTCGCTCTCCGACACGCCGCAATCCTCCGTTTCCGCCCCGCCCGTTGTATGGCCGGGGGTATCGTAGTGGTGATCAAGGTCGGCAAAACTACTGTCGGCTCTGGAGCTTCCCTGTGAGACCAGTTGAGTTTCCTCAACCCCTGCATCCTCGCATCCCTGCGAAAGTATCTGCTCGAGATCGATAGACAACTGATACATCGGCCGACCAGCCACGACCCCAGCAGAGTTACGAGACGCGATTGGAGTTTCAGGAACACCCAGGGTCAGGGTTGCCCCAAGTCCTGTAGCAGCGGGTGTAGTTACTTGAGTCTCAAGCATCCTGGATTGCGGCTCGTCCTCCGTTGGTTTGATGGGCGATGAGACGAAAGGGGCCGTTGAGAAGCTAGGGGATCTATATCCTGCTTCCTGTTCGACAACCAAGGTTTCTTCGCCCTCCATATTGATGCCCTTGAGGTGTTGTGGCCGGGGAGCCGCAACTCGTTCTCGTTGAACAGAGCCTGATTCAGTAGTGGTTGGTGCTGACTTATGCTTGGAAGTTGCGCCAAAGAAGCGGCTCCTGTCATTTGCATCGAAAACCATTTCGGCAGCCTTCACTTCCTCTGCAGTTTTGCGGCGTTTAGTTGTAACGGGCTTATCCACCTCCCCAGATAGTGTGCGTTTTCCATTTTCGCCTCGAGTTATTGCGACCGGTTTCCTGACCGCGGGCTTGACCACTGCGTTAAATCGGATGAGAGAGGGTTCACAATCAATATGGGTGGTGACTTACTGAAGAAGGAATCTATTCTCCTCTGGTCCTTCGGTGGTTGACCTAAGTTGTCGTCGTCGTTGAGCGGAAGCGTCTTGCGCTTGCTGGGTTGATATGTGGGAACCAAATCCTCCATACGCCCGTGAGAAATTGGGCATATATCACCCACTGCAATACCTTGCGCAACTCCTACTGATAGATCCCTGGAATAGGATAAGAGGATGATTATTCGTAACCTGTGTCCACCTACGAGCCAACATACTGCTCCTTCTCCTCATCCCACTCATTCTCAGGGATGGGAGAAAGATGAACTAACTTCTCCGCCTGAGGGCAGTACACCCTTTGGTGCAAGAACGGGAGAACGGCCATTCGAAACTGGTCTTCATACCCGTCCGGAACAGACATTTTCCCTTCCAACCGTACACTCCTCACTACCCTCTCCACACTCTTGCACTTCTTGAGGTACTTCCAGGCTGTCTTGAGCCCCATACCACTGATGGAGGAGAGGTAGTCGCAACCCGAGAGAATCGCCATCTCGCGGAACTGGACATCCGTCCAACCCACGAGGTTGATTTCCCGGACTTTCCCGAAGTCGGATCTCGATATGTGGACACAGCTACCGTCGGTATCGAACTTGAAGAAGACGTTCTGAGCGCCGAACACAAGTAAATCGGAGTCCTCGGTGATGATTCCGTCCACAAGACCAATGCGTTCAAGGTAGACCAGCTGAGCGTCTGCTTCATATGGCGCCACGATGTATTGTACGTTCTCCGCTCGTAGGGCCTGGGCACATAATCAGCCGCAAGTCCAGGTAGACATCGAAGCCAAACCTTGATCAATTGGAAGGCTAGCTGCGGTGATATATCCAAGCATTTAGTATATTGCTCTCGGGCTTCGTTATGTCGCCCTTGACGAGCGAATGCTTGAGCTTTGGCCTTGGCATCCTCACGTTTCCTAGAGAAAGTTAGGCATTGTTCCTCATGAGCATTAAAAGAGTCAACAAACTTTTCTCGGTCCTCCTCGGTGCCCATTTTGGCTGGCAGTGGGCCCCCGTCGAACACTAGGAATGGCTCAACCTTGTGATGGCGCATGAGTCGGATACGTTTCAGCGCGTAATCTATGTATCTAGATAATAGAGTCATAAGCATTCGGTGGACATTATGACGAAGATATTTACCCAGTAGTCGGCCGTCCTGTTGCTAACTCCATCGCGCAACCATATGCGCCGCGGTGAAGCCAAACGTAAGCATCGACAGCGAGCGTTTTTCCGGCAAGCTCGGATATTTGTTTGTATTGCTGGATCGACTTGAGCAGGGGCAACAGCCCCGAGATTCCCATGGGAAGGGTGCAGCCAAGGCAGGGCCTTCTTTGTCCACCCGTTCCCACCGTTGACGTCGGGTAATTCTACGCGACAACTGGAAGTAGATCTCATCATAGGTATGAAGGAATGCTATCATATGTAATAACACTCACCGTTTCCGGTCTGCGCGTGGGAGACTCCCTACTTGCTGGAAATGTACTGGCCAGCTCATGTATGGTCGCCCTCTTCCTCACTACTTTAAATCCAGAAAGGTCTTTTGTGCCCTAGTAGTCTACGTGATTGGGCCTTGCGTCACAGAAGAGTTGACACTAAAGGACTCTTTGTATGGAGGAAGCAAAACTGAATTCCAAGTCATGCAATAAACACAGGACAGGTAGAACAGTCGCGAGAAAATAAGAGTCGATAGTACAAATACAAGGCAGAAATTACACGAGATAGAGTAGCCCAAAGCCAATCCGACCGTCTATGCAACACGCTCACCCCGAAGGCGGCGGGCAAGCTGGAGATCCTTAGGCTGGATCGTGACACGCTTGGCGTGGATGGCAGCGAGGTTGGTATCCTCAAAGAGCGAGACGAGGTAGGCCTCGGCGGCTTCCTGGAGAGCCATAACGGCAGATGATTGGAAGCGGAGATCGGTCTTGTAGTCTAGAATGAGGTATTAGCATGGAATGATTCTGACAAACGGAAATTAGACCCACCCTGAGCAATTTCACGGACAAGGCGCTGGAAAGGCAGCTTGCGGATGAGGAGTTCGGTACTCTTCTGGTAGCGACGGATTTCACGAAGAGCGACGGTACCAGGGCGGAAACGGTGAGGCTTCTTCACACCACCAGTTTGCGTCGCAGTCTTGCGCGCCTGCTTGGTCGCAAGCTGTTTCCGTGGAGCTTTGCCACCAGTAGACTTGCGGGCAGTTTGCTGTGGAGCAAGTCAGTGAGATTTTGAGTCAAATAGGTCGGTCAAGATCATTTCGAAGCATGACACTGACCTTGGTGCGGGCCATTGCTGATTGAGAGGCTGCTGGTTTGGCGCGAGGGTTTCGGTGGCGTGTAGGGAACTGGTTTTGGTTGGAAAAACCATGTGAACGATCGAGTCCTCTTATGCGAAACTCGCGCGAGAGCGGAGTCTGAAACCTTAAAGGTCACGTGACCATATCAACAAAGCGAGGGTAGGTACAGCGGTACCAGGCCATGAGTGGTCCGAATGACATACCAAGTATCTCGGTTTGCTGTCCCGTTCCTGCCCTTGATTGGGAGGTTGTGCGAGACGGTTGCTGCCGTGACGCCCACCATATTCGCTTCATCGAGATGGACGATGGCCATCGTGAACTCAGTTGTATCTCAGCTTGTTTATGATACCGGATTTCGAAGCTCACTTGAGGATTCTATTCGGTGGGTAACGTTCAAACTCTGGTCTGTGATGGGGAGCCTCGTCAATACAATTGTCCGTTGGCACGACCGGACTTAGAACTTATTTGTATATCACGTACCGTCTAGTCTAAAGTTATTGGGATCGGTGCATTCAAGCAAGAACAAGCAACCCAGCCAGACCGACGAAAGCAGAGAAGCAATGACAATACGAGCACACAAAAGGAGTGACAATTGAAGATCTCGAAAGATGAAAGAACTATCTAGCTACAAATGGGCACGAGGAAGGTGTCATATATTGCGAGCCTCTAGTCTCATGGAGCTTTCCGCTTCGAGGCTGCTTCTCACATGCTTGTCTACACGACCTGGGGAGAAACGGATACCTGACTGAGTTGTCATAGGCTCGCAAATCTTACCACACGGGTGCGTTCTCTTTATCGAGAATCGAGAATTGCTCTCTTGCAATAGGTAATATGCACGGTACCAGACTCAGGTCAAGCCATATACCACTCTACCGTCAGCTGTGCACATATCGGTCGTTAGGCCCTACCATACAAAATGAACCAATTCCCGATTCCACGTTATAATTCACCAAATGAGAACGACGTATTTTCATATGAAATCTCCCTTTCGGTGAGATCTTATTTCTTTCCAGGTGGAGAGGATAAGCTCAATCGGAGCGAGGTAGAGTGGAAGACAGCGCGATCGATGTGGCTGACGGCAAAGTTGAGCTGCTCAGATCTTGTACCAGTATTTACCTGCCCAAGTGGCAATTAGGGCAAATGAGCCTTTGACATATAACGAGTAACTGGTACTAGAGAGAATAGCTGTACGATTCCCACGTCCACCTTCGCCTGTTCACGCGAAGCGATACGAATCCTGACCGAATAGATAACGACAGAGCGGTGGGGCATACAAAGGAGACTCTGCAGCCAGGCTTCCGGAATAACACTACGGGAAATACCATACAAAATGAACCAATTCTCGATTCCATATTACAACTAACCACATGAGAACGACGTATTTTCATATGAAAGCTCCCTTTCTTACTTACATATTGCGATCAAAGGAGGTATTACCCTACCAATCCTCAGTCCACCTGTCATTGGTAGCACGTTAGGACATCTCAGTAGTATCAAGGAGCAGTGAAAGAAACTCACGTAGGTCTCTGAAGTACAGTGTCGAGATTTCCAATGAGTACCTTGACTTCCCGTTCCGGGGACCAGCAAGCCAGTGTCTCCAAGGGACAACCAGCTTGCCCTCGTGCATCTGCGACAGCTGACGCCTGCACCACCGTCCACTCCCCTCCACGTGGACCATCGTCCGGAAGCTGGACTGCTTGCGCTACCTGAGTTCGCTGCCTGCGGGTCGTCTTTTTTACTTGGGGCTTGGGAGGGGTATACAGGAGTTCCACTGAATAGTTAATCAGAAGAAATTTGAGGTTCGGGGTGAGGACACGTGTCGCACGTTCATCCGGATAGGACGTCGGGAGCCATACCCTCCAACTCGGGTTACGGGAGGGAGTCAACCCTTCCCAGAACGCGTCCTGTGCGATGGTACCAGCAATTTGCAGTTCTTCCAACCAAGGGAGTCGACCCAGTACGGCAATCAATGCAGCATCGGAAAATGCGCACTCTAAATGTAGTGATTTTGGGGCTGGCATATGATCTGAGCCATCGAAGAGTTCGAACAAGGCAGTTGGTAACAGAGTTGCCGACTGGATTGAGAGGTGCTCCAGAGCCGGAGTTCGAAACACATGTAAGGATGCCAAATCATGCATTCCATAATGTATTGCTACGCGCAACTTAGGGAGAGTGATTGCGCCAGCTGATGGACGCTCGAGCCCAGAAAGCCGGTGGCTCAGGATGAGGGTATGCAAGTTTGGGGCAGTAATGAGATGAAACATAATGGACGTATGGATCTGCCACCTGAGTACTTGGAGCACAGGTAGTGTTAGAGGAACACCAAGGTCTCCTATGATTCCGAGTTGGCGAAGCGATGGACACTCTTGGGGCAAGGGGCATGGATTGGAGGCATATACCCAACCGTAAGACTCGATCCTTTTCACCCACATCCCTACTCCAAGGTGTTGAGGGCTCAGGTTGCTGCTACGACAACGAATATGTCGTAATGAGGGGGAGACCTTGATCAGTGACTGAATGAGGTGAATTTCATGGTCATACAGAGACGTGTCATCAATGTGGAGCGAAGAAAGCAACGGTAGAACGGTCTCTATCGTCAATGGTCCTTGGTAATGGAACGAGACATTCCCTAGGACGAGACATGTGCACCGTCTCAGTATCTGACCATCGAAGATAATTTTGATCGCTTCCTTGCGATTAGAAGCAGCTTGAAACCCCCACCAGAGAGAAGAGGGGTGCGAAGAATTGTCTCTGTTAACTACTAATGGATATGGACTGAAGAAAAATTCGATTTGAAGAGGACTAGACTTGGCAAGAGAGAGAACCGAGCGTAGGTGGTCGAGGGTGCCGCATCTGACAGCACCTTGAAGGCGGAGCTGGTCGGCGCTACGGTCGGTGACAGCTATCCTGGACCAAAGTCGGGGGCTATTGTATGCTACGGTCGACCAACGTTTACAAACGAGTAACATGCTCGTCAAACCTCCGCCCATCAACATATGCCAATGGAAGATTTCCGCCGTGGCTTCATATGGGAGGACCAAGATCGGAGAGTTGATCACAGATAGCTCGTGTTTCGCATCAGCCAGTTTCCTCTGCAATTCCTCCAGCCGCTCTCGGCCTTCCTCGCGGACAGCTGCAACACGTTTCTCTCGTTCGGCGTGCTTGGTGGTAATGATCTCATGGTGGCGGGCTATCTCCTTTTCTGAAGCATCTATATCGACTTGAATCTCGGAAACGATGCGGGCGGCGTCCGCGTCTTGAGCATTGAGCTCACAGGCGATGGCCGCCTCGAGGACTTCGACCTCATCGAACAAGAATCCGACGTTTTCCATCTGGCCGAACGTATACATTGCTTCTATATAAAGGGTTGTTCGGTCGATAAGGGCCGGATAGATGGGTGGCAATAGTTGTCTTTTTCTTGGGACCACGGGAATCGAGTTGTCGACGCGGGGTGGAGCAAATTATTCGCAGACGAACTGCTCGATACCTCGAATTAGTGTCCCTTCGCACCTATGAGCACGTAGCTGGAGGAATCAATCTGGTTGTGGCGCGACGTCTCGATAAAATCGGGGGCCGGGACGGTGGTATAAACTGTTCAGACTCGCTACCGCTGACCAGTGCTTACTCTGAAGTTGATGAATTTGTCTCGGGGATTTGGCGGTTTGGCGGGAGCTCAACCTCGCAACCTTTGTTTGCCACCCCCCGACGTTGATTTCCGATTTGGTTTCTCGTACTCCACCCATTTTTTTGTTCGCTCCATTCTGTGAATCGTACAACAAGCCTCCAGTCAACTGCCCCTGTATCCTGCCGTCATTTCTTTCTTTCGGTCTACTATTCTCTATAGCTTGAAGAAGTGGGTAATTGGTACGATTGCTTAATTCACGGCGCGACGGATATATTGCGCTCTTTTCTGGCTCAATATGTCTCAGAGAGCCCACACAGCTCCGCAGGCTTCGTGTTTCCTCCGAGTGGTCGACGCATTAGAGGCGAATCTTCTCATACAGCTGGTGGGTGCCTCACCCGATACGTGCGGCTTACTTTCGCCGGTGATATTTTCAGGTCAGAGAATTCTTATTGCTCTCACCCGCCCAGAATAGTACTCTTTGCGGGAAGGGTCCCTGAGAGACGCTAGCTGATGCCGGGTGATCGGTGCTTTCAAAGCGACACGTATCCTATTGACTTAAATAAAAACGAGAGAGGGATGGGCCATACAAAGGAGGCTGTGCGACCAAGATTGTGGATTTACACTGAAGGAAATACCATAGAAAATGAGCTAATCCCAGATTCCAGATTATGATTCACCACACGAGAGTGACGTATTTTTTATGAAAGCTCCCTTTCTTGCTTACATATCGCGATCAACGGACGTATTAACCTACCAATCATCAGTCCACCTGTTATTGGTAGCACGTTAAAACATCTCAGTAATATCAAGGAGCAGTGAAGGAAACCCACTTAGGCCTCTGAGGTACCGTGTCGAGATTTCCAACGAGTACCTTGACTTCCCGCTCTGGGGACCAGCAAGCCAGTGTCTCCAAGGGACAACCGGCTTGCTCTCGTGCAACTGCGACAGCTGACGCCTGCATCACCGTCCATTGCCCTCCACATGGACCATCGTCGGGAAGCTGGACTGCTTGCGCTACCTCAGTTCGCTGCCTGTGGGTCGTCCTTTTTACTTGGGGTTTGGGAATGGTGCACAGGGGTTCCACCAAATAGTTAATCAGAAGAATTTTGAGGTTCGGGGTGAGGATGCGGGTCGCACGCTCATCCGCATAGGACGTCGGGAGCCATACCCGCCAACTTGGGTTATGCGAGGGAGTCAAACCTTCCCAGAACGCGTCCTGTGCGATGGTCCCAACAACTTGCAGTTCTTCCAACCAAGGGAGTCGACCCAGTACGGCAATCAATGCAGCATCGGAAAATGCGCACTCTAAATGTAGTGATTTGGGGGCTGGCATATGATCTGAGCCATCGAAGAGTTCGAACAAAGCTTTTGGTGATAGAGTTCGTGACTGGATTGAGAGATGCTCCAGAGCCGGAGTTTGAAAAGCACGTAAGGATGCTAAATCATATATTCCAACATGTATTGCTACGCGCAAGTTGGGGAGAGTGATTGTGCCAGCCGATGGACGCACGAACCCAAAGAGCGGGTAGCTGAGGATGAGGGTATGCAAGTTTGGGGCAGTAATAAGATGAAACATAAAGTGGGTATGAACCCGCCACCTGAGTACTTGAAGCGCAGGTAGTGTCAGAGGAACACCAAGGTCTCCTATCATTCCGAGTTGGCGAAGTGATGAACACTGATTGAGCGAGGGGCATGGATTGGAGGGATACACCCAACCGTAGGACTCGATCCTTTTCGCCCATATCCCTACTCCAAGGTCTTGAGGGTTCAGGTTGCTGCTATGACAACGAATATGTCGTAATGAGGGGGAGACCTTGATCAGTGACTGAACAAGGTGAATTTCATGGTTATCCAGCCTAGTCTCATAAATGTGGAACGAAGAAAGCAATGGAAGAACGGTCTCTATGGTCAATGGTCCCTGGTAATGGAATGAGACATTCCCAAGGACGAGGAATGCGCACCGTGTCAATATTTCACCATTGAAGATAAGCTTTGTCGCTTCCCTGCGATTAGAAGGAGCTTGTAGCCCGCACAGAAGAGAAGAGGGATACGAAAAATTTTCTGTAGTGACTGCTAATGGATATCCATTAAAGAAAAGTTCGATCTGAAGAGGACTAGACTTGGCACGAGAGAGGACCAAACGTAAGTGGTCGAGGGTGGCGCATATGATAGCACCTTGAAGGCGGAGCCTGGCACGATCGGTGACGGCTATCCTGGACCAAAGTCGGGGACAATCATATGCTACAATCGACCACCGTTTACAAACCAATAACATGCTCGTCAAACTTCCACCCATCAACATATGCCAATTGAAGATTTCCACCGTGGCTTCAAATGGGAGGACCAAGATGGGAGAATTGATCACAGATAGTTCGTATTTCGCATCGGCCAGTTTCCTTCGCAATTCCTCCAGCTGCCATCGGCCTTCCTCGCGGACAGCTGCAACACGTTTCCCTCGTTCGGCATGGTCGGTGGTGATGGTCTCATATTGGTGGGTTATCTCCTCCTCTGAAGTATCTATACCAACTCGAGTCCCGGAAACGATGCGAGTGACGTCCGCGTCCTGAGCATTGAGCTCACACGCGATGGCCGCCTCGAGGACTTCGACCTCGTCGAACAAGAATCCAACGTTCTCCATTCGGCCGAATGTATTCATTGAATAAAGGGTTAAGAGATGGGTGGCAAAGGTTGTCTCTTTTCTTTGGGCGACGAGAATCGAGTCTCGAACGGCGGTATGCGGCGTAGGGCAAATTATTCGCGGACGAAGTGCTCGATATCTCGAATTAGTGTCCTTTCGAACCTATGGGCACGTAGCTGGAGGAATTAATTAGGTTGTGGCCCTGCGCCTCGATAAAATCGGGGGTCGGTATTGTGGTATGAATTGTTCTGACTCGTTACCGTTAAGCAGTGCTTACTATGAAGTTGGTGATTTCGCTCCTGGGGGGATTGGCGGGATTGGCGGGAGAAGTGTGCGGCTCAACCACGCAACCTTTGTTTGTCACCCTCCCTCCGACCTGGTTTGGTTTTGTTTTTTGTTAGCTCCATTCTGTGAATCATACCACAAACTTTAAGTCAACTCCTCCTGCATCCTGCCGTCATTTCTTTCTTTCAGTCTGCCATTCTCGATGGATCGTGGAGCTTGAGGAAGTGGGTATTTAGAACTCGGTATTCTGACTAATATAACTTTCCTCTTGACGTGGCGGACATACACTCAGGCTGCTTATTTTATATTCGGTTCACTCTTCACACCCTTGTAGATTGTTCTTCTCTCAAATGCTGCTCAGGTGGATTGCTTGCTTCACCCCGCGACGGATATGTTGCGCTCTTTCCTACCCAGTATGTCTCAGAGAGCCCACACAGCCCCGTCGGCTTCTTTTTCCCCTGATAGGTCGACGCATTAGACGCGAATCTTCTCACACAGCTGGTGGGTGCCTCACCCGATACGTGCGGCTTACTTTCGCCAGTGATATTTTCAGGTCAGAGTATTCCTATTACTCTCAGCCGCCCAAAATGATACTCTTCGTGGGAAGGGTCCCCGAGAGACGCTAGCTGATGCCGGCTGATCGGCGCTTCCATATCCTGTTGACTTAACAGATAACGAGAGAGGGGTGGGGCATACAAAGGAGACTCGGCTTCTGGAATTACACCAAAGGAGATACCATACAAAATTAACCAATTCCAGATTCGACATGATAATTCACCACACGAGAACGACGTATTTTCATATGAGAACTCCTTTTCTTACTTCCATATCGCGATCAACGGATGTATTTAACCTACCAATCATCAGACCACCTGTCGTTGGTAGCACGTTAGGACATCTCAGTAACATCAAAAAGGCAATCAACGGAACTCACTCAGGTCTCTGAGGGATCATGTTGAGATTTCCAATGAGTACCTTGACTTTCCGCTCCGGGGACCAGCAAGCCAGTGTCTCCAAGGGACAACCGGCTTGCTCTCGTGCAACTGCGACAGCTGACGCCTGCATTACCGTCCACTCTCCTCCGCGTGGACCATCGTCGGGAAGCTGGACTGCTTGCGCTACTTCGGTTCGCTGCATGCGAGTCACGCTTTTTACTCGAATGGGTTGGGATTTGGGAGGGGTGTACAGGGGACCCGTAGAATAGTTGACCAGAAGAATTTTGAGATTCGGGGTGAGGACGCGGGTCGCACGCTCGTCCGGATAGGACATCGGGAGCCATTCCTGCCAGCTCGGGTCACGCGAGGGAGTCAACCCTTCCCAGAACGCGTCCTGTGCGATGGTCCCAGCAATTTGCAGTTCTTCCAGCCAAGGGAGCCGACCCAGTACGGCAATCAATGCAGCATCGGAAAATTCGCACTCTAAATGTAGTGACTTTGGGGCTGGCATATGATCTGAGCCATCGAAGAGTTCGAACAAAGTTGTTGGTGACTGAGTTCGTGACTGGATTGAGAGATGCTCCAGAGCCGGAGTTTGAAGCACATGTAAGGATGCTAAATCAGATATTCCAACATATATTGCTACGCGCAAGTTGGGGAGGGTGATTGCGCCGGCTAATGGACGCTCGAACCCAGAAAGCGAGTGGCTGAGGATGAGGGTATGCAGGTTTGGGGCAGTAATGAGATGAAACATAGTGTAGGTATAAAACCTCCACCTGAGTACTTGAAGCGCAGGTAGTATTAGAGGAACACCAGGGTTTCCTATGATTCCGATTTGGCGAAGCGATGAACACTGATGGAGCGAGGGGCATGGATTGGAGGTATATATCCAACCGTAGGACTCGATCCTTTTCGCCCACACCCCTACTCCAAGGTCTTGAGGGCTCAGGTTGTTGCTATGACAACGAATATGTCGTAATGAGGGGGAGACCTTGATCAGTGACTGAATGAGATGGATTTCATGGCTATACGGAGTAATCTCATCAATGTGGAGCGAAGAAAGCAATGGAAGGACGGTCTCTATGGTCAATGGTTCCAGGCAATTGAGCGAGACCTTCCCTAGGACGAGGAACGTGCACCGTCTCAATATCTCATTATTGAAGATAAGTTTGATCGCTTCCTGGCGATTAGAAGAAGCGTCGTGCCCCCAACAGAGAGAAGGGCGGTGCGAAGATTTGACCTTAGCGACTAATGGATATCCACGGAAGAAAAGTTCGATCTGAAGA
>Ga0307513_10008173_pt1 | contig 13425 bp, 14 predicted proteins | sample 15_EM_MG_FD_202174 | JGI IMG/M metagenome (GOLD analysis project Ga0307513, IMG submission 202174) | Populus trichocarpa ectomycorrhiza microbial communities from riparian zone in the Pacific Northwest, United States - 15_EM | ecosystem: Host-associated > Plants > Roots > Unclassified | place...
TATGCCATAAAATATTGATGGCACCCAGATGATCGCGATCTGGGTGACATTTATCATGGGCGAGGTAGAGCCAAGAGTCCAAGTATGCCATAAAATATTGATGGCACCCAGATGATCGCGATCTGGGCGACATTTATCATGGGCGAGGTAGAGCCAAGAGTCCAAGTATGCCATACAATACCGATAGCACTCAGCATATGCCATAAAATATTGATAGCACTCAGAATCGCGATCTGGGCTACATTTATCATGGACGAGCAAAGAGAAATTGAAGCTTGGGCGAGGTAGAGCCAAGATTGAGCCAAGAGTCCACGTGTTTGCGCTTGGCAATTGCTTATTTTGGATTCATCCACCACCAACTAACCGTGGAACACCCCAGGTCAGTATCTCTACAATTCTAGGTCCCTAGCACTATAGTGGGAGTTGGAATAGCGGTGAAGGACAGGCTAATCCGAAGATCTCTCACCAGATCGAACTTGAAGCTTGAAGCACAGCCTCGGCTTGGCGCTCTTATATAAATACGGTCCACTTCTCCTCTCCTCTCGTTTTTCAACGCTCGAAATACTGGATAACTTCCCCCCGCTACCCCAATAGCGACGGCGTCAACAAGTCGTATTTCAGACAGTGAGGCATACAGAACTGTTGCTTACTTATTACATAATATTAATGTTACCCACAAAGTTAACGATCTTGCCACCATGTCACGTGGGCCCTCGGTTCTGGAAGAGGGTTCCCGACCAAACGAAGAACCGACCACCACCACTACCCTACCCTGGCACAGGAGGACCTTGGCATCCTTCATCTTGTATGGTGGACCTTCCGTTACACCTACACCAGAAGAATTTGCATCGGTGCGCTCAAGGTTACAACAGGAATGGTCATTCGTTGGAGGTTTCGTAAGTCGATTTACAATTATGCCTCTTGAATCCCAGTTCATTCATCACTCAACGTATAGCTTGTGGGTATTGCTGCGTAAGTTTTTCACTATATGTTGGCGATTCGGTACACTAACAGCAACGGCTAGTGTGAACGCAACGATATTGGCGATAACTACAGATTCCATCTTCAAGATCGACTCCTACGCGTACACCGCTGTTGCCACTAGCAGCGCCGCATGTGGCCTTGGAATTACCTGTGACGTATGGTTCCTGCTCCGTTATATTTGGGTGGACTTGCAGACTTTCATTGTGTGTACACTCCCGACCTCAACCTTCTCACACTGATATAGTTGTTCATAGTATCGTTCTCGTGACGTATACGGTTCATACGTCTCCTTTTCCTTGTCATCACGCATGCCCACTTTCTGCATGCTAGTATCTTCCATCTCGCTCATGACTTTCCTCGGGCTCGTCGCATTCGAAGCGTCACCCATAGGTGTGCTCGTAATTGGGATACTAGTGGTTCTGGTGATGACCATCCAATTTATCGTATACGGGACCCATCAGTTCGCCACATCTTTTCTGCACGTCTGGAGAGCAGGTGCTAATTCAATGGTCAACGCCATCACACGCCTCCGAGGCTTCTCGCGCGGAGGATAAGTTGGAATCTAATTTTCGTTTCCTCCTTCCTATACCATCAGGGTAAGTTAGCTTCCATTCTTCCGTCATTCGTTGCATAATGCTCCTGTTATGTTCCACAGCTCCTCAATTTCATTCAACGCTACCCCGTCCTAGTGACACCTACCTATCGGCATCAAGTTTCCTCGGTTTATCTCTTCCGACTTTCTCCCTCTTCCAGGAAAACATTCAGAGTTTGATTTTCAACTATCGTACTACTTGTAGCTTATCAATGCACAAAATTTATGACATGGACCGAGAAGCTTTGGAATGCCGCCTTTATCTGACATTAACCATGACTGCACAGGCATTTGTGGCGAGAAGTGATAACAGCTTAATAAAGAAACTGTCGAGACTATGTATCACTTTCACATTTCTCTCAAGCCCAATTCCTTCGAGGACAAGGACAGCATCCGTCGTCTTCCGCATGGGCTCACCCCGACAGATTTCCAAGAGCTCTCGGAAGAGCATTGGACAGAGGAAGTTACGAAGCTTGAACAGGGTCCAGGGCGATATAGGCATCCTTTTATTCACCGAGTGTTTATTGGGGTTGATCAATGGCAAATAAATTTCTGAGAAATACTCGGCAGTGGTCCAAGATTTTTGAGCACCTACTATGCCGATTTCGTCAACTAACCCAACTATGTATCAGGCCATGCCGAAGGTCCACTTGAATTTGAACCCTTCCTTCTCCAGCTGCCAGAACACTGCGCGATCCATGACGTGCGAATCCTCGTAACCTCTTGTTCCCAATGTGATGTGCTTCAATGTTCCTTTGGCCTTTCGGAATCGACTCAACACCATCTGGCCCAACTTTCCATCCTCCGTTGAACAACGTCGTAATCTTAGCGTTTCGAGCCTGGGAAGAATTTCGTGAGATGGGCTTTTGTCGTCATTCCCAACGCTTGTGGTTAATGCCTCGACAATTGTGTTGCTCACGTCATTTTGTAGGAGCTCTAGTTCTGTAAGCGCAGAGAAGTTTTGGGATGATAGTTGTTTGGCGAGATACACCTCTTTTGTCATTTCCTTCCTTCGGTGGATCAAGGAAAAAATTTTCAACGAACAATTCGAACGTTCCAGCATCCCCTGTAAACTAGCCCAGACAGCGGGCGCCGTCGGCCCATCGCAGAGGCTATTCACCGCCGATAAATTGCACAACTGTGGGAGAGTGAGCCAATCCAGGCTTATCCAGCACGAAATTTGATGCTCAAGAGGTATGCACGGGAAAAAACACGTATATCATCTTGTTTTTCGCGTTTAAAGATTGTCGGACCCTCCCCCCCCCCCTCCTGCCTAATTTGGAAATTTGATGGATGACAATTCGTTTATTTCTTTGTACGTTTGCCTGACACTATTCCTTTCGACGTCGTTTTCTACCTCCCACTCTAAATCCCGCGTTTTTCTTACACTCGTCGTCGCAGAACCAGCCTCCGGTAGGCCTTTCGAGAAGACCTTGGCATGATAGATGGTACTAGGTGGGAAGATATTCAGTTTATGAACCATTTAAGATAACAGGATGATGATACACACAGTCAGGTCACAACCCGGGGCATTGCATCGCAGGAGCTCGACATCATCGATGATGGATTCACATCCGTGGTCTGCGCACATGTGAGCCTCACGATCCTCCTCCTCTTTCTCTTCTTCCTCACGAAGATCCTCCTCAGCTTCGTCTGATCTAATTCTTCGCTTTCTCGGACGAGACAGCAATGGGAGTTGCTCTTTCGACTTCGAGAGATTTTCTTCTGCATCGCCGAGCTGCGGTACTTCTTCGATATCATCCTCGGAGTCATCGTCTATTTCGTCGCCACCTTCTTCTTCATCTTCGTCGTCAAGGGTCTCACTGCCGTGCGAATGAGGTAAGTACGCATAATTGAATCAGAGCAATTCAATAACTTACCGTAGGGCCATTCTTGAAGTGTGCAGATCCGAAACTTGAAGGGGGGCAATTTGCTTTTCCCGCTTTGACTTCCGAGGGGCGATTTTGAATCGGGCTTTCATCAAGGTTAGTTCATCGTTATGCAACTCGAAAAGAGGCTTATATAAATCAGGGTTTGCGGTTGGATGGGAACCAACGATATGGGAACGCAGGTTGTACTTCCAGATGGCCGGGGAATTTGGCGGGCAAAGTGGACAGACGAGAGGATGGTTGGTGCAGGGTGAACGAGGGGTGAATGTCGAAGCTGCTTTGATGGCGATCTTTCGCTTTTTGGAGCACCGTGTTGCCTTCATATCGATAGTTGTGAGTTTCGACGTAACAACAAGCCGGATAACACAGAGTGATCCAGAATTCAGGCAGAAACCGCAAGGACTCTTGTCATCTCTCAGCCGCGGGTCGTGCAAAATATGGGCGCCCATATGTGTAAGCAAAGCAGGGCCGTTAAGTTTCGACAACGAAACCTTGCGACAAAGACGGCACGAATCAAGGTCTGTCTCACGACTTGTATCTCCGTCGACATCATCATTTTCGCAAAGAAAACAAGCATAACCTGTGAGCATTAGTATCTTGATGGTCAAATTTAGGTCTAAACAAAACATACCTTCTGCAGATCGATACGGAAATGAAGGTGTCTGTGGAATCTCTGGAAGGCGATCGAGGTCTTGACCAACACGCTCATACAGCAAGGCGGCAAATGCGCGAAGCTCCGCAGTCTGGAATGCATAGGTGTCACTCCCGACATTCCGTCCACGCGATGCGAGTTGGATGACCGGATTGATAAGTTCGAACCAGTTCCCTTCAGCATGTTGAAATATTGACCGTGCCTCAAAGGCCCCATTCCATTCCCAGTCAGGTCCATCCGGTTGGTGAGAAGCGTCAAGCAAAGCAAGCTTCATAATTTGTCCGTTTATGTGAACGTTGGGTTCATGCAAATATTTGACCGGTAAGGTTTGGATTTGGGCGGCATTGTGACGAATACCGGTTATCTGAACCACAGCCAGGAAGACTTGCTTGTTACATCGGACAAGGGTGACTGCAGGGTCCTGGATACAGACAGTCTCGGGGTTCTCGCTGTCAGAAGCCACCGCCGCTGGGATTTCCGGAGAACTTCCACTTGCTGGAAGGGATTCGTCATACTGGGAAAAACCACGGACACGCTTGAGACGATCTTTCGAGTCGGAGACTGCAAAAGGGTTTGAGTAAAGTCGCAGTACAGTAGCCTTGTGAACCTTTTTTCCATCGATAAGTACCCATGGATCGTATGGTGGAGGTCGAGCATTTAAATTCGAAGCGTCTGCAAGGCCGGTAATATCGTCAAGATCAGGTTCGAGATCGGAGTCATCGACATCAAGATTGGCATCGTCAGCCGCCAATGTCCCAGGAGCCCGAGAAATTCCTGGGATTTCCGGCAAGGGTGTGGACTGTGGCTGTGGGTCGTCTCTTTCTTCATCTGACTCATCTCGTTCACCAGCCTCTTTTCCGTCAACCAGCATCATCTTGGACTTGCCAAAGGGACACAGAATATCAAAGCCGCCGTCTTCTTCCATCTTTTCGAAAGGTGGAGTTAGTTCTGCCTCCTTCAGTGACTTCTCGGCTGATCGTCTTCCAGAGGACCAACATCCATCGAGAGCCACATTCGCAACACGAACATCACCTTTCCAGGATCTCGGATTGATATGGTCGTATTTGCTTGAGATTTCTGTCGCATCATTTGGGAGGGGCTTTACAGATAACCGGCGAGCCTGACTGCCCCATTCTGGGTGTTCTTCAAGAATGTTGACACATTTCACAGCCCCGTCGATCCGATTTGTGAGCTGAAGTTGGTCCGCATTGGTATCGTTCCCAATCATGGTCCGTACTTTTCCAAAAACCTTCTCAAGTCCATCTGTCCCTAGAAGAATTATAAAGAACTTGTCAGCGGGATTGTCGAGCTGGGTTTTTGCAACACAGAAATAAACGTTCTTGATCATCGACATCAAGTCAAAGCATGTCTGGACAGGGATGAATTCTCCTTTGTCGCTGTGGTAGATAGCCAGGACCAGATGGGCTGCTGCACTCAGGTGAACGAGTTGCTCATTTAGCGAGAGATTGACGTCCAGATATGCTTGCAGGAGATTCCAATACACACGTCCAAGGAGTCGGAGAATGCGACGCGTACCCTTTACAAGTGGGCTATCATCTTGGTTGGGTGGAGGAAGAAGGGAAGTGCCGTGTAGGAGCTTTATCATGAGTACGACATCCTGTTTATCATTTGGCGCTAACAGTGTGTCCGCTGTCTTTTCAGACATTCCGTTTTCGACAAGATGTCCTTTGAGAATTTGGCTGGTGACAGATTCACCATCGACGGTGAACCCTTTAGGACGGATTGTGGTGTTTCGTAGGCGCTTGAAGACGTGTTTCCAGTCAAAATCGGAGGTGAGGTCATCCTCGCCGCATTTTAAGTTGAATAACGCCAATTGGGATAGGGTGTCATGGAGAGGTGAATTGGCGTCAACCTGGCGACACAGAGTTATTGTTATGAAGGCCCGTCGACGGCGAGAATCACCATCCGAAGCGAGGCAATACAAGCGACGGTTTTGAGGTGCTTGCTCGCGCGCCAAGGTGAGACTTGCCTCTCGTAAAAGTTTTTCCTGGTTGATCACTGTTTCTTTCTTGCAGCTGCCAGATATTGCGAACGCCTTTGTGGTATATTCATTAGGATCACCGGATAGGATTGATGCTCCGATAACTGTTGCCTGCATTCGTTGGTGAGCTCTATTATCAGTCATGTATTAATGATAAAACTTACTTCTGTGGCAAGATGGACAGTTTTACTTTTCAAGCATTCGAGCAGAGCATCTGCTTGATGTGCGGATAAGAAATCAAGAGAACATCTCCCGGCACTGTGTTCTCGGCAAACTCCAAGAATCTGGTTCGTTCGAGGATCCCAACGTAGCCTCTCCTGGAGCTTGATCTCATCAGTTTGCATCGTCATTCCCTTGATAACCTGGCGGCCATTTATGGTAGATGTCGGGCTTGGAGATGGTGCTGGATAACAAAGGGAAATATTTGAACGAAGTTCAGCGGATGTAGGAAATTTTGCCGACGATATGAGGGGAAATGTGGAAATATGCCGTTTGGAAGTATCGGCCGAAGGTATTCCTAACGCGCGATGCGCAATATCTGCTGCTGCGCGCCCCCCGATCTTGTACATGAGATATCCTAACTTATAGTCTGCTTCTTCATAGCCTCGAGGAGTGTGTGCCCGCTGGGCAGCTTTGCCGACTTTCTCGATGATCCCGAACACACTTGACCCAGCACGGTGAGCTGCGGCCAGAAGACTGCGTATACGCGGAATATTCTCCTGGCTTGTGGCTATTGAAAGACGTTTCCATGCGTCAATATGCCGGTTCCGGACTCCGAGGCTGCTAAGGGTATTGAGGGCCTTCAGCTTCAAGGTTCTGACTTCGGCGGTCTTCTTGGTGAGTGCCGCATACATATGAGCAGGACCTAGATAGGCCCATGGTGTCTTCTCGTGGGCTCCATTCTCTGCGCGGTGTCTGACACCCATCGTGATGTTATGGTCATGAAGCTCGCTGCAGAATAAGCAAGGCAGCTTGCTATTTTGCGAGTCCTTTGACTGGCGAGAAACCTTGGTACACCGGGCAGAGCGGAGGAAGATGTGTTCACCTTCGGTAAAAATTGTCCAAGGCATGGTTTGCTTGCTGTGAAGTAGGAAAGGATACGCGTCGAAGCCTGTCTGACCATCGGGAACTTTTAGGTGATAGCTGGGGCACATGTCTGGAATCGTTGGAGGAACACTGCTTGGCTCTGCATTGCTAGGAGAAGCACTTGTAATCGTAGGTGAGTCCACCTGTGCCATCTTCTCGTTGATTCCTGTTTTATTTCCGATGGTTGACCCTCTAAGAATTTGTTAGATATGATGTCCGAAGTAGAAGAAAAAATCTCAATGGCGTACGCATAAATCATTGCTTCAATTAAGCGCTCTATTTTCATCTCTAGAAGAACCTCATCGATGTTCAACTGGCGTATGCATATGGTAAGCCAGTTCAGCATTCCGTCCATCCCAAATTCCCCTCGTCGGATCATCCTAGATATTTCCTCAATTGTTGCACCGAATCCGATGACTCGATTGAGAGCTCTGTCGACCATCTCCCATGCTTCATCGCCCTCTTCAAGCTCAGAATGTGGGTCACCTGAGAAGCGTGCAAGAATGTCTGTGGACGCCCCTAGCTGTACAGAATGTGGGAGATTGTTGATAACTTGACGCAGTTTTTCCAACAGTGTTTGAGGTGCAGCTGGGGGGTTTGTATTTGCGTTCTCATCATCGTCAATGACCATAGTGAATGCTGAATCATTTTTGCTAGTTTCTCCTAGTCCATGCGACATTGAGGGAAGTCTAGCTGACAATGTGAGAGCTGCCAGATGAGAGGTTGATAGGCCAGGTTGTGGATGTGGTGTCTCGACGGCCTTCTGGAAAAAAGATGTAATGCTCTTGTTCTTGCTTGATATCTTTTCTCGCTGCTGATGAGCAGTACTGGCTAGGTGGGCTTGCCAATTTGCTTCTCCTCCGAATCCGATTTTCACATCTATCTGACATGCATTGCAGAAACGCGTACTGGACGCGTCGAAATCATTTGCCTACACAATGAAGAGGTTAATTTAACTGCGAGATAAAATAAACATTAACCCTGCCTTCTTTTTTCTCGTCATTGACAGTTCTCTGATCGAAGTCGGTTGCTGTGAACGCTCGGCTTTTTTTAAACCTGCCAGCACGTGCTTCATGAGTCATCTGAGGTCGAAAATGAGTAAGATCTGACATTTTTGAAGGGATTCTGAGCTAAAAACATTGTTTTAAAAAAATATGTTTAAGGACCGGTCGACCCCCCCCCCCCCAACATGGCGTCCCGGCATTTGCTGGTGCGTACCTCTTGTTGATGCTTGGAGATGACGCAAGATTAGGTATCGCAATTTGGGTAGCGTCACCATAACTGACTGCGCTGGATCAGCTTCGCAGAACGAAAATCCAAGAGTGAGGGATACGAGCTCGGGGCTGTTCGAAATCATTGGCAATATACTGAGATCACCGCCGAAAACGAATAGTGAGAGATTTGTGAGCTTCTGCGACCATATTGGGTTGATTCTAGGAAGGGTGCTCAACGCTTGAGGTTCAATAAGTTTGCAAACGCGGAGATTGGATCCAGGACCAAAGAAAGTGACGGCGAAATCGTCGAGGAAAGTCGTATCGTCCATGCCCACAAACGAAGATCTGAGCGTCTTCAATGCGTTGAAGCTCCCCGGTAGGATGTATTCCCCAAATGTCCCAGGCATGTTTCTTTGAACGAGCGACATAAACTCGAAGCTTACGCACCGCGCCGTACCCCCCACGAGGAGTTTAACGATCGGTTTGAAGCTCCCATGGCCAGTATCGGAACAGTAGTCAAATGATATGTTAAGCGCACAGCTTTGACTGCGCTCGAGCCATAATTTCAACAGGTGAAGTTGTTGGTCCGTCGGTGATGAAATAAAGATGGATGCCCACATCGTTGGGGTGTGCAGGATAAGCTTGCGCCATCGCGAGCAGACATGAGAAAGAAGTAGATGATCGGGTGTATTACTGCATAGATTGTGTGCGACGGATGTGATGGTGTGGCCGGTCCCACTAGGTAGAGCGTGGCAACGGCCAGGATGGCCGTAGCAGGAACTCGCAAGTGCGAGAATTCGCCTTAGGATGTCCGGTGGAGAGACAACGTTCAAGTCGATTGGTGGAGGCGTAGGAGCCGAGTTGGCATCCATTGGTAGGCTGGTATATCTTGAGTTTATGAAAGACTACAAGAACGAAAGGCAAATTCATACATACCTCATGTACTCTTTTGTCGAAGGATAACCTGTGAGAAGCACGGTGCCGCTTGTAGCATTTTTTACGATATCAGATTTCACACAATTGTAGCAAATAATCATCGTTTAGAGGGTCAATTACATAGAAAAGAATTACAAAGGTGTGGATAAATCGAAAAATCCGCCAAGCAACCTCTGTTATCAAGTTATACCATAGTACTCATTGACCCTTGATCATAGCCCTCAATGACCTACCCCTTGTCCTCTGGAAACCTGCGGTGCGGCGATGAAAGGATGCTTACGTTCGAGCCGAGAGAACGGAAACGACGTGTGGATTGCGTATCGACTAGAAAGCAAGAGGGAAGAAAGAAGAGATACGCTATAATCGAAGGATCCTCATAAAGGAGGATCTCGTACAAACAATCATACATAGTGTAAGGAGGCAGCCTTACATCCTCATCTTGTTGCTGAACTTCATGGCTTCCACAGTCATGTCCAAGCCTGTTGAAAATATACTTGAAGGATCCAAGGTCGACAACCATTCTCTATTAAGATGACACTTGAACATTACGTGGCTACTAAGAGGAGGCTGATGTTCAAAAATGAGGCGGGACGCGAGGGCGGAGGGACAAAGGGCGTATATTCGTGGTGGTACAAGTGGAAGAAGCGTCTGTGACAGGAAGGAAAAAACGGGGGCGGCGAAGAAGCTGCCCATGTATCTACACACACAAACAAGAAGTGGCACGCACCGACCGCAGTCGAATGCTTTGACAATGTCTTCGCAACTGGCCACCACCACTAACTGGCAGTATGATATATCATGAGTATGTAATTAGATAAAAAGTGTGATACATAAAACAATCTAATTAGATACACTTTGGGATATATCACATTAGATACGCCTACTGCACAGCTTGTTCTCAAAATGGCATGTACCTGCCCTGCCACATTTGGGCTGCCTGAGGGGCGGGAATGTTGGTTGGGTTGGGGGTGCCAGTAAACAACCATCAACAATGCAGGAAACAGCGATCACAGGGTACGCACTCGCTGTTGGGCGGGCTGGGGGTGGTTTGGGGCGGGGAAAAAATACATTTGGGTAGATAGCATTTAATTAAAATTATTACATCCATTTGCGCACCCCATTGGGGGCGGGACGGGATGGATTGCATCGGGGTGGGTTATACAAAGACTAGCCCACTCAACCGAGTTATTAATGGCAGCCATGTGCAAACCTGTTGTCCCGTCATCATATCCCGCATTTGGGTCAGTGTCCTCGTCTTGAAGCAATGCTTCCGCTTCTTCATACTCCATGCATTGGCACAAGCCCAGGAGCTCCTGGCCCCTCTTCCATGAATCAGGCTGCAAGTCTTCATACTGCGATCTGTCGAGATCCTCCCTGAGGTCAATTGCACCTGCAAGGCCACCCTCGTTTCGGACGTTGGCGAAGAGCCTTCCATCAGCGTTGAGGGTTGATCCATGGTGGAATGGGGCGAGGTGCCCTGAGCTGGTCGCTGGCTCAGGGAAGCTGGTAGGAATGCTGATGATGGTCTAACAACATACAGGATGTGTCTACAGATAGGTCACGTGGTTGTGGTAGGGTCACCCTATCACATGTACCCCCCTCCAAATGGCGACGTCCTTGTTGCCTCTCAAAAAGAAAAGAGAATGAAACACAAAGAAAAAAGAGAGCAAAACAATGCAAAAAAAGAGTAGCACAAAAAAAAACATGTAGAGTATGGCAAACAGAAAAACAATGAGAAGAAACCACAAAACTGGAAAACACGAAAACAGAAACAAAGACCTAATCCAAATGAGGAGGACCCAAGCCAGGTCCATCCCTCCCCCTCCCATATAGAAACGACGTCCTCGTCATCATGGACGAATCCAACCCAATGCCTTGAGGGCCTGACTGAGGTCTGATAGGCGAGGATCTTGATCCCAATCAAGCACTGAGGGTGAGGAAATGAGGGGCGCATTTTTCAAAGCTTGAGGGAAAATCCGAGGTTTGGGAAGTGAAGACAAGGGGCACAGTGGTGGTCGATAACGAGAGGGTAAAGGTTGAGCAAAAGAAATTTTTTGGTGACGGTGAGGAGTAATCTGGGTATGAGAACGACATTGGAGGGAACCGAACGGGTTTGGCCGAGATGAACGAAGGCCCGAAAAATCACGAGGTATGCGTTGACGAGGAACTGAGGAAATGGGGAGCAGTGGTAAAATAGGGAGCGATGTTGCATCTTCAGCCCAATCAAGGCGTGAAAGTGGTGGTGATGGCTCCATGGTAACAGATGTTTGCGTGTCAACATTGACGAGGGGTGGTGGGGACGTCTGGGTACTTGAGGTTTGAATATCAGTGCTGACAGTCTGAACTGAGGTATTGGTGCATGGGGGTAGCGGGGCGACAAGGTCGACTTGGGTTCCAGCATCAGCAGTTGCGGTTGAGGAGCTGGCAGTGGCGAAGCAGGTTTGGCTATGACCAGCCATTTCCCATAGTTCGCGCTCTTGAACGATCCCATAAACCTGACCTTTTTCGAATCCGATCTTCAGCACATCAGAGACCTGCATCCCATCGACCATTTGTGATCCATTGTCCTGTCCAGCTTTGAATGCATGCCTCCAGATAGCTCCGAGAGTGGTGTTAGATGAGGCAGTGGCAGCACAAGAACAAAGGTTGTCGATCGAGATGGGGTCTATTGGCAAGTCGTAATCAACAGCCATTGACATTTGGATTGAGGCAGTAGTGACTGGTGGGCAGGCATGAACACTAGCATCACAGGTGGTTCAGGTGGATAATTCCGAGTCAGTTTGTGTCGTTGCGTTGGAGAGAACAGAAATGGGTGTGAAACAGTGGGGTCCATGACCAGTGGACGTCCATTCCGATTGCTCCTCGGTTCTTCCTTTCTCAGCTCCAAGGGAATAGAGGTCGATTTCGGCATTTCTGGCAGCTGCTTCCGCTTCTTCGATACCCTTGGCCTTTCCTTTGAAATACATTTCCTTCCTTTTCTCATCCCTACTTCCCCACTCCGTCCGTCCTTGGTCAAGACCTGCTTCAAAAGCATGGTCCCAGAAAAGCTTCAGATTTCGTCCTTCTTGTGTAGACGCTGCGGCATCGCAAAACTGAATAATGTTGTCGACGTCGGCGAGGGTGATGAACACTTCAAAATCGATGGAATTGTTTAGTGGCAGTGGTGTGGTTTTCGTGCTGGATAATAATGGTTGTTGGTGCTGTTGTTGCTGTTGTTGTTGTTTTTTGGCCGCGGTTCGTTTTTTCATCAATGACGGCATGGTCGCAGGAAATATTGCAGTTGAAAATAGCTGTTGGCGCATGGTGGAATCCGAAAACGCGGGGGATGCAATACGCAGTGGCTTGGGACTCGGGTTTGTCTCGAAAAGACTCGAAACGTGATGGTGGGGACGCAGAACGCAGACGCAGGGGGTTGATGCAAAGACGCAAAGACGCAGACATGGAAGTAGACGCAAAAAGCCGACGGGGCTCCTAAAACAGCTGGAGAACTTGAGAAGGACCAAAAAAGTCCCACAGGCTGATGATGTGGCAGTGAGCTGGGGAAATGTTGACAGTGGTAAGGTAAAACGCGTTGTCGTGTCATATAACAATTGATATGTTATTAACCTGGGTTTCACTGGCCTTGTCCAAAATAGGGGCGGGGTATATTCCAGTCGTTCGATAATAATAATAAGTAACAGATCAATACCCTTAATATTCAAGTATATGGGTTCAAGGGCAAATAGATATAAAATCTAAGAGGAACCTGCACTATACGAGAATGGTTGTGTTTGTGTGAAACAAACGGGTTTGTAAAATAATTATGCCAACAACAATACTATCCTAGAGACTTGCAGTGCCTAAGTGACTAAGATGTTAATCAAAGATGAGGATGATTATCTGCAAACAAAGAAATGTGATGAGCGTAATATGGGAACAAAATAGAACTGTGTGAAGACATACAAAGTAACTGAATACTTGACAATGATGGCGTGATGACTGTGGTGACTTGAGAAACAAACTTAGACAGTGCAAATTACTTGTATTGCTCGTAATCGTTACAGCAAGGGACAAGGATCTTCTTCACTGAC
>Ga0307513_10008174_pt1 | contig 13425 bp, 8 predicted proteins | sample 15_EM_MG_FD_202174 | JGI IMG/M metagenome (GOLD analysis project Ga0307513, IMG submission 202174) | Populus trichocarpa ectomycorrhiza microbial communities from riparian zone in the Pacific Northwest, United States - 15_EM | ecosystem: Host-associated > Plants > Roots > Unclassified | place...
TCCATGTCGCCGAAGGTGTGGCAGCTCGCGCACGAGGCTTCGCCATTGGCCGAGAAGCGGCGCGCGTCGTAGAGAAAAGGCCGGCCGGTAACGACAGAGGCGGGCTCGGGGTTCTTCATCGCCACGGATGAGAGCGTGGTGCGTGAGGCCAGGTCGACCACCTTCACGGCATTGTCGAAACGCGTGCTCACGTACAGCCGGCCACGCGCCTCGTCGAGCACCAGCCCGCTCGGGCCACCGCCGCCCACCTCGATGTAGCGCGCGCTTGCGGTCCGCGGGTTGAAGCTGTCGTTCTCGAGCTCGGCGGTGTCGAACACGCCGATGCGGCTGGAACTGAACGCCGCCACGTAGAGCGTGCGGCCGTCACCGGTGACCGCCATCTCCAGCGGCATGGCCAGCGAATGGTCCTTCATCGTCCAGTCGAAGCCGGGGCTGCTGGGCAGCTTGCTGTAGTCGATGTGCTTGTTGAGGTGGCGCGGCGAGACGGTCGAGCCCGAGATCACCGTGATGCGCGTCTGTGCCAGCTTGCCCTGCACGGTGTGGCCGGCGTAGTTGCCGGGCCCTTCGAAGCGCGCCTCGTTGATCGCGTCGGTGTTGGAGACGTACACCTTGCCGGTGACCGGGTTGGCGACCATGTTGAACAGCACCGTGCCCACGCCCGTGTGGGCTGCCTTCTGCGCCAGCGTGTTGGCATCGACGGCAAACACGTCCTGGTCGGGCAGGCGGAACTGCACGGCGTTGTTCCAGTTGCGCTGGAGCTCGTCTTCCCACTTGCCGGTGGCCTTGTTGAACTTGACGATCAGGCCGACCTCGGGTGCCTGCTTGCCTTCGAAGTTGGTCTTGGGGCCCGGGTTGCCGCCGGGCAGGATCTTGCCGTTCTGGCCGATGCAGGGCAGCTTCGGGTTGAAGCCCTGGCACACCAGCGGCTGCAGCACGGTGGTGGTCTGGTTGCCCGACTTGAAGGCTGCCACGTACACGGTGCTGCGGTCCGGGCTCACCGCCAATGCGCGCGGCGTGTCGCTGAAGAAGGTCATGATGCGCTGCGGCAGGCCGCCGACGGCGCTGCCCAGGTTGGCGGTGTTGAACACCCACACATCGGCCCGCCCGATGCTCGGCGTGGTGAGTTGCGGGTCGCCCGCGCCGGGCACGCCGGCGAGCGAGGGGTCGCTGCGGTGCTGGCCGCGGTGCGCGGTGGTGATGAAGGCGCGCTCGGGGCTGCCGGCGAAGACGATGTCGCGCGGTTCGTCGCCCACCAGCAGTGTGCGCACCACGCGCGGCGTGCCGCTCAGGTCGACCACGCTCACGCTGTCGGACAGGTGGTTCACCACCCACACCTCGGTGCTGCTGCGCGCGGCCACTGCCACCGGCTCCAGGCCCACCGGCACGCGGGCGACCAGTTGCGGCGCGGCACCGGTAATGTTGAAGATCTCCAGCGTGTTGTTCGGCGTGTTGGCAACGAAGAGGCGGGTGCGGTCGGGCGACATCGCCATCGGCCGCACCGGCCCGCTCTCGAACTGCATGAAGGACGGCGACTGGGCCGCCGCCGGCGCGATGAACAGGGTCAGGGCGAAGGCCAGGGCCAGAACAAAGCCCGGCAAGGGCAGCAGCAGGTTCGCCAGGGGCTTGCCCTGGCATGGCATCGGTAGCGCGTGCATGGTTGTCTCCTTCTCTCTTTGTGGTGATGCGGCCGGCAGACGAGGCCGGCTCACGGAAGGCATCGTAGGAAGCACGCCCGTGCGGCGCCCCCTCCGCCGGGAGGGGGCCGTTCGGGCGTGGCGCTCACACCCACGACGCCGCCGCTGCGGGCGTCCTCCGCTACACTCGCGCGCCTTCCGGGGGACACCCGACCCGCACATGCCGGCTCAGGGTTCACCCTCCCCGGGTCGCCCGTGATGTCCGACACGACGATCGAGCCACCGCTGCTTGCGCCTTCCAGCGTTTCGCGCCCCGCCTTGATGGCGCGGCTCGACGCTGCCTCCAAGCTGCGGCTGGTGGTGGTGGCCGCGCCCGCCGGGTCCGGCAAGACCACGCTGCTCACGCAATGGTTTCGGCGCAGCCGGCAACGGCGCGTGGCCGCCTGGCTGACGCTCGATGCCCCGCCGCTCGGGCCCGACGCGCTGGCCGCCTGCCTGCTGGCCAGCCTGAACGCTGCGATGCCCGGCCTCCAGCCGCATGCCGCCGACCCGGCCACCGGCGAGCGCCCGTCGCAGGCCCTGCAAGCCATGCTGGCGCAGCGCAGCGGCGACTTGCTGATCGTGATCGACGACGTGCACCGGGCACAGGACGCGCCCTGCGTGGGGCTGCTCGATGCGCTGCTGGCGGCGTCGGCCCCAGGCGTGCACTGGGTGCTGGCCGGGCGCTGCCTGCCCGCGCTGAACCTGCCGGCCTGGCGGCTGCGCGACCAGCTCGAGGTGCTGGACGGCGGCGACCTCGCCTTCGACGCGGGCCAGGTGGCGCAGCTCGGCCGCAAGCTGATGGCCGAGCCGCTCAGCCGCCCGCAGGCCGAGCGGCTGCTCGAAGCCACGCAGGGCTGGACGGCCGGCGTGAAGCTCGGGCTGCTCGCGATCGCCGGCACCGCCGCCAATGCCACCCACCCCATCGCTGCGCGTCCGCACGAGGTCGACGCGGCCCTTGCCGACTTCGACGGCGGGCACGTGGACATGGCGGCCTACCTCGAGCGCGAGGTGCTGCGAGAGCAGAGCACGCAGCTGCAGGGCTTCCTCATGTCGACCAGCCTGGTCGACACCATGACCGGCGAGCTGTGCGATGCGCTGCTCGGCCGCGAGGGCTCGCAGGGGGTGTTAGAGAAGCTGGAGCGCAGGCAGCTGTTCGTCACGGCGCAAGACAGCCACGGGCTCGCCTTCCACTACCACCCGTTGTTCCATGCCTTCCTGCGCAGCCGGCTGGCCGCCGACCCGGCTCGCCAGCGGGTGCTGCACGAACGCGCCAGCCGCTGGTACGCCGGGCAGCTGCGCTTCGCCGAAGCGCTGGCCCATGCCTTCAAGTCGGGCGAGGCCGGCTGGTGCGCCGAGCTGGTCGAGCGGGCCGCCTTGCGCTGGCAGCAATCGGGCGACATCGCCGAGGTGGTGCTCTGGTGCGAGCGGCTGCCGCGCGAGCAGTTGCTCGCCCGCCCGGCGCTCGGCGTGGCCTACACCACCTGCCTGATCCTGTGCCGCCGCTTCGACCAGGCCCACGCGATGCTTCGGCGGCTGGCCGAGGGCGGCGCGGCCTCGGGCTTCCACCTGCGCACGCTGCAGCAGATCCTGCAGGCCCTGAGCGGCGAGCATCAAGCGCTCAACGACGAGCCACCCGCGGCCGACGAGACCGATGGCGACGCGCAGTTGCGCGGCCTGCACCTCGTCAACCGCGCCTATGCGATGTTCTGCGCCCACCGCTTCGATGCGGCCTGGCGGCTGGCCATGCGCGCACGCGAGATCCTGCAGCCGATCAGCCCTTACGGCGAGGGCTATGCCAGCAGCGTGCTGGCCATGGTCGAGCGTGCGAAAGGCGACTTCGGCTCGGCGGCACGCCGCGTGGAGCAGCTCTGGGCCGGCGTGCGCAACGGCCCGCGCAATGCAGCGTGGGCCAATGCCGCGACGGCGCTCGCGGTGCTGCGCTACGAGACCAACCGCCTGCCCGAGGCGCGCACGCTGTGCGAAGAGTTGCTACCGCTGGTCGAAGCCGGCGGCACCTATGAGACGCTGGTGGCGGCCACGCGCACGCTCTCGCGTGTGCGCGCGGCCGAGCGCGAACCCGAGGCCGCCATGCGGCTGCTCGACTACCTGCACGGAATTCTGGAAGGCAGCCACGAGCGGCGCTTCGCTGCCCAGGTGTGCTTCGACAAGGTGCGGCTGTGGCTCGCAATGGGCGAGCCCGTGCGGGCGCGCGATTGCGCGGCTGAATTCGGTGTGGTCGACTCCGCCGAATGGCAGGCCACACGGCCTTACGACGAGGCCTGGGAACGCCGCGGCATGGCCTTGGCCGCGCTGCTCTCGCATGCGCGGCGGCACGACGAATCACGCGCCATCCTGCAGGTGCTGCGCGGCAGTGCCGAGGCGGCGGGCCATGTGCTGCGGCTGCATGCGATCGAAGCCGCGCTGGCCAGCAACCTGTGGGAAGCCGGCGCGCGCGACGAGGCCCTGCAGTGCCTGCACCAGTCCCTGCTTCGTGCCCGCGGCCACGCACCTTCGCGCAGCTGGTTCGACGACAACCCGCGCTTCCACCAGGTGCTGGTCGCCGCGCTGGAGATGCCGCAAATGCGCCGGCTGATGCCCGAGCATGTGCTGCGTGTCTTCGGTGCTGCGCTCGGGCGCACGGATGCCCACCACTCTGCGCATCACACGGCCCGTAACCCGGCCACCGAAGGCCGGCCCGCCCACGCCGTGGACGCGCTGACCGCGCGCGAACTGGAGGTGCTGGGCTTGCTGGCCCAGGGCCTGACCAATCAGCAGATCAGCGCCCGAGCGCAGATCTCCATGACCACCGTGAAGTGGCACGTGAAGAACATTTTCGCCAAGCTCGGCGTGGGCACGCGGGTGGGAGCGCTGGTCAGGGCGCGGGAGCTGAGGCTGGTCGAGTGGGGAGAGCGACAGGGCGTGACATCCGGCGGGCGGACGAGCGGGCGCTGAGTGTGTTCGGCCGCCAAGGCCGTGCCCACGCCTGTGCAACTACCGGGAGGTCAGGGTTGCGAGGAGCCCGACCCTGCCGGCTACTTCGGCTGGAACAGGCTGCCGTAAAAGCCTGCGGCCTGAACCTTGATCGTCACGTCCTTGTCGCTTCGATTGCGCCAGAACCAACCATGCCGGCCCTCAAAGGGCGCGGAGAACGCTCCCTGGCCACTCGACAAGTCGTTCTCCATCCAATACCGAGTGAACTCGTCGCCCGCGTTGGGCCGCTCACCGTGCATGTCCATCTTGACCGGCGCAGTCGATTCCCAGCGGAAGACGAGATGGTCGCCGGCCTTCATCATTGCCTTCACTTCGATGCCGGTGTGAGGTTTGACGACGACGGTCATCTCGTCGGAGCGCCAGGGCGTTGCTTGCACGATGGTTTGTTTCGTCGGCGTTTGGGTCGCGGGTGCCGCGGCCGCAGGTCTCTCGGTTGGTGCCTTTGCGCCGCTCATCTGCGTCAACCCGAGCACTGAGCCCACGCCCGTCAGGTCGATGCTGCGTTCGGCCGGCAGCACGAACAGGACAAGAATCAACACGGCCAACAAGAAGGCGGTGCCGGATGCCACGCTCAGCGTGCGCAACGAGGCTTGATAGGGAACACCGATCGGAAGCTTGTTGGACAGGGCGCTCATGGTGTGGGTGCGTAGAAACCGGAAAGCTGATAGCCGATCAGGACGAAGCCTGCGCACATGAGCGCGCCATTGGCCACGACGACACTGCGTTGGAAGTAGGGCGTTCGCCGCCACAAGGTCATCAGGATGAGGATCAGCCCGAGCGCCAGGAACTGGCCGATCTCGACACCGACGTTGAAGCTCAGCAGATTGGCCAGCAAGCCGTCCGGCGACAACGACATCTCCTGGATCTTCGTCGCCAGGCCGAAGCCATGGAAGAGCCCGAAGACCAGGACGGCCGCCTTCTGGTTCGGATCGAAGCCGAGGATCTGCTTCAACCCGCCCAGGTTGTCGAGCGCCTTGTAGACGACCGACAGGCCGATGACCGCGTCGACCAGATAGGCGCTGGCATGGATGTTCGCGAGAACGCCCAGCAGCAGCGTCGTGCTGTGGCCCACGGCAAAGAGCGTGACGTACTGGCCGACATCCTTGAGACGGTACAGAAAGAAGATCACGCCGAACAGGAACAGCAGGTGGTCGTAGCCCGTCACCATGTGCTTGGCACCCAGGTAGATGTACGGCACGACGTTGGCGCCGGCCGTGCCTTCGATGAATGCCTTGTCGTCGTCGGAAACGCCGTGGGCCGAGGCGTCAGCGGCCACCAGAGCGGTGCCGATGAACATCAGCACGAGTGCGCACCAACCAGGGAATGGGTCTCTCGCATTCTGCCGAGACGATGGCATCGCGCTTACTCGATCACGAAGTTGGCCGAGACCTTCGCCTGCGTCGCCTTGTTGGTCAGCAAGACACCGACCTTCGAGCCACTGACGACCTTCACACCCTTGCCTTCGAATTTGTTGCCGGCCACCGGCTCGAGCGTCACCTCGGACTTCGCACCCTTGTAGGCGATGGTCAGCTTGGCCACCATGCCGGAACTCGCCACCTCTTCGTCGTCGTCCGTCACATAGAGCGCCACGGAGTCGGGGCGAACGGTCAGCTCGAACAGCGTCTCGCCCGCCGTCTGCACGACACCGCCGTGCTTGGGCTTGGTGCTGCCGTGGGCCAGCGCCGCTGTGCCGAAGAGGAAAGTCGCCGTGCTCAGCGCGATCACCGAAGCGGCGGTTGTCTTCCAGAACAGGTGTCGATTCATGAGGGTTCTCGATGGAAAGAATGCGTGAAGGACTGAAAGGCTTTCACTCCGGAGCGTGCGGCAAGACGAACGAGAGCGTGGCCCGGTGCTCGATCTTGTCGGCCTTGGCGGGGTCATCGGTCGGCCCGTCGAAGGTTGCTGCAATGACGTTGAGTCCCTGGTTGCGGACCGTGATGACGGCGCTGCCATCGGCGGCGCTCTTGACGCCCTGGCTGTCGGGGTCGTTGACATAGTCGTTCTGCACCAGCGCGCCGGCCACTGGCTTGCCCTTGAAGAGAACACGGACCTTCAGGGACTTGCCCAGCAGCACCGGCAACCCTTCAGCTGGCACGACCTGAAGCGTCTGTTCGGGCAGGGCGGGCAGGAGCGTGCCGAGCGGCCCGCGAATCACCACGGCGTACTTGATCGTCTTCTCGCTGGTGGTGGCGTTGGGCACCTCGTCCCGGCCCTTCTTGTGCCACTCGCCATCGGGCGTCTTGCTCCAGGTTCCGTTGTCCATCACGGCGGTGACGACCATCGGCGCGCTCTCGCTGTCGACGAGGAGGAGCGGCCCCGAGACGCGCAGCTTCGTGGGCACGGCCTTCAAGTCAGCGTCATAACCGGCAACGCTCTTGATCAACGGAAGCCGCTTCACGGCGTCGAGATCGTCGGCCCCGACACCATAGATCAACGCCGTCTGGGTGGATCGTTGGGCGAACCAGATCCCGTGAGCCTGCGCGTTCATGGTGGCGGCCGTGCCGGCCACCGCTGCGGTGACGACCAGAAGCTTGGAGAGGTTCATCGATGACTCCGGTGTTTGACTGAAAGGCGTTTGAAGACGAGACAAAAAGAATAGGAGCAAACAACGAGAACAGGCTGCCGCATCCGCGCCGTGCCAGAACATTTCATGCTGTAGATCGCCCGCAAACGGCAGGTGCATCGGGCTCGAAGCCATGTCTTCGGATCGAAGGCCTTGCGTGGTCGTCATGCGGTCTCATCGCATTCGGAATCGACACCTTGCCGGTGCGTCCATCGCACCATGGGCACTCAATGCGCACCACGCCGTGTTTTTCGGCAGCCTTGCAAACTGCCTTGCCGTGATACCGCACGAGATTGCGGCTGCCCGCATCTCAACGGCAGAGTCTGCTCAGATTCGCTTCACATAATTTCGTCATTGCAAAGCGAGTCACGAACGTCGCGGAAGCAAGCAGCGGTGCAATCTCCCACAGCGGTGACGCGCCCTGACCATCATCCGAGCAGCAAGGTCTGCGCAGGGATGCGTGTCCGGTCATGACTCGACATGTGATCGGACTCTTCAACACACATTGAGGGTTCTCCGCCATGTTCATTCGAAGCTTCCGGCTCGCAGCCATCCCAGCCGCCGCCTGTCTGGCCTGCAGCACTTCCGTCTGGGCAGCCGACGAGGCCGCACCCGTGGTGCCCGCTGCCTCTGCGGCCTCGGCAACGCCGCCTGCGTCTGCAGCTTCCGCTGCGCCCGCCGAGGTGGCGGTGCCGGCCACACTCGCGGCACCTGCCAAGGCGACCTCGCTCGAAACCGTTCAGGTGACCGCCGTGAAGCAACCCTATCGCACTCTTTACGCGACCGGTGCAACGAAGACCGACACACTGCTGAAGGACCTGCCGCAAAGCGTGCGCGTGATGACCGCGGACTTGCTGCAGGAGGCCGGCGTCACGAAGCTGGCCGACGTGCTGGAACTGGGCAGCGGCATCGCCAAGCAGAGCAACCTCGGCGGCCTGTGGGACAGCTACTCGATGCGCGGTTTCACCGGCGACCCGAACTTCGGGTCGGACTACTTGGTCAACGGCTTCAACTACAGCCGCGGCTACAACGGCGTGCGCGACTCCGCGAACACGGCCACGGTGGAGGTTCTGAAAGGCCCGGCTTCGGCCCTGTACGGCCGCGGCGAACCCGGCGGCACGGTCAACATCACGACGAAGAAGCCGCTGTTCCAGCCCGCCCAGACGGTCAGCGTGTCGGCCGGCAGTCATGACGCCTACCGCGGCACGGCTGACATCACCGGGCCGGTCAACGATCAGATCGCCTTCCGGGTGAATGCGGCGACCGAGAAGACCCGCAGCTATCGCGACGAAGTCGGCGCCGAGCGGTACATGGTCTCGCCCTCGCTGATCTGGATGCTGACCGAAGACACGACGGTCTCGTACGAACTCGAGCTGTCGAAACAGCGGGCCACCTTCGACCGCGGCGTGGTGGCGGTCAATGGCGTGCTCGGGCTGGTACCGCGCTCGCGTTTCTACGGCGAGCCGAACGATGGAAAGCACACCATCGAAACCACCGGCAACCAGGTCTTCGTGCAGCACGCCTTCAACGACACGTGGTCCTTGCAGAGCGGCATCAGCTTTCGCGAAAGCTCGATCGAAGGCGTGTCGACCGAAGCGCGGTTCCTTCAGCCCGATGGCCGCACGCTGGTTCGCCAGCGCCGCACCCGCGACTTCTCGGCCAGCGACCTCTCGGGCCGCGTCGAGCTGCTCGGCAAGCTGAAGACGGCGAGCATCGTCCACAACGTGCTGGTCGGTGTTGATGCCTATCGGTTCACCGACAAGCGCAAGCAGTTTCGCGTCGCCAATGCCGGTTCGATCGACATCTACGAGCCGGTCTATGGGCAAGTGGCCCCCGCCATGACGCTGAGCACCGACACCCAGGAAACCCAGCGCTCGCACGCGGTCTACGGTCAGGACCAGATCGACCTCAGCGCGGAGTGGAAGGTCTTGCTCGGTGTTCGCTACGACAGCTACGACCAGTCGCTTGAAAATCACATCAAGGCCGCGACGATCTCGCAGTCGCTCAGTGCAACCACGCCCCGCGCGGGCGTGGTGTTCCAACCCAGCAAGACGCTATCGCTGTACACAACAGCGTCGAAGAGCTTCCGGCCCAACAGCGGCGTGAAGAGCGACTTCACATCCTTCCCGGCCGAAGAGGGCAAGTCCTATGAGGTGGGCGCCAAGCTCGACTCGGCCGACTCCAAGATCACGAGCACGCTGGCGCTGTACAAGATCACCAAGAACAACGTGCTGACGCCCGACCCGGCCGACCCCAACAACTTCTCGGTGGCCGCAGGCGAAGTCGAGAGCAAGGGCATCGAGCTGGACGTGTCGGGTGAAGTCATGCCGGGCCTGCGCCTGTCGGCGGCCTATGCGTTCACCGACGCCAAGGTCACCCAGGACAACCAGACCTTCCTGGTGGGCCGCCAGACGGCCAACGTACCGCGCAACAGCGCCAACCTCCTGCTGGTGAAGTCGTTCGCACTCGACGGCGGGTCGTCGGCATCGTTCGGCGGCGGTCTCAACTACGTGTCCGAGCGCGAAGGTGCCGTGGCGCCGTCGGTCGCGACCGACGACTTCAAGCTGCCGGCCTACACGACCGTGAAGTTGCTAGGTTCGTACACCCTGGACAAGCACCTGCAACTGTCGCTCGACGTGGACAACCTGTTCGACAAGACCTTCTACACAAGCTCGTACAGCCAGGTGTGGGTGTACCCCGGCTCCGGGCGCAAGTTCACGTTGACGGCACAGTACAAGTTCTGAAAATACCCAAGCACCGCAGCTTGATGTCGCCCAGCCCCCGCTCGGCCGAACGCGCGGGGTCGATCTCTCTACAGGATCCACCATGTCACTCGCCTCGACCTTGACGAACGGATCGGCACGCGCCGGTGCTCCCTCCACGGGCGCGACGACGTCCGCCGCGGCGGTCCACGGCTCACGCATCACCACCATCGACACGCTGCGCGGCCTGGTGATGGTGATCATGCTGCTCGACCACGTGCGCGAGACCTTCTACCTGCACCTGCAGGTCACCGACCCGATGACGCTGCCCGGCACGCCGCCCGAGGTGTTCTTCTCACGGCTCGCGGCGCATTTCTGCGCGCCCGTCTTCGTCTTCCTGACCGGCCTCTCCGCGTGGCTGTATGCGAACCCGCCCGGAGGCACTCCGCGACCGGTCGCCGGCTTCCTGCTCAAGCGCGGCCTGCTGCTGATCGCGCTGGAACTGACCCTGGTGAACTTCGCGTGGAGCGGCACCTACAACGTGCTGTATCTGCAGGTGATGTGGGCCATCGGCTTCAGCATGGTGGTGCTGGCCCTGATGTCGGGCCTGCCACGCAGCATCCTGGCGGCGGTGGGCCTGGTGATCGTCTGCGGCCACAACGCGTTGGCCGGCATCGTGGTGCCTCCCGACAGCGCCTGGTACCTGCCGTGGACCTTGATGCTTCACCGTGGCTGGGCGCTGGCCGAAGGCGCGGTGCGTGTGCGCCTGACCTACCCCGCGCTGCCCTGGGTGGGCGTGATCCTGCTCGGCTATGCGTTCGCGCCGGTGTTCTCGCCGAGGTTCGACGCGCTGACCCGGCGCCGCGTCATCGCCGGCACCGGCTTCGCCTGCCTGTGCGCGCTGCTCGTGCTGCGGGGATTCAATCTCTACGGTGAGAACCTGCCTTGGTTACCTGGAGCCACGGGGCTCGAGACGGTGATGTCGTGGCTCAACTTCACCAAATACCCACCCTCGCTCGACTTCCTGTTGCTGACGCTCGGCATCGGCTTGCTGGTGCTGGCCGGTTTGGAGTTCATCAGCAACGGACTCACCCGTGTGCTGGCCACCTTCGGCGGGGCACCGATGTTCTATTACCTGCTGCACCTGTACGTGCTGCTCGTCAGCTACCGGGTTCTGCTGAGCGTGTTCGGGCCGAACCAGGGAACGCGCTTCGGCGCGGACGCCGGCGCGTTCTGGATCATCTGGGTGGTCTGGCTCGGCATGCTGCCACTGCTCTACCTGCCGGTGCGTGCCTTTGTTCGCTACAAGCGCAAATCAACGCAGGCGTGGGTGCGGTATTTCTAATGCTCCCTCGTTCAGAGAGCCGTTCCCTCATGCGAGTTGGCCCTGGCAGACGTACTTGAGGTGCATGTAATCGTCCAGCCCATGGGTGGAACCTTCACGGCCATAGCCTGATTCCTTGACGCCGCCGAAAGGGGCCGCCTCGGCGGCCAGCGCGCCTTCGTTGATGCCGACGATGCCGGCCTCGAGCGCATCGGCAACGCGCCAGATCCGGCGCGCATCGGTCGAGTAGAAATAGGCGGCGAGGCCGAACGGCGTGTCGTTGGCCGCAGTGATTACCTCGGCCTCGGTCTCGAAGCGGGTGACGGGCACGACCGGGCCGAAGGTCTCTTCGCACGAGCAGGCCATCGTGGCGTCTGCGTTCACGAGCACCGTCGGCGCGAAGTAGTTGGCGCCCAGCGCGGCGAGCCGGCTGCCGCCGGTGACGACGCGGGCACCACGGGCCACCGCATCCTGAACGTGCCGCTCGATCTTCTCGACCGCACGGGCGTTGATCATCGGCCCGATCTGTGAATCGGGCTCGGTCGCAGGGCCCACCTTCAACGCGGCGACGCGCACCGCGAGCTTCTCGACGAACGCATCGTGAACACGCGCCTGCACGAAGACGCGGTTCGGGCACACGCAGGTCTGCCCGCCGTTGCGGAACTTGGCGTTCATCAGCCCGTCGACCGCCGCATCGAGGTCGGCATCGTCGAACACGATGAAGGGGGCGTTGCCGCCGAGTTCGAGCGAGAGCTTCTTCAAGGTGTCGGCCGAGGCGCGGGCCAGGTGCTTGCCCACCGGTGTCGAGCCGGTGAAGCTGATCTTGCGTACGCGCGCATCGGCCAGCCAGACGTCCACCACCTGCGGTGTGCGTTCGCGCGAGGCGGTGACGATGTTGATGACGCCGGGCGGCACACCGGCCTGCACGGCCAGCGCGACCAGCGCCAGTGAGGTCAGCGGCGTGTCTTCGGCGGGCTTGCAGACCACGGTGCAGCCGGCTGCCAGCGCGGGCGCGATCTTGCGGGCGATCATCGCGGCAGGAAAGTTCCACGGCGTGATCGCAGCGACCACGCCCACCGGCTCCTTCAGCGCGAGCATGCGGCGGCCGTTCACCGGCGCGGGGATCACCTCGCCGTTCGCGCGGGTCGCTTCCTCGGCGAACCATTCGACGTAGCTCGCCGCATACGCCACCTCGCCGCGGCCTTCGGCCAGCGGCTTGCCTTGCTCGCGTGAGATCAGCCGGCCCAGGTCTTCCTGGTGCGCGAGCATCAGGTCGTTCCAGCGCTTGAGGATGTTCGCGCGCTGCTTCGCGGGCAGGGCGCGCCATGCTGGAAAGGCGGCGTGCGCCGCATCGACGGCCGCGCCCGCATCGGTGGCGCCGCTGTCGGGAACGCTGGCGAAGGCGAGATCGGTCGCCGGATCGGCCACGTCGAACCGGCGGCCATCGAGGGCATTGCACCACTCGGTACCGATCAGGTTGCGGCCGGGCATCAGGTCGCTGTTGTGCAAGGTCAAAGGCATGAGGAATCTCCGGAACAGGGACGAACAGGGGCGCGAGACCACATCGGCGGCCATCGTGTCTTGAATGAATGTGTGCCGCGCTCGCGGCAGCGCGGATCAGCCGGCGGCGACGAGCGCGGCGATGGCTTGGCCCACGTCGGTGGTCGACGCTTGGCCGCCAAGGTCGCGCGTGCGCGGGCCTTCGACGAGCACGGCTTCGATCGCCTGCACGATGGCGTCGTGCGCAGCGCGGCCGGCGCCCTGGCCCTGAGTCAGGAAGTCGAGCATCAGCGCGCCCGACCAGATCATCGCGATCGGGTTGGCGATGTTCTGACCATAGATGTCTGGCGCGGAGCCGTGAACAGGCTCGAACAGCGAGGGGAACTTCCGTTCCGGATTCATGTTGGCCGAAGGCGCGAGGCCGATGGTGCCCGTCGTGGCAGGCCCGAGATCGGACAGGATGTCGCCGAACAGGTTGCTTGCGACCACCACGTCGAAGCGGTTCGGCTGCAGCACGAAACGCGCGGAGAGGATGTCGATGTGCTGCTTGTCCACCGTCACGTCGGGGTAGTCGCGCCCCACTGCATCGGCGCGGCCATCCCACCACGGCATGCTGATCGCGATGCCGTTGCTCTTGGTCGCCACCGTCAGGTGCTTGCGCGGGCGCGA
>Ga0307513_10008176_pt1 | contig 13424 bp, 10 predicted proteins | sample 15_EM_MG_FD_202174 | JGI IMG/M metagenome (GOLD analysis project Ga0307513, IMG submission 202174) | Populus trichocarpa ectomycorrhiza microbial communities from riparian zone in the Pacific Northwest, United States - 15_EM | ecosystem: Host-associated > Plants > Roots > Unclassified | place...
CTCGTCTACAAAGCTCGCGCCGGGACGGCGCTCCCACGCTCTGTTGGGTATCGGGTTTTGAGCGACAAATCATCAGAACCCGTGTCCGCGCGGCACGTCCTTCAACGCGGTGATGGCCGCAGACAATACGTCCACTTCGCGGTCGTTGAAACCGCTGCGGACTTCGGCCTCGGTGACGAACAGGCCCTGCTCGAGCAGGTGGAACAGGGTGTCGTGCATGTTCCAGCCACGCGCCTCGGCCACGCGACGGATGCGGTCAGCAAGGACTGGATCGATGTCCTTCATCACGATGTCGGTCATGTCGCCCCCCGCGGCCCCATTCCGCCGTCCGTAGGTCCATATTTACGCGTGGCCAGGCGAATGCACAACAGAAATGCGGGAATGCCGATCAACGCCGTGCCGATGAAGAACAGGGAATAGGCCTCCAGCAGGGTTCGCCCGGTTTCGAGGTGCTCCACCGCCACTCCCGAAAACCCCTTGAATACCTTGCCGAGCAAGGCATAGAACGAGCTCAGCAACGCGTACTGCGTCGCGGTGTAGCCAACGCTGGTCAGGCTGGACATATAGCCCACCAAAGCCACGCCGGCGAATCCGTTGCAGAAGTTGTCGATGACCATCGCAGCGGTGAACACGCCGGCATCGGCACCGTGCAAGGCAAGGTAAGCGAAAGCCAGATTGGAACCCGGGCCGAGCACCGCGCCAGCCAGCAGCGTGGGAACAAAGCCGAAGCGCACCGCGCATAGTCCCGCCGCCGCGATGCCGACGATGGTTGCGATCAATCCCACCGAGCCGCGCACCGCACCAACGGTTTCCTTGGCGATGCCCAGATCGGCGTAGAACGGATTGGCCATCGGCCCCATCACGAAGTCGGGCAAGCGGTACAAGCTGATCGTCAGCAGGATCAACAGCGCCCAACTGCCGTGCTGACGGAAGAACGCCAGGAACGGTCCGATTAACGCATCGAACAAGCCCTGTGGCGTGAGTAGCGCCGGATGCGGCGCTGCCGACGCCAACGCTGTCGCCACCGGCTCGCGCGCCAACAAAGTGGCCACGACGCCCACGCCCAGCAACAGCGCCATGACCTGGTACGAGAGCGCCCAGCCGATGCTCGCGGCGAAGATCAGGATCAGCGAATCAGTCACCAGCAACGCGCCGCGATAGCCGAGCGTCGAGGTCGAAGTGAGCAGGCCTTGCTGTTCGTTGCTGTCGGCGCTTTCGATGCGCCAAGCGTCGATCACGATGTCCTGCGTGGAGGAAGCGAACGCCACCACCAGCGCCAAGACACCGAACACCACTAGCTGATCGTGCGCAAAGCCGGCCAGTACGAGTTGTCCTTCGATCGGCTGCACTAGCGCCATGCCGATCAAGCCAGCGGCGGCGATCAACTGCGACAGCAGCATCCAGCCGCGGCGCCGTCCCAGCCAGCGGCCGAATAGCGGCGCGTCGAGCTTGTCGATGAGCGGCGCCCACAGGAACTTGAGCGAATAGGCCAGGCCGACCCACGACAGAAAGCCGATGGTGGACAGCTCTATGCCGTTTTCTCGCATCCAGAAACCCAGCGTGTTGCCCACCAGGTAGATCGGGATGCCCGAACTGAAGCCCAGCAGCAGCATCACCAGCACCTTGGGCTGGCGCAGGTTGGTCAGGACCTGTCGCCAGCCTGGGTGCTTGGGCTTGGCTGGGGCTTGGCTCACAACGCGTAGTCCACAGTGAACGGCGCATGGTCCGAGAATCGCGACGCGGTGTAGATCGAACAGGCCTTCAGCTTGTCCCGCAACGGCGGCGTGACGATCTGGTAGTCGATTCGCCAACCCACGTTGTTGGCGCGCGCGGCGCCGCGGTTGCTCCACCAGGTGTAATCCTGACCTTCGGCATGCAGCGTGCGATAGGCATCGACCCAGCCGCGGCCGTTGCCGGCGTCGCTTTCCACGCACAGGCCGTTGAGCCAGTCGCGCTCGGCCGGCAGGCAGCCGGAATTCTTCTGGTTCGACGTCCAGTTCTTGATATCCAGGCGCGAACGCACGATGTTCCAATCGCCGCACAGCACGTAGTCGCGGCCGCTGCTGCGCCATTCCTCGAGAATCGGCGCCAGCCAGTCCATCACCTGGAACTTGAAGCCCTGGCGCAGCTCGCCCGAAGAACCGGACGGAATGTAAAAAGAAACGACGCTCAGATTCCCGAAACGCGCCTCCAAATAGCGGCCTTCCTCGTCGAACTCCGCCCAGCCCAATGCGGTGCGGATTTCGTCCGGCTCGCGTTTGCTGTAGATCGCCACGCCGCTGTAGCCCTTCTTGGTGCTGGCATCGCGGAACCAGGCCTTATAGCCGGCGGGCAGGAATTCGGGGCCGGCCAGCTGGTGCTCCTGGGCTTTGGTTTCCTGCACGCACAGCACATCGGCGTCCTGGGCCGCGAACCAGTCGAAGAAACCCTTGGTGGCCGCCGAACGCAGGCCATTGGCGTTGAAGCTTATGATTCTCATGGAATGTTTCTCGACGGTTGCAGCTGATCAAAGCCCGATTGTGCCCGAACTGCGCCGCACGGTGGTCGGCCCTGGTGGCGATGGGCTAGGCTTGCAGGCATTCCACCGCAAAACACGCACCTCAGAGCACGCCCATGAGCGATCATCGAAGCCGCTTCCTGCAGCTGGCCCTGCATTCCCAAGCCCTGCGCTTCGGCGAATTCACCCTGAAGTCCGGGCGCCTGAGTCCCTATTTCTTCAATGCCGGCCGTTTCGACAGCGGCGCCAAGCTGGCCGATCTGGCCGCCTGTTACGCCGATGCGGTGGAAGCGGCGGGCGTGCACTTCGACTTGCTATTCGGTCCCGCTTACAAGGGCATCCCGTTGGCGACCGCGCTGGCCTGCGAATTCGCGCGCCGCGGCCGCGATCTGCCGGTGGCCTTCAACCGCAAGGAAGCCAAGGCGCACGGCGAAGGCGGCATGCTGATCGGCGCGCCGCTGGAAGACCGGAATGTACTGATCGTCGATGACGTGATCACCGCAGGCACTGCGATTCGCGAAGCCCTGGGCTTGATCCGGGCAGGCGGCGGTCGTGCTGCCGGCATCGTGGTGGCGCTGGATCGGCAAGAGGTGCTGGGTGAGGGTGCCGAAGCGGCGGCGACGCGGCGTTCGGCCGCGCAATCGGTGGCTGCGGAGACGGGGGTGCCCGTGATTGCGGTCGCAAACCTGCACGACCTGCTTGCTTTCGCCGGCGAAAGCGCTGAACTTGTCTCCCACCGCGACCGCCTGCTTGCCTACCGCGCCAGCTACGGCAGCAGTCCGTCCGACTAAGGCAAGGGGCCTGCGACGATGCCGAAGAAACACCAGTTATTGTTGATAGCCCTGTGCGCGACGCTAACGCCTTTGGCCATGGCGCAGAAGGCGCCGGATACTGCCAAGAAACTCTATTGCTGGAATGAGAACGGCCAGCGCGTCTGCAGCGATGCGCTGCCGGCCGAGGCGGTCAACCGCGCGCGCGAAGAGATCAGTGCGCGTAGCGGGCTGCGTACCGGCGGGGTGGACCGCGCACTGACCGAGGAAGAGCGCGCGCTCGCAGCCTCGGACGAACAACAGCGCCAGGTCGACCAGGCCGCCGCCGATACCCGCCGCCGCACCGAGCAAGCATTGCTGTCGTCCTATCAAACCGAAGAAGAACTGCGCCGCGTGTTCAACGAACGAACCGGCATCGTCGATAACAGCATCCGCACTGCACGCTACAACGTGGCCAGTCTGCGCGACGGGCTGGTTAGCCTATTGCGGACCGCAGGCGATCAGGAACTTGCGGGAAAACCGGTGGTGCCGAAGATCGCCGATAGTATCGCCAGCCGCCATCGCGAGCTGCAGCGCCAACGTCTGCTGCAGGCCAGTTTCGAGCGGCAACGCGTGGAACTGGACGCGGAAATCGCCGACATCTTGCGTCGTTATCGGGAACTGAAAGGAACCGACGCCGTAGCCGCGAATCCCGCGGCAGCGGTTGCGAGCGTTCCCACAAAATAGACGCAGTTTTCCGCTAAAGCCGCGAATCACCGCAAGTCGTGGGAGCGGCGGCCCCCCCCCCCCGTCAAACGAGCTTCTAGATTTTGTCAGCGTAGACGAGCAACGTCAAAAGCTCGCGGCGGGACGCCGCTCCCACTCATGCAATTAGAAGGTTGCGGTGATTTCCGGCGCCACCTTCGACAGATGAGCGCGGAACTCGTCCTTGATGCGGGCTAATGCTTCTTTGTTGTCGGCTTCGAAGCGCAGCACCAGGATCGGAGTGGTGTTGGACGCACGCACCAGCCCCCAACCGTCTTCCCAGTCGGCGCGCAGGCCATCGATGGTGGTTAAGCGAGCGCCTTCGAACTGCGCGCTGGCAACGAACTTCGCCACGATCTCGTGCGGACTGCCGGCCACCGGTACCTTGATCTCCGGCGTGGACAACGCATTGGGCAAAGCATTGAGCACTTCGCTGGGCGTCTCGGCACGCGCAGCGAGGACTTCCAGCAGGCGCGCGGCCGAGTAAAGGCCGTCGTCGAATCCGTACCAGCGCTCCTGGAAGAAGAAGTGTCCGCTCATCTCGCCGGCCAGTTCGGCGCCGGTTTCGCGCATCTTGGCCTTGATCAGCGAATGGCCGGTCTGCCACATCAACGGCGTGCCGCCATGGCTCAGGACCCAGCCCTGCAGCTTGCCGGTGCACTTGACGTCGTAAATGATCAACGCGCCCGGGTTGCGCTCCAGCACATCGGCGGCGAACAGCATCAGCAGGCGATCGGGGAAGATGATCTCGCCTTCCTTGGTCACCACGCCCAGACGGTCGCCGTCGCCGTCGAAGGCCAGGCCGATGTCGGCGTCGAAACGCTTTACCGTCTGGATCAGATCTTCCAGATTGTGCGGTTCGCTGGGGTCTGGATGGTGGTTGGGGAAGGTGCCGTCCACGTCGCAATACAGCGGGATGACCTCGGCGCCGATGGCCTCGAGCAGTTTCGGGGCGATATCGCCGGCCACGCCGTTGCCGGCATCGACCACCACCTTGAGCGGGCGGTCCATCTGCACATCGTCGGCGATACGCTGAATATAATCGGCAGCGACGTCGCGCTGCTGCAAGCTGCCATGCGTATCGGCCCGGTGCAGGCGCTGCTCACTGATGCGCGCGTACAGGTCGGTGATAGCGTCGCCGGATAAGGTCTGCCCGCCAACCACGATTTTGAAACCGTTGTAGTCCGGCGGATTGTGACTGCCGGTGACGGCGACGCTGCTGCCGGTGCGCAAGTGATAGGCGGCGAAATAAGCCACCGGCGTCGGCGCCATGCCGATATCGATCACGTTGCGCCCCGCCTTGCGCAGGCCTTCGATCAGACCGTCGGAAAGCTCGGGGCCGGACAGGCGTCCGTCGCGACCCACCACGATGTCGGTCAAGCCCTGCTCTTCCAGCACCGTGCCGATGGCCTGGCCGATGCGTTCGGCCACTTCCACGCTTAACGTCTCGCCGACCACACCACGAATGTCGTAGGCGCGGAAAATACCGGGGTCAACTTCAATATGCTTGTCGCTAGAGGTCACTGCGTCTGCATCCTTTTCGGTGGTCTCGCGGGCCGGCGCGCGCGGCAGCGGCTCGCGTTGCAGGGCCTGGACCAGAGTGGGTTCGTTGTCGTCTGCGGCGCTGGCGCGCTTGGCGCGCGGATCCAAATTCAATCGGCCACGTGCGACCAGCAAGATCAATACTGCCAGCACTCCGCTTAATGCGGCCGTCACCAAGCTGGCTATCGCGCCCAGGCCCATCGGACCTTCGCTGCCGTCCGGGGTGGCAGCGACCACGCGCATGCCGGTCTTGCCTATCGGCCGGGCCAGGCTCTCGGCTCCGTCCGCTAGGCTGTTGTTGCCGCTTTCGCGAACTGTGTAGGCGCCCTGCCTGATCGCGAGGTAGGCCTGCGCCGGCACTGCGGCTTGATCGAAGCTGCCGGTCAGTAGAGACAGAGGAACAGAGAGATAGGCGACTCCGTCACCGGCAGGCGCGGCCAAGCCGAGCTGGCTTTGCTTGCCCTCCCGAACCACGCGTGCCACCGGTGCGTTTTCGCTGAGCGCAGCTTCCAGCAAGGCCAGCTTGCTGAAGCCGAAATCCGCCGGCGCCCCGTAAGCCGCATCCAGGCCGGCGGGCAGGACCTGTACTGAGTTGGCGTCCTTCCAGCCCTCTCCGATCGCCTGGGCTGCAGCCGCGCTATCGCCGGCCCGCAATGCGGTCTGCACGGGCGCGGCGGCGATCCGGACGGTCAGCTGCTTGAGCTGTCCGGCAAGGGTTTGCTGGGTGGCCGACAGCACCGAGTCGCGTGCCTGCTGCAGACCTTCGTCGCGACGTGCGTCGCGCCATTGCTGCACGCCGCCCCATCCCAACCAGAGCGCGAGCAACGCGAACAGCGCCGCCAGCATCGGCAGCGCACGCCGCAGGTCCGAAGTCGGCGACTGCGACTTGCGTGGTTTGTTTTCAGCCATGGTGTATTGCCTTTTTCAGCGGACGCCTGTGTGGCCGAAGCCCCCTTCGCCACGCGCGCTATCCGCAAAAGTATCCACTACCTGCAAGCTTACGCGCGTGATGGGCAACACAACTAGCTGAGCGATTCGGTCGCCCGGTTGGACGGTGAAGCTTTCCTGGCTGCGATTCCACACGCTGATCAGCAAGGGACCTTGGTAATCGGCGTCGATCAGTCCGGTCCCGTTGCCCAGCACGATGCCATGCCGGTGTCCCAGCCCCGAACGCGGCAGCACTACTGCACACAGATGCGGATCGGCCAAGTGGATCGAGATGCCGCTGGGAATCAGGGCGGTGTCGCCGGAGGCCAAGGTAAGCGGCGCCTCCAGCGCGGCACGCAGGTCCATGCCAGCGCTGGCTTCGGTGGCGTAGGCCGGCAATGGCCACTCATCGCCGAAACGTGGATCCAGCAGCTTCACTTCAATGGCCTGGAGAGAAGCGGACTTCGCGGAAGTTGGGGTCATGCGTTCAGGCGCTCCACGATCAGTTCGATCAAGTCGTCGGCCAGCCTGGTTTTGGCGCCCGGGTCGAAGACGCGCTCGCCGTCCTGCCAATAGGCAGTCATCGCGTTCTGGTCGCTCTCGAAGCCGCCGTCGACCACACCGACGCGATTGGCCACGATCAGATCCAGGCGCTTGGCCACCAGCTTACCGCGCGCGTAACCGGCGACGTTTTCGGTTTCGGCGGCGAAACCGACCACCAGCTTCAGGCCCTGGGTCTGCGCGGCGACCTCGGACAGGATGTCGGGCGTGCGCACCAGATCCAACGCCAGCGATTCGTTCGACTTTTTGATCTTGTTGGCGGCCGGTGCGCGCGGGGTGTAATCGGCTACGGCGGCCGCGCCTATATAAATATCGGCGGGAAACGCGGCGAACACCGCTTCATGCATCTGCGCGGCAGAACGCACGTCCACCCGCGTCACCCCCGCCGGGGTCGGCAGATGCACGGGGCCGGCGACCAGCACCACCTCAGCGCCCCGCCTCCTTGCGCTGTCGGCCACCGCGAAACCCATCTTGCCGCTGCTTCGGTTGCCCAGGTAACGCACTGGATCCAGGTCTTCGTACGTAGGGCCGGCGCTCACCACCACTTTCAGTCCTTTCAACGCCTGATCGACGGCCGCCGTGGATAGCAGCGCCGCCACGATGGCATCGGGTTCGCTGAGGCGCCCGGGGCCGGATTCGCCTTCGGCCAGCGGACCGTCTTCCGGCCCGATGGTCTGCACTCCTCGCCCGCGCAGGGTCGCGATATTGGCTTGCGTGGCCGGATGGCCCCACATGCGGTGGTTCATGGCGGGCGCCACGGTGATCGGCGCGGTCGTGGCCAGGCACAGGGTGGTGACCAGATCATCGGCGAAACCGTGCGCAAGCTTGGCCAACAAGTCGGCAGTGGCCGGAGCGATCAGAATCCGGTCGGCCCAGCGCGCCAGTTCGATATGGCCCATCGAGGCCTCGGCCGCGCTGTCCCACAGTGTGGTGCGGGTCGGGTTGCCGGACAGCGCCTGGAAGCTCAGCGGCGTCACGAAATGCTGGGCGCCGGCGGTCATCGCCACCTGCACCTGCGCCCCGGCCTCGCGTAGTCGGCGCACCAGTTCCAGCGCCTTGTAGGCGGCAATGCCTCCGCCGACGCACAACAACACGTGCTGGCCAATCAATTTCTCGTCCGCCACGTCGGGGAAGTCCTATTGCCGTACAGGCAGTTAGCTTACCCGATGCACCCCACCTGCCTTATGCCCCGCAGGCATGAAGCAAGGCAAGCTAGTCCTATGCACATACGCGACTGGCCCACTGAAGAGCGACCCCGTGAAAAGCTCCTGGCCCGTGGCGCCGGCGCACTGTCGGATGCCGAACTACTGGCGATCTTCCTGGGTTCCGGCTTGCGCGGGCGCGACGCGGTGCAGACTTCCCGCGAATTGCTCGCCGCCCATGGCCCGCTGCGCGCACTGCTGGAAAACAACCCAACCCAGATGGCGAAACTGCCCGGCCTGGGCCCGGCCCGGGCCTGCAAGCTGACCGCGGCGCTGGAACTGAGCCATCGCCATCTTGCCGCTGCGCTGGAGCGCGGCGAAGTGCTGAGCGACCCCCACTCCGCCGGCCGCTATTTCGCCCAGCGCCTGCGCGGACGCGGAAATGAGGTCTTCGCCGCCCTGTTCCTGGACACGCGGCATCGCGCACTGGCGTTCGAGGAACTGTTCCAGGGCACGGTCGATGGCACTGAGGTCCACCCGCGCGAAATCGTACGCCGGGCCCTAGCCCACAACGCCGCCGCGGTGATCGTCGGTCACAACCACCCCTTATGTTTTGAATGCAATGTGTCAACCGCGATCCGCGAGTGACGGTGGATTAGAGCTGTGTGCACCTGTTGCCGGGCTCCGGCATGGGCGACCGGAGCACCGCCACATCAGCTCTGACGCTCACTAAGGCGGCCCGGGGCCATAAGCGGCTGCCGAGACCGGGGGTATTTGATCGACTGCCCGTTCCAGTTGGCTTTTGCCCGCTTAGCTGCGCCTCATTGACCGGATGACTTTGGAGGCGTAGTGTGTAGCGCTACGCACTACGGACCTGGCTGATGGACGCTAAAACTGATCAACTTGAACCCATCGGCCAATACATCAGGACCGAAATCCTGCCAAAAGACCTCACTGTGAAGGCCGCCGCCGAGGTGTTGGGAGTCAGCCGCCCAACCCTGTCAAACCTACTGAATGGCAAAGCCTCTCTATCCACCGACATGGCCTTGCGCCTACAGCGGGCGTTTGGTGCCAACAGCGAAGACCTGTTGAAGAGGCAGGCAGCAATTGAGAACGCCCAGTCTCGTGACCGAGAAGCAGCAATCCCTGTTGGTACCTATGCTCGTAGCTTCCTTCAGATTCGCGCGCATGACATTCAGGCATGGGCGTCAGGACGAATCGAACCACGGCAGCAACTCGCCGCATTCTTGCGGCGCCTAGTGAACACTACCGGTATTGATTTAGGCCGGGTCGACTTCCCCGCTTATGACAACGCCGAACGTCACGGCTGGGACGGATACATCGAGGCGGGTGCGGCGACACCATGGATTCCGATTGGCATTTCCGGTTGGGAATTCGGATGCAATATTGATCCCGAGAAGAAGGCGCAGTCGGACTACAACGCACGAGCTAAATCTCTGTCCGCAGCCGAGCGCAAGAACACAACCTTCATTTTTGTAACGCCGCATAACTGGCCAGAAAAGTCCGCATGGGAGAAGAGGCGGCAGACCGAACGCAAGTTCAAGGACGTCCGAGCCTTCGATGCCAGCGATCTGGAACAGTGGTTGGAACAATCAGTCGCCACACAAACTTGGTTTTCCGAACTGCTCGGAATCAGCGAACCAGGATTGCGCTCCCTCGAACTCTGCTGGAAGGAGTGGTCCGGCGTCACTGAGCCGCCGATGAGCAAGGAGTTGTTCTCGGGCCAACTACCGGCAGCCCGGGATGCATTGAACATTTGGCTCAAGAATCCAACAAGCAGGCCTTTCATCGTCACTGCTGATTCCGACGCAGAAGCGCTAGCCTTCTTGCATTGTGCGTTCGAGGCTCTCGGCGGAGTCGAGGATCGGTTCGAGAACCGGTGCGTTGTAATCAGTTCTGCAGCGGCTCTTCAAAAGGCGGCACGCGCCTCCTCCAATTTTATTGCGTTAATCACTTCGTCAGAAGCTGAAGTTGCGACTGCGGGTTTGCATCGCATACAGCCTGTCATCTTGGTTCGTCCGCGCAGCTCGATGGAAGAACGCCCAGACATCGCACTCAATGCCGTAGACGACGACTCATTCCAGCGCGGCCTGCTTGCAATGGGCGTCGATGAGCAAGAAATACCGCGTTGGTCGCGAGGATCCGGACAGTATCCGACGATTCTCCGGCGCATGCTATCGAGCATCCCCGCTATCAAGATACCTCCATGGAGCCAGGATTCAACACTGGCACAGCACATTGTCCGTCTTGGCTTAGCCGGTGCCTGGGTCACCACGAAGCAAGCGGACCGGGAGGTTCTCGCTGCGTTTTTCGACAGCGATTATGGACGAGTGGAAGAGGTGCTTGCTCACCTCCGCACCATACCTCAGACACCTACTTGGGAAGCGGGCGATGTAGTCGGCGTCATTTCAAAAGCCGACGTGCTGACGGCTTGTCGTGCCTCGATTACAAAAAGCATCGTTGATCGCTTCTTTAGCGTCGCCAAGACGGTCCTTTCGGAAGCAGATCCTGCCCTTGATCTGCCCGAAGAGGACCGCTGGGCGGCAGCCATACACGGCAAATCACGTAATCACTCTGGAACATTGCGCGATGGGATCTGCGAGTCTCTAGTGCTGCTTGCGGTCTCCGGCGACAAGCTATTCGGACAGACCTTTGGCATCAACTGTCGCGACAGAGTCGATTCACTTGTGCGTAGTCTGCTGACGCCCTTCAGTGAACGGACCTGGCTGTCTCAAGGCCGAGACCTGCAACGCTACGCCGAAGCCGCGCCTGAGGTTTTCCTTGAAATCGTGGAAGATGATCTCGCAAGCCAGGATCCAAAAATCGTCGCGTTGATGCCCTCCAGGGGTGATGGACTTTTTGGGAGTTGTCCCCGCACTGGCCTGTTGTGGGCACTCGAATCATTGGCATGGAATCCTAAACTCATGCCTCGTGTTGTTGAAATTCTGGCCACCTTGTCTGGCATTGAGCTCACCGACAACATCGGTAACAAGCCAGAAGCCAGTCTAAAGTCGATGTTCCGATGGTGGATGCCGCAGACAGCCGCTAGCGTCGCTCAGCGCATAGCTGCGTTGGAGAACCTTTGCAGGCGACATCCAACGATTGGTTGGCGCATATGCTCCGGTCAGCTCAGTTCCTACTCGGCCAGCGGCAGCTCTCGACCACGATGGCGACGAGATGACTTTGGGGCAGGAGAAGTCGACCAAGGCAACGAGAATAGGAAGTTTCTGCTCAGAGCCGTGGACCTGGCTCTCGATTGGCCAAACCACGATCACCGCACACTCGGTGACCTAATTGAGCATTTACAAGAACTCGACGAAGAGCAGCAAGACCGGTTATGGGCCGCGGTTATCGCGTGGCGTGATTCTAGTGCTGATGAGCAGGACATGGCGACCTTGCGTGAGCGAATCCGTCGTCATGTAGACACCCGACGAGGCAAGCGGCGAGAGCTTAGTAGCGACAGCAGGTCAAAAGCGAAGGCCGTCCATGATTCGCTAACTCCGCGCGATGTCGTGGCCCGCCATCAATGGCTATTTGCAAACCCCTGGGTGGATGAATCAATCGCAGAATTGGAGGACGATAAGTACGACTATAAGAAGCGCCAGGAGCGAATCGGCGCCTTGCGCACATCGGCACTAAAAGAGGTTTGGGACGCAGATGGCTACGAGGGATTCGTCAGGCTATGCGCATCGGGAAATGCAGCCTCGGTTGCTGGCTGGCATCTTTCTCATGATGTAATCATTAATGGCGACATTATCGATGTATTGCTGAAGCTGATCGTCGATTCCAGCGAGGAACATGCACGGTCCATTGATGCCGCGATAGCCGGTGTACTGGGCGGCTTGAATGACGGCAGTATGGATGACGCCATCGTTCGATGCATCGCCGCATGTTCAGAGCACGGTGATTATCAAAGCATCAATCGCCTGCTCATCGCGGCACCATTCCGTAGTTCTACATGGCGCCATGTAGATCACCTCGCGCCTGATCAGCAAGAACAGTACTGGATGAAAGTTCAGCCTCGATGGGACAACCAGTCCGCAGAAGACTACCACTTTGCTGTTGCTGAACTCCTCAAAGTGAAGCGCCCACGCGCAGCTTTCGAATTGGTATCTCTAGATCTGGAGAAAATAGAGTCCGAAACCATCCTCGATCTATTACGGTCGGTTGCGACCGAAGGAAATGAACCGAAGGGATCGAACCTATTGTCAGCGCACAACCTTGCAAAGGCCATAAGCATCTTGAACGAAAGAAGCGATGTGCCGAAAGATACGCTGGCTCCCATCGAGTTCACCTATATTGACGCTATAGAGCAAGCTCATGGCAAGATTCCGAATCTGGAGCGACAGCTTGCGGAATCTCCTCTTTTGTATGTGCAAGTGCTTTCTTACCTATACCGCCGCAATGACAACGGCGAAGATCCACAGGAATGGAAGATATCGGATCCTGAAATTGCAACTGCTCTTGCCGGCCGCGCCCATAAGTTACTCACCCATATCAGACGCCTTCCTGGAACACAGCCTGACGGCACCGTAGACGAAGCGGTACTGATTGCCTGGATAAACGATGCGCGGCGCCTCGCAGAGCTGCATGGCCGACTTGAATCAGCGGACAGGATGATTGGACAGATGCTCTATAGCAAGAAATATGGAAACGATGCTATCTGGCCGGCAGAAGCTGTACGCGAGGCACTTGAGCATGTGCGATCTAAGTCGATGGCATCCGGAATGGCGATCGCTACCTACAATGGTCGCGGTGCCGTGTGGCGAGGAGAAGGTGGCCAGCAGGAGCGTGAGCTTGCCGCAACTTATCAGAACTTTTCATCGGCACTGGCGTATAGCCATCCATTTGTTTCTCAAATGTTGCAACACATCGCGCATTTCTACGAACGAGATGCCGACCGTGAAGACGCATCTGCGACTGCGAATCGACGCCTAGGGCGTTGAAAGTCGAACGTATCGATCAGCCGTATGAGCAAGTTCAGTTTGATGCTATGAACCCTTGATTTAACCAACGAACCGACGTTTCCGAACCGAATGGATCTTGCCGAGCCAAGACAATCGATTCCGAAGAAAGAGAGATGACATGGGACCGATCGCTCTATTTGACAAATCGTTTTTGGAGGGACTAAACGTCGATGAGGCGGTTCTCTTCGACCACTTCTTCTACGCAGTTACCTGCCCGATCTTCTATGTAGAGACATTGGCCGATCTAGAGAAG
>Ga0307513_10008177_pt1 | contig 13419 bp, 12 predicted proteins | sample 15_EM_MG_FD_202174 | JGI IMG/M metagenome (GOLD analysis project Ga0307513, IMG submission 202174) | Populus trichocarpa ectomycorrhiza microbial communities from riparian zone in the Pacific Northwest, United States - 15_EM | ecosystem: Host-associated > Plants > Roots > Unclassified | place...
CTTTCTGCTCGGGCTTCACCTTGCGCATCTGCTCGATGAGTGCACGGTCGGAATCGCTGCCGGTGGTAGGCACGCCGTCGAGCGCGATGATGAGATCGCTGTCACGCAGACCCGCTTCGGCCGCCGGACCGCCCGGGCTCACGCCGAGCACGCGCACGCCCTTGGTGTCACTGCGCGGATCCACCTGGATTCCCAGCACCGCCCTGTGCGGACCGCCCGCGATGAACCGGACGTCGTGGCGCGCGTGCGCGCCGAGCTGCGTCGACAATTCCGCGACTTCGCGTGCCGCCTTGTCGAGGCGCGCGCGCGCCTCTTCGAGCTTCGCGCGAGTCTTCGCTTCTTCGGCTTCGCGCTTCGCTGCGTCCGCCCGGCTCAACTCGACATCCGCGACCTCGGAACTCCTGCCACCGCGTTTTTCGGCCGTGGACGTCTGCGCAAACGCTGCCGCGCTCATGGCTAACAAACAAACCAGCATCAACTGTTTCATGAAAATTCTCCGGCAACCAATCAGAAGTTCGCGTTCACCATTTCGGCGTAACGCACACTCGTATACGAATCGACCAGGAGCGCGCGCGTGCGCTCCAGGCGCGCCACTTCGGCGGACCCGCCACTCAGGCGCGCGTCGTTGAGCGCGTCATCGATGCTGGCGATGTGATCCTCGAGCGCGGCGACCGCGAAATAGGTGTCGGCACGGACGATGCGCGGCTGGCTGGCCGGCGCAGCGGCCACGGGCGCTGAAACCTCGACACTCTCCATCGTCGAGCCGACCGGCTGCTGTTCGAAGCGCCAGAGGCTGACGCCCATCAGGGCGATGACCAGCGCGCTGGCCGTGCCGCGCGCCATCGCGAGGCGACGGCGATCGCGCCGCTGCCGGCTGGCATGCCGGTCGATCAGCGCTCCATAACCGAAGCTCAAGTCCGACTGCCCGGCGGCGGCATCGAGCCGCTTCAGACGCGCGGCCAGGTCGGCATCATTCACTTCAATGTCCATCGAACTCACTCCTGAGCGGAATGCCAATGCCGGACTTCACCGGCGGCAACAAGTCGTTGCGCAGTCGCGCATGGCCACGCGCCAGCTGCGACTTCGAAAAACTCAACGTGCGGTCGAATGCCTTGGCGATCTCTTCGTGAGACCAGCCCTCGACGTCGTATAACCAGACGACCGCGCGCGTAACCGGCGACAGCTGGGCGAGCGCGCGATCGAGATCGATGAGATCCGAGGTGCGGTTTTCTACCTCCGGCCCGCTCCACGTTTCCTCGGTCCAGGACTCGAGTGCGACGCGCGCTCGATGCCAGGGCGAGCGGAATGCCATGAGGCACCGGCTGACCGCGATACTGCGCACCCAGACTCCAAAAGGCGCTTCACCGCGGTAGTCATCCAGGTGCTCGAACATGGCGATGAGCGTGTCCTGCAACAGGTCTTCGGCCATCGCCTTTTGCGCCACGAGCCGACGGATGATTCCGAGCGTGGCGGGTGCCACGCGCTCGAACAGCGAGCTGCGCGCGGCGGCGTCGCCCGCTCGTGCGGCACGAAGCTCGTCAGCCGGGACCTGGATTTCCGCGAGTCTTTGCATTTTCTTATGGCTTAGATGCCGGGCGGCCGCTAAAGGTCGCAAAACACCGGATGGGCTTGGCTATACTTCCGGCCCCGCGCCGGGATGGCGGAACTGGTAGACGCGGCGGACTCAAAATCCGTTGCCCTTATAAGGCGTGTGGGTTCGATTCCCTCTCCCGGCACCACTTAATCGATGAACTTTTGCAGTAACTGTGGCACCCGAGTCGTCCTCAAAGTTCCTGAGGGCGATCTGCTGCCGCGCCACGTGTGCGAAAACTGCGGGACCATCCACTACCAGAATCCGAAACTCGTCGTGGGTAGTGTGCCCTCTTACGAGGGACGCATCCTGATCTGCAAGCGCGGCATCGAACCGCGCCAGGGGTACTGGACCATCCCCGCGGGGTTCATGGAAAACGACGAGACCCTGGAGGCCGGGGCCGCGCGCGAAGCCCGGGAAGAGGCGCTCATCGATGTGGAGGTCGGCAGCCTCCTGCTGGTCGCCAACGTCACGCACGCCCGGCAGGTGCACGTCTTCTTCCGGTCGCGCATGCGCACCCCGGATTTCGGCGTCACCCATGAGAGCCTGGAAGTGAAGCTGGTGGACGAGAAGGACATACCCTGGAGCGACCTGGCGTTTCCGAGCACCGAATACGCCCTGCGCCGCTTCGTCGAGGACCGCACCGCTGGTGTAGAACGGCACCACGTGGCCGAGATGCAGCGGCGTTTCTAGGGCAGAATGGCGCCCCCAAAATTCCCTCTTCAAAACCCAAGGAATTGATCGATGGCGTTCGTGGTCACGGAATCGTGCATCAAGTGCAAGTACACCGACTGTGTCGAGGTGTGCCCGGTCGACTGTTTCCACGAGGGTCCCAATTTCCTGGTCATCGACCCCGAAGAGTGCATCGATTGCACGCTGTGCGAACCGGAATGCCCGGTCGAGGCGATCTTCTCCGAGGACGAGGTTCCGGCCGGGCAGGAAGAGTTCAAGAAGCTGAACGCCGAGCTGTCGAAGAAGTGGCCGGTGATCGCCGAGAAAAAGCCCGCCCCGCCCGATGCGAAGCAGTGGGAAGGGGTTGCGGAAAAAAAGAAGTTGCTGGAAACCTGAAGCTCGCGCCTCACATCTTCCCGGTCTTCAGATATTTCACGAGCTCACCCGGCGCGGCATAACCAGGCAGCATTTCGCCACTCGCGAGGAAGATGGCAGGCGTTCCTGTCACGGCGAGCTTGGTCCCCAGTTCATAGTCGCGTTTGACGATCTCGGTGGGGCACTTCGGTGATTTGACGTCCTCGCCATTCTTGGCGCGCGTGAGCGCCTCGTTGCGGTTCGAGGCGCACCACACGGATTCGGCTTTGTGCCACGACTCGGTGTCGGGGCCGGAGCGCGGGAAAAACATGTACCGCACGCGGATGCCGAGCCGGTTGTATTCGGCGATCTGCGAATGCAGACGGCGGCAGTAGCCGCAGTCGATGTCCGTGAACACGGTGATGGTGTACTTCGGATCCTTGGGCGAGAACACCAGCATCTCGTTTTCCGGAACGGTTTCGATCATGCGCGCGCGAATGCCGCGGCGCCGGGTTTCGGAAATGTTGGCGTCGGAATCGAGGTCGATCATGTCGCCGAGAATGGCGTAGCGACCATCGCTCGACAGATAGCTGATATCCGCGCCGTGCGTGACTTCATACACGCCGCTGACGGGCGTCATGCGCACGTCTTCGAGTTTGATGCCGTCGATTTTCTTGACGATGGCCGCGCGTGGATCGGCCTTGGCTGCGGCCGGAGTGGTGGCCCCCGTCTGGGCGAGTGCCGGCCCGGCCCCCATGCAGAAGACAAGCAGGCTGGCGGCAATTTTGAAGCTCATGGGGCGCTCGTGGCTCGTGCGGCGGTAATGCAGATTCGACCGAGCCCGGACGATCAAGTTCGCGCGCCGGTCGAGGCGACGAATCTTACTCCAACAAGGAAACGGCGCCTAAGAGACGAGGAGCCGGCATCACCCGCGCGGGTGATGAGTACCGTGCATCTCTTTCATGCGCTCGCGGGCCACATGCGTGTAGATCTGCGTGGTCGAGAGGTCCGAATGGCCGAGCAGCATCTGCACCACGCGCAGGTCCGCGCCATGATTGAGCAGGTGTGTGGCACAGGCGTGGCGCAACGTGTGCGGTGACAGTTCCTTGTCGATGACGGCCTTGCGGGCGTAGCGCTTGATGATGTGCCAGAAGGCCTGGCGCGTCATGCGATCGCCGCGACGCGTGGGGAACAGATAGTCGGTAGTGCGGTCGAGCAGGATCTCGCTGCGCGGTGCGCGCACGAAGTCCGTCAGCCAGCGAACGGCTTCTTCGCCGAGCGGAATCAGGCGCTCGCGATTGCCCTTGCCCAGGATGCGGATGACACCCTGGTTGGTGTTGATCTGGTTGTATTTGAGGTTCACGAGCTCCGAAACGCGCAGGCCCGTGGCGTACAGCACTTCGAGCATGGTGCGATCGCGATGGCCCAGCGGATCGGCAATGGCCGGCGCGCTCAGCAGCGATTCGACCTCTTCTTCGGTAAGCGACTTCGGCAGCGAGCGGCCGATCTTCGGCATCGCAATCTGGGCAGTCGGATCATCCTTGATGACTCCTTCGCGAACGAAGTAGCGGAAGAAGCGACGGAAAGACGAAAGCTGACGCGCGGTGGAGCGAGGGCGGGCACCGGCTTCGACGCGGAATGCGATGAACCCGAGCAGGTCCGCGCGCGTGGTCTTGATGATGGGCGTGCCCCGTTCGGCCAGCCAGCGCGCGAGCGCAGTCAGGTCGGCACGATAGGCGGCGAGCGTGTTCGCAGACAGTCCGCGTTCCATCCAGACCGCATCGAGAAATTTCGAGACGGTGGTGTCGGCGGTGTCGACGGCAGGCGCTTCGTTCTGCGCTGTAGCTTGTTTGACCAAGACGTGATTGCCTTAATACGTATGCGGATTAACGCGTCACGGCAGTATGGGGACGGGGGCCAGCGATTAGGCGTGATGACCTTCACACCCCGGCAAAACCATTAACATAAAGAGAACCAGTTCACATGAATCCCAGGCCACTCTTGGCGAAAGCCCGCGCATGACGTCGACTTCCCCGATCGTGCGTTCTCCCTGGCCAGCTGCCATTTCGGTTCCCCTGCGATTCATCTATGGAATCTACGCGGCGCTGCTGTTCCTGGTTGTGGTCCTGACCGCCCTGCTGGCCGTACTCTTCCTGCCTACGTTGAAGCTGCGGCGTGGCACCGCCCGCATTGCAGCAAGAACCTACTTCCTGCTGGCCGGTATGCCGCTGCGCCTGCGTGGCACTGAAAATCTTCCCACGGGTCAGTGCATCGTGGTCGCCAACCACGCGAGTTATCTCGACGGCGTGGTGATGGCGGCCGCCCTGCCGCCGCGCTTCGCGTTCGTCATCAAGCGCGAGATGAACGATGTGCCGGTCGGCGGACTGCTGCTGCGGCGGATCGGCTCGGAGTTTGTCGATCGTTTCAATCGCCACAAGGGCGGCACTGATGCCCGCCGAGTGTTGCGTACGGCGGCCAGCGGCCAGTCGCTGGTGTTCTTTCCCGAGGGCACTTTTACCCCCGAGGTCGGCCTCGGAAAATTCCACACCGGCGCGTTCGCCATCGCGGCCCGCGCCGCCTGCCCCGTCGTTCCGGCGGTGATCCTCGGCACGCGGCGGAACATGCCGGCGACACGCGTCCTGCCCCGGCCCGGCGCACTCGAAGTGCGCTTCGGTCTGCCCATCGCGCCGATTGTCGAAGGACCCGAAGGGGATCCCGCCCTGAGACTTCGCGATCAGTCGCGCCAGGCGATACTGCAGGAACTCGGCGAGCCGGACCTGGCCGCCTAGCAAGCCCTACTGTGAGCTGGACGAGATCGACCGCTTCGCGCGCGAGTAGCGTGATTTCCAGGCGCTCGCGCGCCACTCTCAAACGTCGCCGAAGCGGCGCCGTCCATGACGATCGCTACATATGACGGCGGTATTGGCCGCCGACTTCGTACAGCGCGCGCGTGATCTGGCCGAGGGAGCACACCTGAACGGTATCCAGAAGCTCGGCAAAAATATTGCCCCCACTCGCCGCGACGGTTTGCAGCCGCTGCAACGCTTCGGGCGCCACCTGCGCGTGGCGCGCGTGGAAGGCATGCACGGCGTCGACCTGCGCGCGCTGCTCCTCCTCGCTGGCACGGAACAGCGGCGCCACCGCGTGTTCGTTCCCTTTGACGTTGAGAAACGTGTTCACGCCGACGATGGGCAGCGAGCCATCGTGCTTGCGCGTCTCGTACAGCAGGCTCTCTTCCTGGATCTTGCCGCGCTGGTACATGGTTTCCATCGCGCCGAGCACGCCGCCGCGTTCGGCCAGCGATTCGAACTCCTTGTATACGGCCTCTTCGACCAGGTCGGTCAGCGCCGTGATCGCGTAGGAGCCCGACCAGGGGTTCTGGATGCGATTCAGTCCCAGCTCGCGATTGATGATGAGCTGGATGGCGACCGCGCGCCGCACGCTTTCCTCGGTCGGAGTTGTCAGCGCCTCGTCGTAGGCATTGGTGTGCAGCGAGTTGCAGTTGTCGAACAGTGCATACATGGCCTGCAGCGTGGTGCGGATGTCGTTGAACTGGATTTCACGCGCGTGCAGGCTGCGACCCGATGTCTGTATGTGGTACTTCAGCATCTGGCTGCGCGGCCCCGCCTTGTAGACATCGCGCATCGCGCGCGCCCAGATGCGCCGCGCCACGCGGCCGATCACCGCGTATTCCGCATCCATGCCATTCGAGAAGAAGAACGACAGGTTCGGCGCGAAGTCGTCGATCTTCATGCCACGCGCCAGGTAGTACTCGACGATGGTGAAACCGTTGGCGAGCGTGAAGGCGAGCTGCGTGATGGGGTTCGCGCCGGCTTCGGCGATGTGATACCCGGAGATGGAAACCGAGTAGAAATTTCGTACGTCGTTCTCGCTGAAGAACTGCTGCACGTCGCCCATCATGCGCAGCGCGAACTCCGTGGAGAAGATGCAGGTGTTCTGCGCCTGGTCTTCTTTGAGGATGTCGGCCTGCACCGTGCCGCGCACGCGCGACAGCGCCTCGGCGCGCAGGCGCCCGTATTCATCGGCGGTCAGCACGCCCATGGCAACGAGCTCGCGGCCGCCCACGCCTAACAATCCCAATCCTTCGCCGCCGTGGTCAGGCGGCAGCTCGCCGCGATACACCGGCCATGCACCGGTGCCCGTGCCGGCGCGCTTCAGGGCCGCCTCGACCGCATCCCATCGATTCGACTGCCGCAGATACTGCTCCAGGCGCTGATCGATGGCCGTGTTCATGAACATGGCGAGGATCATCGGTGCGGGACCATTGATGGTCATGGACACCGAGGTCGACGGTGCACAGAGGTCGAAACCCGAGTAGAGCTTCTTCATGTCGTCGAGCGAGGCGATGGAGACACCGGAATTGCCGGTGCGCCCGAAGATGTCGGGCCGCGTGTCCGGATCTTCGCCGTAGAGCGTGGTGGAATCGAAAGCGGTGGAGAGCCGCGTGGCCTCGTGGCCGGCCGCGAGATAGTGGAAGCGGCGGTTGGTGCGCTCCGGCGCGCCCTCGCCGGCAAACATGCGCGTCGGGTCTTCTTCTTCGCGCCGGTAGGGATACACGCCGCCGGTGTACGGCCAGGCTCCGGGAAGATTCTCGTTCTTCAGGAAATCGAGAATCTCACCCCAGCCCGACAGTTTCGGCGGCGCAAGTTTGGGAATCGGCGTGTTGCTCTGCGATTTTGTGTAGTTGGCGCCACGCACTTCGCGGCCGCGCACGGCATAGGAGTACTCGGGCGTGGTCACTGCCTGCTCGCGGCCAGGCCAGGCGCGCAAGCTTGCCAGCGCTTCGGCGCCAACGTCGTCGAGCGCCCGGTTGTAGGCCGTGCGCAGCGCGTCGAGCGCCGGGTCATTTCCGGGCGTCGCGGGAGCGGCAGCCAGTGGTTCCGGCAGCGACGTATCGTTGAGCGCCTGCAGCGATAGATAGAGGCCGTGAGCACGTCGCGCCGCATCCGCACGGCGCACGGCATTGCCATGCTCCTCGCGTCCACGCGCGGCGATTTCCGCGAGGTATCGGGACCGCGCCGACGGAATCAGCGGGTCGCGCGAGATGAACTCGGTGTTCATGACAAACGGCGCCCCGTCGGCCGTGGTCCAGCGCCCCGTCTCCCCGGCTTCCTCGTCCAACGCGCCGCACAGCGCCAGGAACAGGCGATTTACGCCCGGATCATTGAAGCGGCTGGCGATCGTGGGAAACACCGGCAGGTCTTCGTCGGGAAGTTTCATGCGATCGGGATGATTGCGGCGCCATTGCTTGCGCACGTCGCGAAGCGCGTCTTCGGCGCCGCGCTTCTCGAATTTGTTCAGCACGATCATGTCGGCGAAGTCGAGCATGTCGATCTTCTCGAGCTGGCTGGCGGCTCCGTACTCGGCCGTCATCACGTACAACGACAGGTCAGCGACGTCGACGATCTCGGTGTCGCTCTGGCCGATGCCCGCGGTTTCCACGACGACGAGGTCGAAACCCACGGCGCGATACAGCGCGATGACATCCGCCAGCACGGCGCTGGTCGCGAGATGCTGGCGGCGTGTTGCTAGCGACCGCATGAACACATTGGGTGCGGCGAGCGAATTCATGCGGATGCGGTCACCTAACAACGCACCGCCCGAGCGCCGCCGCGTGGGATCTACCGCGACCACTGCCACGTTGCGTTCGGGAAACTGACGCAGGAATCGTTGCAGCAGCTCGTCGGTGAGCGAGCTCTTGCCCGCGCCGCCCGTGCCGGTGAGGCCGATGACCGGTGCCCGCTGTGGATTGGCGATGCCCGCGCTCAGCAGCCGCCGCAAGTCGTCCGCGCCCGTATCGCCACGGGCATCGTCGCCGGCTCCGCCTTCGAGCAGCGTGATGGCATGGGCGATGGCGCCGTGATCGTGCACCGCGGGCATTCGCGCGATCTTGTCGCCGTGAGCGCGCCGCCCGACGCGCGCAAAGACATCGGCGATCATTCCGTTGAGTCCGAGGCTCCGTCCGTCCTCGGGCGTGTAGATCTTGGCGACCCCGTACGCTTCGAGCTCGGCGATCTCGTCCGGTGAAATGGTGCCGCCGCCGCCCACGACCACGCGGATATGCGCGGCGCCGCGCTCGCGCAGCATGTCGACCATGTAGCGGAAATATTCGTTGTGCCCGCCCTGGTAGCTGCTGGCGGCGATGGCATCGGCGTCTTCGGCAATGGCCGCGCTCACGATGTCGGCGACGCTGCGATTGTGGCCGAGGTGCACCACCTCGGCGCCGCCGGATTGCAGCAGGCGGCGGATCATGTTGATGGCGGCGTCGTGACCGTCGAACAATGACGCGGCGCTGACGAACCGAAGCGGCCTTCCGGGCTCTGGTGGCTTCATGTTACTGACTGGTAAGATGGGTTACCCCAGAGTAACACGAAGACGGTGATACGACGCCATGCCCGCCCCCGCCCGTACCAAACGACAGCAGCCCGCCTCGCTGTCGTCGTCGCCATGGGAAGCGCGCCGCCAGCGCGGCGCCGGCCATGCGCTCAAGCGGGACGCGGTCATCCTTGCTGCGGCGCGGGCATTTCGCCAACGCGGCTATCACAACACCTCGCTGGACGACCTCGCCGCCAGCCTCAAGGTCACCAAGCCCACACTCTATTTATATGTGCCGAGCAAGGAAGCCATCCTGTTCGAATGTTTCCGGGCGGGCCTCGCGCAGATCCAGTCGACGCTCAAGGAGTGCGAGAGCGCCGCGGGCCCGGCGCGTGAACGCCTGTTCGCCTTCATTCGCGGTTATGCCGCGGCAATTGTCGGGGATTTCGGCTGGTGCATGCTGCGCGCCGAGGACCAGCACCTGGGCGCGGCGATGAGCCGCCGCATCAAACTACTGAAGGCGGGCATCGACAAGCGCATGCGCGCACTCATCGATGCCGGCGTGGCCGACGGCTCGATCCGCGCCTGCGACACGAAGATGACTGCGTTCGCGCTCGCCGGTGCGCTCAACTGGATGGGGCACTGGTATCGCGAAGACGCCACGCTCAAGCCCAACGAAATTGCCGATCGCTTCATCGATTTTTTCAACCGGGGCCTTCGCGGCCGGGATTGACGGAGAATTTTCATGGACAACAAACACGTAGTCATCGTCGCCGCCTCGCGCACCCCCATCGGCGCATTCCAGGGCGTGTTCTCGCAGGTTTCAGCGCCGCAACTGGGCGCCGCCGCCATCAAGGGTGCGCTCGCCGCCGCGGAAGTTTCCGCCAGTGACATCCAGGAAGTCATCATGGGCTGCGTGTTGCCCGCGGGCCTGGGGCAGGCCCCCGCGCGCCAGGCAGCTCTCGGTGCAGAGGTGCCCAGGGGCGTGCCCACCACCACCGTCAACAAGATGTGCGGCTCCGGAATGAAAGCCATCATGATGGCCGCCGACCAGATTCGCGCCGGCGACACGTCCATCGCGGTGGCCGGCGGCCTCGAGTCCATGACCAACGCGCCCTATCTACTGCCGAAGGCGCGCGGCGGCATGCGCATGGGGCATGGTGAATTACTCGATCACATGTTCTACGACGGCCTGCAGAGCCCGTTCGACGGGCAGCTGATGGGCGTGTTCGCCGAGGCCACCGCGCAGAAATACTCGTTCAGCCGTGCTGAACAGGACGCGTTCGCCACCGAGTCGACGCAGCGCGCGTTGAAGGCGGTGGGCTCGGGTGCTTTCGCGAACGAAATCGTCCCCGTCACCGTAAAGGGTCGAAAGGGCGAGACGGTGGTCGACAAGGACGAGACGCCATTCACCGTGGACCTCGCCAAGATCGCAACTCTCAAGCCCGCGTTCCGCAAGGACGGCACGGTCACGGCCGCGTCGTCGTCGTCCATTTCCGATGGTGCGGCGGCGTCGGTGCTGATGTCGGCCGCTGAAGCCGGGCGCCGCGGAATCAAGCCGCTGGCCCGCATCCACGGCTACACCAGCTTCGCGCAGGAACCCGAGTGGTTCACCACCGCACCCGCCGGCGCAATCCAGAAACTGCTGACGCAACTAGGCTGGAAGGCCGGCGACGTTCACCTGTACGAAGTGAACGAGGCTTTCGCCGTCGTCACCATGGCCGCCATGCGCGACGTGGGCTTTGATCACGCGCGCACCAACGTCAATGGCGGCGCGTGCGCGCTCGGCCATCCCATCGGGGCGACCGGCGCGCGCATCATTGCCACACTGGTGCATGCGTTGCGCGCTCGCGGTGGCGGTCGCGGCATTGCCTCCTTATGTATCGGCGGCGGCGAAGCTACCGCCATTGCGGTCGAGGTGCCCTGAAACGCGCGAGGGAGTGCCCGGGAGGCGCGCCTTCGTTATGCTGTGCGCGTAATAAAGAGGAATTCCAATGAAGTACGCAGACGCGCGCGCCGTGGTCACGGGGGGCGCTTCGGGGCTCGGCAATGCCGTGGCGCGTCACATCGTGGCGGCTGGCGGCCGCGTCACCTTGTTAGACGTTCAGGAAGGTCCGGGCCAGGCTGCGGCGGGAGACCTCGGGGCCAACGCCTTCTTTGCCAAGTGCGACGTCACCTCGGAAGCCGAGGTCAACTCCGCCATGGAATCCGCGCGCGCCGCCATGGGCGGCATCAACCTGCTGGTCAATTGCGCCGGCGTCATCGGCGCGGGCCGCGTGCTCGGCAAGAACGGGCCGATGGCCGGGGATTTTTTCACGCGCGTGGTGCACATCAACCTCATCGGCACGTTCCTGTGCGACAAGGCGGCCGCCGCCATCATGCAGAACAATGTGCCCACGGCCGATGGTGAACGTGGCGTGATCGTCCACACCTCTTCGGTTGCCGCCTTCGAAGGACAGATCGGCCAGGCCGCGTACTCGGCCACCAAGGCCGCAGTCGTCGGCATGACACTGCCCATCGCGCGCGAGTTCGCGATGTTCGGCATCCGCGTCTGTTCGCTGGCGCCCGGCATCTTCTCCACGCCGATGCTCGGGGCCATGACCCCGGAAATTCAGGAATCACTCGGCAGGCAGGTGCCGTTCCCACCTCGCCTCGGAAAGCCCGAAGAATTCGCTGCGCTGGTGCAGACCATCTTCGAGGTGCCCTATCTGAATGGCGAAACCATCCGGCTCGATGGCGCCATCCGCATGCAGCCCAAATGAACAGCCCAAAATGAACAGTCCAGGGCCCGCTCAGCGCGACGTCATGGAGTACGACGTGGCCGTGGTCGGCGCCGGCCCTGCCGGCCTGTCGGCGGCGATCCGGCTCAAACAACTTCGTCCCGAGCTCACGGTCTGCATCCTCGAGAAGGGCTCGACCATCGGCGCGCACTCGTTGTCCGGCGCGGTCATGGAGCCCGGCCCGCTCGACGCCCTGCTGCCCGAGTGGCGCACCGCGCCACTGCCGATCAGGGTGCCGGTCACGCGCGATGAATTTCGGCTGCTCGGCTCCAAGCGCGGCCGGCGCCTGCCCTGGCTTCCGCAGTCGCTGCACAACACGGGCAACTTCATCATCTCGCTGGGCGGGCTCAATCAATGGCTCGCCACCCAGGCCGAGCAGCTCGGCGTCGACGTGTTCGCGGGCTTCGCCGCCGCACTGCCGCTGTTCGGTGACGACGGTTCGGTCTCCGGCGTGCAGATCGGCGACATGGGTGTACAACACGACGGCAGCCGCGGCCCTAACTACACGGCCGGCCCGGAAGTGCACGCCAGGCTCACCATCATTGCCGAAGGCTGCCGCGGCAGCCTCGCCAAGGTACTCATCAAGAGATACAAGCTCGACGCCGGCTGCGACCCGCAGGTCTATGCGCTCGGCATGAAAGAGTTGTGGCAGTTGCCAAAGGGCCGCGTGCAGCCCGGGCTGGTGCAACACAGTTTTGGCTGGCCACTCGATTCGCGCACCTATGGCGGCAGCTTCGTCTATCACCTCAATGACGACCGCGCGTATGTCGGTTTCGTCACCGGCCTCGACTACATCGATCCGCGCTTCAGCCCGTTCGAAGCGTTTCAGCAGTTCAAGCATCACCCGCAGATGCACGCCTTCTTGCAGGGCGGCGAAATCCTCTCCGCGGGCGCGCGCAGCATTTCGGCCGGCGGCTGGCAGTCCATGCCGAAACTCGAAATGCCGGGCGCGGTTCTGATCGGCGATGCCGCGGGCACACTCAACGTTCCGAAAATCAAGGGCATTCACCAGTCCATCCGCTGCGGCGTCGCCACCGCGGAATACTTCGCCGCCACCGACACCAGCATCGGCTTCGACGCCGAGTGGCGGAAATCCGCGGCGGTCGCCGAGCTTCGCGAAGTGCGCAATGTGAAACCCGGCTTCAAGCGCGGCCTGTACCTGGGTTTGCTGAATGCCGGCATCGAAAGCGTGCTGGGCGGACGTACTCCCTGGACACTGCGCAACACCGCGAGTTATCCACTCGAGAAACTCGCCGACTACGAGTCGCCCAACCGGCGCTGGAAGAATCGCGACCTGCCGCCGCGCGACCGGCTGTCGTCGGTGTACTACGCGGTCACGGCGCACGACGAAGTGCAGCCGGTGCACCTGCACGTGCGCGACCGGAACATCTGCGCCACCACCTGCGCCACGGAATACGGCAACCCCTGTACGCGCTTCTGCCCCGCCGGGGTCTACGAGATGGTCGACGACGACGCGGGCGGCAAGAAGCTGCACATCAACGCGGCCAACTGCGTGCACTGCAAGGCTTGCGACATCAAGGACCCGTACCAGATCATCGACTGGGTGACGCCCGAGGGCGGTTCCGGTCCTAACTACCAGCTCCTGTGACGGCGGCCCCGGACCTCCTCGGCGCCGCGTACGCCGGGGAAATCGCCAAACGCGGCTTCATCGCGGACAGCGCGCAA
>Ga0307513_10008178_pt1 | contig 13418 bp, 13 predicted proteins | sample 15_EM_MG_FD_202174 | JGI IMG/M metagenome (GOLD analysis project Ga0307513, IMG submission 202174) | Populus trichocarpa ectomycorrhiza microbial communities from riparian zone in the Pacific Northwest, United States - 15_EM | ecosystem: Host-associated > Plants > Roots > Unclassified | place...
CTGTACTGGACCAGTTCCTTCTGGCGGTCCCTAAGAAGAAGTGCAATGCATAGTACGTTTATTTCGCAAATAATCATACTGGATGTACGCACGGACACGCATCTAGCTGGGCTGTCATGTCTTAAATATAATAATCAATAGGAGGAGAATCATGATCATCATCGCGATAGTGAGTGTCGAACCTAGTGGAGCTTAAGTACCGACAGGGCCTGAACAGAGGATATTCTACACGTACAGTTATCCCTTGCGCCACGACTGACCTTATCCAGTGTCCTTTGTGCGCGAGTTAATCGACCCCCTGTCCGGTCCAAATCGGAGTCAAACGCATCTAATAGATCAGCTTGTTCCTCAAGCTCATCGTTTATTTGAAGTGATATGTGGTGTTGTCGTCCGATAGATTGTGACAGTGATTCCAGATGAGTATCCTGATCTGATGTAGGAGTGTCAGGTCAATAAGAAGGTAGGGAAGGACACGGAATCCACCTTGCATGGTTTGCCGTTGCTGTAGGAGCATATCCTGATCCGGTATTTGTGGATCGTCTCGGTAAGCGGTTTGTGGTGGAGCAGCGACCTTTGGGATGAATGGTGGAGCAGGACGTTCTGGTGGAGGTGGGAGTCTATCAAGGAAGCATTATAGATGTCAACAAAATGCATCAGTAAGCACCAGCACGAGTCATAAATTGGTAGGGAGGCTTGGCTCACGATTGGATGCCAGCTTCAGCGGCTTCTTGTTCACCAAGAACATTAATAACACTCGTGTATTGATCTCTTAGCATCCTGGATTCTTGACTGGCACCCTGTACTGTTTCTAATTGTACAATGCCGTTGTGAAGGACGGTCATATTGCGAGTGATTTGGGCAATGCTTGACGACGAAGTTGAGACGGATTTGAGAGGAGAAGACGAAGGGTTTGATATGGTTATGAGGCGTTGTCGTTCAAGCGTCAGGGTGAGCGTTTTGGCGGAGAGCGATGCGAGTCGCGCTGCGTTTGGCGTCGTCATCGTCGCGGTTAGAGAATGAAATGAGAATAAGTATACAGGATCTATCCGAGTGGTAGTGCAGGAGTCAGCGCGTCGTTATTGTGGACACAGTGGCTCTCGCTGTGTCCAAGGTGTCGCTTTGACCACCTGCGGGCTGCGCAAGCGTGTCACCGCGCGCCAGAATAAAGGACATTTGAAAAATCCGATGAATGATAGCAGCATGTTCGTTTGAAGGGTCAGTACCAGGGTCCCCGCAGGCTGGAAGGTTCAACCCTCGTTTCGATCATAATTTTCTGTGCTCGGTTTGTATTATAGTCCTTCGTGTTGAAATATTGATCCAAATATCAAGCCTTCTTAGTCCCATGCATATCCCCCCACTTTGCTAGCCGCTTAGATCCCCACACGGTTATTCCGACGTGTTGAGACACCGATAACGCCTGCAGCACCTGTCGAGCACTTTCCCCTTTCCTATCACCGCTTCTACATCTTTCTACCAGTCGAGCTATGGTCCCTACATTTCCCTTTAACATCCTCAATTCTTTTCCTTTCTTATGCCAGCCCTCGGCTGATAAACCCTGATAGTTCCAGAGGGGGACATCAAGCCTCCTCCAAACCCATTTAAACTAACAGTGCATACGTGCAGAAGCAGAATTATAACCCTTACTGCCTCCAAACCGAATGAGGGGGACATAGCAAGTCAACTCCCACTCGCTATCACTCTGCCCCTAATTAAGCGCATCCCAGTCCTCCGAGCCACTCGTATAGGAGCATTCTCTGAGGCAGGGGTGACAATACCGCTGATACTTATTCTATGAATGTTCGATATGAGACGTCGTCATCCTCGTATTCGACTGGCGATGCGGGAGGCAATGATGGTCCACCTAATACTAATGATTAAACGACCACATTGTCATACATCGCGAACAACGACAGGAACAGGCATGGTAATCGCTGGTGTCAAGAGGTCGATCAGACCGTTTCCAGGTGTCTTCGATTCACCGAAACAAGCGCTTGATGAAACTCGTCGACGTTTTTGTAGCTCTCCACAATATGGTCTAGGTTTTCAAGAACGCGCTCGACCTTTTCGTTGAGTGCAGTCAAATTGCGGCTTTGGTCGTACCGAATGTCGACATGTTCCTGACTCTATTGTGTCTGTAGTGTGTATTGGAGCTGTGTAGACGCTTTTATTAGAACGACGATTTTGGGAGGCCAAACTAGCCTAGACCCAATCCAGTTCTATTTTGAGGGCGGTGAGTCTTAATACTCCGTGTTGTGGGTGTTGGCTCGCCCTAGACTCTAATGATGTGGAACGCCAGTCTGATTGACATAGAACCGTCTTCTTAGGTGATTTGAAAATCGTCTCAACGGCCTATACATATATCTCATACTCACCTACCGGGACCGGCTGCACTACATACGGCCCTCTCAACTTTATCTCTGGCTCTTCATCCAACAAATGCGCGAATCACCTTTACTTCTACCTTCAGGCCAACACAGGAATGTCCTCGCTAGGCTCGCAGCTCGTCAACAATTGGAAAGGCGGATCTTGGACGTGTGGACCCACTCAGACGGTGCGGCACTCCGGATTCGTTTGTGCCTCATCGTCTTCGCATCGCACTGACTCGAATACAGATATACTACAACTCCGCCGTGGAGGCGCCTACCGGTCTTACTTGCACTAAGGCCACTCCCCAAACTGTTCCAGTCACACCTTAAGCCGCAATTTAGTTGTACTGAATGGATGGCTTTGGCCTGCCCTTTGTTCCAGAGTGATGCTCAATTATTTAGATTTTGGTTACACCAGGACTCTGTCCAATGTAGGGATACATTGGTGAACTTTCTTGATACACGCTAGTTAGTTAATCTTGTGTGGTGGAATAGGCTCAAGTTCGGTTGAAATTGAAAACAACTTACATTCTGGCTGGCGAAGAGACAGTCACTGTCACGCATAGCAGATATTATAAACTGGCCGGAGAGCCCCAGCCCGCCCTGACAAGGATATTCCACACAGTAAGGGAACTGAGGCCCAGCACAGAGTGAGACCTTGCAGTAAGCTTGTCGAAAGTCTCATTGTAGTCGCACAAGGCGAGAAAACAAGACAGTGCTGATACATTCAATAGTCAGCTAGAATTGTGAATCTAAGGGCAATGAGAATAGAGGCGAGAGGCGAATGAAGGACCATAAGGGGCCGGGAGGTTTGAAACGAAGCGGAAGAGTGCCGAGGTGTAACCAGACTGGGGGATGTCCATATACCTGGCAGGGTCAAAGAAGGCGTACAATCCGATGAATCTGCTGTCCATATTCCGAACGCAAACAGGGTATCACGCAGCGGAGTAGCGCAATCCGTGCCAGCCGATCAAGCCTCCTGATCCAATGCGCCCACGCGCACAGGACTATTCTCTTTCACTGCACTTGGTCGACGAAAACCCTCTGCGCTAATTGTGTTCGTCCTCTTGGGTTGTCCCAGCCCCAGACATCTCGGATCCACTGGGGCATATTGACTTTATGTTGGGATGATTCCACGAGCCAAGACTGTTGCAGACATTCCTCCGGAGTGGGTCGCGTTTGTCCGTCTTTGGTAAGACTACAAAGCGGCAAGTGTTCAGCGAGTGGCAACATTTCCCACATCGGTGTAATTCAATTAGCGCGGTAACGAGAGACATGAAACTCACCATAGTGCGATGAAGTCCTTCATCGCTGGACTCCACTGTACCCCACCAGTTCCATCGTCGCGTGGCTCCTCGTCCATCAGCTTGGCAGGCTCCGTCCGTTGGAGGAAGGAGACCAACTCAATGGTACCGTCGAGGTCACCAGGGTATGGGAACCGCCCTTGAGCGAAAGTGAGTAGTGTAAGGCCGGAGGACCATACATCGGACTGGATAGTATATGTCCAACCAGCTATTCGGTCAGGCTTGTGGTAGTCCGGCAGTGATGGAACCGGTGTATTCCGGTGACATAATCGATTGGTTGGGAAGGAGAATGTCAGTGCAATAGGCCTCAGCTTGAGGAGACGGACGCACAGCCATGTATAAGCTTGTACCTGTCCATGTGCTCGTAATACTATCTACCAGCTCTCCTGAGACGCCAAAGTCACAGAGCTTGATGACACCGGTGCGTGAGAGGAGAATGTTGGAGGGCTTGATGCTGCGATGGATGATGCGCTTGGAGTGGAGGTATGCGAGGCCATGGAAGATCTAGCACAGAAGAGTTAAAGCACCGCTGACAAAGTAGGGGATAGGCATACCCCTTCACCAATCTTTCCTACGAGTTTCTCACTAGGGCGTTTTCCCAATCTTTTGATGCGCTCAGAGATGGCCTCTAGGCTTCCACCCTCACACAACTCCATGATGACCTTGACCTCACTATTAGACGGCGAGGCATACGCGCCATAGACGCGGATAATATTCTCGTTCTTGGTAGTAGAAAGGGCATTGAGCTCGCGAACGAGCTGCTTGGGGGGAGTACTGCGTGCTTTGATGATTTTCCTCGCAAGGATCTTGTTCGTCCGCTTGTCACGGACTTGAAAGACTTCCCCACCTGCTCCTTCGCCTAAGCGCCCAACATCTTCGAGATAGTTCTCCGCTTCCGTCCAGTCAATCTCATCTGCGCTGGGTGGGGAGGTCGGGACCGCGGAACCTTGATTGCTGGCCGAGCGCGGCGTGAGGACCTTATTCAAATCGTCCAGAGAAGATTCCACGCCGGCGGGTTGAGGGTTATGTGGCGGAATGGTAATACCACCACCGTCGACATCGTCCGCGGCACCAGCTTCATCGCCAGCATCGGGATCATTGGCGCCGATACCACCCACAGCGGCGGAGTCGCCTGCGATAGCAAGTCCCAACATAGGCTTTGGCCGACTACGCCCACCTCCGATGGGCGGGGGACGGATCGACTGGGAGGGTTCTACTATCAGGGCTTGGAAGGGGGCATCGAGCCCGGGCTTGAACCCCAGAAGCTCTACGGATTTATGAACCAGCTGGCTGAGACGGCGCCTGTTCGCTATCAGCGCCACACCTTGCGAGACCTCGCGCAAACTTCTGGAACGATACATCAGACACGCTTCTCTCAAACAGAACAAAGTCTCTTACTCCCAGTAGTCTTCGACCAGGGATCGGGATTTTGCGTCTGCCTCGGTCACCGCATGCACAGGTTGAGTTCGACTATGAAGATGAAAAGCCTCGGTGCTTTTGTGAAGAGCGAGAGATGATGGGATGTCAGATGGGACAGTTCTCTTGGTTGGAGTCTCAATCTCTTGCCCCGTGACAAGCGTAGGCGTGAATGGAGTAAAACGTGTCTTTGAAGGAAGAGACCGGACGTGCAACAGTCCCTGACTCCTCTCACCTGCAGAGTCGATCTTGGGAGAGGTGACATCACCTTTGCGCAGGCCCACACCATCTGGACATTGGTATCGAGATGGTGTCGCCTCATCCCTTCTCTCATCTCCAACCTTTTCCATCCATTGCTGAACCAAGAAGTGTTTCGCGTACAGCTTCTCCGCCTCTGGCACGTCGATATTGCATTCGATAGGTGAAGCGTGATCAACGCTACTACTGCCATCAGCGTCAATGGTTGAATGTGTCGTAACCTCCAAAGATGGGGCTAGGCTGAAAGGGGAACGTCCGAGGTCATCAAGGATGAATTGGTCGGCACCTGAGTGGATGAGAAACCTGGTACACGCTTCCTGATTGAAGAGGTAGGAGTAGTGTAGAGCTGTTAATCCCATATGGTCCACGGCGTTGAGGTTGATTCCCCATGTGAATAAGTACTGGAGAAGTCGGAAATAACCGAGGGTGACAGAGATGTGTGCCATTGTCTGGCAGTGGTCATTGCATGAGGAAACCGTTTGTCTCCAGTTTGTATTTGTGGAGTATGTGTAGAGGAAGCGGATAGAGACTTCTTCCAAATTCACCTCGCCCGACTTTTGAGATGTCTTCTCGCCCTCTTGGTGGGTTGAATGCGTAGCGTTGGTAGTCAAGTTCCGGTCAAGGTGGGTATTCATTGTAGCAAATGACTGCGCAAGTGCGGTTTGTATGGTCGATTCATCTGCTTTATCATAGACACACTTGAGTATTGAGAGTAAACTAGCAGGGACCAATCAACGCATTGAAAGATTTCATAGAGGTGGACTCACGCTTCGATTCGGGTGTCTTCGTACTTGAAGGTGGCGTTACTCCATCCAACTTCAGGCGCATCTCCAAGAGGGGTTCGAGAGAGTGTCACTTTCACAACACCCGCCTGGGATGATGGAGGGAGAGGACATCGCAGTGTACAGGCGTCGCGTCGCTTCTATTATATATTTTAGGGTCACAAATGTAAGGTGAGCGATTGCGAGCACAACTTACCACACGCACCCAATTATTCCCAAACCCTACGTAGAGTGGAACGGCAGGAAAGTTCTCACCAAGTATAACGATACGTATCCCTCCTATCATAGGACCTTTCTCGGGGACCACCTCTTCCAGAAATGTTTCATCCGCTGTCTGATTTATGCCTTCATTGCAGGTGCGTGCAGGTGCTTCAATTTGCGATCGCGATGTCTCCGACGGTATGGTGATATAAGGGGCACTGCTTCCCTGTCCTGAAGGCAGGGCCGAGGGTGTATTGGGACCCCCAGATGTTCCCGAGGAGCTTTCGCTCAACACTCTTATGGTGGCCTCAGGTACTCCAGAAGCCTGGTTTACGCTGCGACAACCTTGAGGTCTGCTTGAGGTTGACCCAAGTGACTGTGGGACTGGTGCAACGTCAAGGGGCGTGACAGGGAGAATTTGTTCCATGTCTGGTTGTGCATTTGCACGCGTGCGGGAGTGAACCATCTCAGGGCCGATATCACTCTCCATTGGTACAGGGGCCAGATCGCCTAAGAAATATAATTAATATAGACATGAGTGTCATTATATATCAGGGGAATATTGTACCTATATTCTGGGAGTTGACTCCTAATTGGGAGTGAACGAGAGGTTGTGAGTCGTTCATAGAAGGGGCAGGAATATCATCAAGTGCAGGAAAGAGGTACCAAGGAACGGGATCGGCAGGCGGGAGGACCCTTATGGTACTGTCACTCCAATGCGCATCGCCGTAGTCTAAGGGCGAAGGAGGTCAGAATAGGAGTCAAAGACTGAGTGGCGGATTACTGGTTTGTTGGACACCCCCGGCAAGGGTCTCCAAAGGGTCGGTTGGTACACCCCCATTCATATTTTGGATGTGCTGGAGGTTCTGGGCTGAGTAATCAATAGAAGGAAGGAATCCAAAGCCTATACATTATCAGGTATCAGCAGGGAATCGAGGTATGGGGTACAGCGCTTACTCTGTGGCAGAGCAGACAGCCCTCGCAGGGCACGTCTTTGCGCCTTCTTGAGCCTCACAGGTGGCTTCCCTTTTCCCGAGATATTAAAAAGTAATGGAAGCTGTGTGCGGTCGATTACATTATCCTGACGATCCAGAAGAATCGCGTCGACGCTGGCCAGATATATGAGGAACTTGGCGGAAATGGAAACTGGCGTGCCTACCAGAATCCGCAGGGGTCTAGGCCGTGATGTTGAGGGTAGCACTTAATGAAGAATTCGATGGTCGCGGTTCCATTCTCGATAGTAATGATCGTGGTAGGGGCTCTGAAATCTACGATATCCCATGTCGCCTGGCCCTTCCTCTCCTTGCATTTTGAACAAACGTTTCCAATAATAGCCCCACCAGCGGCCCCTCTCAGTTCCAGGGAAAACCTCAAGGCCTGTTCTGGTTCAGGGCGGTCGTCGTGCACTGAGGGTGTTTTCGGTATTCTTAGGAACTGAACTTGGGAGCTGGGTTGAAAGGAGATGTGGAGTTTGATTCTAGTGTCAATGCGAGCCGAGAGCATCCCATTTGCTTGCGACGAGGGATCAGTGAGCCGAATTTCATTAAATCTATAAACAATGAGGTCTGCTGTCAGATAGCATAGCCGTAGCACATAATGGTAGAACTTACCTGAGGAACATGGTGGCTGCTTGCATAGTATTTGAAGAGAGAGACGCAATAGATGCCAAGCGAGGGAACATTGAACCAATGAAGTGGGCATCGTAACTTGGAGTGTTACTTCTCTGAGGTTCGATGGGAAGGGTTCCTGGTATGAACGATTGTGAGCAGGCGCTCCTCGAACACGCTCGGGCGATGGCATACGACTTGAACTTGGTCCTGGATCGGTCATTGACCGTGCAGAGGTGTGGAGTAGTGTGGAGTAGACGAGTAGGCTTAGGTCGAATTGTGGCAGGGTTTGAGAATCGAGTGCTTGTCGAGCGCATCTTCGGAGTCGGGCCAGGTGTCAGGAGTCGGGTAACAATTCAAAAACAGGGATTGCAGATGACCTTGAACACGGAAACACCATAGGTATCAAAGGCGGGATCACAACCTAATCAAAAATGGAAACCTTGGATGGACGTCGATAGATTGTTTCGTAGACATGAATTGATCACTCGCAAAGGAAGTCGACTATCAACCAAGTTGGCACGGCCCAGTCCGGTGTCAATATGACGGAAGTCTAAGGTAAGAGTCCGCAGTCAGAATGAGGTTCGTAGCCTTGGATAGAGGCAAGTATGCTGTGGAAGCTTCATGCAGGGTGTTCTTGTCTGACGTGTCATTAGCTTCAAGCTTTGCAGAATTTGTATTACACCTTTCCACTCGAGGTTGTATTAAGATGGAACTGGCAGGAGAGTCCAATTGGACGTACTAGGTAGCTTCAATCCTTCTGCAGATAAAAAAAACCGACTACTGGGCAAGGCACACACTGAATAATATCCCAGGATGATAGCTTGAAAGCAAGGAGCTCTCTAACAATGGCCCCGAATTCGTGTGCAGATCCACATGTATATCCCGAAATGGTAAGGACGGTCCCGGAAATGACCGGGGCCATGGTCAAGTGCGCACTGCGGCCTCCAAATTGCCCTCTTCTCCCTTGCATATCTGGAATATATAAATTCTTTCCAAACGCCAATCGACAAGAATAGCGTTGATTTCTTGCGATTCCACTGCCGTTGATCAACGAGGTCCAACTAGATGAATCCAAGGGACCTCCCATGTTTCATTATTGGCCCCAACGCTCGCGGTGAGACGAGATTATGCGCATCACGAAGGCCCACGACCACTTGGTCAAAGTATATCCTAGCAGCGGTGGGGAAAGTGACACATAATACACCGGTTGCTGGGTGAGGGTTTCGAAAGCCTGTACCCACCGGTTCTTAGAAACAAATGCGTTTGCTTCTTCCTCGCAACTCGCGACTCGCAAGCATGCCGAAGGCGTGACGTGGTTAGCTGTTACGTCTGATATGGGAGGTTTAAGTTGATGTTATGTTGAAGGAGCAGCATGACGTCAAGGTATGCAACAGGAGCAGCAGTGGAAGGGGAGAACGCCCCAAGTTCCAGCCTCATGTCGGTGGTGTGTGTGGCGTGTTTCAGTCGGAGTCTTATCTGCTGATGAGTTGAGTCGGGGGTCAGAGAGATCCCTACGTGGCAGCAGGTAAGAATCATAGTGGGCTTGAGAATTAGGGCTGTCGCACACCATACCTTGTTTCTTATCCCATGCGTGCTACAGCGAACCGAATTAAATATTCCAGAACGAGTGAGGGCCAGTCGACAGCGATGGCTCGCGAATGCAACTCGAAAACTGGGTCATCTAAAGCCGAGCGATGGACGATACTATTGTTGTAAATAATAGATGGACAGGAAGCTTGAAACGCTGACGAGGACTCCTGCCTGCCCAACAGAGTAGGTTATCAGATATGAGCTTACTTGTGAGGCTGGGTGGAGCACTAAACTCAATAGAAGCAGGTTCAACTCTGCCATTATCAATCCGCAGCGGTGCTATGGGCGTGGTCGCTCATTCACCTTCTTCTTGCTATTTGTGGTACTACAACTGTCTTTCGAACTCGTTAGGCGCTCGGCGGTTCATCAAAGTTTCATCCTTCGCCACTTTGCAGGTATCTATCCTTCACCCTTCAGCCGTAACTCTGAGCCATTACGTATTCGATTGAGGTCTTCCCATGGAAGTCGCCTGGTCGATGCAAAACTTATGAAGCGTTCGGGTGACTGAGCCAGAAAAAGGCGGTCCTTGACTTTAGGTTCTATCGATGACTCACCTTCAAGAATCATGCTGTCGAAGCAACTCCACGATCCAGAGCCAAGATCCTTGAGATACTCTCGCTCATGGGAGGTCGTCTAAAGCTCAACGTTCTCAATTCTCTCAATGATTCCTTGTCTGATTCCTGGAGTAGAATTAGTTGCATATCTAAAACCTTAGGAAGTCACAAGCTCCACTAGAAAACCAGAAATGGACTAACGACATAACCGAAGCGTGCATCATTACTGCGCTAAGTGTGTACAAGTCGCTTCCAAGGAACTCTTTAGCCATGGCCCCCGTGCCGAAAAGGTTCCAAACAACTCTCCTTCGTCGGCATCGTTTCTCCATGCCGTGAAGCCAAACCGCGAAAACATTGCCTGACCAGAGGGTGTCTAAATATTGATGCATGAACCTACCTGCGACATTGAGGACATCATGGTGCCGATTCGAATTGCCTGTACGCTGGCACGCCCTCCCTACGCACCAGACTCCGCCACGAGTTTAATATTGTTGTTGGTGATCAGAAGCTTCAAAGGGTCGGCGTGAAGGACGATAGCAATGTCGAACCAAGTCCATCATCCTGCGGCAATGCCATGTGCCATGCTTGATCTTTAGAGAGAGCTGAGAGCTAGAGCTCGATTCCAGGAGTACCAAAGGTTGCGTCCAGCGGCACTGAGTCCCGGTATCGAAGGTTCAAGGCTAAGATCCGCCCGTTGAGGTTTCCCTTTCGTTTGCCCTATAGTTTGGACAAGCATAGTGGCGGGAGAATTCAACTATGAGGTGAAAGTCAACCTTCGCGCTCCTGAAGCGGACCACTCAAGGATACCTTGCCCTATATCCTTCAGTCTGTGGCCCTTCACCCATGAACATTCAGTCGATGAGAAAGTGGCAGCAATAATTCAGGTGGTGATAGCTCGATGTCAGAACGCCCTGTGTATTTAGTTTACAACTTCATTTCCCAATAGCTTAGTGCGGTCATTCGTTAATAACAGCTTGATTCAACCCACCCTTCATGACTCTGTACGCCACCTCCATCAGAGCACTTAGAGCTCGTTGAGCCTCGATCTACCATGGATGGTCCTTTGACCTGCCCCTCACCCTTCTTCCCCTTGTTCTCGGCGGACTTCCGCACCCTCGGGTTGAAATAAAGAGGCACGAAGGCATGCTACAGATACACAATGGACCAAAACCCCGGTACGAGGCCGAACTGGTGGGTCTCGCAGCAGGTCCCAAATTCTTTTGCTTTACGAGTGTAATGGGGTACTGACATTGTACGATCTAGCCCTGATAGTGCCCATGCAATTGACTCAAGTGTTGAAAGGGTTGGGAGCTTGAAAATAAGCGGGAGATCAGAGCGAGTGTTAATGGCGGAGGACCTGGGCGATTGGACGGGAGAAGAGAAGAGTACGGATGCAGTATATCCGAGAAACTTGACGCGACTAACAGTAGGGGAGGAGAAAGTGGGTAGACAGGATGAGGATTGTCAAATGTAGATGGCTTTATGGCCCTATATGATAAGTGAGGATCCCACGTTAGTGCAAAAGAGAACACAGAAATTTAATATAATTAGGGATGAACTGGTGTGACAAATCCAAACCAAAACGATGGACATGCGAGAATGAACAAGACATGGGTATGCAAAAAATTCGATCCGATAGATGAGCTTCTTAGACTTACATCGATCTGCATGCCACGCATGAAGATTCGACTCGTATATTTCTGCCACAAATGCAGTCCGTAAGACCGAGAAAGGATTAGACATCCACATAGATCACAATGGGCTCCCCAACTGCGTCGATCTCGGGTATAACGCATTTGAGGTCGAACGCCTTCGCCAAGACAATCTTGAATATCTTCTGGACATTGATAGAAGCAGCGGTCGAGCAGAAGATAAGGGATGCATGCATGGCTTTTGCAAATCGCTTGGCTTGTTTTGTGATCTCTTCTTGCTCGTCCGTGGAGAAATTTGCGAATATATCAAACTTCGTGCCAATGAGGAAAGGTATTGCGGTCTGAAGGTGCACCACGGTTAGAGATGAATGAATAACAAGTATCAAGGTCAAGACATGCCTTATTGAATCCACGAGCCTGCCGGTACCATTCCTTGACGCTATTCAGAGTCGACTTTCGTGAAAGGTCGAACATAAAGAGAATAGCTACTGCGTCATTGCACACTAGTGGAAGCATGTTGACGAACTCTCGCTGACCTGTGTTATGTCAGTGGCAAACCAACAGCTGGCAACGGCGCAGACTGACCACCGAGATCCCAGATAGAGAAAGTAATCGTGGTCCGTCTTACCGAGATCGTCTTCTCCATAAAGTTGACACCTGGAGGGATAAATATATCAAAGGTTTGCCCCATTGACTGGGCCGGAGAATTGGCACGTACCGAGGGTCTGAATGTAATCCTAGACACGCAGGGAAAGCATGGTGAGCGAGGGAGGATGAAGAGAGCGTTCATACCTCATCGAAACTGCCCTCTACATATTTAACCATCAGACTGGTCTTCCCGATCTGCGAGTCGCCCACCATTCCAACTTTAATGACGACGCTGGAGAGCCAAATATTCTGGTCAACAAACAAAAATACAAGTATGGGGACGATGATACGTGATTTACTAACCTATTCTTCTCCTCATTATTTCCTAGTAGAGGATGTGGGTGGCTGCTTCCTGCCGCATTTGACGAAGACATGGTGCGTTACTGGATATTCTATGAGTCGTCGTAGTACTTGGAGGTTTGATTAAGGTGTCACAGCGATGGTTCGTTAGCGGAGGTCGTTTGTGCGTCGCGGGGGAGGTGACACCGCCGAAGCCAATTGCCGCCTGGAAGAGACGTTTGTCGCGTCTGTGGAGTCCGAAGCGTGTCGATCAGACTGAATCGGTTCGCGGAATATTTGGGGCAAGAGCCTGCGGGCCAGTGATGTAGTCGAGAGGCAAGCGGCAAATGCCAAACCTCTCCGGCAATCGCTTCGTAAGAGTACACAAGGTGTGACGCAAGTATATTAAGCATTCAGGAACCACTTATAGATCACATCAAGCTACATCCCAGGTCCATCGAACGAGCGACGGGTCAAACGGCTTATGGAAGTTGGATAGGTGGGAGACCAAGGGAGGCTCTCTGCGGAGTGGATGAGAAAAAAAACGGAGTCACGGAGCTTTTACGTACGACAGTCTGGATTTGTATACGATCTTGTGGCGGAATGGCCATCAGTTGCTCCGGTGTCATGGATATGACTTGAATCAGAAGTGCCTATGGGGAAACGTCGTGAGGAGAGGATAAACAACATCGGTAATGAGTTTCTGCAGCATACCTGCTTCTCGGCGTCCAGATTCATGATGCCCTGTTGTACAGCCG
>Ga0307513_10008179_pt1 | contig 13416 bp, 7 predicted proteins | sample 15_EM_MG_FD_202174 | JGI IMG/M metagenome (GOLD analysis project Ga0307513, IMG submission 202174) | Populus trichocarpa ectomycorrhiza microbial communities from riparian zone in the Pacific Northwest, United States - 15_EM | ecosystem: Host-associated > Plants > Roots > Unclassified | place...
TCGACGAGCTTCGTGCCGGCGCCCGGCAGCCTGGTGCGCGTGGCCGGCACCGTCGTCGAATTCAACGTCGGCGCCGCCGGCAACACCGACACCGCGCCGCGCCCGCTGACCGAGATCTCGTCGGTCTCCAGCGTCACCGTGCTCGGCACCGGCTACAGCATCGCGCCGGTCGCGCTGGCACTGCCGCTGCCCGCCGGCGAGACCTTCGAGAAGTACGAAGGCATGCTGGTCCGGATCACCGACCCGCTGACCGTGCAGCAAAACTATTTTGAAGCCCGCTACGGCCAGCTGACGATCGGCGCCGGTGGCCGCCACGAGACGGTGACCAACCGCTATCGCCCGGGCACGTCGCAGGCGCTGGCGCTGGCCGACCTGCAGCTGCGCAGCCGCTTGCTGCTCGACGACGGCAGCTCGCAGCAGAACCGCAACCCGACGCCGTACATCGGCGCCAACGGCGTGCCGCGTGCCGGCGACAGCATCGCCACCCTCACCGGCGTGATCGACTTCGGCCTCGCCACCGCCAGCAACGCCGGCCTCGGCCTGTACCGCATCCACCCGACGGAAGCGCCGGTCATCACGGTCAGCAACCCGCGCCCGGCCGCGCCGGCAGCGGTCGGCGGCAACGTTCGCCTGGGCAGCATGAACGTGCTGAACTTCTTCACCACCTTCACCGACGGCACGACAGCCACCGGCCAGACCGGCCAGGGCTGCAGCCTGGGCGGCGCAGTCTCGGCCAGCAACTGCCGCGGTGCCAACAACATCGCCGAGTTCAACCGCCAGCGCAGCAAGATCGTCGTCGCACTCGCCGGGCTCGACGCCGACGCCGTCGGCCTGATGGAGATCCAGAACAACGGCACGGTCGCGGCGCAGAACCTGGTCGATGCGCTGAACGCCCAGGTCGGCGCCGGCACCTATGCCGTCGTGCCCGACCCGGCGCCCGGCACCGGCACCGATGCGATCCGCGTCGCGATGATCTACAAGCCGGCCAAGCTGGCCCGCGTCGGCGCGTCGACCAGCGACCCGGCGGCGATCAACAACCGGCCGCCGTTCGCGCAGACCTTCGCCGGCGCCAACGGCGAGAAGTTCACGCTGGTCGTCAACCATCTGAAGTCGAAGAGCAGCTGCCCCGCACCCGGCGACGCGGATGCTCCCGGCAACCTCGACACCGGCGACGGCCAGGGCTGCTGGAACGCCCAGCGCGTGCAGCAGGCGCAGCAGTTGCGCACCTTCGTCGGCCAACTGCAGAGCAACAGCGGCAGCAACGACGTGCTGCTGGTCGGCGACTTCAACGCCTACGCCCAGGAAGACCCGGTCTACGACCTGACCAGCAGCGGCTACGTCGACCAGATCGGCCGCTACAACACCTTCGGCTATTCGTATGTGTTCGACGGCACCGCCGGCCGGCTGGACCACGCGATCACCAGCGCACCGATGTCGAGCAAGATCGCCGGTTCGGTGCACTGGCACATCGACGCCGACGAGTCGCTGGCGCAGGACTACAACCTCGAGTTCAAGCAGCCCGCCTGTGCAACCTGCGCGCCCGATCCGTACGACGGCACGGTGCCGTTCCGCGCGTCGGACCACGACCCGGCTCTGGTCGGCCTGAACCTGTTCAAGACGATCAACGGCAGCAGCGGCCGCGACGTCATCATCGGCAGCGCGGGCGACGACATCATCAATGGCGGCGCCGGGGCCGACACGCTGACCGGCGGCGCGGGGATCAACATCTTCGTCTACACGAGCATGCGCGACGCCGGCGACACGCTGACCGACTTCGTGCCGGGCAAGGACCTGATCGACCTGCGCGCTTTGCTGCTGTCGATCGCTGCCGACCCGGCGACCGCGCTGTCCAGCGGCGTCATCCGTTTTGTCGCCAGCGGCAGCCACACGCTGCTGCAGATCGACACCGACGGCAGCGCCGGCGCGGCGGGTGCCCGCACGCTGGCGACGCTGCAGAACGTCAACCCGTCGCAGATCGTCGCCAGCCGCGACCTGATCCTGCAATGAATCCCCAATCAAGCCCATCCGCGAGACCGACATCATGAACAAGCTCAAGCAAGTCCTGGCCGCAGCGGCCCTGCTGGCCCTGGCCGCAACGGCCCTGCCGGCGGCCGCGCAATCGGCCGATTTCCGCACCTGGTCGGCCTATGGCGACGTGCTCGCCACCGAGCCCGGCGCGACGCTGACGACGGCGGCCGTCGACTCCGGCGAAACGCCGCTCAGCGCGCAGAGCGCGCTGCTGTACTACGAACTGGAAAGCCCCCTCGGCACCAGCTTCGATGCCGACACCTACGAAGGCTCTGCCGTCGCCACCAGCTTCACCGCCGCCGCCGGAACCCGCGTCGACCTGAGCTGGGGCTTCGGCACCGAAGGCTTCGACCCGGCTTTCGCCGATCGCGCCTACGCCGTCATCGACGGCCAGGCGCAAGTGCTGGTGCAGGCCACCGGCGGCCCGCAAAGCGGCCTCTTCAGCTACACCTTCGCCGCCGGCGGCGCGCACACGCTGGCCTTCGCGGTGCTCGACGTCAACGACGTCACCGGCGTTTCGACGCTGACGGTGTCCGGCCTCACGGTGACGCCGGCGGTGCCCGAACCCGGCAGCTACGCCCTGCTGCTGGCCGGCTTGGGCGCCGTCGGCGCCGCGGCGTGGCGCGCGCGCCGAAGCTGAAGCGGGCGCGTGGCGCCAGCGTTTTGGTGAAACGCAGTTCCAGGGGGGCTGTCGGGCTTTGGGTTGGGCCTACGCCGGGACGAGTCGGGACTCCAGGCAAGGCGCTCGCAGGACAGGGAGGCGGGCCGCCGCAACGGCCGCGCAACGGCTGCGCGAGACAGTCGCGGCTCCCATCCCGGAGAGACCATGAAGACCACCCGACTGCGAGCCCTGATCACCACCCTGCTGCTGGCTGCGCTGCCCGCAGCACAGGCGGCGCTGGACACCAACGCCAACACCGACGACCACTCGATCGTCGTGCCCACCGGCTGGTGGACCTACGCCAACCAGACGCCCGACCAGCTGCGCGACCGCATGGCCGAACTGAGCGCGCGCGTCGTCGATGTCGAGGTGACGTCGGTGAGCGCCGGCGTGCCGAGCATGACGGTGCGCCTGGTGGCGAACAGCGGCGCCTACGCGGTGCCCGGCTCCACCTTCTTCTGGGACCGCACGCAGACGCAGCTCGAGTCGCTGCTGACCAGCGCCGGCGGCCGGCTGATCGAGCTGGAACGCTACGACGCCGGCGGTGGCGTCATCAAGTACGCCGGCGTCTACGTGCCCAACAGCGGCGCGACCGCGCGCGCCTGGGGCTGGCTGCCGGGCCGCACGAAGAGCGAGATCCAGAGCTGGGCGAGCGCCAACAACCAGCGCATCATCGACCTCGACAGCTACGTCAGCGGCACGACCCGGCGCTGGAACGCGGTGCTGGTTGCCAACACCGGCGCCGACTACAAGCGCTGGGACTGGGACGTGGACCAGACGCTGGCGCAGGTCACCTCGCGCCTGGCCACGTTCAACGGCCGGCTCGTCAAGATCGAGCGCCAGAGCGACGGCAAGTACTCCTTCGTGCAGCTCGACAACACCGGCAGCAGCGCCACCTCCTGGTGGCACGGCTACAGCTTCACGTCGCTGACGGACGTCAACGACTTCGCGTCCCAGCTCGGCGCGCGGCCGATCGACATCGTCCGCTACAGCGCCAACGGCACGACGTATTACGACGCCGTCGTGATCGAGAATTCGAACGCCGCCACGCAGGCGGTGCGCGGCAAGTTCTTCGACGAGTTCCTCGATGCCAGCGGCTGGCCGGTGGGCATCTTCGAGGCCTACCTGAAGCGCCTCGACAACAACCAGACCGTCGTCAACCTGAACGCCTCGCGCAAGGCGGAGACCGCGAGCGCGCTGAAGGCGCTGCACCTGCTGCATTCCATGAAGCAGGTCAACGCCGGCGACCCGCTGGCGTCGACCTTCACCTACTACAACTACCCGACATCGCAACCCGACCCCGCCGACGCCTGCCCGAACCCGTCGTACGAGAACAGCAACTACGACGCGACGACGACGCTCGAAAACGGCCTCGACTCGATGATGAACAACTCCGACAACCGCATGACACGCGGCGTCGTGCTGCGCGCCGGCGGTTTCACGGCGATCAACACGACCGCGCAGACGGCCCAGCTCAAGAACACCGTGCTGCGCCACAACATCGGCTGTGCCTACTGGGACCTGTCGGCGCAGGAGTACCGGCCGTCGACGCTGCGCAACGACACCACCGCGGCCGACCTCGCCGCGATCTGGATCGGCGTGTACAAGGGCACGCTGCTGCCGTCGCCGAGCCTCGGCCGCACCGAGTTCCTGGAGTCGGGCAACCCGGGCACCGGCGCCGACGTCAACCTGCAGGCGGTCATCAACCAAGAGGCGGCGGCGCTCGGGATCAGCGCCTCGGAAGCGGCCAAGTTCGGCAGCCGCATCAGGCGCTGGGGCAAGGGCGGCGGCTATGGCACCTGCCTGCCGGCGGCGAACGACGCCGGCGCGTGCGGGCAGATGGTGAGCATCGCCAGCTCGGCCGGTCTGTTGGCCCTGCCGATCGGCAGCAGCCAGTTGTCCACGCTGCGCTACTACGGCTTCGGCAGCCTGATGTCCGACGTGCCGGTGCCGGCGTGGAACGGCAGCCAGGACGAGGCCTACAAGAACGCCTACGGCGCCGCCCACTACGAGATGTTCCGCCCCGCCATCCGCGAGGCCCTGCAAGCGTGGTGATCCGCGCGACCGCCCTCGCCGCGCGGGCGCAGGCATCATGTGCGGATGCTGTCGCTGTGCCTGCTCGGCCGCCCTCGCCTCGCCCGCGACGGCGTCGAGCTGACGATCAAAGTCCGCAAGGCCTGGGCCTTGCTGTTGCTGCTGGCGCTGCACGACAGCCTGCCGCGCAGCCGCCTGGTCGCCTGGCTTTGGCCGCAACTCGACGAATCCACCGGCCGCCGCAACCTGCGCCGCGAGCTGGCACGCCTGGGAGACGTCGGCGCTGAAGGCCTGGTGCGCAGCGACCAGGACTTCCTCCACCTCAACCCTGCCGCGCAGCGCGACCTGACACGCTTCGAGTCGGCGCGAGAGGCGGCGCGGCTCGACGAGGCATTGGCGTTGTGGCAAGGCACGCTCGCCGATGGCCTGAGCCTCGATGACTCCGCGCCCTTCGAGGAGTGGTTGGCGCTCGAGCGGCAGCGCTGGCATGCGCGCTGGCGCAACGCGCTAGAAGGCGCTGCCGTCGCGGCAGCCACTGCCGGTGACGCGGCGCTCGCCGAACGCCACTGGATGACCCTGCTTGCCGACGATCCGCTGCAGGAGCGGCACCACGCCGCGTTGATGCGGCGGCATCTGGCCGCGGGCCGGCGCGAGGCGGCTTTGGCGCAATACGAGCGCTGCCGCCAGGTGCTCGCCGACGAGTTGGGCCTCGCCCCGATGGCCTCGACGCAGGCCTTGTGGGCGCAGGCGCGCCGTGAAGGCGCCGTGCCGCAGGTGCCGCCCGCGACCGCCGCGGCAGACGTTTCACCGCATTCATCAGCAGACACGGCGCGCCCGCTGCTGCCGAAAACGCTGCCTTTCGTCGGTCGCGAAGCGGAAGTGGCGGAGCTCGAGGCGGCCTGGCGGCGCGGCGGCTGGATCTGCATCGCAGGCGTTGCCGGCGTCGGCAAGACGCGGCTGGCGCAGGACTTCTGCGCCGCGCATGGCGCCTATGCGCTGTCGCGTTCGCTCGGCGGCGATCGCGATCTGCCCTACGCGAGTTTCGTGCGCGCCTTGCGCGTGCTCGCCGGGCCTTCGCTGCCCGCACTGCCGGCGTGGGTGAACGCCGAACTCGCCCGCGTGCTGCCCGAGCTCGGACCGGCGGCGCAGCCGCTTGCTTCGGCAGAGGAGCGCTTGCGCTTCTACGAAGCCTGCGCGGTTGCGCTGCGTCAGGCGGCCGAAGGCAACTTCGACGCCGTCATCCTCGACGACCTGCACGATGCCGACGAGCCCAGTCTGGCCCTGCTGGCCTGGTTGGTGCGGCGCCTGCGCGACGAACGCCCGGACGATCCGCTGCGCTGGTTGATGCTGTCGCGTCCCGGGGTCGATCTCAGCCGTCTGAACGAGGGCGCGAGCGCTCGGCTCGAGCTGGCGCCGCTGGCCGACGGGCCGGTGTTCGAGCTCGTGCGCGAGCTCTCCGGCGGCGGCACGCCGCAGCGCTTCGCCGCCCGGCTGCAGCAGGCCACCGCCGGCAACCCGTTCTTCATCGCGGAGACGCTGCGCCACCTGGCCGAGAGCGGTGAGTTGCTCGTCGATACCGACGGCGCCTGGAGCACACGCTATGACGATGCCACCGACGACTACCGCGAACTGCCGCTGCCGGCCACCGTGCGCGACGCCGTGCTCGCACGCGTGCGGCGACTCGGCGATGCGGCCAGGCGCCTGCTGGAGGCCGCGAGCCTGGCGCAGGAGCCGTTCGCACCGCCGCTGTTGGCCGCGGCCTGCGCGCTCTCCGAGCTCGAAGCCACCGCCGCCCTCGAGGAGGCGCTCGGCGCCGCGATGCTGCGCGAAGTCGACGGCGGCCTCGGTTACGCCTTCAGCCACGACCTCGCGCACCACGCCCTGGCCGCTGCGCTCGCGCCCGAGCGACGGCGCCTCGTGCATCGGCGGCTCGCGCTGGCATCGCTGGCCACCGGCGGCCGGGCGGCGCTGACGGCGATGCACTTCGAGCTGAGCGGCGAGAGCGAACGCGCAGTGGCCTTTCGCCTTTCCGCCGGCGACGAAGCGGCCGCCCTCTACGCCGGCACGCAAGCGCAGGCACATTGGCTGGCCGCGTTGGCGAACGCCGGTGAGGACCGCATGCGGCTTCAGCTGCGGCTGCGCTTGGCGTCGTCGCTGATCGATCACGGGCAGCAGGCACAGGCGAACGCTCACCTCGAAGAGGCGCGATCGCTGTGGATCGCTGCCGAGCTGTCGACTGCGGAACGCGGCGATACCGCGTGCCGGCTGGTCGAGATCGAGTCGGCCTGTGGCGAACACGAGGCCGCGCTGGCTCGTCTCGAGGCGTTGCTGCCGACGCTGACCGATCGGCCTCTGCGCCTGCGCGCGCTGCGCCTGAAGAGCCAGCGGCTGTCGGACCTTCTTCGCTACGACGAATCTCGGGCCGTCGCCGAGGCGGCGCTGGAAGACGTCGGCGAGGACCGCCATGAACGCGCCAACATTCTCGACAGCCTGTTCGTCATCGAGTTTTCTCTCGGCCGGGCCGGTCAGGCGCTCGAGCTGGCGCGGCAGGCGCTGGCGTTGCGCAAGCAGGTGGGTGAGCGTCGCATGCTTCAACGCGGCCACTCCAGCGTCGGCCTGCTGTTGTCTCTGTGCGGCGCTGCCGATGAAGGGCTGAGCGAGCTGCAACGGGCTCTGACGATGGCCGAGGAGATGCACCTCGTCGAGCGTCAGCGCGAGGTTCTCGTCAACATGGCCAAGATTCATGGCGACCGCGGCGACGGTGTGCGTGTGCTCGAGCTGGTGGAGCAGGCGTGGAACCTCGCGCCCGATTTCCCGAAACCGATGATGCGTCAGTACCTGCTGCAGGCGCGGCTCTACAGCCATTCGCTGCTCGGGCAGATCGGCCAGGCGCTGGCTTTGGCCGAGCAGGCGCTGTCCGAAGCGCAGGCCGGCGCCGACCGGGAGGCGCTGCAGTACGCGGTGTTGGGCTTGCTGACCCTTCTGGTGATGCTCGGCGATCACGAGCGCGCGCGCGCACTGCTGGTCTCGATGGATCAGCACCGCGACTTGCGGCAGATGGGCGTCAAGCTCCACTTGCAGCGCGCCTTCCTCGAAGTGCGCGAAGGCCATGTCGTGGCCGCGCGCGCGGCTCTGGCTGCGGTCGGCGACCCGGCGCGTTTGGAGGACCCGCAGGACCGCGGCAACGCGCTGCTGCACCTGGCGGCGGTGCTGCGCGCCGAAGACGATGCCGCCGGTGCCATGCAGGCGCTCGGCAGCTGGCAGGAGGAGCCGCCGAATGTCGAATGGCAAGCCCACCGCTGGGCGGCGATCCTGCGGGGGTCGGCCCAGCTCGGGACCTTGGCCGAGTCGACATGGGCCGAAGCCCGGGCCGAGCTCGCCAAGGGCACGATGCCGGCGCTCGACGCGCTGGAGCTGCAGCAGGCGCTGATGGCCACGGCGCCCGACGAGCCGCGGCGGGCGCAGCTCAGCCTCGAGGTCGACGCCGCCGTCGCGCGCATCGCAGAAAGCCTGGCCGACTGGCCGGAGCATCGCAAGCGCTTTCTCGCGGCAGTCGTGCCAGCACGCCGCGGAAGCGGGTCAGGTGCAAAGCAGGCCCGGGGCTCATCGGCGCCACGGCGCGGCGCGCGGCGCGGCTGAAGCACGCCGGGCGCGTGAGGCCGCTCAGGGCGCCCGGTAGCCGCGCAGCCGGTCCAGGTCGAGCACGCGAACCCCGCCGTATTCGACCCGGATCACGCCGGCCGCCTGCAAGGTCCGCAGCGCTTCGTTGACGCGCTGGCGCGACAAGCCGACCAGATAACCCAGCTCCTGCTGCGTGATGCGCAGGAGCTCGCCGACACCCGGGTACAGCAGCGGGTGGAACAGCGCACCCAGGCTGCGCGCAACCCGCTCGTCGAGGTCGTCCAGGCGATCGATTTCGCGCGCCGCGATGAACTGGCCCAGGCGCTCGTTGAGCTGCATCATCACGAAGCGGTTGAAGGCGATGCTGCGGTCGAGCAGCCAGTGAAAGGTCTCGGCGCTGATGCCGGCGACCAGGCTCTTGCGCAAGGCCTGGATGTTGTAGCGGTAGGGCTCGTTCTTCAACACCGTGCCTTCGCCGAACCAGCCGCCCGGCGGGACGCCGGTGAACGTCATCGGCATTCCCATCGCGCTGTCGTTGCTCATCTTCAGCAACCCGTCGATGAGGCCGAACCAGTACGTCACCGGGCGCCCGACGCGGCAGACCAGTTCGCCCGGCTCGACCTTGACGACGCGCAGATCGGCCAGCACACGTTCGCGTTCGGTGGCGTCGAGCCGGGCGAGCCACGGAATGCTTTGCAGTTCGTCGCGCGAGGCCTGGCGCGAGCGCGCCGAGAGCGCCGCGCCGGCGGCCGCGGTCGTCGGGCTGGATGCAACGGCTGACATCGGCTTGCGGGAAAGACCCGGTGGTATCGACCCTAGGATTGTCGTCAGAACGACAACCTGGCGTCAAACTTGTCCCCAGAATCGGCATCGGTCCAGCATTCGGAGACAAGCCTTGGAGACGACGTTCCCCCGCCTGATGCTGGCGCACGCGAAAGCGCGGCCGGGGGCGGGTGCGCTGCGCGAAAAGGTCTACGGCATCTGGCAGACGCTGAGCTGGGCCGAGCTGGCGCTGCTGGTTCGCCAGCTCGCCTGCGGGCTGGCCGAGGCGGGCGTCAAGCGCGGCGACCACCTCGTCGTGGTCGGCGAAAACCGGCCACGGCTGTACGCATCGATGCTCGCCGCGCAGGCGCTCGGCGCGGTGCCGGTGCCGCTGTACCAGGACGCCGTGAGCGCGGAATACAAGTTCCCGATCAACAACGCCGAGGTCGCCTTCGCGATCGTCGAAGACCAGGAACAGGTCGACAAGCTGATCGAGCTGCGCGGCGCCTGCCCGCACTTAAGCCATATCTGGTACGACAACCCGCGCGGCCTGCGCAACTACGCCGAGCCCGGGCTCGCGTCGCTCGACTCGCTGATCGAAGCCGGCCGCGCCTGGGACGGCGCGCACCCCGGCGTTTTCGACGCCGAGCTCGCCGCCGGCCAGCCGCACGACGTGGCCGCGATGTTCTTCACCTCGGGCACCACCGGCAACCCGAAAGGCGTTGTCCACAGCCACTTCACCTTGCTCGACCGCGCCAATGCCGGCAAGACCTTCGACCGCCTGACCGACGCCGAGGAGGTGCTGGCCTACCTGCCGCCGGCGTGGATCGGGCAGAACATCTTCAGCTACGCGCAGTGGCTGGCCTGCGGCTACGTGGTCAACTGCCCCGAGTCGTCGAACACGGTGATGATCGACCTGAAGGAAATCGGGCCGACCTACTACTTCGCGCCGCCGCGGATCTTCGAAGCGCTGCTGACCAGCGTGATGATCCGGATGGAAGACGCCGGCGCGATCAAGCGCTGGATGTTCCGCCAGGCGATGGATGTGGCACGCCGCGTCGGGCCGGGGTTGATGGATGGAATGACGATCGGCCTTGCCGACCGTCTCAAGTACTTGCTCGGGAACGTCTTCGTCTACGGCCCGCTGCGCAACACGCTCGGGCTGTCGCGGGTGCGCGTGGCCTACACCGCCGGCGAAGCGATCGGGCCTGACCTGTTCACGTTCTACCGCTCGATCGGCATCAACCTGAAGCAGCTCTACGGCTCGACCGAGACGGCCGTCTTCGTCTGTCTGCAGCCCGACAACCAGGCGCGTGCCGACACCGTGGGGGTGCCTATCGACGGTGTCGAGATCAGGCTCGCCGACAGCGGCGAGATCCTCGTCCGCTCGCCCGGCCTGCTGAAGGCGTACTACAAGAACCCGGCCGCCACCGCCGAAGTGCTGAGCGCCGACGGCTGGTACAGCACCGGCGACGCCGGCTTCATCGACGCCAGCGGCCACCTGAAGATCATCGACCGCGCGAAGGATGTCGGCCGACTCGTCGGCGGCCCGCACGGTGGCGCGATGTTCGCGCCCAAGTACGTCGAGAACAAGCTCAAGTTCTTCTCCCACATCAAGGAGGCGGTGGCCTTCGGCGACCAGCGCGCCAGTGTCTGCGCGTTCATCAACATCGACTTCGAAGCGGTCGGCAACTGGGCCGAAAAGCACAACCTGCCGTATGCCGGTTATGCCGACCTGGCGGCGCGGCCGCAGGTGCTGGAACTGGTGCGCGAATGCGTCGAGAAAGTCAACGCCGATCTGGCGCTGGACGACAAACTGGCTGGCAGCCAGATCAGCCGATTCCTCGTGCTGCACAAGGAACTCGACGCCGACGACGGCGAGCTGACCCGCACGCGCAAGGTCCGCCGCGGCGCGATAGGTGACAAGTACGCCGTGCTCGTCGACGCGCTGTACACAGGCAAGACCGAGCAGTACATCGAGACCGCGATGAAGTTCGAAGACGGGCGCAGCGGCAGCATCGCGGCGACGCTGAAGATCGTCGACGTGCGCGTGTTTCCGTCGCTGAAGAAGGCCGCCTGATGGCTGCGCGAAAGATCGGCGACGTGATCCTCGACGTGCGCGGCATCAGCTTGCGCTTCGGCGGCGTGAAGGCGCTCAGCGAGATCAGCTTCGACGTTCGTGAACACGAGCTGCGCGCGATCATCGGCCCGAACGGCGCCGGCAAGAGCAGCCTGCTCAATTGCATCAACGGCGTCTACGCGCCGCAGCAGGGCACCATCAGCTTTCGCGGCCAGACCTTCAGCCACATGAACAGCCGCCAGGTCGCCGAGATGGGCATCGCGCGGACCTTCCAGAACCTGGCGCTGTTCAAGGGCATGAGCGTGCTCGACAACATCATGAGCGGGCGCAACCTGCGCATGAAGACCAACCTCTTCCAACAGGCCATCCGCTGGGGCGCGGCCGAACGCGAGGAGTCCGAGCACCGCGAGTTCGTCGAGCGCATCATCGACTTCCTCGAGATCCAGGCCTGGCGCAAGACCCCCGTCGGCCGCCTGCCGTACGGGCTGCAGAAGCGCGTCGACCTCGGCCGGGCTTTGGCGATGGAGCCGCAGGTGCTGCTGCTGGACGAGCCGATGGCCGGCATGAATGTCGAAGAGAAGCAGGACATGAGCCGATTCATCCTCGACGTCAACGACGAGTACGGCACGACCATCGTGCTGATCGAGCACGACATGGGGGTGGTGATGGACATCAGCGACCGCGTGGTCGTGCTCGACTACGGCAAGAAGATCGGCGACGGCACGCCGGACGCCGTGCGCTCGAATCCGGATGTGATCGCGGCTTATCTCGGGGTCTCGCACTGATGGGCTATTTCCTCGAAACCCTGATCGGCGGCCTGATGGCCGGGATGCTGTATTCGCTGGTCGCGCTCGGCTTCGTGCTGATCTTCAAGGCCAGCGGCGTCTTCAATTTCGCGCAGGGCGCGATGGTGTTGTTCGCCGCGCTGGCGATGGCGCGCTTCTCCGAATGGTTCCCCAAGCTGATGGGCTTCGACAGCCGCCTGCTCGCCAACCTGCTGGCGCTGGCCGCGGCGATGGCGGTGATGGTCGCGGCGGCCTGGGTGATCGAACGGCTTGTCTTGAGCAAGCTCGTCAACCAGGAAGGCGTGACCTTGCTGATGGCGACACTCGGCATCGCCTACTTCTTCGACGGCTTCGGCCAGACGCTGTTCGGCAGCGACATCTACAAGATCGACGTCGGGCTGCCGAAGGAGCCGATGTTCCTGTTCGAGAGCACGTTCCCGGGCGGCGTGCTGGTCAACAAGGAAGACCTCTACGCGGCGGCGATAGCGGCCGCGCTGGTGGCTTTGCTGTCGCTGTTTTTCCAGAAGACCGCCACCGGCCGCGCGCTGCGTGCGGTCGCCGACGACCACCAGGCGGCGCAGTCGATCGGCATCCCGCTGAACCGGATCTGGGTCATCGTCTGGAGCGTGGCCGGCTTCGTCGCCTTGGTCGCCGGCATCATCTGGGGCAGCAAGCTCGGCGTGCAGTTCTCGCTGTCGGTGCTGGCGCTGAAGGCATTGCCGGTGGTCATTCTCGGCGGCTTGACTTCGGTGCCGGGCGCGATCGTCGGCGGGCTGTTGATCGGCGCCGGCGAGAAGCTGTCCGAGGTCTACCTCGGCTCGAAGATCGGCGGCGGGATCGAGATCTGGTTCGGCTACGTGCTGGTGCTGTTCGTGTTGCTCGTCCGGCCGCAAGGCTTGTTCGGCGAAAAAATCATCGACCGGGTCTGACCATGCTGTACAGAGAAAACGGCCAGTTCAAGACCAGCTACCGCGCTGACAGCCAGGTGTTCCCGATCGCGCAGGACCGGATCGCGATCGCGCTGCTGCTGGTGGTAGCGCTCGTCGTGGTCCCGCTCGTCGCGCCTGAGTACCTGTTCCGCGCGATCCTGATCCCGTTCCTGATCCTCTCGCTGGCGGCTCTGGGCCTGAACATCCTCGTCGGCTACTGCGGGCAGATCTCGCTCGGCACTGGTGCCTTCATGGCGGTCGGCGCCTATGCGGCCTACAACTTCCAGGTTCGCATCGACGGCATCCCGGTGGTTTTGTCGATGCTGCTCGGCGGCTTGTGCGCCACCGTCGTCGGCGTCTTGTTCGGCGTGCCTTCGCTGCGCATCAAGGGCCTGTACCTGGCGGTGGCCACGCTCGCGGCACAGTTCTTCGTCGACTGGGCGTTCCTGCGCATCAAGTGGTTCACCAACGACTCGGCGTCGGGCTCGGTCAGCGTCGCCGGCTTGAGCGTGCTCG
>Ga0307513_10008180_pt1 | contig 13415 bp, 13 predicted proteins | sample 15_EM_MG_FD_202174 | JGI IMG/M metagenome (GOLD analysis project Ga0307513, IMG submission 202174) | Populus trichocarpa ectomycorrhiza microbial communities from riparian zone in the Pacific Northwest, United States - 15_EM | ecosystem: Host-associated > Plants > Roots > Unclassified | place...
CACCCCAGGGTGTCATCACGAGGGTTACCGGCCCCCTGGGGTGTCATCGGTCATCGCCAGGTCTACCGGGCGCTTGTCATCACCTTCGGCAAATGCCGCTACCGCTTTGGTCGTGCGAGTACAGTATTATCGATAATGTGATCTGTTTCGCTATTGTCTTGTAATCTATTTTCCCTGTTTGCCGTTTTGAGCTTTGTGTCGGGGATGGGAATGCGATCACCTGTGTCAGATGAATGCGGTCAGAGCAAATATTCGAACAGTGATGCGCACTTCGACTTCTGCTCATCCCGGTCACCACAGTCTCTCCTCTGGATCCGAGGTGTCCCTGATGATGAAGATACGTTCCAGACGTTCCCTTTTCCCCGTGCTGCTGGTCCGTTGTCTTGTGACACCGTCGTATTGAGATCTACCGGTGTATGTCTTTCAGCCTAGCTAATCGAAAAAATTCAGAGGAGTTCTGAGAATCATAGAAAAGGATATATACGTATGTGGGTCAAGTTATTTTAAGACCACGGTAGGTAGGGCCATTTAAACACCTGGAACGCCGATCAACTGGGTTCTGATATGTTTCCCGTTTATCCGGGTAGCTTTTCCTCCCCGTCCCTCCGCGCGTAGTTGGGATACAGCAGGCCACGGAAATGCCCATGTCAATTTCGCCTTCCCCTTAACCAACCGCCGGGCTTCTCTCGGGGGAGAGGAGCGGATAACGTCACCGATAACCTCTTCCCAAAAATTCCGGGCCGCACGGTGGACCAGGCTTTGCTTCTTTCCCCGCTCTGAGGGTATGTTTAGAATCGGGGGATGCGCACGGCGTCTGCAGTTGTATGTGGAACGAAAGCCACGCCCATCCGGTGTTCAGACGGGTGGCAGCGGGTGGACCAAAAGTCCGGCGATCGTTCAAAATCATCACAACGTTCCTCGTCTGTCGCCTTCTCGCTCCCTCCCGCGAGCTCGAGTGGGATGGTTTGCAGGAAGCTCAGATCCAGCATGCACGACAATTCATTGATCTAACTCTATTCAATCCTGTGAAATGGGTCTCACTTCAAAATTACAATGGGCCACCTCCGATTTCGTACGGTCGCTGCCCACCCCGCCTTTTCCTTCGCGTTCAGCCATCGACAATGGCACAAGAGCCCACTCTTCATCTTCAAGGGCTCCATCGAGGGCGCCGTCCGGTTGCAAGATCGCGTCCAGCCCCGAAGCGGACTCGGATAATGCAGCGGATTAAGCGTCTGTCCTCCTTCCTATCGGACTTGTCCTGCAAGTGTAAATCTCATCCTTGATCCCGACCTTCCGACATCTGCCAGGTGTTCCAGCATCGCTTTGCATGAATAACCTCTCCCCTGGAGAGGCTGATCTTCTCGTGAGTGCAGTGGGCACACACTCGAACGTTGTACGAGCTCCTTGCCCAACTCGGAGGACGGCTGGCCCGGGTCGCGGTTCTAAGTTCATATCCTTGCGATTTCGAACACCAATTTAGTACGCCAGCCTATACTCGCCATAGAATATCGACTAATATTTCAAAAGGACAATGACTCCTAGTTTTTTCTTCTAAAAGGCAAATCCTGAAATCGTTGTCCCCTACCCTCGTCTTCTCCCCGTTTGCATTTTCTTCGTGTACCGTGTATTATTACGAATCCCGATTTTCTCCTCTAAAAGTCACATACCCCAAAAGCCGGCGCATCTCTATGCGTTCTGTTTATTTGTCTCGGTTTCTGCATCTCTCCCTTGTTGCCATTGATGCGTCGTTGTACGTGTCTCGGGCTTTGCATCATGTAGAGCTGAGATGCGCGTACCGACGGTCGGCCGAACAGCTAATGTTCGGTCCTTGTGAGGCGACGGACCGGGAGTGCCCCGCCTCAGGCTATTCCCCTTTACAATATAATAGTACCTAGCTCGAGGTCTTAGCTACGCTGGTACATCGCGTGGTCGCTTTGCCCCCATACTACGCTACATCGTACTTCTAATTCAGACCACCACCATTTACGATCCATTTGTTTTCGGCTGACATCCCTTGGTTCTTTTAATCTATTTATACCTATCATATCCCTTGTTACAAGTTTTCTCACAGTAACGACCGTATTCCATCCCCTGGATCCAACAGATAACAAAACGAGGCAATCTGAACACAATTGCTCGTGCCGACAGCGGGGAGGATTGTCAGGACACCAACACCATTGGACGCCCTCGTCACGGTCTTCACTCAATAATCCCGTGGCGTGGGGTCAGAAGCCTTGGGGGGCTTTGCACGAGTTCCTCCATAAAATCTGCTTTTGCGAGTCACATAAATGGTTACATACATAGTTACAGGGTTTAGATGTGCCGCAATAAAGTGCGACTCGCCACGGCCGCATGGAACCGCTGCTGGTTACGAATCTGGGGCGCCTGAGCATTGGCCCGAGGAGCGGCAGACTAGTACTTCATCCAGCCCGTAATCCTCCAAGAACTGCAGCGCATCCTCCTCCGAAGGGAGCAACTTCCCAGCCTCTCTGTTCGAGTCTCTGACGCCCAGACGCTATGTCAGGGGAGTGAGAGATATTCGGAAATATGACGCTCATTGGAACATACCTTGAGGTAGTGCATTTGTGCAGCCGTTTTCAAGTCCTCAAGGAGGCCGCCGCCTATGGCATCCCCGTGTTGGGCAATCACCTCTACCAGTTGATCGAAGTATCCCCCTTCTCGATAAATGCAAGCGGTTGCAGCATACCGTTTGTCCAACCGATAGCTGTCTCCGATTTCTTTCAGGGAGCCAGTTTCTGAGTAGCATTCCCCAGCGGTCCGGCAGTATGCCAGACGTTCGTTGATCTGCTTGGGCAGGGAATTCTGTGCACAGACAATGAAAGCATCAGCCGCAGCTAAGAAAGCCTTGATCCTGGCCTTGCTGGCACTAGTGGACGTCGATCGAGCTCTTTCTCGTAGGAGGTACGCATCACATATCGCAGCCTCCCGGTTCCGCCCAGCCCTAAGAAATGCAATTGAAGCCTGTGCATAACGCTTGTTGAAGAACATCCTGTGGGATGAGCCATCAGAGGTCGTATAACAGTTAATGTTTTCGAAATTCGGCTCGAGTCGAACTTCGAGAACATTAATACTAATACCATATGCTAGTACTTACATTCTTCCGGTCTCTGACCATTCTCCAGAAGTAGATAAAGCCGCCAAAGGTGGTATCTCAGCAGTAGACGACCAGACACCGATCTTGTCCTCGCTACCCCAGTATGTCTACACGAAGAGTGAGAATAATTTTCGGGAATACCGACCCCCCAGGCACCTTCATTGGTCCGGCTGACTCGGAATCGTCCACGATCCAAAGGTTTTTCCGAGCCCGAGTGATTGCAACGTACAAGAATTTCAACTGTTGGCTCGGACGGCATGAGTGGGATGAAAACGAAAGTTTAGACCGCGGATAACACACCTCCGCACAGACGCTCGCGTGACGTGTTTCATCAAAGGTCGGGGCATCAAAGGGATTATCCCCTTCGGAAATCCCATTCAGCACCAAACGCCATTGATTGAGATTGGCTGTGGAGTCTTTGAAGAAGTTGTATAAAAGGATCTTGGTTTTGTTAGTAATGAGATAAACGTGAAGAAAAGTGAGACCGACATCATTGAATTCGAGGCCTTTGCTCTCATTCAGGGTCCTACAAGCATCGATGAGGTGGACGGCCGACACAAGAACGCAAGAACTGACATGATAATGCTATTTCCGAGCCTTTGTTGTAGTCTGTCCCTTACAGCATCACTGCGTACGAGTATACCTAAATAGGGAGGGTTAAGATGAAACGAGATCCCGTAAATGGAGCGCCACACATTGGTCCGCCCCATATCTTACAGCTTTCCCTTGGCCGCCCCCAAAGAATAATTCCTCAAAATTGGCCTGTGTTTAAAATTTAGTTCTTGGTAGCCCGGTCAGAATAATAAGCATACCTTTCCCTGACCGGCGAAGAAGATTGGTCGGGGCCCACCAATGATAGCTCGTTCGGGTTCCAAAGCGTCGATCGAGTTCGGCCAGTAGCGCATTATGAGCTCAATAACAGAACGCGCACAATTTACGATGCCGTCGTGGGAACGGTAATTCGAGACAAGCTCAAAGGTCCTTGTTTCGGCTGGGGTGAGACCCGCCGTCTGTGAAAGCGATTCCTAGATAGACCGTTAACTTCAATGTGTGTCAGTACTACTAAAGCTCTACCTCAATGCGGTGTTGATACGCTTTCAGATCATCAAACCGGAACGAGCTGCCAATCGAGATTGTCTAGGGAAGTTATTCAGCGGTCTCTACATGTGAGCGGTGCCCTTACCTGTGCAGTGTCACCGGCCCAGAACAGCCCATGTTGATTTGCACAGATCGTTCGGAGGACTAGAATTGTCAGGGAAGCGAAGGGTAGAGTGGAAAAGAATTGACGCATACTGAGTGTGTCGATCAGAAGAAGATCCTGGACTTCGTCCACATACCTGGGGCGAGGTTAGTTTGATAGAGGAAAAGCAAATTTTCATGGAAACGCACAAGAAGTCCACCTTCTTTCCGGTCATGCCAACATCACGGAGTTGTTTCAACAGGTAGTGAGTTCTTGTGACAGGTTCAGCAGGGTGGAGGCTATGCAAGACGGAAGAAATATCACCGGTCTGCTGCATCATAGTCTTGTCTTTGCCGTCTCAACTTCGTGTATGCCATGAACAAGTCATAAATGTCATCCCGCTTGTGCGAAAAAGTTCCTTGAGTTCGAGCACTGAGCGCCGTGTAAGATTCCCGATCAAGGCATCTATCTTTTGTCCCGATCGTATCCTCAGATCCCTTGATCACTCCCATAAATTCCCCGAATACCAATGCAGGATCTAGGCCGGAAATCGTCACGGTAAGTTACACGTAAGCCACCGCTCCTCACCTAAGGCTCGGGTCAGGGGTTCGGGGAAGTGATCCCAGTATGATGCCAAGAACTGGGCATAAGAGATGAAGTTTTTGCGGGATGGCCGCCCGTAACTGGATGAGGACGTATTCCTGGTTCCTGCACGTGGCCTAGACTTCTGAGGCAACGTTGGATTTGTGGGAGATGTTCCTTCATCTCCGACATACGTCTTGGGGATGACAAAACCATCGTTATCGTTCTCTCTCCCGATATCGTTCTGAAGCATTACACAGAGCTGTTGACGAAATGGTGAGATTGAACGCTTTGAGAACACAGGCATTCGTACCCGCTCATAGGTGATGAACAGCGGGAAATGTTCATCCAACAGATCGCTAAACCGCTCTGGCAAGTCGGACGTCCACTTTTCGTTGTCATCCTGATCTACAAACTCAATGTCCTGTTTAGCACCCTTTTCCATCTTGTGCAGCTCCTCAGGGGAATAATCAGCGGCTTCGAGAGACGCCATCAGCTTCGTGAAATCCTCTTCGACCTTCATAGCAAGGAGTCGAGATCGGGTTACAAAAACTTGGCGGGGCTTTGGCCCCATATCCGGATACTGCTGCCAAGTGCGCTGAATGCTCAACATCTTGAAGAGCGTCGTCGTCGTCTTCCCGGTACCACTTCTACCGATCACATAACAAGAAGAAGGGTGTTCGATGACTTCTTGCTCTTGTGGGCTTTTCGTTATAAATCAACACACGGCATCACATATTGTAGCTCATACACGTACGAAACAGGGAAAACATGTGTGACTTCTTTGTCAGCCAGGATACCTGCGGCGAGTAAGTGGCGGCTTTCACGTCAAGCATTTCGATATTGCGTACTGTTCAGGAGTGCCTGCAGTATGTCAGCATGCGATCGAGCTAAGATTGAAGCTGATTACCTGAGATAGAATAGCAAATCTGTCCAGGCTGGTCACACAACGCGTGAGCTATGAAAGGAGCTACGATGTCAAGCGAACGTACAGTATCATCGAATGGACCTATCGCCACATATAGTCAGTCAGCGTACTTATGTGAAATACACCAGTCCTTCTCACATTGTCCATATCTTCCTCACGAACCTTGACGAATGATGTATCTTGGGCCTGGTCTGGCAACGGGGGGAATGTAGCAGGTAGTACGACATCATTTCCAGTGCTGAGAGGCTCGTTCCGGAAGTTGCACCGTTCGATGTGGTCTGGACCCCTTTGTTGAAGTTGCCGGCTGAGGCTATCCCAAAACCGTCCGCGGTCAAGCTGCGCATGGGTGAAAATACCAAATATCCGTATTACTGGTGGAGTTAGAAATCAAGCTAATTAATGCTAAATAAACGAGAAGTACCTTGGTATTCACACTGAGAGTGAAAATTTTTGAGATTGGGTATGCAATCTATCTGATACTAAAGAGGGTGAGCATATTTCTTCGAGCTATGAGTATTCTTTACATACTACGAGTTTGACATCCACTGTCGTCCTTGCTTCGTATATGGGCAGTTCTGTTGCGGGACCCGTGAGCGGCACTTGATTATCATTGGAAAAATGTCCCTGGGATAGTTGCCTGGAAGAATTCAGCGTCAGATATAATGTTAGAAGGTAGGGTCCCACTTGATTTTCTTCATCACAATCTGGAACGTTGCCCCACCCGCGCGCTTGGCATCTCGCAGATATTTCTCGGCCCGGGTCGATAGTAGGATCGACCACTCTCCGAATTTTTCAACGTCACCGAAGTAGAGCGCGGCCATCATCGGCTGAATCACGGAGAACACTGGGCCCTCATACTGGTCCGTCCCAACCGTTCTCCCCATCGTTGGAGAGGATACCACTTCCGATGATAGATTCGTCTTGGTATACGAGGATCTAAACATCGAGGATTTGAATACCTTCGATACCAGCGGGTTCCTGAGAACGAGGAGATAGTGCTGTGGCGAGGTGAGTTCTACGTGTGGGGTACCGGCCACGAATCCACGCACCTCCAATATATTCTGAAGCTGTGACAAAACTTCGAGGTACACATCCAGTACTTCCACGTCCGTGGTTGGAACACCGATCCTCATGGAGTCGAAGGGGAGTGGATCAATACGTCGGACCTTGACAGCCGCTCTGCTTTTTTTGCGGCTGACGAGGGAGATGTTCCTGCTGGGTAAAGCGCCTTTGGCGTTCTCCTCTAGTTCATTTAGGACATCGAAAGAGAGTTCCACCTTCCTCCAGAATACACGGAGGTCTGGGGGAGAATCGTCGACGGATGGGTACTCCACAGACAACAACGAAGAGGAAAATCTCTGAAGGAGCTTCATACTCATGGTATCCATTATGTTAGGAGTTGTGGGTACGGGGAACTCAGAAACCATCCACTTAGAGAGTTTCTTGTACGCATCTTCATCCAGGGCTAGAAAGCAGAATCATCAGTGCCGGAAGTGCGAGAGAGTGTACAGGTGCACGGGACATACCTGAAATGATATACTCTAAGATGTGGGAGTGACCGATGAGTGCTGAAATTATATCCACAATCTCTCGGTCGCCCCGATGGCAGACCCCTTCGATTATACGGAGAGCGGTCTGGAACCCACGCGAGGTACCCAATGCTCGCGGATCGAAGACGTTGATGTTAAATGTACGACCTGGTGGCATGGTACTGGTGGGAAGATAAGAGTGGCCGCCACACTTTACGGACTTGGTGGTTCCGGCAACGAGGCGCTAATGGTTTGCAAAATAGGACCGTATGTGAATTCATTGTGGAACGAAGCGTGTATGCTTGGCGTGGCAACTTCGGTACACAGTGTGACTACCGCAGACTCTGCCATAGCGAAGCGGTTCCATATGAATTAAATGCTCTCTTGATTACAGGGGCGAGCAGACCGAGACGGAGGATATGGATAGAGGTGTGAGCTGTATCGGCGTTTGCCGAAGTGACCAAACGCGTCTGGACGCCGGCGAGCGTCGGCTCGGACTGTGGAGCACATGTTTGACTTCTGTACTATTTGGGTTCTATCGTCACATTTGCAATTATATTCGTAAATTCATCAAGATAACAGATCCATTTCCAGTCGCGCAGCAGATCATATGCACGCCGCAACATTCGAAGCGGGAGTCCAAACTGCAATCCCTCCTCGAGCACACGTGAAGTTTCCCCAACCGTCCTTGGAGACCTTGACTCCCGGTGAATCCAGGTTGAACACGTCGCTGAACGTGGTCTGATCGTGGCCCTGGAGAAAAAGATATTCGCATGAGCATGTGTATGAACGTCAACAATGAGAGGAACAAGACTCGTATATGATCCACATATACATGTCTGGCTGTACCGCAACAACTTACCGTTCCGACAAACATGCGTATGGCGTGAGGTTTGGTCGACGGGGCACTAGAACGGTGAACAGAAAGCAAGGTCCCAGTCGTTTCAGCTTCCCCCCTCTCAAAGATTTCAGGGAGGTGGCAGTGAGGGGGACGTACGAGTCTGCATTGCTAATGATAACGGCACAGATCTTATGTCCTTCACCTCTTCGCACCCAGCCAATATAGTTAGGATCCTCGAAATAGTCCGTCACAGGGCCGCTCGCAACGTTCTTGCGGATCTTCAACAGGTTCCTGAGCCCAGAGGCCGTCCCCGCATCATAACATTCTTTATTCGGGTACAGGTCTCCAAAGAACACACATCTGATCGGACGCATCAGCCGCACAGAAAAATAAGACGGGTTCGTGGGAGGGGAAAACGATCTTACGGATGTCCTTTATCGCGGAGAAGGATCAACGCGTATGCCTGGAGCTTGAACTCCCGGGTGACCTGCAATCCGGAATCAGAACGATCAGACACCCACTGACATGACGATGCCACCGCTCACCCAGCTCTCCAAGGATTGTCCGATTTGCTGGATAAACCTCGCGTGTTAAGTATGAGGGAAATGGTTATGAAGAAACCGAGCATGTACCGTGCTTGAAATACCCCGATTCGTTAGCGGCTCTGGGACTGTTTCTCTAAACTCGGAGAGGGAGAATCGCGAACTCACTCATGGTTGTCCACAAATGTCACGGCATCTTTGGGTCGAAGGCTCACGACAGTATTGTCAAAAATCTTCCGTAAATCATACTTTGAACCCGCTTCACTCGCCCGCCAGAAGTTATCGTGTAGTGGGACGTCGAAGAAAGATGTCTGAGAAACATTAGAAGATCATAGTCAGCCAGCAAAAACTTTTGACGGTAGAGGTAGGGCTGCACCAGGCCACCGTATAACTTGATCCAGAACATGATCCGCTCGATGCTAGAACAACCGAAGGTTTAAGTGATAGTTCTTGGAGACCGGGATGGTGTGAACCTACTCAGCGGACCAGTATTCAGCGACCACAAACAACCGAGGTCGGTCGGTGGCCTGACGTGCGTGTCTGATCTAGGAATTCTGAATATGAGTACTAACTCGTTCAATGTTTGATCCACGAGAACATACGAATTGTCGAAGGAATCTGCGATCCATGTGCTTGATTGCATCCAGTCTGAATCCATTCCCCCCCGTCTCCTATGTATTCATTATCGTCTCAGGAACCGCTCTGATACCCACCGTTAGGAAACCACACCTGTAATACCCAGGGACCCCAGGCGAGCATATCTTTGGCAACATCCGGGTGGTTGTGGTCGACCTTCAAATAGTTAGTATGCACTCATGTAAAGGTGCGTGAGTAGCCTTACATCGACTCCGAGGAGATAATCGTAGTTTCCAAGCTCGTCGTCTACTCTAGGGGACCAGCTCTTCTCAGTCATTCGGTAAACCCCGCGCTTCTTCGTGACATGGTCCCAGTCGATACCTGGGGAACTTCATTCGTGGTCTGGCTCTGCCAGTTACCGTAGATCTTACGCACCTGTGAAATGCTCGTGGGTCCATTTCAGTGTGCTGTACTATGGCGGAAACCAGTTTCAATACACGACAGGGATGTTATGTCAGAATATCCACCTTGCTGCCTCTCCCCGGAAAGTTGAACCGTGTCCACCCCTGTTCGGTGAGTTCTAGGCGCCGGGGCCGGAAATGGATGAATCACCGTACCTCTATCTCCCTCGACGGCCCTATTTCGTCTAGACGGTTCTTGGGATCCACTGGGGTCGCCATAAACCTTTCCCTCTGGTCAGCGCCAATCTTATGCTATGGTTCGGGTTAGCACGTGGTCGAGCCACTGGAATGAATGTGACAAACATTCAGAACTGCGTCAATAATAACATCCATGCCACGCTGTTTCGCAGCTGCAACTGCGTGTATCAGCTCCCCTTTAGTCCCCCAGCGAGTCGCGACAGTGCCTTTCTGGTTAAACTCTCCAAGATCCCACTGAAAGTCGTTAATGCATGAGCGGTAATGCTACCCTCGATGACATACAAGGTCATAAGCGTCATAACCCTGCCCAGCCTGTAATCCAAGTAAGGGGAAGTGGGCGGTCACATGAGCGCCGGACGTACCTTGATCGTTGCCTTGTTCGGCGGGGGCAGCCACACTTGGGTGAATCCGAGGCTCTCGAGATCTGGAACCTTCCTCTCAAAGTACTTCCACCAACTCAATTGAGGATGTTCGCAGTCCCACGTAAAGAATTGGATCTGTCCAAAAAATCGGTACTTCATCCAGGGGTTCCGTCGCTGCAGGCAACTCACCATGACGGGATTCTCAGTGTTCTTTGTAGGCCCTAAATCCATATCATCAAGAGGGCATGGTGCCGCTGAACCATAAAAAATGTCGTGAAGGATAGACCAAAGTGTCCTGAGTGCCTCCATCTCGAGGTTTGACGCGGGATAAGTGGGCGACGGAGTTTGACCTGGCGGAACTTGGCGCTAGACTGATCGGCGGGAATGTTAACCCACGTGGGGGTTATGTTCCGCGAAATGTCTTCCTCTCAGCCATCTCCTCCGTCGACCCCGCCCCCACGTCCGTCGTCCACCCGGAATTTTGGCTCGCCTCTACGACCACAGTCTCCTCCGCTGGAATCCGGAGCCACATCAACAAATCCCCGCACACGCGTGTTGTCCCACCAATCAACACCACCAAGTCGCAGCGATTCGATTCGCAGAACGTCCTCTTCCGGGTCAGCGAACGGATCCACGACTTCACTACCGAACCCTAATCAGTCGGATCGAACCCGGTCGAAAGCGCGGGACCTGTTGAGGAAGCATTATGGATTGGGAGTCGGACCTCCACCCCCCAGCGGGAAGCCCCAAGACCCCATGGATTTGGGTGAGCCAATAGATCTTGTTTTGAAAAGTGTACCCCGCTTATTGCTCTTCGCCTCTGCAGATTCTCCCGCATTTGACGCCAAAGCTTATTACGACCAATTGATCACAACTTCGTCGTTGGCCACCCTCCTAAAGCGTGAAAGCGAACTGCTCTCGGGTGTGTCGCGCCCGTCCTATCCACCCCCGTACGTTTTCTGGAAATTGACAACGTCTTGGCCCCATACAGAGATTAGATCGTTGGATAACGACCGTCAATCCCTGGTGTACAACCACCATCATGAGCTAATCGCAGCCAGCGACACCATCTCTGCCGTGCGTTGATCGATAAATCCCCACAAGCCCACTACCCTGACTCAACGTCATAGATGAAAGCAAGAGCCGACGAATTAGATCCCAAACTGGACTCGTTGAAAGCAGCATTTTCCGAAATCTCGAGACTCTCCAGCAAGTTGATGAATGAGCGGCACGCCGGTGACTGATAGGGCTTAGAGATTCACACCGACACTCCCCTTCCTTCCCTCGTCGACACCGGGCACACGTTTTGATCAGGATTGCACCTTCATATCGACTGAGGGCCCTTTGATATCCCTTGTTTTATTATTATTAATCTTTCAACTATATGGTTTACCCCTCTAGAGAAGCTGAGCGAATCTGCGGAGATTACCACATGAACGATTGTAGATGTCGGAGATTTCAACTCAGGGGGCGACAGACAGCTTTTGACTACACCCATTCGCGAAGCGAAGGGCCTTAGGGTCGACCAAGCATGAGCACATTGGCGCAGTATCGGACTGTGCACGCCACTATTAAATCCGATGGGGTTGCCGGCAGCCCCAATCCGTTTCCTCCACACCTGAGGCCTGGGCCTGAGCTGTCGGCAAACTGTGTAATCGTTCCGTGCGGCCTTTATACTGCCGACACCTCCGGGCCGGGGTAGTGATGGAGGAGGCGAATGAGCGTCGATGTGCGAGTGGGGCTTACCTTTCTCATCCTATAAGAACATCTTTCCCTGAGAACACCATCCCGTCACCTCATCTCGACTATGACCACGACAAATGAGCCAACCACATACGGGGTCAAATACTCCGCTGATAAGGTTTTCACCGCTCCAGACCTATTTTACCTCAAGAAATGGCACCAGCTCAAGTACATTAGACTCACCTGGCTCGACTTACACAATGTCGCTCGATGCCGTGTTCTCTCCCTTGACTACTTCGAGAGGTTGCTCGATTCCGCGAGCGGGAGACCCGGAGTGTCTGTTGTGGGGTGTGCGTTAGGTTTGGTGGGGTTGAATATCGTGGATGGGTTCACTGCGTCGGGAAATTATCTGTACGTCGCAGATTTGAGCTCAATGAGGTTGTGCACCTATGCACCCGGACACGCTATCCTCTTCGGATGGTTCCAGAACTCCCACGTCGGTCCAGAACTACCTCTGGAGTACGATCTTTGCCCGAGGACGTTGCTGGCCCGCCAGACCTCGTGAGTCATCCCCTCTTAGCCCCATGAGTCACTTCTCAAACAAAGGTCTTATCACGTGCGTCATTCAGAGAAGCATCTAAACGCGGTGCTTCATTTCTGGTTGGATTCGAGATGGAGTTCATCCTCTTAAAGTCCACATTTCCGGAGGCTGAACCGATCAGCATCCACAATTGGTCCACGACGGCATCCATTTACACCGGTAGCACCGGAGCCATCGTCCTCGAGGAGATCGCGGATGCGTTGCAGGCCGGCGGCATCGAGGTTCAAATGTATCACGCAGAGGCCGCCCCTGGCCAATACGAGGTGGTAACTGGACCTCTGTCACCACTTCAGGCAGCGGATGCGTTAGTATACAGCCGGGAGTTGATTTACAACATCGCGAGCAAGCATAAACTCAGGGCTACCTTCGCTCCGAGGGTATTTGGGTATAGTTGTTCGTCGCCCCCATCTCACTCATGACACCGGTATTCACAAATCGTGGGCAACAGGCGGGAGCGGAGCTCACACCAATATTTCGATTCACTCAGATACATTCCAAGGCGAAAAGTCGCCAAAAGCTCCAACGCTCACGCCAATAGAGGCTGTCTTCCTCCAATCCGTCCTCGACAGCATCCAAGCGATCTCCGCATTGTCCCTCCCAACTGCCACGTCGTACGCAAGAACGGGGGATGGGATGTGGAGTGGTGGGACTTATGTCTGCTGGGGGGCGGAAAACCGCGAGGCTCCAGTCAGGCTTTGCGGGAATCCTGGATCTCATCGGTTCGAGGTCCGGTGCGTTGACGGGACGGCTAATCCGTATTTGTACCTGGCTTCGATCCTAGCGGCCGCCGTCCACGGGATAGATACAGGAAAGACGC
>Ga0307513_10008181_pt1 | contig 13415 bp, 6 predicted proteins | sample 15_EM_MG_FD_202174 | JGI IMG/M metagenome (GOLD analysis project Ga0307513, IMG submission 202174) | Populus trichocarpa ectomycorrhiza microbial communities from riparian zone in the Pacific Northwest, United States - 15_EM | ecosystem: Host-associated > Plants > Roots > Unclassified | place...
CCGATGAATAATTAATATTGCCCACAAGCTGTCTTAAAGTTTAGTCAGTCAACATTTCCATTTGTTTTAACTAAATTATTATCCATTTTGTTTAAAAAAGAAATGATAAATTATACACAGTACCCAACTACCCATTACAAACCAACCAACCCCCCAAAATAAATACATAAATAAAATACATACCGCCATCTGTTAAAATGTAATCTCTCTACTCCATTATTATATATTTTGGCTAATTAATTTACTGATCTTCTATGCTCTAACTACAATTATGTATTATTTTTTATGTACTGATAGTATGCAAGAGAATTGTTTTTTTTATTAATGTGGGTGTTCGGGCTAGCTTACGCGCACCTTGACTAATTCTAAGGGTCCTGAAGTTAACGACCATGTAAACCTCCAATGATAATCATATTAACAATCACATGGCTCGAACCTAACATTCACATGAGAATATTGATTTTATGTCAAAGAATTTACATGTATTTCATTAAAATAAAAAAGAATTTACATACTTATTTTTAGCATAATATATAAATACAAAAAGAAGTTATATATATATAAATACTCAAAATTAAGCAATAATATAAAAGTGACGTCGAACTCATTCTGAGTATATTATTAGCATATATATGACAATAACATCAATCAATTGATACGAATTCCATGGACTCTTGACCGGTGGATATAATTGTTTCTTTTTTAATCATAGTTTTGTGATGTTGCCAAAATTATTTTTCAAGAAAAAACAAAATGGGGACAAATTAGACGATGCCATGCCTCGACTTGCATATGCTACCTTCACTTGAGCTGCTCCTACCACCAAATCCAACGCAAGAACTCGAATATAAAAGGGAGAAGAGTTAGAAAGAAGATTAGGTAGGAGAATCTTACCATAGCAGCCACAAGAGAAAATTCACCTGGGACTGGTCATGGAGAGTTGAATGTTGGTGAAGAAAAGAAAAGGGTAGAATCTCAATATTTTCAGTAACAATTCTTTGACTGTGTTTAATGCGTGATTATGCTGTAATTTGTCATTTTCATGAAGATATCCAACTAATTGCTAAACAGTAGTATAATAATTAGTCCATTTTCAGTGTCTTGAGAGGCTTTCTAATTGATTTAACAGAAGATTAAGCTATATGATCTTATATTAAATGGTGCACCAACTCCCCATTGCATTTAAATGTAAAGGGATACAATATATATAGGAGGAGTCATGAAGGTTACCTAATTTGCCATCCTATCCTATAGTAGTTGATAAGATCAATGCCTTAATTTAATTAAGGGGTAGTTGGCATGCTTTGCATTTGAATATGCCTTCCTTCCCCTCCCGCCAAAGGGAGAAAGGGTGGGGGGAAAACCTAGGAAATGAATAATAATTGAATTTTATGTGTATATTTGTTTGTTGAAACCTACCAATATTATTGTTTCAATCTAACTGGAAATTAAAGCTTTGTTAGGAGGAATGTAAAGACTTGAAACTAGAAATTGTAAAGAATAGGAGACCTTCTACTAGCTAAATTAACTAAGAGAAAAATAGTCCAAATTGAACTTCAAATGGCTTAGATCTGAACAAAAAAATATGACCTGTTAATACTTTAGATTGCCCAATACCACTTGTTGCATGTACACCTAAGTGCTTTGAAATATCACATAAAAAGAGATGATGGGTATACATATGGAAAATGACTAGACATTAAACTAACATGGCTGCCTAAGTGGTTACACACATGTCAGATGACGCGGCAAACATCTGGGTCGTGTATCAACGATGTGGCTGTTAACATGATTGACAACGTGGTTGCCGAGTCAGGCAAGTCGGTCTTAGGTTATCGAGTCAAGGTCAATGTTATTAAGTGAAGAAGAAGAGTTGGCTTGTGAACAAAATTAAAGGAGGCACATGGGGGGCATGTGTAGGAAGCTCCGATATGAGTTTTGAACGTGATTTTCACCTTTGTACTGATCCTGGTATCCTTCTTATGGTGGTATGTTCAACACTTTCAATTCTAGGCAAAGATCAAGACACTATTTTCCTCACAGATTCTTTGCACACCCTTTTCAGTTTAGGCCAATAAAAGTGTTCATACAATATATCTAAAATCTTTGCGCTACTAAATATCCCATTAAACCACCCACATGTGCTTCACAAACAAACAATTCACGCATAAGACTCATAGGCACACACAATGTATTCTCTTTAAATAGATATCCATCAAGTCTATAGAATTTAACAAAAGTTAAATTCTCTCACACATGATATACATTATTGAAATCACTATCATTCACATACTTAAATCCCAACATTTTAGCATTCAAAGAAGATAAAAAAACTTACCTTCACGATAACACATCAGTCACAATGTTTTTTTTTACCTTGCTTGTATTTGATCACGCATGGTAAGGTTTTAATGAATTCCATCCACTTGGCATGTTGTTGATTTAGCTTACCTTGCCTTTTCAAATGCTTTAATGATTTATGATTCGAATGAATCATGAATTTATTTGAACATAGGTAATGTTACCACACCTTCAAAGCCCTCATCAATGCATAAAGCTCTTTATCGTATGTAGGGTAGTTCAAAGTGGCCTAATTAGCTTTTCATTGAAATAAGCAATAGGTCTTTTATCCTGCATTAAAACAACTACAATAACTATTCCTAATGCATCACAATCAATCTCAAAAACTTTTGTAAAGTCATGTAAAGAATATAAAATTGAGTGTAGAACATAGTTTTTCTTTTAACAAACTAAATGCATTATCCTGTTCAATTTTCCATTTAAAACCAATTGACTTTTTCATAATTTCTATTAAAGACATGACTAGTGTACTAAAACCTTTAACAAAGCACATATAGAAACTAGACAAACCATGTAAACTTCTTATCTTAGTGAACGATTTAGGTGTAAGCCATTCTCGGATAACCTATCTATTTTAATACCCTAAGCACTTATAACATAACCAAGAAACATAATTTTCTCCATGCAAAAGGTAAACTTTCTCAAATTAGCTTACAATTATCTTTTATAGAACATATCAAGTACATTATAGAAATATTCAACATGCTCAATCAAGTTCTTACTATAGATTAGAATATCATCAAAGTACACAAATATGAATCTTCCTATGAATACATGCAACACATGATTTATTAATCTCATAAATGTACTAGGTGCATTTGTAAGTCTAAAAAGCACGACTAACTATTCATACAAATCATACTTAGTTTTAAACATAGTTTTTCATTCATCATTTTCTTTCATCCTAATCAAATGATATCCATTTTGAAATCAAAATTTGAAAATACACATGATCCATACAACTCATTTAACATACATCAAGCTTAGGGATAAGATGTTTATACTTTACTGTTATGTTGTTAATGACACAACAATCAACACACATCTTTCAAGTTCTATCCTTTTTAGGTATAAGTAAGACCAAAACAACACGTTGACTCATACTCTTATGTTTATACCATTTTGACATCAATTATTCAACTTACTTTTGAAATTCTTTTGTTTTTTTAGGATTACTTCGTTACGCTGGTCGATTAGAAATTGTCGCTTTAGGTACAAGGTCTATTTGATGTTCAATTCCTTTTGTGTGTGTGTGGCAAACCACTTGGAATATCTATAGGAAACACATCTTTAAATTCCTGCAATAAAGAAACAACCATATTAGGAACACAATAGTCGAGATCGTTATCATTAAAATAAACTTCTTTGTACACAAGCACAATCATCAACCTATTAACATAAAAAACAGATTTAATCTCATCCTCTTTTGCATAAAAATTAGGTTATTTCTTTAATTTTTCCACATTGTTCTCACTTCACACATTTACTTTCTTCTCTCTTCTTATTTTACCTCCACTCTTGGCTGAATTTAGTTTAATTCATTAGTGGCCAAATTTGACTTTCTTTTCTCACCATGTTCCTTACTTGAATTTAATATGATCAACATATATTTGTTTGGGTGATAATGGTATAAGGATGATGATTTTACCATATTTTATAATAGTATACCTATTCCTAAACCTATCATTCATTGTCTTTTTATCGAATTGCCAAGGACGACCCAATAATAAGTGACTCGCATATATAGGAACCATATCACATAATTCCTCATCAGAATATCTCTCAATCAAAAAACAAAATCAAGACCTTTTTAGTCACTTTAACTTCACCACATTCATTCAACCATGCCAATCTATAAGGTTTATGATGTTTTACAGTACTCAATTTCAACTTCCTAACAAGAGCTGTACTAACTACATTTGCACAACTACCTTCGTTAATGATCATACTACATATCTTATTTTGGATATGACTTTACTTATGAAAGATGTTCTCTATTCACTACTCCACATCATCTTCCTTAACCTAAACATGTAATGTATGCCTTATAACTAAGGTCTCCCTCTTAACCGGGTATGCAACCCTTTCATAACTACAATCCTCAAGCGGTGGTATGTTATTATCTTCAGATCTGTCACTTTCAGACTCAACCTCACTATGATCCTTCAAAATCATCACCCTATTATTTAGACACTAAAAAACAATATACTTAACCCTCAAACACTTGAAACATTTGATATTATGGTTACAAATAGGTTGGGTTTCTAATTTACCTTTGGAATTTTTAGTGATCTTTTTCTTTGCTTTAGGTGGTTCAGATTTAGCACTTACAACACAACTTGGATTGGGCAATCTCCTATATCCTTAAATTTGGCCTCCATTATGACAAAGAACCCAAATTAAATACATGATGTATACTGCCCTTCATCTCAAGTCTTCTCTCTACCTTTGTAGCAATATGTATCATGTTCTCTAACTCCATATATTTGTTATATCTCTATTCATTCCATTAAGAAATCTCGACATGGTGGTCTCTCTATTCTCCATTATATTAGCCCAAATCATAGCAATCTTGATACGATTCAAGTAAGGTTAGATTCAGATTTTGGAGTAAAATTTCCTGTTGTCCACTTTTACGTTATTGAGCATAATTCTAAATCCAATCGTTGGATCGAGCTAAAATTTAACATAAAGATTCCGAAGGTATTGGTCTATGTTGAGGTAAAGTTTCAGATGAATCAGAGTTCAGCAAGAACATGCGATATAAGTTAGAACATGTTGTACGAATTTTGTTATTTACTTCCTTTTGACTTATGGACTTCATATTTGGCAATGATCCTTTTTTCTATAAGGATGTGGCAGCTTGTTTTGGGAATCTCCTAATTCTACAAAGATCTTTAATGGGCTGCAACATAGTTTTCAAGTGTGTCAAGGTTTCATAAATGTTTCAGAATCCTTTTCTTACAAGGATTCCTTATTTATCCTAGCTACAACAAGGAAAGAAGACTTCAGAATTAATTCTACATTCAAATTTCCTAGTCTATTTGGGACTTCTTAATGGTGACAAATCTGATTCTAGCATATTTAGGATAATAATTTTCAGATTTTTTTTATTTTCTTCTTAGTCTTTGGGTTATTATTACTTATTTAGGTCAATTATAAGTTGGGCTCATATAAGTCCACATAAGGGGGGTTCAATAAGGTTTATTTAAGTCTAGAGTCAGTATAAATAAAGGTATAACTAGGCATGTAAGTTAGACAATTCAGATTAATAAAATTTCTTGTTTGCTGCACTTGTTGTGTGTTAGTGGGATAATCTCCCTTTTCTGGTTCTCTAAAGAACTAAAAAAATGACTTATCGAAGAACAACTGACTTCGTGGCGTCATCCTTATACTTCTCGTTCACGAATCAATATTAATTGGGTGGGGGGGTTTCCGTTTCTAATAGTGCTGGTGCCTAGGTACAAGATATCTTTGTGTCACACTTCTATCAAACCTGATTTAATTGGCTTTTCAAGAATCTGGTGTCTTTGCGTGTGGGTTGTGTGACCACGAGGTTTGCATCAAATCTTCATCTCTTTGTGGTAATCCTTCACACTATTATACCCCTGATTCAAACCTTGTAGTTTCTGAAATAGCTCCTTATAATAGTGGCTGAGAACAAACTATTTTTTTTTTTATATTATGGCCTTCATCTCATCTCAAGTATTAATAGCCTCTCTTAGTTCCTCCTATTTAACAAAAGTTGATCCCATTATATTATTGTATAATTTATAAACTCATTGATTGCAAGTTTCATCTTTTTCTATTCCGAGTAGTTATGATAATAAAAAAAACTATTCTATCTTTTTTTCCCACTCTAAATATGCTTCAAGATATTTTTCCTTGAAAATTAGAGATTTTTATTTTAAATGATGCCTAAATCTCCATCAATGTCATCACAATACCTATCCTTTTGGTTGAATTGACTATGATGCCTAAACCCATCATCTCTTCGACCTCTATATAGTTGAAATATATCTCCATGCCCTGCAAACAAATAATCAAATTCATCATCTTTCATATTTACATTATCATCAACAAAGTCATCAAAGTTGTTGTTAACACATCTTTTGGACCTATTAACATGGTTTCCCCTTCGATCAGCCTTATTTCTCAGTCCATCACTTTCATTATCATATTTTCCCCTTTTCTCTATCATATCTTGTAAGTCTATCATCACCATCTCCATCTTATCCATCTGTTGTGCCAAGGCTTATATTTGAAAATTCTGATTGTTACCCTCCCTTAGAGGTGTCATATTGCTCTTTTCATACATCTTTAAATATGTAAAGTTTTATTAGTGTCAAGAAAAAATATATCCTCATACTTCTCATGCAATCCAAATATGTATAATGACTCGAGAAACAATAACCATATGAAAATAAACAAATACAAAACTATAATTATGTTTTTGCGAATAGTAAACGAATTCATACGAAATATGGATGTTTCAAAGACACGAAATAAATCAGATGCAAAACTAATAAAAATAACTTTGTTAACACCTAAATATCCAAATATAACTTTAGTATATTGAATAGGTTGATTTCAATAGTGGAAAAACATGTTTCATAAGTTGACGCAAATCAAACCTATTTACGCAATCTAATAACTGAATTTGAAACGCAAACCAAACGAAGTCTAAATGATCTCAAATTTAATATTCAATGTTATTGTACCCGAAAACCCTAGAATATCAATTTTTAAGTGATTATGATGTGGTTTGATTCAATCTCCTTTGTATTAGTGTTTTCATGACAAAACTGAATCTTTAGCTTTTTAGAGTGTTTCTTTTCTTTTTTTTTGAATTTAGTGTAAGTGATATGTATGGATAGTTAAAAAAACAAGAACCACTTTTTTTTTTTAATGAAAGATGTTATAAGTAAGAGACAGAGTAGAATATTGAAATCAAAGAGAAATTTAAATGCATAATATAAAAAATGAAAATTTCAGAAAGGTATACCTGAACACGGGAAGCACAAAGACAATCACAAAAAAAAAAAAAAAACAGATTTGTTGAGCAAAAATGGCTGCAATCTTGAACTCTAAAATCACAATTTTATTTATCTAAAAATAAGTCTAATAATTAAAATCTGCCTTTTAAAGAGGTTTACAATGTCCTTAAATAAGCTAGAAAACCAGCCTATACTAGGTAATAGAATCAAAATCCTAAAATATAAAGGAAAATAACATAAAAACATGAAATAAAACAAGAAATTAAGGAAAATGGCAAAACAAGATCTTTCTAACTAAATTTGAGGAAATCCATATAGCGAATGGACTGATGAAGTAAGGCCTCCATGAAACTGGGCCTCAGGAATCTCTTAGCCTAATCTAATAGTCAAATCAAAAGTTATGATCCTTTTAAGCTAATATATTGGTATGACATGATCAGACTTCTTATTGGACCCAACTCTATCTTATTGGTCCATAAAAACATCTATTAGGTCATTTATGTAATTTGTTTGCGGTAAGTCCGCAACTTAGTTATGACATATCCTCATTTGACTACTCAGAATCTCTAGTTTCGGGTGACCCTGCTACATCATTCATCCAACAAGAATTATTGTTTGCAGATACAATCAACAACATGATAAATACCCTTGCTTGCTACAAAAACTCTTATGCTATTATTTGTTATCAACATCCATGTGAATCTGAGAAAAATATGGAAAAGAAAATCATGGTACCTATCTAAAAAGATGTGATTTCATGGTGATAAATCTAGAGATCGTGGGGTGATTTGAAGGGTAGTGCAACCATAGAGATGCAAACTTATAGAATGTACTCGCTGCAAAGTTCATGTTTTCTTTATTTGTGTGTTGATGTCATATTATTTACTGGTCCAATCTATTGCTTCTATTGAGATCCATTGATGATTATTATAACTTGTTCTTGAAAGAAACCATATATTTGAATTTAATTATGACCTTTATATTTAGATTGCTACTATTAGATTTGTGCATTCAAGTGCATAGAAACAATGAAATAATTTAAGCTAGGTGCCAGCAGCAGCAGCCAGCTGTGTAGTGTAATTTGTGCTTCATTATGATTATAAATTTAAAGGTGTTTGGTTAATCACGATGGAGTTCTATTCTAAATATTTTTTTTTTAAATCTTGGTTAAGAAAAAAATATAGTTTATCACTTTTTTAAAATTTATTTTTTTAATTGACAACCATAAAAACTAGCATCGGAAGGTAAACACACACAAAATAAAAAAAGAAAAGATAATAAACAAAATAAACAGAAACATAAAAGAGGATGTTGCTCGGCAGGGATCCAAATTTGACCTTCTTCCTTCCTGGTATGCCACGAGCGAGTTAGTCGTCCCAACTACTCAAAAAGTAGAACCTGGCGGCATGATAGTTTTGGTTTCGGCCACGTTCAAGTGTTGTCAGTACCGTTATGATCTTGATGACAGACCATTTCCAAACTGTGACTAGGTCATGAGGTGAGGTTATAATTAATAGCGTGTTTAATTGCAAACCATGTTCTTTTAAATTTTAAATTTTTTTAGTAAAAGTTATATTTTTATATTTTTAGATCGTTTTGATGTACTGATATCAAAAATAATTTTAAAAAAATAAAAAAATATTATTTCAATGTATTTTTAAGTGAAAGACACTTTAAACTACAACCATTATCATAATCCCAAACAGGAACCAAGTGTGATCACATGCTAGTTTTCCATTTTCCTATTCGGGATGGGGAATTCACCAAATTTCCATTCAACTAGCAGATGGTCTCTTGAATTTTAAAGAAAAAATCAGACTAACATCATGGTGTATTTGATTTAAATTCAAAGAACCAAGATTTATTCCGTTTCAACGGGAAGGATGCCTAATTATATCTCATAGACAACCATGTGAGAATAAATCTACCAGTAAATAAATTCTAGATTTCTATATAAACGAAAAAAATATTCTAGATTTCTAATTCAGGAAACCCATGAAGAATTTCCTACCAACATGTGATTTGCCTTTATTTATAAACTACTTAATGAATTGCGCGTTATGGACAGTTTCTTAAATATATTTATTCAATTTCTCTCATGCATCTATAAATATCATACCTTCTTAGATTTAATAATGAAGAGGTAAAGATGAAATGATATATATATATATATATATATATAAAACATTTTTAGTAAAATTATTATCATACGTTTACTATGTTATATTTAATTATATTACCTTCTTAGCAACAACTTATCTTTTTTACAATCCTTTTTTAACATGATTTTGATAATAGAAGAAATTATCATTTTAAGTTAGTTAAAAAAATTAATGCTCATCATAAGCTCAAGTGAAATATTAATCTCTATTTATTGTTCCAAACATTGGAAATTTAATGGTAGTATAAATTTAAGATAAAACAATTTTTTTTTTCATTTTGTTCTGTCATGTTACTTATAATATATAGATATTTGCCATATCTTATATACTACTACTAAACACAACTTCATCTTCGTGGGTAACACTTACAATAAAATCAAAGCTCTGGAACTTGAAGCTGACTCCCTAGATTATCAACGAGAGAACAGAGACTTATCAGCTGATGAATTAATCCGAAGCAACACCATTTCCTCTAGTCTTAGAACTTGTACATAATGCAGGAGTCTGACTGGCATCAAAAGTCAAGAGTCCAGTGGTGTAAACTTGGAGATAGAAACACTCGTTTCTTCCATTTATCAGCCACAACAAGACAAAAAAAGAATCAGATTTTCTCCTTGGATGTTGATGGAGCGATTTTGACGAAACCTTCTGATGTGAAGATAGTTTGTATTCAATTTCTTTAGTAAACTATACTCTTATCATGATAGACCTAGAGCCTCATGCTGTAATCTGGACTTTCTAAAGCTTCAGCCCTCATCCTTGGCTGCTTTAGAAATTCCATTCTCTGCAGATGAGATCAGAACTGCTGTATGGGATTGTGAAGGAAACAAAGCTCCAGGCCCTGATGGTATTAATTTCTTCTTCATCGAGAAAGCATGGAACATCATAGGCGGGGGATATTGTCTGAATGGTGGATGAATTCTATCGGACAAACCTTCTTCCTCCAGGCATTAATAACTCTTTTGTTACCCTTATCCTGAAGATAAAAAGTGCCAATAGGTTAAAGGATTTTAGGCCTATCAGCTTGGTGGGAAGCCTTTACAAGATCATTTTGAAGCTGCTAGCAACCAGAGTGATACAGGTTATGTCAGAAGTCATCAGTGACCACCAAAATGCTTTCATCAAAGGAAGGCAAATTCTAGACAACATTTTGATTGCTAATGAGGTGATTAATTTCATAAAAAAGAGAAAGGGCAAATGATATCTCTTCAAACTAGACTTTCACAAAGCTTTTGATTCTATTTGATGAGAATATATCAATGAAGTCATGGCTAGTATGAGCTTTGGTAATAGATGGCGAGGCTGGATCATGCAATGCATCTCAATAGCAAAGATGTCTGTGCTTGTAAATGGATCCCCCACGGATTAATTTAACTTGGAAAGAGGTTTACGTCAAGGAGACCCTCTCTCTCCTTTTCTTTTCAACATTACAATTCAGGGGCTGAGTTGTATGTTGCAGCTAGGTTGTGACCTGGGGTTGATTGAGGGTATCGACATTGGCTAGGGTGGTTTTACTTTATCACATCTTCAGTTTGCGGACAACACACTTATCTTCAGCTCAGCCTTCTTATTCAGCATGCAGAATATTATGTCCATCCTCTTGTGCTTCGAACTAATGTCGGGTCTGAAAGTGCACTTTTCCAAAAACAATATCTTTGGTGTGGGTATAGAAGATCACGTTTGTGACTACACTGCCTAGATTCTTCAATGTAAGTAGGAGCACCTCCCTTTCAAATATCTTGGCCTCCCTATTAGTGCAAACTCGTGTAGATCTTTGATGTGGAATCCTATTATTCATAATATCAGCTCTAGGTTGGCTTTGTGAAAAGGTAAACTCTTATCGATAGGGGGCATATTGTGCTTAATTAAATCTGTCCTAAGTAATTTGCCCATCTACTTTCTCTCTCTGTTCCCTATGCCTACAGTGGTAGCAACATCAATTGAAAAGAAGTTCATATCCTTCTTGTGGTCTGGAAAAGAGGAAGGCAATAAATTATGCAATGTTAGCTGGTCAACTATTTTTCTACCAAAAAGTGCCGGTGGTCTTGGGATTGGATCTTTAAGGAATAAAAACAAAGCTCTACTCTTCAAATGGCTATTTATGGAGGTTTGGCTCAGAGGAGTCAAGTATGTGGAAGGATGTGATTAAAAGCATATACAATACAAAATACTCCAAAATAATTTCGCAAGATCATCTCTCAGGCATTGGAAGTACATGGTCTCGTATTGTTAATCATTGTGTTAAAGATAATAGGCTACAGGATATTGTGAATCATCAATATGTGATGTTAGTTGGCAATGGAAAGAGAATTAAGTTTTGGCTTGATGACTGGACAAATAATGGGAGTTTGGCAGAACAATTTCCTGCACTATTCCGGTTATCCAATGATAAAGAAGCAAGCTTTGATAAAATAGGAATGTGGGATGGTCGTGCATGGTGTTGGTTATTCTCTTGGACTAGACCTTTGTGAGGAAGAAATACTGGTCTACTAGAACAATGAATACTATTCTATCGAGAGTGCAATTGGACAAAGAAGCAGAGGATAGACTTGTCTGGAAAGACAACACTACAAGCGAATTCTCAGTTAAGTCTCTCTGCGGGCTCTTAAATCACAATCCCTCAATGGACACTATTTTCTCCTTTACTGGGATTTGAAGAGGAATCGTCCCCCCTAAAGTCAAGGTCTTTTGCTGGATGGCTATCATCAACAAAATCAACACCGTAGCATGATGGTCAAAGAGGCATTTTGGATACCTCAGCTGCTAACTGCCCTATATGCTTAGCTGAGGAAGTATCGGTTGATCATATCCTTATCCATTTCCACAAGCATTAGATTATTTGGTCCAAAATCATCAACTGGTGGGGTTTAGCGTGGTGTTGCCCAAAGAACTTGGCAGCCCTTTTCTCATAGTGGGACTCTTTGGTCTATGGCAAATTTCAGAAAAAAACATGGTTGATGTTGTTCTTCTCAGTGGCTTGGTCTCTTTGGCTTCTTCGTAATGATGTGATCTTTAAGAAGAAGATCTCGGACTATGATACTCTGTTCATCCTTATTATTACTCGGCTTTGTTTATAGATAAAGGCTATAGACCCTGATTTCCCTTACTCGACTTCAGATCTGCAGAAGGACTGATTCGATGGACTAATATGCAAAAACTGAGGACTGGTGTTATGTGGTCTCCTCCTATAGCTAATAGCTTCAAATGGAATGTGGACGGATCCTCTCTCGGAAAGCCTGGCCCCTTAGGTATAGGTGGTGTTTTGCGGAATTACAATGGAATTCTTTTTGGTATTTTCTCTCTGCCAGTTGGGATTTTAGATTCCAATGTAGTAGAGCTGAGAGCAGCTGTCAAAGTTATCGAACTATCGGCCTTTAATTGCCTCCTGCATCATAAGCATATTATTATTGAATCTGACTCTGCCAATGTCATTAGCTGGAGGCCTTGGCTTCATCATAAACTATTCTCCTCAGTTAAGAGACTAGCTTCATGTTTTGGTTCAATCATCTTCTCTCACTCTTTTCGTGAGATTGGCAGACCACCTAGCTAAACAGGGAGTGCACAGAATATCTGATTTTGCTGTTTGGCTATGAATCAGTCAGATGATCTGCGGGTGCTCTGTCGTCTACTACAGTTTTGCGGTTCTTGGGCAGTGATAAGTTTCTCAGGCAGGGATCCGGCTCAGTTAGTTTTTGCTTGTAAAATTCAAGTTACTGTTTCTGTGTGTAGTCATCTGGCTTCTGGAGGGAAGGATCAGAAATGTAATCGCTACAGAATTTATGCCATGAATAGTATCTTATCATGATCCTTCGCGCGAGTTGCCCTGCAAAATGCTTGTTCACGTCCAGAAGATGAAGGGTGGTAAGAAACGACCCTGATTGGTGTGATAGAATAA
>Ga0307513_10008182_pt1 | contig 13411 bp, 14 predicted proteins | sample 15_EM_MG_FD_202174 | JGI IMG/M metagenome (GOLD analysis project Ga0307513, IMG submission 202174) | Populus trichocarpa ectomycorrhiza microbial communities from riparian zone in the Pacific Northwest, United States - 15_EM | ecosystem: Host-associated > Plants > Roots > Unclassified | place...
ACGGTGTGCCCGGCGCGTGGACCGCGGGCGACAACGCCGCCGTGCCGGACCTGTCGCGAAGGGACGAGGACCCGGACGCGTTGTGCGCGCCCAACGCTCAGCACGCGGTGCGCCAGGCGAACCGGCTGGCCAAGAACATCATCGCCGTACTGCGCGACCGCGAGCCAACGCCGTACGAGCACAAGAACGTCGGGTCGGTCGCGAGCCTGGGCCTGCACAAGGGCGTCGCGGACGTCTACAACATCAAGGCCAAGGGCTTCATCGCGTGGGCCATGCACCGCGGCTACCACGTCGCGCGGGTGCCCACGTTCAACCGGAAATTCCGGGTCGTAGCCGACTGGTTACTGAGTGGACTGTTACGCCGCGAGGTCATCTCGATGGGCCAGATCAACAATCCGCGAGCCGAGTTCGACCGCGTGTCCCACAGCTGACGGGCCATTTCCCGCCACTGCCTGCGGATGGCGCGGACTTGCCTTGCGGTGCCCATCGGCGGTACAGCTAAATGGCGTATCCAGGGTTGGGCCAGCGGACCCAAGTTCTGGAAAACCCGTCCGTAGCCTGGTGATCACCGCCTAGGCTTCGGCTGCCCCCGTAGCCCAACTGGCAGAGGCAGCCCCCTTAAAAGGGGTGGAGTGCCGGTTCGAATCCGGTCGGGGGCACGGCCACTCGGCAATTCTTCCCGCCATCACATCGCGACTGTTCGCAATTGTTTTGCCACGCAGCGTGGCGCAATTTTCCGCCCCCATTTTCCACCAGCGGTTTCCCCCGGGTCCCGCGAGTCCAACGCCCGCGTCGGGCGAGTCCAACGCCCGCGTCCCGCGAGTCCAACGTTCGCGTCAGGCGAGTCCAACGTTCGCGTCAGGCGAGTCCAACGTTCGCGTCCGCTCGGCGCCCCGGATCGGGTCGCGGGACCGTCCGTCCGGAACGTTGGACTCGCGGGCCCGGAGCGTTGGACTCGCGGGCCCGGAGCGTTGGACTCGCGGGTGCGGAGCGTTGGACTCGCGGGTTGACAGTGGGCGCTCGTGGGGTGCATGGTGAACCTAGTGGTTAATTAACTAGGTGGTTGAGTGCGCATGACTGTTGCTGATCAGTTGAGCGGTACGTTTGCGGCGTTGGCCGACCCGACTCGCCGGGCGATCCTCGCCCGGCTCGCGGGTGGCGAGGCCACGGTGACCGAGCTGGCGGCGCCGTTCGAGATGAGCCTGCCGGCCGTGTCCAAGCACCTGAAGGTCCTCGAGCGGGCCGGGCTGATCGCCCGCGGGCGCACCGCGCAGTGGCGTCCGTGCCGCCTCGAGCCGGCGCCGCTGCGCGACGCGAACGAGTGGCTGGAGACCTACAGGCAGTTCTGGGACGAGAGCTTCGACCGCCTCGCCGAGCACCTGCGGGAGCTGCAGGAGGAGGAGAAGAAGGGGAATGACCAGGATGAATGACGCCACGACCGAACGCGAGCTCGCCATCACCCGAGTGCTGGACGCCCCGCGTGAGCTCGTCTACCGGTGCTGGACCGAGCCGGACCACCTGGCGAAGTGGTGGGGCCCGGCCGGGTTCAGCGGCTCGTCGATCACGGTGAACCCGGTCGAGGGTGGCGCCTGGCGGTTCTGCATGCGCAACGCCGAGGGCGAGGAGCACTGGGCGAGCGGCGTGTACCTCGAGGCCGTCCCGCCGGAGCGGCTGGTGTTCAGCTTCCGCTGGGACCCCGAGGAGGACCGGCCGCTGGAGGACACGCTGATCACCGTGACCTTCGCCGACCGGGACGGCAAGACGGAGATGACGTTCCACCAGTCCGGCTTCGTCACCGACGCCTCCCGCGACGGCCACGACGACGGCTGGCGCTCGACCTTCGACGACCTGGCATCACACCTGACCAACCGAGAGGAGCAATCATGACTCTGCCGAACGTCGTGTCCACCGAGGAGTGGCAGGTTGCGCGGGATGCGTTGCTGGTCAAGGAGAAGGCCGCGATGCGCGCGCAGGACGCGGTGAACGCCGAGCGGCGGCGGCTGCCGATGGTCGAGTTCGCGAACGACTACCCGTTCACCGGACCGGACGGGTCGCGGACGCTGCTCGAGCTGTTCGACGGCCGGCGGCAGCTGATCACCTATCACTTCATGTTGTTCCCGGGCGACGACCACCGCTGCGAGGGTTGCTCGCTGGTGGTGGACAACATCGCCCCCGTCGAGCACCTGCACGCGCGGGACACCACGCTGGTGGTCACCTCGCCCGCGCCGCTGTCCGAGATCGAGCCGTACCGCGAGCGCATGGGCTGGACCGTGCCCTGGTACTCGGGGACGCAGCGGTTCGCCGACGACTGCGGCTCCGGCCACATGTTCGGGATCAGCGTGTTCCTCCGGGACGGCGAGCGGGTCTACCGCACCTACTTCACCACCGGCCGCGGCGGCGAGTTCGTCATGAGCACGCTGCGCTGGCTCGACCTGACGCCGTTCGGCCGCCAGGAGGCGTGGGAGGAGTCCGGTCGCGGAGACAGCGAGCCGGGCAGCTGGTGGCAGCTGCATGACGAATACGTGTAAATCGCGGTAACGTGTTCGACCATGACACGTCAGCCGATCCAGATCGCGTTCGAGCGGCGGGGCGACGGCAGCCCGCTGGTCCTGTTCCACGGCATCGGTCATCGCTGGCAGGCGTGGGAGCCGGTGCTCGACCAGCTTGCCGCCGCGCACGACGTGATCGCGGTTGACCTGCCCGGCTTCGGCCGCTCGCCGCTGCTGCCCGAGGGGCGCGGCTACGACATGCCGAGCGCCGTGACGGCGTGCGCGGACATCCTCGACGACCTGGGGCTGGACCGGCCGCACGTGGCGGGCAACTCGCTCGGCGGGGTGTTGGGCCTGGAGCTCGCCTCCCGCGGTCTGGTCTCGTCGGCGACCGCGCTCGCGCCGGCCGGGTTCTGGACACCCCGGGACCGGGCATGGGCGTTGTGGGTGCTGCGGACGATCCGGCTGACCGGCCGGCTGCCGGGCGGCACGCGGCTGCTGCGGTGGCGGTACTTCCGGAACGTCGCGGGCAGCGTGCTGTACGGGCACCCGTCGCGGATGACCGCCGACATCATGCTCGCGGACCTGGCCTCGATGGTCGGCTCGCAAGCGTTCGACCTGGTCGCGGCGGCCGGGCGGGGCTACAAGTTCGCCTCGCCCGCGCCGGAGGTCCCGGTGACCGTGGCGTGGGGGACACGCGACCGGATCCTGTGGCCGCGGCAGGCCCGGAAGGCGGCGGAGTTGCTGCCGCGGGCCCGGCACGCGTGGCTGCACCGTTGCGGGCACGTCCCGATGATCGACGAGCCCGAGTTGGTGGCGTCGCTCATCCTCGAGACCTGCGCGGCGGCGTCCGCGACCGAGGCGGCCTGAGCGCGTCCCGGGCCGAGGTTGCAGAATCAGGCCCATGGAAGATCGCCTGCAGGCAATGCTCAACGACGGCCACCGCGGCATGCTCGCCACCGTCAAGCGGGACGGCCGCCCGCAACTGTCCAACGTCGTCTACGTCTACACCGACGGCGCCATCCGGATCTCGGTGACCGACGACCGGGCCAAGACCGCGAACCTGCGCCGCGACCCGCGCGCGAGCTTCCACGTCTCGCCCGACTTCTGGACCTACGCCGTGGCCGAGGGCACCGCCGAGCTGACCCCGGTCGCCCAGTCTCCGGACGACGCGACGGTCGACGAGCTCGTCGACATCTACCGCAGCGTCTCGGGCGAGCACCCCGACTGGACGGAGTTCCGCGAGGCGATGGTGGCGCAGCGGCGCCTGGTCATCCGCGTCCGCGTGGACCGGCTGTACGGCCAGGCCTGACGCTTTCCTGGGTCAGCGCTTGGCGGGCTGCTGGCCGCGCCGGGCGCGCTGGGGCGGGACGCGCCTGCCGTTGCCGGCGCGTGGCGGCTCGGGCTTCCAGCCCTTGTCCGCGTCTGCCTTGGCGTCCGGCTTCTCCGCTGGTTCCGTGGCGGGGACGGTCGGCGGCTCGGTGGCCGGCCCGGCCGGCGGCTCGACGGCGGCCATCAGCTTGGTCGGTGGGTTCACCCGTGGCTTGGCCGGTGGCTTGGGTGACGAGCCGGCAGGGGGCTTCACGGCCGCCATGCGAACCTGGGTCGGCGGGTCGATCGGCGGGGCGGCCGGTGCCTCGGGTGCCATCGCCGCCGGCGGTGGGGCCGGCTTCTCGGGCGGCTCGGGCATCGGGAACGGGTCCCGCTCAGCCAGCTCCTCCTCGGCCTCCTCCGGCTTGAGCAGGTCCACGCTGCGCGCGAGCAGCTCCTGCGTGCCGCGCAGCCGCTCGGACAGCTCGGCCCGCACCTCGGTCAGCCGCTTGACCTGCTCGGTCACCGTGGCGGAGCGGCGCTGCGCCTCCTCCTCGGCATCGCGCAGCTTCTTCTCGACCTCCGCCACGCACGCCTCGCGCCGCTGGGTGAGCTCGTGCTCCAGCGCAGCCCGCTTGGCGTTCATCGACTCGGAGAACTCCCGGTCGATGCGCACCCGGTCCCGCTCGGCGGACGCGTCCAGCTCGCGACGCCGGCGCTGCGCGATCGAAGTCAGCTCGTCGGCCTGCGTGCGGGCCGCGGTGATGATCGACTTGTGCGTCTCGTGGATCTCCGCGTGCTGGGTGTCCAGCTCGGCGAGCATCCGGCGGTACTTCTCCCGCAGCTCGCTCGACGCCTTCTCCGCCGCCGCCCATGAGTCCTCGGCCGCGGCGCGCGCCCGGCCGGTGATCTCGTCGGCCTGCGTCTGCGCGACCTCCAGCATCCGGTCCGAGCTCTCGGTGCTCGCCGGGTCCGGCTTGCCGATCGCGTCGAGCCGCTCGGACAGAGCCGTGACCTCGCGGCGCGCGATCTCGAGCTCACCCTGCAGCTCCGCGACCTCCTGGCGCGCCTCGTTGCGGTCCGCGTCGGCCCGCAGCGCCCGTTCGGCCAGCTCCCGCGCGTGGGCCTTGACCTGTTCACGGTCGTACCCATGGCGCGTCACGGTGAAGCTGACATCGGGCACGGAGAGGTCGTCGGCCATGACCTGACCGTACCGGCCCTGACGTCGACTGCAACAGGATCAAACGTCGTTGTCCACAGTAGACAGACGTCAGGGCAGGTCGTAGGCGGTCGGGTGGCGCGGCTCGTAGAGGCCGAGCGAGCCCGCGCCGGGCACCTCGAACGAGGTCAGCCGGCCCCAGCCCCGGTCGGACACCTCGCTGGTGAACACCACGCCCTTGGCCCGCAGCTCGGCGACCGTCTTCTCGATGTCGTCGCACATGAGGTACAGCTCGTGGCTCGGTTCGCCGGCCGGGTGCACCGCGAACTCCGCGGGCGGCGACCGGAAGAGCAGCCAGCCGTCCCCGGCGTCCACATTGGACAGACCGAGGACGTCGCGGAAGAACGCCCGGGCGGCGTCCGCGTCGGTGGCGTAGACGATCGTGTGTGCGCCGGTGATCACCAGTGGAATCCCCTTGTCAGGCGGGCAAGGGCCATGGCCGCGGCACCGAGGTGCCGGTCGCCCTTGCCGATCTTCATTCGGCCGGAGCCGCCGGCCGCGGTGGAGTCCGGGAAGATCCGGTAGCCCTGGTAGGCGATCGCGTCGACCAGGCCCGGCGCGACCGTGTACGCGGCCGAGATGACCTGGCCGGTCGGCGTGCCGATGTGCTTGGGCCGGCGGAGTAGCGCCCCCATCACCATGTCCGCGGCCTGCTCGGGCGACTTGGTCGGGAACGCGTCGTAGATCTTGGTCGGGCGGATCATCGGCGTGCGGACCAGCGGCATGTGCACGGTGGTGAACGTGATCCCGGCGCCGTGGGTCTCGGTGGCGACGATCCGGGAGAAGTAGTCCAGCGCAGCCTTGGACGCCACGTACGCGGAGAACCGCGGGGCGATGCCCTGCACGCCGATCGACGACACGTTCACGATGTGCCCGAACCGCCGCTCGATCATGTGCGGCAGCAGCGCGAGGATCAGCCGCACCGCGCCGAAGTAGTTGATCGCCATCGCGCGCTCGTAGTCGTGCATGCGGTCGTACGACAGTTGCACCGAGCGCCGGATCGACCGGCCGGCATTGTTGACCAGCATGTCGATGCCCGGCTGTTCGTTCAGCATCTGCTCGACCGTCTTGGCCACGGACTCGTCGTCGGTGAGATCGCACGGGTAGACGAAGGACTGCCCGCCCGCCGCGGCGATCTCGGCCTGGACCTCCTCGAGCTCGGGCTGGCGGCGCGCGACCAGCAGCGGCACCCCGCCCTCGGCGGCCACCCGCAGCGCCGTCGCCCGGCCGATGCCCGACGACGCGCCGGTGATCACCACGCGCCGGCCGTCCAGCTGGCCGCGCTGGCCGTGGCGCCGCGCTCGGAACGGGTCGAGGTGCTCGCGCCAGTACCGCCACAGCACGTCGGCGTAGTCCTCCAGCGGCGGCACGTCGATGCCGGAGTCGGCCAGCTCCTTGCGGGTCGCGGCGGAGTCGAAGACGGGCCGGAAGGTCAGCGTGGTCAGCAGGACCGGCGGGATGCCGAGCCGGTCGAGCACCGCGTCGCGGGCGATCGTCACGCCCGGCACGTGCTCGGCCATCCGCACCAGGCCGAGCAGCGGGCTCGACAGCCGGCGGTCGAGCTCGATGCTCGCCACGGGTGCGCCCGCCGCGGCGGCGAAGGCGTTGTAGACGCTGCGTGCGGACTGCGGCTCGGGGTTGGTCAGGTGGAATGCCCGCCCGTCCAGTCCCGGCCGGGTGACCAGGTGCGCCATGGCCGTGGCCACGTAGTCGACCGGGACGATGTTGGTGTCGCCGATGTCCGGGAACACCAGCGGCACGCTCGGCATGGAGCTCAGCCGCGACAGCGCGGCGAAGAAGTAGTACGGGCCGTCGATCTTGTCCATCTCGCCGGTCGTCGAGCTGCCGACCACGATCGCCGGGCGGTACACCCGCCACGGCACCAGGTCCTGGGTGCGGACGAGCCGCTCGGACTCGAACTTCGTGCGGTGGTAGGCGGTGACCAGGCGCTGGCCGGCGTCGAACATCTCCTCGGTGAACCGCCCGCGGTAGTCCCCGGCGACGGCGACGGAGGAGACGTGGTGCAGGCAGCCGGCCCGGACCGACGCGGCGAGCTCGATGACGTGCTTGGTGCCGTCGACGTTGGCCGCGATGCTGGCGTCGTCGTCGGCCACGATGTCGTACAGGGCGGCCAGGTGCACGAGGTGGTCGACGTTTCCGGTGAGCTCGGCGAGCGCGTCCTCGCCGACCCCGAGCCCCGACTCGCGCACGTCGCCGAGCACCGGCCTGGTCTTCTCCACGTTGGGCCAGTCCCGGGCGGTCGCGGCGAGCTTGTCCTGGGAACGCTCGCGGACGAGCAGCCACACCCGCTCGGTGTCCGGCCGCGCCAGCAGCTCGGCGACGAAATGCCTGCCGATCAGGCCGGTCGCTCCGGTCACCAGATAGGTCGCCATCGCTTCGTCCCTTTCCTCGGGTACGCCGGTGCACAGCATTCCACCGCCGGCCCGCCCACGCCCCACCCGGCGAAAACCGGATGAGCTCCGGCGCGCGGCCGGGGACCATCGGGAGATGGTGTGGGACGGCGTCGGCGGCAACCGCCTCGGCTGGGCGGAGCTGCCGGACACGATACGGAAGTCGATCGAGTTCGCGGTCGGCTCGACCGTGGTCGAGGCGGCGAGCCAGCCGGGTGGGTTCTCGCCCGGGCTCGCGGCGCGGCTGCAGCTCGCGGACGGCCGGCGGGTGTTCGCGAAGGCGGTCAGCGGCATCGCGCACGCGGTCGGCTTCTACCGGCGTGAGGCCGCCATCGCGGCGCGGCTGCCGGCCACGGTCGCGGCGCCCCGGCTGCTGTGGAGCGACGACGGGGACGACTGGGCGGCGCTGGTCTTCACCGACGTCGACGGGCACACCCCGCCGCTGCCGTGGCGGCCGGCGGACTGGCGGCGCGTGCATGACGCGGTCGTCGCCCTGGCCGGTGATCTCACGCCGAGCCCGGTGGACCTCCTGCCGGTGGGCAGCAACGTCGACCTGTTCTCCGGCTGGCGTTCGCTCGCCGCCGACCCGGCGCTCGCGGCGCGGCTGGACCCGTGGGCACGCGAGAATCTCGGCCGGCTGGCCGCGCTGGAGGTGCGGGGGCCGACGGCCGCGGCGGGCGACACTCTGGTGCACCTCGACCTGCGCGCGGACAACATCCTGCTGACCGGCGAGCGCGTGCTGTTCGTCGACTGGCCGCACGCGGCGGTCGGCGCACCCTGGGTGGACCTGCTGGGCATGCTGCCGAGTGTGGCCATGCAGGGCGGTCCGGATCCGGCGGAGGTCTGGCGGACCTCGCCGCTCGCGCGGGACGCCGACCCGGCTGCCGTCGACTCGATGCTCGCCGCGGTCGCCGGGTACTTCGTGCACGGCTCGCTGCTGCCCGACCCGCCCGGGTTGCCGACGCTGCGGCGGTTCCAGCAGCTGCAGGGTGAGCCGGCGCTCGCGTGGCTGCGGTCGCGGCTCAGGTGACCTGTGCGTGCGGCATCCGGCGGAAGGTGTCCAGCACCTTCGGGTCCTGCAGCTTCATCCACCTGATGACCTGGGAGTAGGTCGCGCAGACGGTGTGCTCGCGCACGCAGACCTCGCGCATGAACTGCTCGGTGGCGTCGCTGAACGCGCCACCGGACCAGTCGTTGAAATGCGTGCCGACGGTCAGCGGCGCGCGGTTGGTGTTCAGCGCCGCCTGGTAGGCCGCGCGGTAGGTGTCGAGCGTGGCCGCGGTGAACTCCTTGTCCCGCGAGGGATCCTCGCGCGCGCCGTTGAGCGCGTACCAGAGGTTGTAGTCCGCCATGACCACCTTCTTGCCGCCCAGCGCGGGCACGCGGACCACCGGGACCCAGAACTCCCAGATGCCGTTCCGCAGCTGCGGCCACGCGATGCCGGCCGAGGTATCGCTGGAGTCGTAGGTCATGCCGTGCTCGGCGAGGGCGGGGGCGAGCGCGGCGAACCGGCTCTCCTGGCACGGCGTGCGGCCGCCCTTGATCGAGTTCTCGGGCAGCAGCAGGCCGTGGGTGACGCCGTCGCGGACGAAGTCGAAGAACTGGTCGAGCTCGGAGTTCCACTGCGCAGTGGTCCACTGGGCGCCGCCCGGCTCGCTGCCCGCGCAGAAGTGGCCGTTGTAGTGGGTGCCGATCTCGTGCCCGCGCTCGTAGGCCTCGTTGAGGTCGGCGATGCGGGTGTCGATCTCCTGCTCGGAGCCGCCGAAGCTGATCGCCGCGTGGCCGGGCTCGTGGCCCGGCCCGGTGTAGGCGCCGCGCCGGGAGTCGGGGAGCAGGTAGATGCCGGAGAGGAACCCGGTGACGTGGGCGTCGACCTTGTCGGCGAGCGGGAGGATGCGCTGCCAGTGCTCGTGTGAGCCGGCGCCGTCGAAGGAGAAGAGGACGAACTGCGGCGGCTTCTCGCCCGGGCGGAGCTTGCGCATCCAGTCCGGCGGCGGGGCCGAGCCCTGCGCGCCCGGGGTGTCGTCGTGCGGTGCGGACGGGTCGATCGTGCCGAGCCCGACCAGGATGGCGAACGTGATCGCGAGTGCGACGCCGGTGACGATCGGCCCCCAGCGACGCGTCATGGCACCTCCCGACTTTGGCTGCCTGTAAAGGCTAGGGAGAGTAGTAGCCAGTTTGGGGGACGCCAGGCCGGGTAGCAGGTCACTAATTGACGACCCACGGTTCGCTATGTGTCAACCACACGTGGACACGGCACGAGCTATCGTGATCGCGGCGATCGGCAGCCGGTCCTTGGCATCGGCCAGGCGATGACGGGTAAAGTCACCTTTACCAACCGGGAACTGGCCGGGATGTTTGGTCGTTGTATCCGGTGCAGGAGCCATCAGGCCCAGGAGGAACAGGTGCGTTCAACCAGTAATCCCGCGTTCCGGAACCTGCCGAGGGGCGGGTTCGGCGGCGGCTACGCGGGCTTCCAGTCCCAGCCCCAGGGCGGCATGCCGGGCTATGGCGGCTATCAGGCCCCACCGACCACGGCCGACCGGCCCATGACGGTCGACGACGTCGTCACCAAGACCGCGATCACCATCGGCGTGGTGCTCCTCACCGGGATCATCACGGCGTTCGCGGTGCTGAGCGAGAGCATCAGCCCGTATCCGCCGATGATCGGCGGATTGATCGTCGGCCTCGTCGTGTCGCTGATCATCATCTTCAAGCAGACGCCCAACCCGGCGCTCGTGTTGACGTACGCGGCCGCGGAAGGCGTGTTCCTCGGCGCGATCACCGGTGTGTTCGAGGCGTTCTTCCCCGGCATCGCGATCCAGGCGATCATCGGCACCGGTCTGGTGTTCGTGGTGATGCTGACGCTCTACAAGACCGGCGCGGTGCGGGTGACGCCCAAGCTGCGGAAGTGGGTCATCGGCGCGCTCATCTCCGCTGCCGCGATGATGCTGATCAACCTGCTGTTCGGTGGTGCGCTCGGCATCCGGAACGACAGTCCTCTCGGGCTCGTGTTCAGCATCGTGGTGATCGGCATCGCCGCGTTCATGCTGCTGCTCAACTTCGACGAGACGGACCAGATGATCCGTGCTGGCATGCCGGCCAAGTGGGCCTGGTACGCGGCCTTCGGTCTCGTCGTCACCCTCGTCTGGCTCTACCTCGAGATCCTGCGCCTGCTCGCGATACTGCAGAGCGAATAGCTTTCTCCAGGGGAAGGGGCGTCCGGTCGCACAGGCCGGGCGCCCCTTCCGTATGTCCGGGGGACTGGCACGGAAGTCCGTACCCCGTATGGGGATCTGCCTGCGGCAGGCGATTCGCCGGGTCCTACACTGTTGCGGGGTTCTTGTGAAGCGTTTCACAACGTAGCTTGTGAATGTTTTCACAAGCTATCCGGCCGGTCAGGTTAGGTGCGCCTAACCGCCGGTTGTCCAACGTCGACCCCATAGGGTGCCCGGCGAGGGAGCGGGAAAGGACGGCGACGGTGTCAGTACTCGCAGTCAGCACATCTGTAGCACAAGGCGACAACGTGTCGGCAGGGTTGGGGAGCTATCTGCCGTTGGTCCTTCTCTTCGTGCTCGCGGCGGCGTTCGCGTTGTTCTCCGCGCTGCTCGGCCCGCTCGTGGGCCCGCGCCGGTACAACCGGGCGAAGTTCGAGGCCTACGAGTGCGGCATCGAACCCTCGCCGCAGCCGGTGATCGGCGGCGGCCGCGTGCCGGTCGCGTACTACCTCACCGCGATGCTGTTCATCCTCTTCGACATCGAAATGGTGTTCCTCTACCCGTTCGCGGTGTCCGCGGACGCGCTCGGTTTCTTCGGGCTGGTGGAGATCGTGCTGTTCATCGCGACGCTCGGCTTCGCGTACGCCTACGTGTGGCGGCGCGGCGGCCTCGACTGGAACTGAGGGAGGGGACGGCATGGGCATCGAGGAGAAACTCCCCAACGGAATCCTGTTGGCCAGCCTGGAGAAGCTGGTCAACTGGGGCCGCAAGAACTCGCTGTGGCCGGCCACGTTCGGCCTCGCCTGCTGCGCCATCGAGATGATGACCACCGGCGGTCCGCGCTACGACCTCGCGCGCTTCGGCATGGAGCGGTTCAGCGCGACGCCGCGGCAGGCCGACCTGATGATCGTCGCCGGCCGGGTGACCAACAAGATGGCCCCGGTGCTGCGCCAGATCTACGACCAGATGGCCGAGCCGAAGTGGGTGCTCGCGATGGGCGTCTGCGCCTCGTCCGGCGGCATGTTCAACAACTACGCGGTGGTGCAGGGGGTCGACCACATCGTGCCGGTCGACATGTACCTGCCCGGCTGCCCGCCCCGCCCGGAGATGCTGCTCGACGCCATCCTCAAGCTGCACGCGAAGATCCAGGACGAGCCGATCAACGCCCGCCGCGCGGCGCTGCGGGCCGAGCGCGGGGACCGCACCCCGATGATCGCGTCCTCCGTCAAGTACGCGAAGAAGTGACAGGACATGGCTAGCGACGAGAAGCCCGACAAGAGCACGCCCGAGCCCGGCGGCGAGCAGTCCAGCGCCGAGCGCCCCGGCGAGGTCGAGCAGCGACCGGCCGGCGAGGCCGCCCGGCCCGCGGCACACGAGCCGCTGGTGGCCGGCAAGGCCCGGAGCGGCATGTTCAGCGTGTCCGGCAGCGGTGACACGTCCGGCTTCGGCGGCCTGCGCCTGCCCGCGTACGTGGCCGCGCCGGCCGAGCGCCCGTACGGCGGCTGGTTCGACGAGTTCACCGACCAGATGCTCGCCGCCATGCGCGGCAGGAGCATCCCGGCCGAGGCGATCCAGCAGGTGACCGTCGACCGCGGCGAGATCACCTACTACGTCCGGCCCGAGCACCTCCTGGCGCTGTGCAAGATGTTGCGCGACGACCCGGCGCTGCGCTTCGAGCTCTGCAGTTCGGTGTCCGGAGTGGACTACGGGGCGGACGTCCCGCAGCGGATCCACTCGGTCTACCACCTGCTCTCGATGTCCTACCGCCGCCGGATCCGCCTCGAGGTCGCCATCGAATGGTCGGCCGAGGACGGCGGCAACCCGCACTGCCCGTCGGTCGTCGAGGTCTACCCGACCGCCGACTGGCACGAGCGCGAGACGTGGGACATGTTCGGCATCGTCTACGACGGGCACCCCGCGCTCACCCGGATCCTCATGCCGGACGACTGGGACGGCCACCCCCAGCGCAAGGACTACCCGCTCGGCGGCATCCCGGTGGAATACAAGGGCGCGGAGATCCCCCCGCCCGATCAGCGGAGGTCGTACTCATGACCGAGAGCTACGCGGGTGAGCGCGAGACCACTGAGGGCCGCATCTACAACGTCACCGGTGGCGACTGGGACGAGGCCCTCTCCGACTCGATCACCGACGAGCGCATCGTCATCAACATGGGCCCGCAGCACCCGTCCACGCACGGCGTGCTCCGGCTGGTGCTCGAGCTCGAGGGCGAGACCGTCACGCAGGCCCGGTCGGTGATCGGCTACCTGCACACCGGCATCGAGAAGAACTGCGAGTACCGCACCTGGACCCAGGGCGTCACGTTCGTGACCCGCATGGACTACCTCGCCCCGCTGTTCAACGAGGCCGCCTACTGCCTCGGCGTGGAGAAGCTGCTCGGCATCGAGGCGCCGCCGCGCGCGCAGGTCATCCGGGTGCTGCTGATGGAGATCAACCGGATCGCCTCGCACCTCGTGGCGCTGGCGACCGGCGGCATGGAGCTCGGCGCGATGACCGCGATGACCGCGGGCTTCCGCGAGCGCGAGGAATGCCTGCACCTGCTGGAGTTCCTGACCGGCCTGCGGATGAACCACGCGTTCATCCGGCCAGGCGGCCTGGCGCAGGACCTGCCCGACGGTTACGAGCAGGCGATCCTCGAGTTCCTCAAGGTCATGAACAAGCGGCTGCCGGACTACGACAAGCTGCTGACCGGCCAGCCGATCTGGAAGAACCGGCTCATCGGCATCGGCTACCTGCCGGTCGACG
>Ga0307513_10008183_pt1 | contig 13409 bp, 9 predicted proteins | sample 15_EM_MG_FD_202174 | JGI IMG/M metagenome (GOLD analysis project Ga0307513, IMG submission 202174) | Populus trichocarpa ectomycorrhiza microbial communities from riparian zone in the Pacific Northwest, United States - 15_EM | ecosystem: Host-associated > Plants > Roots > Unclassified | place...
GTGTCCGCTCAGGCGTGCAGTACGGGCCAGGCGTGAAGGCTCGCGTGCTCTACCTCCAGCAGTATCAGTTGCTGCCCTACCAGCGCACCTCAGAGGCCATGCGTGACCTCTTCGGCTGCCGTCTCTCACCAGGGACGGTTGCCAACATCGTCAGGCAGTGTGCCGCCCGGTTGGTCGAGACTGAGCTGAAGATCAAGCAAGGGCTCCGGCGTTCGCCCGTCATCCACGCCGACGAGACGGGGCTGCGCATCGCCAAGCGGCTCGGATACGTGCATGTGGCGAGCACAGATCGCCTGACGCACTACGCCTCGGCGGCGCACCGAGGACAGACGGCCATCACAGAGATCAATGTGCTGCCACGCTATTGCGGCACGTGCGTGCATGACGGGTGGCTGGCCTACAGGCACTACACCCGCTGCCGGCATGCACTGTGCGGCGTGCATCTGCTGCGGGAGTTAACGTACTTCGAGGAACTGAGTCAGGAGACGAAGGTGTGGGCCTCGCCGCTCAAAGAACTGCTCTTAGAGATGAAGAGAGAAGTGGAGCGCGTCAGGGAAGAGGGCGGCAGGCGGCTCGACCATGAGAAGCTGGTGTCGCTGATAGAGAGCTACGACCATCTGGTCGCCGAGGGGCTCAGGCCGCACCCGCCGCCGGGGTTGCCGCAGCAGGTGTGCAAGCAGGCGCGCAACCTGCTCCGGCGACTGGAGAGAAGAAAAGAAGAAGTGCTTCTGTTCCTGACGGACATCTGCGTACCTTTCGATAACAACCAGGCAGAGCGTGACCTGCGCATGATCAAACTCCAGCAGAAGACCTCTGGCTGCTTCCGTAGCGAAGAGGGAGCGCGGCGGTTCTGCCGCATCAGAAGCTACCTCTCGACGATGAGAAAGCAAGGTCGGGGAGTGCTCGAAGCGCTCGCGCAGGTGTGTCGGGGAGCGCCGCTAAGTGTTAGACAACGCAAGATATAGCTGAACAGTAACTGTTGACGTGTCTGTTCAGGAGGTCGACTAAACTCAGGAAAAAGGGTAGTGGGTCATTTTCAATGTTGAGCATGGATTGAGATTTTGGCTATGTGTTAGGACACAGACGGATGCCCTTTAGAGTGATTAAATCACCTTTAGACTTTAGCAGTCGTGTGTAGGACGTTCGGGGCGCATTTTAATACCAGGCTTCAACGAGCAACCTGAATTAAATTAATTGAAATCCGAATGGAATAAGAGTAGATTGTCGGCGTCCTTACATCAGCTCTTTGTGCTTCCTTCACTAATCACTAATTAGACGCACACAGTACTATTCTATGGGGCGACAAGCGTGCTCGTAGTCAGTAATCCTCGCCTCGTCATCAAGTGATTTATCTTCCGGTCAGTCGGTCTGATCTCCAATGCGCCCTCATCAAAAACGCACGCCCATTGTTTGTTCAAACAGAACATCGCTCCTGATTCGCATGTCAGGTAGAGCAAAGAATGAGGTGCATTATTTAGCCTTCATAAAAATCACCCTCGTCTTGATGGCGATGATAATCAGCGCTTCAGGTCAATCGCGAGTGTCTGTGGTCGGCACCGTCACAGATCAAAATGGTGACGCGATTAGAGACGCAAGGGTGGATGCTCTGAGCTTGGACAGTGGGCAAATCGAAATAACGCGGACTGATTCGTCGGGCAAGTATGAACTGAGCGGATTGTTGTCGGGGATTTATCGAATCACCATCGGCAGCGAAGGCTTTGCAACTGCCACGAGAAATGTTCAAGTACAATCCTCCGGGCATCTCACCGCAGACTTTCTGCTCGTCCCCGGATTAATCCAAAACACGGTTACTGTCACGGCAGGCAAAGGCAGCGCACGTCTGACCGTCGAAACCCCACAAACCATCACCGTCACCGATTCGTTGGAAATTGAAGCGCGTCGTCCTTCGTCAACGATAGGGGCTATCGAAAAAACGCCGAACCTGACAACGATTGGTTCAAATCCTGTGGCCACGCGCGCGCGCCTTCGCGGTTTGGCTTCTAATCGTGTGCTTGTCGTCGTAGATGGCGAGCGGCTCAACAACATGCGTAGCGATCCTTTATCCGGGGTCTCGCTGAGCGTGATTGATGTGACGCAAGTGGAATCCGCTGAAGTTCTAAGCGGCGCCGGATCGAGTTTGTACGGTTCGGATTCTTTGGCCGGGACTATTAATCTGGTCACAAAAAGCCCATTTCGCCTCGGCGATGGAAAACACCTGGGTCTGCGCTTTGATGGCGATGCACAGAGCAATGGCGCTTTCCGACGCGGCTTGCTGACGCTTAATTGGAGTAGCCGACGACTGGCCTTGCGTCTGAGCGGTTCCATGTTTCGCCTCGGCAATTATACAGCCGGCAATAAGGCTATTCCGCTTGACGAAGTCGTGCGTGTGGGTCGCTTCGCTAATGAATTAGGGAATGCCGTCAATAGTAATATTGCGCGCACGTTCGCCGTCTGGAGCTTGCCTGCCGGGGCTGAAATCTCAAATGGGCAAGGGCACGGGTTTAATAGCCAGGCTGATCTCTGGGGCTTCATCTCGTCGCGGCAAAGCATTCGCTATCGCCAGCTCAACAGTCAACACAAAAACATCGGCTTCGCCTTCATTACGCCGCCCTTCGACTTGCGAAACCAGTCGAACGGCTTCCGGCGATTAGATAAAAACGGGTTGCGCTACGAGGGGCAGGAACTCAGAAGCTGGCTGTCGCACCTCAGCATTGGATTCTATCGTCAAAAATATTCCTTCCCCGACGACACCGTCACTTCGACGATCAGCCTCGGCAGCAGTTGGGCTATTGTGCCGCCCACCACCCTCCCCGTCCTGACAGGGAATGCATCCAGTTTCACTCCGGCAAGCTTCACTCATGGCAAAAATTCCGTGACGACTTACGGCGCGGAGGCACAGGCGACGTTCACTCCAACGCGCCGTGTCACATGGACGACCGGCATCGGTTACTTGCGCGATTCATCCGTGGACCAGTTTTCGCGCTTCGACTTTACGCCCGTGACACTGGAGCCACGCAATGTTGTGAGCGGCAGAGCGACTACGCCTGATTCTGTTTACCGCAACCTCGGTTGGTTTAATCTACTGGAATACGAACCGCTCAGTTGGCTTCGGTTGACCGGCGGCCTGCGCGTCGATAACTGGCAGACCGTGGCTCAGGTGACTCAAGGTTTTCCACTCAGCACCGAGTCGGCGATTCTCGACGCATCGTTTAATGGTTTCGCGGCGCGACCCGGCGCGATCAACATCGGCGGCGCGAGCGGGATTATTCAACTCGTCAACGGCGAGAGCGGCATCAAGACAAGCAAAACCAGCATCACGGGTAATGTTGGACTGGTGCTTCGACTGCCCCGCAGCATCAACCCGTATTTCCGCTGGGGCACGAGCTACCGCGAACCCGGCGTGACGGAGCGTTACATTCTGCGCGACTTTGGCGATCCGTCCTTCAGCGTGTTGTTGATTCCAAACACGGCTTTGAAACCGGAGAGGGGCAGCAATTATGAGTTTGGCGTCAAAATCGAGCACCAGCGCCTGCTCGCTTCAGTCGGCTATTTCCGTAATAATCTCAAAGATTTTATTCGTAACGAATTCTCAGACACGCTCTTCGTGCCAGCCGATCCGGCGCGCGGGCTGCTGCCCGTTTCGCCATTTTTCCCATTTCACGGCGTGCTCTACGTGCAGCGCGCAAACACGGCGCGGGCGCGCATTCAGGGCATTGAAGCCGCTTACGAGATAGGTCTGCCGCTAGGTCGTGCGGGCAGCCTGACTCCTTATGGGACTATGGGCTGGCTCAAAGGTTCTGACTTAACGCCGGATCGCAATGCTCGCGCGCTGATCCAGAATTTTTACAATCGCACCGACACAATCTTGCCGTTGCGCGGCTCTGCGAAGGACGCCCCTTTGTCGAGTATCTCTCCGTTCGGTGCGACCTCTGGCGTGCGTTACAGTGATCGTCAGGGCGTCTGGGCGGGATTCTATGAGATTCGCTATCAAGCGCGTGTGGAGCGGGTTGATCCGCTCGATCTGACGACGGCGATTTCGACTCAGTACGGAAGTTTTGCGAGCCTCAGTCCATTCACGAAACATTCGTTGCGCGCCGTCTACAACTATCGCCGGGAGAGCTACAGGATGTCGCTGACCTTTGGCGTGGATAATCTGACAGACCGGCTCTACTTCCAGCCTTTTCAGACAGCGCCTGCGCCGGGTCGTTCGTTCGTCTTCGGCATTACTGTGGATAGCTTTGATCTGCTTCATCGCTAGCGATGGACTTCGGTTAGTAGTGATTTTCGCTCCTGAAGCGCCAGGGCTTTTGAGTCAGTCAACCAGCATCGCAACTAAGGAGAAGATATGAGTTATCTGGATCAACCCCGCATTAACTTCACTGGTCGCTTCTACACTAATGTCTCGACCATCAACAACGATCTCGCTAACTATGATCCGAGCCAGCCGGTTGGTGATCCCCAATGGAACCCGACCGGCATTGCCATCTACAAGTTCGACAGTTGCACGGTCACGGGGGTGCAGGCTCCCGGTGACAACAGCAAGCTGGTCGGGGCTTCGGTCACGACTCCTCCGCAGCCTGTGGCTGGAAAGCTGGTTGACCTCGACCCTGACCAGCAGATGCTATCTCAGGTGATCGGCGTGGCGTTGAATCTTGCGACCGATTCGGGCGCTGGCTTCCAGGGCGTGCTCACTCCGTGTAACTTTCAAGACATTTGGGGGCGTGCGCCGGCACCGGAAGGCAATGCTGGCGGCAGCAACGCAAGCGCCATCTACGTCTCAACCCTGAACTCGGTTCAGTGGACTAACGCCGATGATATTGAAGCCCTCAAGCTGTTGCGTGATGCAACGCAGAATGGACAGCTTGCGATCCGCTTCATCGTCAGCAGCTACTTCTTCGTCGATCCGAACGATCCCACTTCCGGTTTCGGCCAGTTGGTCGGCTCGATAGGCCCATACCTGAATGGCGATCCGGTGCAGTTCGCGCGCCGACGCCTGATAGCGCCCGCAGTAGCGCAGGCCGAAATAAGCGGCGACGTTGCGGCTCGTGTCGCCGGTCGCAAACTGACCCACGCCGATTTCGAAGTGAAGAGTCAGGCCGTCGCCCTAGCCCCCGTGCTCCCCCCACTCCAATTCCAGGCGGGCAATTTCCAACTCGATACGGAGAATCACAGGCTCAGCCTCGATCTCGGCAACTCGATCCAGTTGGCGAGCTTCGCTGGCCCTCCGCGACAGGTTGGACAGCTACGCGCTGTGATTGTGGCCGAGGACGGTTCGAGAGAGGAGAAGTTGGAGCCGCCATTCGAGTTCACCGACGAAATTAACCAAACTCAAGGCGGCATCGTTGACGTATCGCTCACCCCGGATCAATGTCAGAAGCTGGAGGGAATGCGGGCTGGCATTGAGCTAGAAGAGGGGGGAGATTGGACGGGCATCCTGGTTGAACACCAGAGCGGTAAGTATGTCAGCATCTCGCCGTACACGGCGCGGGCCGTGGGCGGGGATTGTGTCACCTTCGAGTTGCAGGCTTTCCAGTGGGGCAAGGCGCTTCCAAATGAGACGCTCAGCCTCAGCGCCCAGCCCACACAGGGAACACCGTCGTCGCTCGTGATTAATGACGGCTCCGGGTCCGCCGTGACCGACGAGAATGGACGGGCGGTCTTCACCGTCAACACTCCTTCTAACCTGGACATCCCTCCTGCCCGCCAACAGCTTGATAGCCTGATCTACGAACTCACGGGGCCGTGGGCTAATTTGAACGGCGTGTCGGCCTCTTCCGGAATCCTGCCCGCCGGGCTAATTGTCTGGTCGCCGTACCAGTTCGCCGACATGCCCAATCCCACCTGGGAAGGTCAGGTGCAGCCAATCTTCGACGAATACATGCGTATCTACCCCGGGATGCAACAAATCATGGACTTGACCGACCTGTCAGTCGTTCAAGCCAATCTGGAAGCGCTCTTGAATGTCTTATCCTTACCTTTCGAAGCTCCACACAGGATGCCTGTCACGCGCGATCTCTCAACGCAGAAGATTGATGTGATAAAGACGTGGCTCAAGAATGAAATAGCAAAAAAGACCAACGGCGAAACAGCACCCAAGACTGAAAGTGCGGTAGAACGAAAGACTGCCGGGAAAACCGGGTCCCGTCTCTTCACTATTGCCCCTAGCGTGTTGGACGACATCGCGCAACAACTGCGCGAGCAGATAGCCAAACTCAAGCCGGGAGAACCGCAGTTAGCCGAACAACTCCTCGGCCAGCAGACGGGTGTCAAGGAAGCCCTCGTAGTAGTCCGGGGACACGAAGACCCGCACACGCATCCTGAAAGCGATTTGATTATTTACGTGCTCGAAGGTGGAGGATACGTCCAGCTTTTTCCCGGGAGGGTTGAGGCTCCTGCGGGAAGCATGGTAGTAATCCCCAAAGGAGTCTGCCACGCTTACCACAACACTTCGGCGGATGACTCGGTGCTTATTGCGACATTTTCTCCGACCGATTCGACTCATGGTGTCTGCCCGAAATAATGGCAAAGGCGATGACAAAGACCACACCGAAGCTTAACCTGTGAAGCGATATTTACTAATCATGGGCGGAATGCTTGCCTTCTTCCTGAGTCTCTTTTTTCTGGTTGAGGCTCTGGGCATTCCGCTGCTGGTTGAGCCTACTCCGTGGTTGAGTCGCGGCGGCGTGCCAGCCGCGACTCTCGGTGTGGCGCTGCTCATCGCTGATGTTCTGCTGCCGGTTCCATCCAGTCTCGTCATGATAGCGCACGGGGCGCTCTTTGGCGTCGTGGGCGGCACACTCCTCTCACTTGGCGGCAGCACGGGCGCAACCATGTTGGGCTTCTGGCTTGGCAGACGCGGAGGAAGCTGGTTGGAGCGACTCGTACCACCAGAGGAGCGCGAGCGCGCAGACTATTTGCTCAAGCGATGGGGAACGCTGGCGATTATCGTGACACGTCCCGTTCCGCTACTGGCAGAGACAATCGCGATTATGGCGGGCGCATCCCCGATGGGCTGGGGACGCACGGCGCTGGCCGCGCTGGCTGGCTCGCTTCCCCCCGCTTTGCTCTACGCGCTAACGGGAGCATCGGTCGGTAAATTCCAGAACACGGCACTGGTGTTTGTCTTCGTCATCCTCGTTGCCGGATTCTTCTGGATGTTTGGCCGCACGGTCGAGCCTTATCTTGCGAGCAGAAGAAGAGCGCGCCCGTAGCGTCAATCACAGAAGTGGATGCCCGAAAGCAAACTCACACGCTCTCGGCGCGCTCGCAAACTTGCCGTTCATCAAACGAACACTCTTTGAGGTGACTCCATTGACGATAGAACTCACCACCCGCGAAGATTTAATCAACACGCTGCATCTGGCGGCAGAGCTTGAGCACAACTTGATGTGCCAGTATTTGTTCGCCTCCTATAGCATGAAGCGCTCGACGAGTGAGGGCTTGAGCGAGGTGCAACTGGAGAAGACGCGCGGCTGGGGCGCGCTCATGACGATGGTCGCGCGGCAGGAGATGGAGCACATGGGGCTGGTGCTCAACCTCCTCTCGGCCATCGGCGGCACGCCCTACTTCCAGCGCCCGAACTTTCCGCAACGCAGAGAGCGTTACGGGAAGCTGGGCATCAAGTCGGAACTGACCCGCTTCGACAAAGAGACCATTAAACGCTTTCAGGGCTTTGAGGCTCCGCACCCCGAACCCGGCCCCGAATTCTGCGCGACGCGCGGCGTAGCCCGTGAGGACATCCGCACACTATTGCTCGCGCCGCAAGTTTTCACGCAGCGTCCCGTACAGGCAGCGACAGCCGCCACAGGGGGCGCGCAGAAACGGACGCCCGAGATCGAATTCACCTCCGTGCAAGACCTCTATGTCAGTCTCGCGGCGGGCTTCGTCACCGTCGTGGAGAGAATCGGCGAGAAGAATCTGTTTACGGGCGACGTGAAGGCGCAGATTTGGGGCGGACCCGGCACACCCTACGGCGAAGGCTCGATGGACGACCTCAGCCAGTACGGTCTGGACCTCATCCAGATCGTCGATCTCAAGAGCGCGATTGACGCGATTGTCGAGATCGTCGAGCAAGGCGAAGGCGTCCTCGCACCGCCCGACTACATAGAGCACACGCACTATTGCATCTACACGAACATGCTCAATGACATGCTCGACGAGAAGCCCGGCTTCGATGCCGCGCGTCCCGTCGTGCGTAACCCTCTGACGAGGATGCACCCGGACATCACCGCGCCTCGCGAGGTCAACATCATCACCCGCCCCGAAACGCGCGAGATCGCAAGCCTCTTCAACCTGACCTACGAGACGATGCTGCTGATGATGCTGTTCCTCTACGGCAGCACACCGAAGACGAAACAGCAGAGAGTTGAATTGTTGAACGCCATCTTCTTCCCGCTGATGACGATGTTCATCCGCCCCTTGAGCGAAATACTCACACAGCTTCCAGCCTTCAAGGACAAGAAGGGGAACGCCGGGCCGGGGTTTGAACTCTCGCAGGATATGCTGGTGCTGCCACAGCCCGCGAACATCTGGAGCGAATTTCAGAGGTACTTCGACATCCTCGCGTGGCAATTCGACAACCTGTGGATTTACGAGCTACGGCCTGCGGACGACCCCATTGTCAAGCGCCTGCACTACATGGCGGAGAACATGCGGCGACTTGCTGACGATTGGCGTGCGCACTGGAAAAACGTCGGAAGGGGTGAATAAAAATCATGTGGCTTTATCTTTCGTTCGAAGGTTACTTTCAGATGCGGATGGCTACCGACCCGGACCCGACGGACGAGCCGCGCGGAGTCAGCGGCTACACCTTCGCGCTGGCCGGCGAGCCGGACTTTGACAACCTTATCCATCTGCAACCTGACGAGGAGGGCGTTTACGAGCGCCGTTTCGGCTACGGAAAAAACGACATCGGCCCTCGCGTCGGCGTGACGGTGCGACAGGCGAAGTGGTTCGACGACGACTCGCTCGTCTACCGGGAAGCGCCGGAATATCTGGACGCGCGCGTCTCCTTTGTCAAAGCCCAACTCACCGAGCGCAACGGCATCCTCATCCGCAACGACCTGTACGCCATCGACCCTTTGCGCGTTCAGGTGCGACAAAAGCGCGGCACGCTCGTCGTCGACCGCGAAGACTTTCTTGATCCGTGCAACCCCGACCTGCCCATCATGCAGGCGACCTCCGAAATGCTTGAGCGCCGGCAGCCGCAGGGCTTAACTGACAACTCCATCGAGGTCGCCAAGGCCACGGGACTGCCCGACGCTTCAAAGGATTCCTGTATCAACAATCGCCGCATCCGGCAGAGGAATCTGGAGGAGTTGCTCAAACACACAAAGAAGCCGGTTGAGCGCGCGGCGCTTGCTACGCGCATTAGCCAGCTAAACATCCTCAGCCGCTGGTGGGAATTGTCGGCGGGCCAACCTATTGATCGCCGCGCGCACCAGTTGACGCTGCTCGGCTACGGCTGGAGCACGGACATCAACGGCACGGTCCACGAGAACAAAATCGGCGCGGACGAGAACACGAACTGGCCGCTCAGCTTCTGGATGGGCGGCTTTGACGGCGACGCCCTCTGCTGCTACATCTCCGGGTATTTGTCCATCCCGTTTGCGAGCAAGGCATAAATTTTTCTGTGTCGTTGGCTTCGGCAGGGAAGTATCACGTGATGAGCTGAGGCCGAGAGGTCAGGATGTACGAGAAGAATCAAGCCCAGCAGGAATGGCTGGAAGCGTTTATCGCAAATCATGATGGAATCGCGGGCACGGTTCATGTGCAGCGAGGCGAAGACCTCTTTTTGACCGCCGCGCACAATATCCCGCCACCGGTCATCGCCATCGTAGCGCACGTGCCGCACGGCAAGGGGATGGCTGGCATGGCGCAGGTGAAGAAAGCGCCGGTGCAGACCTGCAACCTGCAAACAGACGAGACGGGCAACATCAAGCCGGGCGCGAAGGCCGTTGACGCGCAGGCGGCGGTCGCGTTGCCGGTGCTGGACGCAGAGGGCGAGGTGCGCGCGGTCGTCGGAATCGCGTGGAGCAAGGAGGGTGAAATCGGGCAGGCCGAAGAGCAGGCCATGATGAAACTGGCGGCGGCGCTGCCGCTGTAGTGGTAGTAACCAAGACAAGCGGACAACCAACTCACAGACCAACTCAAGGTCAGAAAGAGCCTCCAATGAGCGTACTCTCTTTTCCCCGCATCTATTTCAAAGGGTTCATGGAATGGGACCCGTGCACCTTCAACAACAACGACTGGGCGGCGTTCCCGACTTATGATGGCACCAATGCCGCTCTCAACTGGCCGTTCCTCGCCACTCAAGCTGTTACGCCGAGCAATCCGCAGGGAATCACCCCGGACAACTTCACCACCACGTTTCGCCCCTGGGCCATCTCTTTACTGAACGATAACAACCCGAATGATAACCCGCCGAATGGGCCTGCGGGAAAACGCATCCCCGCCGAGTGGAATATGTTCGGCGGCCACGGTGTCTCCTTCGCCCAGTATGGCGACCGCACGACGACGATCATCGGCGGCGATTTAGGCTATAAACGGCCCGCGCCCGCGAGCGATCCCATCATCGGAGGGCCTGTCACCTTAAGCGGCGATGGAGGCCGCGGCCCCGGACGACTGGTTGATACCAACCCGGCGTCGTTCTGGTCGAGCCAGATATATTTAGCGCGGCTTGGCTTCGGCGGCGGAAACTGCATCATCAGCGGCCCGCCCAGCGTTCGTCTGCACTCTCGATGGCTGAACCTGAAGCGCATTTACACACAGGATCAGGCGTTGACCCAACCGGCGGCGGCGGTCGCCTGCTGCTTCCAGGCGGGCATCCCGTTCGAGCACATCGCGTGGCCGTCCGCGCGCGCCAATTCGCCTCTCGCCCTGGCTCTCCGACAGGCGGCGTCGCAGTCGTCCGCGCAGGGCATCATGGTGCGCTTCACAGCCTACGTGAACCTCTATTTCAAGAACGGCATTTTCAATAACATCGCTCAACAGCCACGCAGTTACGCGGAGCTTGCGGGATTTCTGGCGACAGCATGGGCGGCTTGGAACAATAACGGCGACCCGTCTCAATTCTTCAAGAACCCTTGCTACAGCCATATCGTCGGCGTCGTGGGCGTGTGGAACAAAGGCGAAGACGCGACTGTGCCGGGTGGGCGCTACTTGTCTGCGCTTAACCCCGTCGCGCCGCCCCGGCAGATTGATGCGAACACTCCTGCAAGCCCGCCACCATATAGCCTCGGACACCATGTCATGATGGGAAAAACGGAAGACGCTGCGCCCTTTTCGACCCTGCTGGGGCCGCTCGTCGCCCACGTGGACTACGACGCGCAGTTGATTTCGCTCGACCTTAACAGCACCATGCCCGAAAACGGCACGCCCGGCCAATGGCCGTCCGACCTCTCGAAGACAGACTTCGGCCCGCTCACACTCCGCTTCATGAACGCCGGAGCCTTCGCACTTGTCGCTCAAATAGACAGCACGCAATATGGGCAAATACCCTACGAGGCGAAAGCGGGCATCATAGACATCCCGATCCCGAATTCCTTGACGGGCGATATGCTCAGAACCAGCATGCTTGCTATTGAAGTGAATGGACAACTCGCGCTGATAGAACAGCTCTACACTGCCCAGACAGACAGTCGCGGCATTTATCTGGACGAGAACGGGCAGAGTAAATTCGACATCACTGTCTGCCATATGGGCGTGCTGAGTCCCGGCACTAAGGTGATGGTTGCGAAGTACGATAATAATCTCTCCCTCATCCCGACGACCGAACAGACGCAGTTCGTGAACTTTACCAACGGGAACCGAACCACAGTCACCGTCGGCGGCGTCGCGACCGCCGTCACTATCGTGACCGCCGACAAAAACGGCATCGCCACAGTCGGCATCAAGGCGCAGAGTCCGGGCTTCCCCGTGCTCGCCTTCTTCCCGTATAGCGGCGCCGGATTGCCCCAGCCGCTTGCTGCCCTCCTCGGGCCTGCCGGGCCGTTCATCACCAGTGCGTTCTATACAACGGTTCGTGTGCTGCCTTTCGACGCCGCAGTGCCAGGCAATTTCATTGCGGTCTGGAACGCGACCGGCGATCCCGGGCAAGCTTGGGAGTTCATCTACCTGAATATTCTGTACGTCTACGACATGTTGTTCAGTGTGATGCTGGAGTACGTCAATCTCGGCGACCGGAGCGCGGTCGAGGCGAGCATCGGTAGCATCTGGCGCATGATCTCGGAGAAGGCGGCGCGGGATAGCACGCTTGCGATGCCGATTACGCGCGACATGTCAGCTGGCAAGCGTCTCACCCTGCAACTCTGGATTTACCTCGTCGCCAACAATTACAACGTACCGAACTTCAATGTGAATTCGATTCCGGCTGGATGGTCTCCCCGCTAAAGAGTTTGGAGGGGAAGCCAATCCTGCGCAGGATTGGCTTCCCTTTCAGAAGATGTCAACGGAGCAGCACGCTCCAGCCAAATCGTCCAAGCGGACGAAGAAACAGGAAAGGTGAACAATGAGTATTTTCGACTACCCGCGTATCAATTTTAAGGGAACGATTCAACTGAATCCGGGAACCGCGAATAACGACGACGCTGGGTTGTGTTGCAAAAATTATTTTCAAGCGGGAAAGTCCTACGAGGTCATTTCGTTATGCCGCTACTCCGAACAGCGAAGCAACAAACTTCGCCTGCCCTTGCGCATCACCTCCGGCTAATCTTTTGACCTGCCCCTTCCTCATCATGTTCATTGATTCAATGCCTTCCAGTGTTCGCTCTGCTGTGTGAAACCGCTTGAAGCATTGTGATGAGCGAACTTTCTTCTTAATGAATCGGTGGTCCTGTTCAATTACATTGTTCAGGTATTTCACGCGCCTGAGTTGGCAGTCCTGCGGTACAACTCTCTCCTCTTGTGACGTGCTGAATGCTTCCGGGTAGGCGGCGTTCTTATCAACGGAGATGGAGAATGGTAGCCTACGATGCTGGGCACGCATCACCTTCTTGAAGAACCTTTTTGCGGCGGAAACATCACGTTTCGCTGAGAGCATGAATTCAATGGTTTGCCCTTCTTTATCTACTGCGCGATAGAGATATTTGCATGTCTTCCCGACTTTGATATAAGTCTCATCAACTCGATAAGATGTGCCACTCATCTTCAAATGTTGTCTGATTCGTTTGTTGATCTCCGGGGTATAGCACTGGACCCATCTGTAGACAGTTGAATGATCCACTTCAAGCCCACGTTCACGCATCATCTCTTCGACGTCACGATAAGATAGCTGGTAGCGGCAGTAAATGGTCTAATCACAAGTGACAAATTCTGCATGAGCCGCTCGGCCCGCCTCTCGCTGAGTTGGTGCCGCAACTCAGAGCTTGGCGAACCTGCCCGTCGGGTGTGAACTCCCCGCAGCGATACTT
>Ga0307513_10008184_pt1 | contig 13407 bp, 8 predicted proteins | sample 15_EM_MG_FD_202174 | JGI IMG/M metagenome (GOLD analysis project Ga0307513, IMG submission 202174) | Populus trichocarpa ectomycorrhiza microbial communities from riparian zone in the Pacific Northwest, United States - 15_EM | ecosystem: Host-associated > Plants > Roots > Unclassified | place...
AGCAACAACCTAGAAGCTCTCAAAATTAACAAATGTGCTTCACATCCCATGGGAGGTACGTACAAAGTCACCGTTGCTGAGGTGTGAACCGCAGGAGCCACTATGGAAGAAAAGCGATGATTAACCAGGACGGGTAGCAATGGGGGTCTTCCAAAAGAAGCAACGCACGCATTGCCGGTCTCGACATTATAGTAGGTGGCGGAACCGCCGATGCGCTTTTGGAGAGGACCAGCAGCGACGACGAATGGGGCGGTCAAAAGGAGGGCGAGCATCACGTAAATTGGAGTCGGAAGGATGGCTTATAAAGAAGTTGTACAGCACTATCGCCGGTCGTTTAAGTTCCTGAAAGAGTGGAAGGACACTAAGGAGGGATTTCGCGCCAAGGAGGTAGCGGCGGGAGCCAAAATTGCTTGCTTTGTCACTCCAGGCGACGCGTTTCAGTTCCACCACTACAGATGGCAACCAACCACGTGCAAAAGGGACCTGCTTAGTCATCACAGCGTGCACGCCACAGCACGCGTGGCAGGAAACGAGGGCGAGTCAGGCTGCCAGCCATGAGCCATGGCTCACATTCTGCGCCTGGAAATGGAACCGAGAAACTGCGGTTATTAATAGAAACTACACGGATCACAGTTACTGGTGGTTGCATAATACACGGCGATTGCGACCTAATTCGAGTCTAGATTGCAGCTAATTATTTGGAAATGCGACAGGCTTTCGCTTCGCCAGAGTGTGTGGCGTTGCTACCTTGTCATCTTTATCGACTAGCCCCACGCAATCTTGTTGAGCATATTTCCGGAGGCGGTGATGGTGGAGGAATGAATCCTCGGCGCTTTAAGATCTTGCTAGCTCGTGGGTTGCTCCAAAGCAAACGTCTGCGCTGCTCCTCTGCGCGTGCTTCCTCAACTGAGTAAACGGTGCTCTCGTCAGGTAGCTCTGGCTCTCCTGCATCATCGGCTAAGCTTTGTTCAATTTCCCATGTGAGACACCATGGTAAAGTTGCTGGATTATCAAGCGCGAGGTAAAGTGGGGCGGAGAATGTGACGCATTGGCTTGAGGCTGCCACTATCGCTTTCGGAAAACCGACAATAGAGCCTCTGTGTTCTACGAAAATAAGTGTCAGTTCAATCAAAGTCATAGATTAAGAGGAAACACACCTGATGAAGAAGTAGATGATGCGCGTTCCGCGTGCAAGGACTCATAAGTTTCTAATGTCGAGGTAGATACCTGGGATATGGGTGACTCAGAGGAGCAAGATATTGAATTTCCCTGATTGCGAGGAATTGTAGGTGGCACGGAGTTGGAGTCCAGTGAAGGAGTAGACACAAGAGACATAATAGGAAGACACCGTATAATGCTCCTAGGCAATTTGAGAGTCTAAACCAATGGGCCAAACGTGGGTAGCTGGGAGTGGTGGAGTTCAACCTCTACTAAAGGAGGTGTGGCAGCCAGTTGACCATTGCCGGAGCGTGGTAGGTGGAATGTACGCCATTATGTTATAGATGTTAGGCGTTGAGACTATATTATGCGTGGCATTGAAATGGGAATGTTGCGAGGATGGATAAATGTTAGGATCATGCCATAGCCATCAGGGCAAAAGGGCACCATGACCAGAGCTGGTCATGTAGTCCATAGGTAGTATATATGCTGACTTCTAATAATAAAAGACTGAGTCACAACCACCCATCCTTTGGATGAGCTTGAGCACGTGAACTCAACCTTGAGGAAACCACCGAAATATATTCTACGATGCAATCATATTCTCTTATGGTTACCATGACTAATTTAAAGCTCTAATAAGCGGCGATCCCGGATTCAGTATTCAATAATGACTAAGGGGCCAATGTTCGGTGAGTATGTAAAGGACTATGAGCCAACCATAGGAAATGTACGAGCTGTATTTATATCATGACAGTAATCAGTCAGGATAGAGCTCCCGAAACGGTCATGGGCCGTGCTTCGTAAGACCCTTATGGACCACTTGCAAAAAAGATACCATGTGGTAACAAAGCGGATAACTTGACTTTAGCTTCTCCTTTCTCAAGGAATTTCCAAAGTCGAGATCTCTCTCTGGTTCGGATCCAAATCACAATATTAGATGCAGAACGACTCATACACTCGACCCCCTGATGTGACCAGCGCTTTCGAGAGTCCCCTCGTTCCTCATAGAGTCATCAGCACCACTGTTGATTTATTCTTCAATTAAGTTTTAGCAATACAGCAGCCCTATATACGGGGGTAATATGAGGCGGCCACCTTTGACGTGACACCCTCGTTCAACGATACGGCACTTGATTTGGAAGGCCTTAGGCATTCTTCATTGTTTTGATAGGTGCAAAATTCATCCTCGTGCCGCCTTATGACACCGAGCCTGACTCAGAGGTGGAAATCAGGGCGCTCCTGCGTTGTAGTACGGTGGGCATGCTCTACCGGAGGGAAAGTCACAATAGCCGTCCATTCCTATCCGAGAGGAGTGATGACCGCTTCCCATCGGTGCAATTGAACCTGGACATGTGGGCCCGAATTTCGTTGCGTTTTGGACCAACATCCGAACTGGAGCTGCTTTGAGAGGGTGCTACGGCAGTTGGATGGGAATATAAAGCCAGTCTACGATCAGTCGAGACAAAATTAATGGCGAAGTGAATTGGTGACAATTCTGCCGTCTCTGGAAAGTCTGTTTTGTCCGTGTTCGGTGATGTGAGTGGTCCTTTCGCTCCGTACCGTGTCAATTCTCATTCAGATTCTCCCCAACAGTCGTTAGAGTCTTACCTATGGGACCAATTGCCAAAAACTCTCATAGAGCAACTGGTTGAGATGCTGAGATACAAGAACTTGAGACTACCTCTCCGAAATATTTCCGGCCATCAAACCTCCACTCATTGTCGAAATCGCTTGCATATTGGTATATCGTAGTAGGCGGTTGTGTGGCCGATTCCACCCTCAGTCCACCGCCGTGCGAACGATCTTCCTGAGTTTAGGTCTTAACAGGGTTAATTGATTAATAGTAGCTTTTTGAAGGAAATGCGGATCGTGGTTGGGACGAGGTGTTCCTCCAAGACTTCCGTGCATTGGGACTACGGTAACAAGGGTTTGTGTTGACGTGATTGGATATTGCCGAGCGTGTGAAAGGTGCACGGTGTTGTACATGACCACGCCTGGCTACTACCCAGAAAATGGTAGCTATTGGCTTACTTGATATCCCTCCGGAAATACAACTCCAAATCGTTGCATTTGTGGAGATAAGCCAGGCGCTGAAAGCGCTTTCGGTCACCTCTCGCTCTCTCCGGAGCATCGCCCAATCTCTGCTCTTCGAAAGGTTTCGAATAGACCTAGGGAAGGACCTGAGGGGTTCGATCGACGACCTGCTTGCCAATCCACGACTATGCGCCGCCATTCGTTTTCTTGAGCTTCGTGGACGGTACCTGTTGAGCACCAAGTCTTCTCGCAGCGACGAAGAGAAGCTTTCTCTTATCAAAAAAGTCCTTCCAGAGATGGTTAGACTGAGGAAGGTGTCGATATATCAGGTTAACCTGAGCAAGGTGTTTCTGGACGCCTTTCTAGGGATAGTGGCCAACATTCCGCTCCAAATCACCCTGGGCCGGAACCTATACCCGCCTGGTATAAGTCCAACGCCCAATACACCCCTCCAGATATCTCATCTCCACTTTGTTGTTGCCATCGACCACCCTTCGCTCGAGTTTTATCGACCTCTGTTCCTTGCATCTGCCACTACACTCACAAGGCTTAACGTGAGGGCCGACGGAGATGGACTCATGAAGCTGGTGGATATCGACCTTCCCTTCTTACATGACCTCACCTTATTGATAACAAGAGAAACTGAGGTTTCCAGAACAAGCTCCGCTGCGTTCATCACTGCGCAGCGGACGATCAGGAAGCTCGATTTGAGGGGCAAAGTCCGTCCATTGCCCCCGCTTTCGCTGGATGCCCTGCCCGATCTGCGAGAATTGAATGCCTCAACCGAACTGGTCAACCAGCTCGTACCCGGGCGACCAGTGGAAGCGATCGAGGTTAGCACCTCTCAAGGATGTGTTGAAGATTGGTTCGGGGAAGAAGTCGCGCGGTCCACCGCCCGGGTACGAAAATTACGAGTACACCTCAATACTCCAATACTCGACACGAGAATGGCGAAGCGAATGGTGATGATTCTTCCATCTCTGGAAAGTCTGTGGTTGTCCGTGTTTGATGATGTGAGTGGTCTTTTTGTTCGATTACCTTGGCTCATCTCCTTCAGAAACTACTCAATGTCGTCGAAGTCCTCACTTCCCTTAAGTACCTCAACACCCTACGTATCAGTCTGTTTCGTCGCGAAGTATGGGTAAATCACAACGTCAACAATATTGCTACCAAACTGCGGAATGCAAATTCGTCCTTCTCATTTCTCGAGATTCGGGAAGGTGGTGCGAGTGGGTGGAAAGATACTGTCTCCGTTTGGAATGAGGATCTCGGCATGTTTCACAAAATGGAATCTGTATCGACACTCTAATATTCGCACCCTCCGAGTACTTGAGCCAGAGTAGCATTGATGGTACTAACCAATGAACTGGACGATTAACACAGCGATGGTGTGGATAGACTGGCCCACTTGCTTAGATTTTGAAAGTTTTCCTTACGTTTTGAAATGTAGTGCACTGGTGAACAGCTAATGGACTATCGGCGGCTATTATTCGCCACCAGGAACAAGACTTTCACGAATCAGTAGGTATGGCCCCTGACTTTAAAGCCTTCAGCATCCCTCCCAGGGTACATGCTCCAGAATTATTTTAGCCTTTCGAGGCAGCTGGACACTCCGGCGTGGCAAGTCGAGTAATGGGTTATAACTGGTCCTTCACTATTTGCCATTATTATGCGACACTTGGATAACAAAGCAACAAACAAAGTAATCATGGCATACCTCATCGCCAGTGTGGACACATCCAAGATGGTATGCATTCGACTTGCTGGAGGTCCTCAACGCTCAGCAACTGCATAGTCATAACTATCTCAGTCTGCTCTTCCGTCCTCTGCGGACGAGGGAGTGCTTTACACCAACTCAGCAATGGAGGGAGGACCCTGAAGCCTATTAACATCTAGCCATATCTTTTGGCATCTCCGGAACAGTACTGGTTCAAATCTAGCCATATTGAGAACGGTATGGCCTCTCTGAACGAGTTGGTTGTATCACCACATAATAATATCGGCTCCCTGTTCTAGCCATATGTATAACGCGCTGGTTTTAGTCAAATTCATTGGTCAGAAAGGTGGCCCACTCGTGTTGTACGCATTACCTGCACCTGCCACAACTGTCCCCCATCTGGGGTTGATCGATTCCTACCGATTGCCTTTGTTTCTCCTCCCACAGAACACCCTTTCGGCCGAGGGGCCCATTACAGCTCTGCAGCGCTTCCGAACCGTGCCTTTTTTATGGCAGCGGGTGTCAGCCACTATACGTCGACTGTCCCCAAATGCGCCCTGTTCCTTGGTGAAGGTCGGGTCTTAGTCATACCCGCACCCACGGTCAAGGCGGCAGCTTTGCCGGATCAAGTCTGATGGGAGGTGACACTCGCCTCTTCGCCTCTTACTCCTCCCAGTCTTCCTTCCCGACATTGCACCCCAGGATGCTGTCAACGGGTGCCCTAGTATGGATATCGTGTCGGCCTTTGCTGAAAATGTCCGTTCTTCGATCGAATGCCCGGCGATCTGCCTTTAGGGATAAGGTTACTGATATCAATGCTATCCCGTAGGGCTATATGTACTCTAGGAGGTTTCTATCTGGCAAGGCGTGATATTTTCACGCCTATGGCCGCCAAAGGCGCCTCGCAAGTGATCATGGTGAGTTGGCTACTGTAGAAACCGAGATTTTCCAACTGTGACATGGCACAGAATATCACCCTTCCTGCCCTCTTCTTTTCGAAAATGGTGCCTTCCTTCAACGCCTCGAATATCGCCACGCTCGGTGAGTCTTAGTACATTAACCACACCCGAAGACTATCTAACTGCTCTTTCATATCCCCAATGATATCGATATCCCGCGTCTAACTTGTTTATCCTCCGCTCGGAATGGATAACGTCCCATTGCAGGACCTATTGGCCTCGTGCTGGCGTGGTATCAACTATACGGTTTGATTTTAGGATTTGTCATTAAGCAGCTTTTCTGGTTGCCCCATCGCTTTCGTTATGGGATCTATATGGCTGCGGGGTGGGGTAATTACGGAGACGTTCGTCAGTCAAACACACGTTATTGTCTACTCCGCACATTTAAGGATGTTCAGCAACGGCTACAATCATGAGCATAATGACAACCGCACCATTCCGTGGCCAGGCAGACGTGAATCTAGGTGTCGCGTACATATCGGTCATCATCATGTTCTTCATGGTACGCACGAATTCTTCGCACACACCAGATGAATGCCCCATCTCATATGTGCTTCTCCTTCATCCTTTCCAGGTGACCCTGTTCCCACTTGGCGGCTTCAAGCTGGTCATGAAGGATTTTGGGGGGCCAGACAAGGAGGATGAAGAAGTTAAGGAGACACTTCGTTTGAAACAACAGAGGTGGCTACTTCTCTGGAAACGGAGGAAGGAAGATGGAAGGATGAGCGGAGGCCGACCAATACCAGAGGGCTTGATCGAAGAAGGGAAGTTTGAAGAGAAAGGCACTCTCGATGAAAATCTTCACTGCTCATTTCCAGCTCGACGGTCCACTTTTAACGAGTCTGAGATCGTCGAAGCCACCCACGAAGGTTCTGAACCGCGAGCTCACCACCGTCTCCATAAGCACCACACAAATCCTCGCCATATTTCTTTCCAACCCGACTCCACAGAAGAGTCACCCGTCACTTTTCATACCGCCTTCAATTCAACCACCCCTTCGGTTGTGGCTCATACCGAGGATGGTAAAGAAAGCCACCCGTCTTCACCCATCGTCGATGTACTGTCCAATGGCGCGCCCAGTTCAACTCCTGCCTCGATCTTCAGCCTGTTTCTCTCCTACATCCGCACTCTTCCCGGGCCAGCAACTATTACGGTCATTCTCTCTTTCGTAATCTCCATTATCCCATCTCTCAAAGCCCTCTTTGTTCCACTCACACACAAGGATGGAACGCCGATTATTCCTTTTGCACCAGATGGGGCCCCACCGCTTAGCTTTCTTCTCGACACCGCCACCTTCCTTGGTAATGCGTCAGTGCCAATGGGTCTCGTATGTCTCGGTGCGGCATTGGCAAAATTGAAAATCCCGAAAAAGGTGAGGGACTTGCCGTTGGGGGCGATCTCCGCACTGGCATTTGGACGATTAATTCTCCAACCCGTGGTCGCTGTCTTTGTGATCCAAGGATTGGTCAGAGTAGGAGTCATCGATGAGGAAGATAAGGTCTTGCGGTTCGTCGTGAGGTGAGTTACATTCGTCTCATTGGAAAGCTGCTTCTACTGATCAGCATATTTGGAAGCCTGTTGAGCTGTATGCCTACTGCGACAACTCAAGTGGGTTACTTGTTCAGAAATCAGGACTTCACCGTTAACCATTCTGTAGGTAATCCTTACTCAAATTTATAGTGGAACGGGAGAGGCAGAACACCTCTCCGCGTTCTTGCTCCCACAGTACGCACTGATGTTCCTGTCCACCACCGCCGTCACTGCTTATACCTTGCATAACTTGTCGTAACTATGGCCAAGGCAGTATCTAGACCATTTCTATGTAGTCAGAGATCTAGATTTCAACTTTGGTGTTAGAACAGAGAGTTAGGTTCGGTAGATGGATACCGAGGAAAATCTACGGTCCACGATGCTCATCATGCGGGAATTTCTTGAAGCTTCGCCTACTGCTTCAAGCCTGGAGGTACTTTCGCTTTGACTATTATCAGATACTTTGTGAAATATGACAATTATTCAAGGTTCGTCCATATTCGGGCCAAGTATGGAGTCACATCGGCAGGTTTCAAACGGCAGTTCATTATTCCTAGTACTAGTAAGCAGCAAATACGCATCAAGGAGCCCACAAGTCCTGTGCACGAGACAAAACTGCCTAACAGGATTATTGGTATATGGACCCAACGAATGCCTTATCGGCTTAATTGGGTGCAGTGCCCTTTTTCGTCCTCAGTGGTAACCTCTGTTGCCCTGGTACTACATTCGGTCAAGCGGTGGCGGCCCGTCAATATTTTGGGTCAAATGGATGTGGGCTTTAGGATTGCATAGGACAAGTCAGACGGACATGTACTTACGGGAACCAGGGTCGCGGGTGACCCAGATATCGGTGATGTTGGAGAGACCGCCAGGTTTCGGCGCCTGTGGCGGAAGATGTTCGTGGGTTGAGATGCGGGCTTGTTACAACGTATCATGTGGAAGCCCTCATGTGTGAAACCAGAATTGCGGAAAGCCTAAATACGGAAAGGGTATTTGTGGAACAAACCTGAGTGTGGAGAGCGAAGTGGTCGAAAGCGGAATGGTGGGTGGCAAGCGAAGTGGGACAGGCGTCAGTGAGAGATTCTGACGCCTGTGCCACCGGCCTCCTGGGTGCTGAATTGACCTGCAGCCTAAGCGAGATTGTCCCGGCCCCCTTCCATCTCGTCCGCTATATGATTACCCCACCCACCGCAGCTATGGACGGCGATCGTCCCACTGCAGCTCGTCCCATTGACAATCATTCCGAGTCGTCCACAGCTAACCCACGTGAGTCGGACGCCTCCCTCCTTCCCATCCCCCACGGTATGCACGAGACTCTGATACACTTAAGATCTATGATGTCGTTTCAGTACAGGCCTCAGCAATGTTCTCCACACAATGACGCTAGTGTTCGCCCCACTGGAGTGGCTTTCTTGATCTCTATCTCATCCAGTGCGCATGCGCCACATCTCAGCCACAGCCCACCTACCCACCCATCCAGTGGTGTTCAGGGTGATCCATTTACCCATCCTGTGTCTATTGCTTGGCAGACTTTCCACAACGACCAACCCTGGAACCCATGAGCGCAAGCTCAATGCTGCTGATTCGGGAGCGGTCCTTGTACCCAGATACCAGAATTATTCATTTGTACCCTCCATCTCAGTCCAACCCAATGGCCATCTACGATAATTATCACCCAGCAGGGGTACCGTTGGCTATAAACACAGTGGGGCATAGGTGAGCATCGCCTTTGGCTGAAGTAAAGGATAGGTGGCTTCTGGACTCACTCGCTCTCAGCCCCTTCCCCGTGTCAAAATATTATCGGGCTCCCCCTCGCCCTAGCGACCACCAGTACCGGCAAGGACCAGCAGAATAGAACATGCACGCTAGGGTCATATCGAACCCATTCAGAACCATCAGTTACCGCAGGAAATTTCGTCATTCGTCGCAAACGTCATACAGGTGCAGGCACGATGTGCCGGCGCCGGCGGTGATCCAGCCGCCGATGGGCTATTTCCGGCGACCTTCGTCGAGGTTATCCCGCAGAGGGCTTTGACGAGGCAACTGACGAGCAGCGAGGCTCGCGACTACTGTGGTGGCCGCGCTGGTCAGGTATGCCGTGTCCTTCTTCGCGTCGAGAGGACAAGGGACCCCGCTGCCGTCTGTGCGTCATTGGTGCTGGTGAAGAAGGATGGAAATACGCCAAACGTGTACTCCGGTATCTCAAGCGCGATCATTTGGACTTGGAATTCACTGTGATCGCTGGTCAGCACCGCTATTTATGGATTGGAGGCTTACGCGTCGCACTTGTCAGTGGTAAGGTCGCTTAACATGCAAGCGAACGAATACTACCTCCTCCAGCTCCGCTGACGCCGTGCCATCTGCCTCGAACGTCCATAGCTAGCCCTTTTTTCTCTTCGCAATTGATCGCGGCTAATGATTGGGTGTACGACGCAGGCGCCACCAGCACGGTGATGGGTGATCGCCCGCCTTCGTGAGCCTGAAACCAGACCGACGCGCTATTCGATTGGCGGATGGGAAAGTCATTTACTCCAAGGGCCTGGGTTCCATTCGTTTTCTCTCCAGCTGTGGTTACTTCATTACAATAAACAACGTCCTCTACGTACCGTCCTGTCTCTTCGCATCCAACAAATCTGAACGGGAGCAGCGCGATGTTTACTCAGAGACCATGGAGTTTCCTCAGCGTAGATAGGTGAATCGTCGCACCGGTGTCACGGAGTTCACGGCCACGATCCGATCGAACGATCTCGCCTATCTGAATTGGAAGCCGGTCCTTTCAGTGGAATCAGCGAACGTCTCTCCTTCCAGCATGGAACTATAGTACACCACGGCCTCAAAGTCGGCTGTGAAATCATATAGATGCGTTACTTTTCGAGCCGTTCGGCTATGATATGTCTCGTCCCTCTCCTCTTCTCGTGGACAACAAGTCCGTTATTCGGGTCGCGAAACATCCAGAGCATCAGTCGACAATGAAGCATGTTCACCGCGCGTACCACTGGACCTGAGATCACGTCGGGCGCAGCCAAATCTGCATTTCTCACGTTCCCGGAGATGAAAATTCTACGGATATCTTTACAAAGCCACTCGGTAGGATGAATTTTTCCAAGTTTCGTGGTATGCTTGGGTTCCGCGCATAGGTGTATTCATTTTGGTGGCTCGCCCCTTATGGGCTGAGGGGGTTCGTGTTGGCGTGCTGTGTTACCGTCTATGCATTGTGTCTGTAATGGCTTGTACTTCGTGTCTCTCTGTTCTGTGCGTCCGTTCTCTGTGCTTGGACACTCCCTTATTTGGCCGTTCTGTTTTCCGATCACGCTATAGGGTTAATCTTCCAGTATATAAGAGCACGCAGTGACCAGGGGCAACTCCTCATGGTTTGACCCCCGCTCATTACGCACCAGGTTTCTACTAGGAAAACCAATGTGTATTCTACATTAGAATAATATGCAAGCAAAATACTCGTCATGGCCCCAACGATGGTGAAGGTTTGATCGGAATGGTTCCCAAGCTAGCTCTATTCAATTTCTCATTCATTTTGTTTCTAGAGCTTCACGGAACGCTTATCTCATCGGTACCACCCAGTTGTGTAAGGTCCTTGAAGACGAAAATACCCTGACCCTACCAAGTTGATTTCTTGGCCAAAGTAATGGGTGCTCATGGCCTGATCCTGTCCCTAATGCAACATATGCGCTTGGCTAGGCAAGAATTGAGTGCACAATCCATATGGGATAACTGATTAGGGATCCTTTGATATAACGCCCAGAAACACCTTCAATATAGCTACTGGAGGAGACGCGACAACTATCAAAGGTATGAAAAACTCTATCTGCAAAGCTCTGCTATATTCCCGACCGCAGTTCCCAAGAAACAAGGAGTTTAAAACGCAATATAACGCAATATGCATTCATAATTATGCCACACCCAATGGACGTGATGGCGACCAACTGCGTGAAAATGGTCCTGCTTAGTCACCGCAGCATGCACTGCACGCACGCGTGGCAAAGGAAACCGCACGTCAAGCTGTCAAGCTGCCAGCCATGGCTCACATTCTGCGCCCGGAATGTGAACCGAGAGACTGAGATTATTAATAGAAACTACATGAGTCACAATTACTGGTGGTTGCATAATACACGGCGATTGCTAGTAAACTCGATGACGTGTATATCTCCTGGCGTTTTTTAGGTTACAGCCAATTACTTGGAAAATGCGAATTGGTTTCGCTTCGCCATAGTGTGTGGCGTTGCTACCTTGTCACCTTTATCGCTACTGGCGCCCCGCAACCTTGTTGAGCATATCTCCGGAGGCGGTGACGGTGGAGGAATAAATCCTCGGCGCTTTAAAATCTTGCTAGCCCGTGGGTTGCTCCAAAGCAAGCGTCTGCGCTGCTCTTCTGCCCGTGCTTCCTCGGCTGAGTAAACAATGATCTTGTCAGGTAGTTCTGGCTCTCCTGCATCGTCAACTAAGCTTTGCTCGGTTTCCCATCTCCATGGTAACGTTGCTGGGTCATCAAGTGCAAGGGAAAGTGGGGCGGAGAATGTGACGCTTTGGCTTGAGGCTGCCACTATCGCTTTCGGAAAGCCAACAATAGAGCCATTATGCTCTGCGAAATGAACGTTAGATCCATCGCAGTCACAGATCAAACGGAGACACACCTGATGAAGAACTAGATGACACATGTTCTTCCTGCCAGGATTCATACGCTTCAAATGTTGAAGTAGATACCTGAGATGTAGGTGACTCGGAGGAGCAGGATATGGATTTGCCTTGATTGCGAGGAGTTGTAGGTGGCAAGGAGATGGAACCCAGAGAAGGAGGAGACACGAGTGACATAATAGGAAGACACAGTATGATACTCTTAAACAATTTGAGAGTCGAGACCAATGGGCCGACGTGGGCAGCTGGGAGTGGTGGGGTTCAACTTCTATTAAAGGAGGTATGGCAACCAGCCGAACATTGTGAGCGCGTGATAGGCGGCATATACACCATCAATTTATGGGTATCAGGCGTTGAGACCATATTATGCGTGGAATTGAGATGGGAATTTGCGAGGATGGATAAACGGCTGAGTCACAAACACCCATCCGTTGGATGAGCCTGAGCACATGGGCTCAATCTTGAGGAGACCATTGAAATATATTCTATGATGCAATCATGGAATCTGATGGTTACAATGAGTAATGTAAAGCTTTACGGCGACATAATGAGCGGCGATCGCGGATTCAGTATTCATCAATGATAACTAAGAGTCCAACGTTCGGTGACTGTGTAAAGGACTATGAGCTGACCATAGGAATGTATGGGTTATAACAATAGTCTGTTAGGATAAAGTTCCCGAAACGTTCATGGGCCGTGCGTCGTACGTCGTGAGACGCTCGCAAGCCCACACATCTCCTCTTTAAGCCACAACGTGCAGAAGACACCATGTGGTGACAAAGCGGACAACCCTTGGCTTGAGCTTCTCCTTTCTCAAGGAATTTCTCGAGGCCTCAGTCTCAGTCCATTAACCGCACCCGAGGACTATCTAACCACCTTTCCCAGCAATATCAATGTCTCGCATCTAACTTGTTTATCCTTCGCTTGGAATGGATAACGTCCCATTACAGGGCCTGTTGTCCTCGTTTTGGCATGGTATCAACTCTACGGTTTGATTTTGTGATTTGTGATTAAGCAGCTCTTCTGGTTGCCCCATCGCTTTCGTTATGGGATATACATGGCTGCGGGGTGTTCGACGCTCGTCAGTCAAACACACGCTATTGTCTATTCCGTACATCTAAACTATGTTCAGCGACGGCTACAACCATGGGTATAATGACGATCACACCATTCCGCGGCCAGGCAGACGTGAATCTATGTGTCGCGTACATATCGGTCACTATCATGTTCTTCATGGTACGCAAGCATATTCCCTACTCACCATATAAGCACCCGGTCTTTATGCGTGTTTCTCCTTTCACTGTGGGAAATGTTGCCAGCTGAAATGGTTGACACAAAAAACCAGCTATGCAATCC
>Ga0307513_10008185_pt1 | contig 13407 bp, 12 predicted proteins | sample 15_EM_MG_FD_202174 | JGI IMG/M metagenome (GOLD analysis project Ga0307513, IMG submission 202174) | Populus trichocarpa ectomycorrhiza microbial communities from riparian zone in the Pacific Northwest, United States - 15_EM | ecosystem: Host-associated > Plants > Roots > Unclassified | place...
AATCCCTCGTCGAGCGCTACGACGCCATGGACCAAGTTGGGCGCTACGATGAAGCTGCTGCCAGCGGGCAGCGTCGTCGTGACGCCGTCGACCGTTACCTCGAAGGTACCCTTGGCGATGTAGCTCACCTGCGTATGCGGATGTGAATGGAGGGCGCCGATCGCACCTTTGTTGAAGCTGAAGGCGACGAGCATCATTTCCGGGCGGTGCGAAAGAACGGCGCGGCGATTGCCCGGCGAAGTTTCCGTCCAGGTCAGGTCGTCGGGCAAGGTGGTGTGATTGGTCATCGGTACTCCCATTATCGCGCCAGCCATCCGCCATCGACGGGAAGGACGGTGCCATGCACATAGTCCGACGCGCGGGATGCAAGGAAGACGGCAGCTCCAGCCATATCATCTGCCCGCGCCCAGCGCCCGGCCGGAATGCGTTTCAGTATATCGGCATTGCGCTCGGCATCCGCCCGCAGCGCCGTGGTGTTGTTTGTCTCGACATAGCCGGGCGCTATGGCGTTCACGTTGATGCCGTGTGGCGACCATTCATTGGCCATTAGTCGCGTCAGGCCGGCAAGACCGCTCTTTGCCGCCGTATACGAGGCAACGCGAATGCCACCTTGAAAGGACAGGAGTGAGGCGATGTTGATAATCTTGGCAGGTGCCTTCTTCTCTATCGCAATTCTCGCAAAGGCTTGGCAGAGAAAGAATGCCGATTTTAGATTGGTATCCATGACATCATCCCAATCCTGCTCGGTCAGATCGATCGTGTCAGCCCGGCGTATGATCCCGGCATTGTTGATCAGAATATCTGGTCGCACCCGAATGGCGGTCGCCCTCTCGATGACGGTACGCACCTCGTCCATTTTTGAGAGGTCTGCGCGAAGTGGGTGAAACGCCTTACCACTGGCCTCGACCAGCGCAGCGGTCTGCTCCATCGAAGAGCGGCCGACGGCAATGATGTCCGCACCGGAATTGGCAAGGCCCACCGCTATCGCTTGGCCAATACCGGTATTCGCCCCAGTGACAATCGCGCACCGGCCAGAGAGATCGAAAAGGTTCATCGCAGGCTTTCCATCGGCACCTTGTCCATGTCGGTGAAGCTCATATTATCCCCGGCCATCGCCCAAATGAAGGAATATCGTCCGGTACCGGCGCCCGAGTGGATCGACCATCCCGGAGACAGCACTGCATCATGGCTTTTCAAGACGAGGTGCCGGGTTTCGTGTGGCTCACCCATGAAGTGAAAGATGCGCGTCGCCTCTTCCATGCCGAAATAGAGATAGACCTCCATGCGCCGGTCATGCACGTGCGCAGGCATGGTGTTCCAGACGGAACCAGGCTCAAATATGGTTAGACCGACCAGGAGTTGGCAGCTTTCACAGACATCCGGATGTACGTATTGGTTGATCGTGCGGGCGTTTGCCTCTATCGCCGAGCCCGTGCGCACCTTCTTGGCCATGTCGAGCGTAATCAGCACGGTCGGGCAGAAACGGTGCGCGGGCGCGCTGAGTATGTAGAATTCAGCAGGATTGCTAGGATCATCGCTGCGGAAGCAGAGCACACCCTGCCCCATGCCGACGTAAAGCGCATCCTGGAAACCGAGCGGATAATCTGTGCCGCCGACAATGACTGTGCCCTTGCCGCCGATATTGAGAATGGCGGCCTCGCGGCGTTCGAGGAACTGGTCGGTGCCAGTTTCCTTAACGTGATCAATCACAAGATCCTGCCCTTGCGGAACGATCCCGCCGACAATCATTCGGTCGAGATGGCTATAGGTAAGGTTAACTTCGCCCTTGGCAAAAAGCCCTTCGATGAGGAAACCATCGCGCAGACCTTTCGTGTCGCGCCGGGCAGTGTCTTCTGGGCCAATGACCTGGCGCACTTTTACGGAAATTATCACAACATTGCCTCTTGGCGTTTGGTGGAAAGATCAGGTGAGAACGACATATTCGGTGAGTTGGCTGATGCTCGTATCCGCCTTGTCCACATCGAACACTTTTGTCCCATGGCTCATGATCACGAACCGGTCGCAGACCTGGTAAGCGTGGTAGAGATTGTGCGTCACTAAAACACTCGACACGCCCTCTGCCTTCAGCTTCAGCACCTGCGACAGCAGCGCCTCTGTTTCGCGTACGGATAGCGCCGACGTCGGTTCATCAAGAAGCAGCACCCGGCGCTTGAAGAAGACAGCGCGGGCAATGGCGACAGCCTGCTTCTGCCCGCCGGAGAGGTCTCCGACCAGTTTGTCGGGTGAATCGATGCCTGAAATGTGGACTGCTTTCTCGAGAACTTCCATGGCGATGTCGCGCATTTCCGACTGCTTCAGAAATCCGAAAGCATTGGTACGCTCGCGCCCCATGAAAATGTTTCGCGTGATCGAGAGCGAATCCACCAGTGCGGTGTTCTGGTAGATGGTCTCGATGCCGGCATCGGCGGAGTCGGAGCGGCAGGTAAACACCGTCTTTTTGCCGTCGACGCTGAGATGGCCGGATGTTGGCTTATGGATCCCCGAAATTAAGTTGACCGTCGTTGATTTACCGGCACCATTGTCTCCCAAAAGGCCGACAACTTCGTTGGGGCCAACATGGAAGCTGAGGTCCCTGAGCGCTGTCAGTGCGCCAAAGTTCTTGGAGATGCTGTGCAGTTCGAGAAGATTGGGTGCGGTCATCATGCAGCCCCCCGGCGTTCGATAAGATGGTTGAAGGCGGCAGCCACAACGATCAGCGTTGCAATGAACATGTCGAGATAGAATCCCGGCGCTCTCAATAGAAGGAGAACATCGGTGATGGTGTGGATCAACATGACGCCGAGGAAAATGCCGATGATCGAGCCGCGCCCGCCGCGGAGCGACAGTCCGCCTATCACGCATGCGGCAATCGCCTGAAGCTCGAGACCTGCGCCCTGCCCAGGCTGGACGCTGCCAACACGCGACGTGGCGATGATTCCGGCAACAGCCGCCATACCGCCGGCGATGGCAAAGGCGATCATCTTGACGCGATCGGTGTTGATGCCAATGGCGGTTGCGGCGGCGGGATTGCCGCCGGTAGCAAACACATGGTTTCCGAACTTGTGTCTGTGCAGCAGAAGGTAGAAACCGACGACGAACAGCACGATCCAGATAAAGGCGGCGTTGATGCCAAAGAGCGTTCCGGCAAAGAGGCTGGAAAATGCGGGCTCCGGATCGAAACGCACCTGGACGGCGCCGTTATAGAGCAGCACGGCGCCGCGCCAGAACAAGAGGCCGCCGAGCGTGACGATGAAGGACGGCAGGCCGAAGCGAAGGGTAATCGTACCATTGAGAAGGCCGATCATCACGCCCAGCAAAATACCCAGTGGTGCTGCAATGAAGGCGCTCATGCCGCTATCAACCAGGCTCGCCATCAGGACGGCCGTCAAAGTGTAGACCGAGCCGATCGATAGATCGAATTCGCCGGCAATCATCAGTATGCCAGCACCCAGCGCCAGGCATCCGAGCACTGGGATAGCTTTCATCAGAATCGTCAAGTTTTGTGGCGACAGGTAGCGAAAGTCGTCGGGATAGGCGAGCGCGCCGACAATGCAAACGACCTGCAGTGTGGCAAAAACCAAGAGTATGGCCCCGGCCGGCATGGTCATAATTTGCTTCAGCAGCGATTGTTTTTTCGTGCGCGATTTCGGCACAGCAATGTCGGTCATAGCGTAGGTCACTGTCGTTACTCTGTTCAAGGGATCGCGGGGACCTTCCGGCTTTCGCCGGAAGGTCTTCAGAGCGTGACGCTCTATCGGTAGCTGCCGATCAGCGGCTTGACCGAGCTGATACGCGACTTGTCGAGGAAAGCGCCCTGGCCGGTGTCGATGTCTGTCGGGGTGAGGCCGTATTTTTTCGCCAGTGCGATCTGTGCGATTGGATAGTAACCCTGGAGGTAGGGCTGCTGGTCCATCGTCGCGAACATGGCGCCGGACTCCACTGCGTTGACGATCTCGACCGCGAGATCGAAGCCGCCGAACGGAATATCGATGCCAGCATCCTTGATGGCGCCTGCTCCCACTGTCGAGGTGACCGACCCCGTGCCAAACAGGGCCTTGGTGTTGGGATTGGCAATAAGAAACTGAGCGAGAATGTTCTGCGCTTCGGCTGGATCGAGACCGGACTTGACCGTCTCCACCTTGATACCCTTTTCCTTCATCGCCTTCTCGATACCGCCGCCACGCGCCACGGCGAAGCTGGCCTCGGGAATTTCGCGCGGGTTGAAGACCATGTCGCCTTCTTTCAGGCCGAACTGCTCGATCATGCGATTGCCGAGCTCATAACCCGAGGCGAATTCGTCCATGCCGACATAGGCTTGGCGGCAATTGCCCTTGGCACCGTCGAGATCGTCATTGTTGAAACCGATGACGATGATGCCAGCCTTGACCGCGGCGCAGATACTGGCATCGAAAGCATCCGAGGAAGAGATCGCGACGGCGATACCGTCGACGCCGCTGACGGTGGCGCTTTCGATCAGGTCGTTCTGACGGACGGGATCGTTGTTGGCATATTGCACGTCAAGATCGACCCCGAATTGTGCAGCGGCATCTTGTGCGCCTTTAACGACGGGGTTAAAGAACTGGACGCTCGGGTCGAGGTAGATGATCATCGTCGCCTTGACATCGGCCGCCACCGCGGTGGATGTAAAAGCCATAGCTGCGCACGCCGCAAGCATTGCGGTTTTCAGTCTGGTCAATTTCATTTGCGTATCCTCCCTTTGGATGTGCAATCGGGGTCGAAAGACCCATGTCTCGGCTGGCGAGCTCCGACCAAAGATCGCGCCAGCCGAGGTTTTCCTCCTCTGCCTCAGTGTCCGGTAAGTACCCTCACCCGAACCAAGGATCCGGCCGGCCCAAAGTCACGTGAATGCCCTTGAACTGCGAATACTCGTCAAAACCGTAACGGCCGAGCTCACGCCCCAGACCACTCTTTTTATAACCACCGATCGGCAGCTCCGGCGCGCCGTCTATGACGCTGTTGATCCAGCAGCGCCCTGCCCGGATACGGCGGATGCTTTGTAGCGCATTTTCCAGATTGGTGGACCAGACGCTGGCCGACAGGCCAAACTCCGATGCGTTTGCCAAGGCGACCGCCTCGTCAGCCGTCTTGAACGTCAGCGTCGACAGGACAGGCCCGAAGATCTCATCCCGGGCGATCGACATGTCGGCGGTGACGCCGGAAAACACGGTAGGTGGGTAGTAGAGCCCGACGCCCTCCCCGACCCGAGAACCTCCAAGCAGAAGTTCGGCACCCTCGGCCTGTCCTGCCTCGACATAGGAATGGACCTTGGCGGCATGAGCCTCCGAGATCATGGCGCCGATTTTCGTCCGCTCGTTGAGCGGATCACCGAAGGTCACCTTGCGGGAAATATCGAGAAGCCGCTCCATCAGCGCGTCGCGAATACCCTCCTGCACCAGAAGTCGGCTGCCGGAAATGCAGCACTGACCAGCATTGTGATAGACGCCGTAGGCGATACCATCGGCCGCCGCTTCCAAATCCGCATCGGCAAAGACGATCTGCGGCCCCTTACCCCCCAGCTCCAGACCGACGCGCTTGACGCTACGGGCGGCGATCTCGCCGAGCTTGGTGCCAACCCGAACCGATCCCGTAAAGGCGATCATGTCGGTGCCCGGATCTTCCGCCAGGACCTGTCCGGCCGGATCGCCGTAGCCGGTGACGACGTTGAAGACGCCGTCTGGGATGCCGGCCTCGCGCGCGAGTTCCGCCATTCGGATCGACGTGCCGGAGGTGAATTCCGATGGCTTCAGCACCACCGCGCAACCGCCGCCGATCGCCCACGGCACCCGCTCGGAGGCGATGATAAAGGGGAAATTCCACGGCGTGATGATGCCAACGACGCCAACCGGTTCTCTGAGCACCAGGCCAAGGCGGTTGTCGCCGATATTGTTGTGGGTCTGGCCTTCCAGCGCCCGCGCCTGGCCGGCCGCATAGGACCAGAGATCGGCGCAGAAGGTGATTTCGCCACGCGCCTGGGCGATCGGCTTTCCAACCTCCAAGCTCTCGATCAGAGCGATTTCCTCGACATTGGCTAGAATAAGTTCGGCTGTTTTGAACATCAGACGCGACCGTTCAGCACCTGACATGCGCGGCCATGGCCCCGTATCAAAGGAGCGTCGGGCAGCTGCGATCGCTGCGCGAACATCGTCGGCGGAGGCGTCAGGCCATGTACCCACGACAATGCCGGTATGGCCGGGGCTTACCCGGTCTATCGTCTTGCCGGAAGCCGCATCGACAGACTTGCCATCGACGACCATCTTGTAGCGGGATTTACTCTGCAAACGCGGATCACTATTGTCCGGGCTTATGAAATTGGACTGTATTGTCATCAACCAACCGGGGTTTGTCGCCCCGGCTCCTCCATCCTGGCACGGCGTATCGAGCGCCGCGCTTGTGTTGTCGTCAATTTGTATGGTACTGTATGGTGGTTATAAATGTATGTCAACGAGACGTGGTGGCGAAAAGCATGAACGTTGAAACATTGAAGGCCGAGCCAATGAAGATCGAGGCCGGGGCGACGACTGCCGGTCAGGTCGAGCGGGATCTGCGAGAGGCGATCATCCGTCTTGATCTCGCCCCGGGCTCACGCCTGTCCGAGCAGGAGATCGCTTCCCGTCTTGGTGTCTCGCGGCAGCCCGTCCGCGAGGCGCTGATCGCGCTTGGAAAATCTAAACTGGTAGAGATCCGCCCCAATCGCGGAACAGTCGTCGTTCGGATCTCGGCACGGCAGATGATGGAAGCCCGCTTCGTACGCGAAGCGATTGAAGTCGCCGTTGCCAGGCGCGCGAGCGAAAGTTTCGATACATGGACGCGGCGGAAGATAGACAGCATCCTCGACCGCCAAAAATTGGCGATGACCAACCACGATCATAACGCTTTCCGCCGGGAGGACGAGCAGTTTCACATTGCAATTGCAGAGGGTGCCGGTTGCGGCATGGCATGGAATGCCATCTCAGATATCAAGGCGCATATGGATAGGGTCTGCAACTTGCAGCTACGCAATCCGACCTCCATGAATAATCTGATCGAGCAACACGAAAAAATCGTCACCGCTATTGACGCCCGAGACGCCGACGCCGCAGCCGATGCCATGCGCGCTCATCTGAACGGTATCCTCAATGACCTGCCGCAGATAGAATCCGATCATCGAGACCTGTTTGAATAACGGCGGGCAGGCCCGGGTTGACAGCTTACCAAGCTGGTCTGGCGATGCAGAACCTTGCGAGTGGACATCCCGCCCGAGTGGTCGTGCTACCCCAAGACGGAGCTACTCTTGTTGAAATGAACCTGGGCAATCGAAATGAGGAAAATCTGATGTTCGAGCGGCTAAGCGACTGGCCGAAATCGGTTTCTTTGATTTGTGATATCACCAAGGGAAACGCGACGATCTCTCTACGCGTCTACTCAAACCACATAGACGCAAGTGGTGTTCGATCCTACACTACTGGCTGGGACCATCATCAGATTCAAGCGCATGGCCGAAACGACCCCACAACGCCGCGCCTTTTCCACCTAGAACATTTGCGCAAAATCTTGTTGGATCTGTCACAGATTCACGAGCAATTCTACGCTTATGAGGTGGATGGAGCGCAAGACTATGAGCAAGAAGCCAAACTGCTGCTGACGGAACTTGTCGGTATCGTTATCACAACCATCAAGCTGACGGTCGGAGATACCAATGTTTCCTGGTTCCTGGTAAGCTTGAACTCAAGTCGCGATATTGTTTATTGGAAAATGCGGTATGATGGTCGCAATCGCCGCCCAGGCGACGAGCATGAAGTCCAAGCAGGTACGTAGCGTAGAGCTGCATAGTGCTTCGACCCATTTTTTCGTTTCGCGCTAACCCGGCGATTCACTAATCGTAGTCCCGAAAATCTTGCAAATCACCCCGTCCAGTGGGTTACGTAGAAATGTAAAAGAGGGTCAGATCGAGGTGCAATTCGACATCCAGCTTCCAAGTTATTCTGGGAAGCTCTTACGCCATCTCATGCTGCGAGGCTTCCGTTCCATGCGTGATCAGCGGCGCGGGAGACTTCGAATCCAGGTGCGAAGCGTTAAGCCGCCGCGCTACGATATCGTGGTTGAGCCATAGCACGGGACCGGAGGGATCCGAGGATTCGCCAAAGATGAGCTGCCCCGTCGCTTCCACAACGAGGCCGCTCAGGAGATCGCTAATCATCACTTTGCTGTCCCGGTGCATCTGGGTGATTTCATTCGATGTTCCGATCGTCAGATCGGCCTGGGCTTGGCTGTTCGCCATTGGCCAGGCCGAGAAATCATAGAACGGGCGCATGATCTCGCTGGCCTGCATATCCGTAATCTTGTGGAATACATCCGTCATCGTCAGCCCGTCTGCCAGAAGCGCCTGACAGGCCTGCCACTGCTCGTCTGCCCACCGGCCACCGTTTTCCTTTTTCAGAGCGAGCAGAAGCGGGATCAGGGGCAATTCGATCCCGGTGAACACGTCAGATGAATTGGTTCGGATTTCCGGGCAGTTGTAGACAGTTGCTTTGACGCCCGCCGCCCAGGCTTTTTGCGCAATGCTCTCAAGCCTCATCTTTGCATAACCCTGGGTGTAGTTGGTGTAAGTCTGCCAACGGTAGCTTCCATCAATCAACACAGCCGATCCATGGTAACCGTAGGCTGTGTAGCGGACCTGACCGCCCGAAGCTTCGATGCGCTTGCGGATCGCCGCGCTGAAATCAATGAGATGGCGAAAGGTGATTGCCGAGACTTCGTCAAAATTCTGCAGGATGAGCCTGCCCAAGTCGCTGTCAAGCAACGTCTGCGACGACATGTGGCGGGTTCCGGTCCCCTTATAGATCCGATTGGCGACGACCAGGAAAACCTTCGCCTTTGGGATGCCCCCGGCCATTGTGTGGGCAAAAAACACATTGCGGCCATTCGCGATCATTCCATCGAGAACGGCCATGACCTGCGCAAGCGCGTCCGTAAATCGCGCAGTGGCAGCGTCGCGGCATTGCGCGATGTAATCCCAGTCGAGCCTGTCGTGCTGCCAGCTTTCAAGCGTCAGCTTCGCAAGGAGATCGGTCGGGGTAGGACCGCCCGCAGGCGCGTCGAGATCGAAGCCGGCCATAAGAGGGATGTTGATGATCCTGCCAGACAGACGGGCTTCGGCAGCAGCCAGTTCTTCGGCATCCAGTGTCCGCAGCGCATTGTTTTTATCGCGCCGCCCGACTGTGATCCCCACAATCTCCATTCCGGCCCGCTTGGCTTCATCGAGCAAACCGGTGGCGTATCCGCGACCGAACAATTCGCCGAAGAGGACGAAAACGTCGCCTTTGCGGAAGACCGTATTCTTGGAAAGGCGATTCAACGCGATAGGATTTTCCATGCTGTCCGCTCTTTGATTCGGCTCGTTGAGCTATGGCTCCGAGTGCTTTCACTATGGAATGCCCGCACTCGCGCAAAATGTGAATTCATTTTCGATGACGGCTCATGTCAGAACGTGAAGTCGGTCTCACTCTGTCTCTGTCACTCTACAGTGCCGAGAAATGCTGAGCTTGTCGGCAATCGGTTCTCCGGTACCGAAACGAGTTCGCTGTAAACGCTCGTCTTATGGATGCATGCGAGGCTATTGACGCTGTCTGAGATCTGGGTTGGCACGCTCTCGCAGCAACAGCTTCTTCGCCTTGATGAGAAGCGAGCCGCCGACCTGTTGTCGCGATTGCGTGGGTTAACAGTGATTTATGGAACTTCAAGCACCCGTGGTCGACATCAGCTTTACGATGGTCCGTGGTTTGACTTTGGTTTTTTGCCGACTATGTAAACATTGGAACAGAAAACCCAATCGAAGGTGGCGAGGATTATTTCGCTCATGCGCAATCTCCAAGAAACATGGGAAGCTTGTCGAGGAGACCGTTTTAGGGCTCATCAGCAATTAGGGTTTCGACCTTGCATGGTGCCTGTTTGAGGAGGACAATAACCAATTGAATTTGAGCTATGTCCCGCTCGACGACTTTTGCGTTGAACGGTGTAATCGCACCGCTCTTGAGCCCCGCCAAAGTGCAATCGAGCCACGCCAACTCGGTGTCGATCAATAGATTCCCGGTCGCCATCCTTGCACTGGTAACATAAATTTTCGATCTTCAGAACCGAGATGCTCGGCGTAGTGCCAGAAAACGATTGAAGATCAGATGCAGGGTTTAAGCCTTGGGTCTGTTCGCTCCACAACGGTTTTTTTCGGTCGGTTGGGTTGCGGTCTGTATTCTACGCGATTATTACGACCTCTCCCGACTCCCGAGCTTCTTTCCGCAGACAACTCTCGATCATCTCCGAGAGCTGTGACTGCGAGAACGGCTTGGGGATGAGGGGAAGCGCGGGATTAGCGCCGAAGGGAAGTTTTGCATATCCGGTTGCCAGTATTATCGGAAGTGCGGGGTTCCTATTCCAGACGCTATCAGCCAGCTCCGATCCGTTCATCAGAGGCATGGCATAGTCTGTAAGGATAAGATCGATAGGAGGCTCTTGGCTTAGAAGGTCAAGCGCTTCTTCTCCCGACGTGGCCGTCAGGACTATATGACCCATATCCTTCAACATCTGGACCGTGTTGCGAAGCACAAGCTCGTCGTCGTCGACGGCAAGAATTCGAAACTCCTTGGATAAGGTCGTAAATTTGAGGGTCTGCTTTCCCGCGTGCCGAGGCGCCACGTCGATTTCGCCCGCAGGAAACCACAGATCGACGACGGTTCCAATGCCAATCGTTGACTGCAGCATGAGCTTGCCCCCGCAATGTTCAAGCAATGTAGCGACCATCGCAAGACCGAGGCCGGTTCCCTTTCCCGTAGGTTTGGTTGTGAAAAAGGGCTGTGTCGCACGGGCAAGCGTCTCCGCGCTCATTCCCGCTCCGGTGTCGACTATGCTAATGCAAACGTAGTCGCCCGGTGGCAGACCTCGGCGCTCATCATCTCTCACCCGGTGTTCTTCACCTGAGATAATGAGTGAACCACCATTTGGCATCGCATCGCGCGCGTTGACTGCAAGATTAAGAAGCGCGCTCGACAACTGATTGGCGTCGCTTAACACTTTGGGCAGGTTCGGTGGAAATTTAACTTCCAGCCTGATCATCGGTCCGATTGATCGGGCGACGAGGTCCGCCATCCCATTGACCAGAGCGTCAGTGCCCAGCCATTCCAAGTGTGTCTGTTCCTGACGGGAAAATGCAAGCATCCGTTTGATGAGACCGGTGCCACGTTTTCCGCTTTGAATAGCATTGTCCAACAGCTGCGTCGTTTCGCGGGACGGAAGGATGCGTTTCTCAAGCATTTCCAGACTGCCCAGCATGACCATGAGCAAGTTGTTAAAGTCATGAGCGAAGCCTCCCGTCAGTTGACCGACGATCTCCATCTTCTGAGCCTGAAAAAGCTCACTCTGTTTAACGTCAAGGGCTGCTTGGGCCGCCATCTTCTCGGTGATGTCGCGGGTCACCTTGGCGAAACCAACAAGCCTGCCGCTATCCTCGCGCATCGCGTGAACAATGACATTGGCCCAGAACCGAGTTCCATTTTTTCGGACTTGCCAGCCCTCCTTTTCGAACCGACCGTCTTTGGTCGCCGTCGAAAGAGCAGTCAGGTTTTCCCCGGACGCAAGGTCTTCGGGGGTGAAGAAACATGAGAAGTTCTCACCGATTATCTCGTGGGCACCGTAGCCGTTGATCCACTCTGCGCCGGCGTTCCATGTGGTCACCTGACCCGTGGGATCGAGCATATAAATCGCATAATCCGTGACGCTTTGAACAATCATTCGGAACCGGGCCTCGCTCGCAGCAAGGTCTGTTTCAGCTAGCCTGCGTTCAGACAAATCACGTGCGACCTCTGCAAACCCGATAAGATTGCGTTCGTCGCCGTAGATCGGCTCTATGACTACATGCGCCCAGAAAGCCGTTCTGTCTTTGCGCAGACGCCATCCCTCTCCCACGAACCTTCCCACGATTACCGCAGTCTGCAGCGCAATCTCCGGAAGGCCCGCCGCCCGGTCTTTCTCGCTGTAGAACACAGAGAAATGCTCGCCTACGATCTCTTCCTCGCTGTAGCCTTTGCAGCGCGCAGCCCCGGTATTCCAAGACGTCACATAACCGCCGGGGTCGAGCATGTAGATGGCGTAGTCGGTAATCGCATCGACAAGCATGCGATAGCGCGCCTCGATTGTCATGGTTTGACGATCGAGGATGTGTACGACTTCATTCATATGAAACCTACCCTGCAGACTTCACCCTTGGATGCCATCCCGCTGCGCACTAGTCTGCGCAATAAGAGACGTGGACCTTGGAAGCTGCCGAATCGCTTATACACTCGTTTGTGGAATACCAGTAGGGCGAACATCTTCTGGTCGCAGGAAACCCGGCCCTGGAGCCGCATTATTCGCAGGGGCCTCAGTGCGGGACAGCCTTGAGCTTCAAAAAAGCCGGCCAATATGAATCGTTCCGCCAACGCACGCTCCGAGCTACCAAAGCCGCTTTACAGGCTACGCCTTTGCAATAGTTGCGAGGCGGCATTCCGCCGAAGACGATTTTGCCATACCCATTGTCCGCGATGGTGATTACGGCGGGCTGGACAAGATCGAGATAATCCGATCCCATAGATCGGCCCCAACAATCCGCCAGCGACCAATTAGGCGGCGGCTTGAAACGCCCATAATTGACCTGCTGTCAAATCCAATTTCCAGCAGAGAGTTCAGTCGGACGCCAATCATATATTACAGTAGTGGCTGTCCGGATTTGATGTCTGCCGTGCGGCGTTTAATTTTTTCAGCGTCGTTTCCATCCTCGACACAGTTGCGTGCCAACACGACAAGTTCAGACTCTTCAGTCATTCCATCGCGGAAAGCGTGCATGATAAGAAGAGCGAGGTCCTCTCCTTCCACACTGTCAGCACTAATCTGTCGGGAAACACACTCACCATTTAGAACCCGTCGCATCATGATTACCGCGTTATCCGGAATGGATTCTCTGTAAAGAGTCATGGCTCTTCCCTTCCATTGCGGAGACCGTGCATCGATCTGCTTCGCTACAGAATCAAAATGCTTTTCCCAGCGTAAGGTTCCAATGTTGCGGATTACGTCAAGCGCACTCCCAACGTGATTGTTAGCTGGTAGAAATTATATCCTTCGACTGCCAGCCGATTTTTCAGACGTGATTTTAATTTGGAAGTTGCCCCAATTAATGCGGCGGTAATCGTTACTTTTGAACTTCCGACCCTTCCCCCCATCGGCATCGCAGTGGAGTTCGCTGAGATCCGGCCGTCGTCGATTGCAAGAGCACTCGGGACTTCATTCGCAGCGCGCTGCCTCTTTTGTAACGATTTTGCCTCGGGTTTTAGGAACGGGTCAGCTTTGCTTCGCTGCCTATAACTGTCTTGCTCTGATTGCTCT
>Ga0307513_10008186_pt1 | contig 13406 bp, 14 predicted proteins | sample 15_EM_MG_FD_202174 | JGI IMG/M metagenome (GOLD analysis project Ga0307513, IMG submission 202174) | Populus trichocarpa ectomycorrhiza microbial communities from riparian zone in the Pacific Northwest, United States - 15_EM | ecosystem: Host-associated > Plants > Roots > Unclassified | place...
ATAAAAAGAGTTTATACTATACTTGTTTGAAATACCATTAGTGGATCCTCTAACCTTGACAATTATTTTATCCTTGTTTAATCCTTATATCAATATCACATCTCAAAGCTCTCTTCAACTCTTTTTCTGTTATTATCTATTTCTTTATTTGTAGTTTATACAGTTAACCTCCCTAAAAAGAGTTTATACTATACTTGTTTGAAATACCATTAGTGGATCCTCTAACCTTGACAATTATTTTATCCTTGTTTAATCATTATATCAATATCACATCTCAAAACTCTCTTCAACTCTTTTTCTGTTATTATCTATTTCTTTATTTATAGTTTATACAGTTAAGCTCCTTGTGGTTCGATCCCGATCTTGCCGAGTTATTTATTACTTCGACACTCCTACACTTGGGAGAAGACATCAACTCTTTGGTCGTGTCAGGAGTATACCCTTGTATTTTGTAAACATGGAAGCATTTGTATAATTAATATTTAAACTTGATTAGATGAACTTAACTCTGTAGTTCATATAATCATGTTCCATGTATGTGTATTTATATTTTTTATCCATCCATAATGATATTTGTTATATAATGTATATCACAAATATTGTGGTTGTTATGTATGATGTTTTTTGTGGGATTGAGACCTATGATGATTGAGTCGTAATTGAGTTAGGATATGCAGGTTATTAGAAGTGTAAATAGGTTAAATGTCGATAACTTGGGACCTTCCGGTATAGGAGAGACTCCGTCAAAATTTCGGTTGACTTTAATATGAACATCATGTATATATATATATAGAAAAAAAAATTAATTACTCTGTTTTTCGGTTGATATGAAATATTTATTTTTATCCCGGTGGGGATGTTACAAATAATATTTTTTTTCAAATTTATTAATAATTATATAAATAAAATTAACAATAATGAAAAGAATAACAACAACAACAATAATAATTTTTAATTTTACCATTCAAATCAAATATATGGTTTCTCTTCAATAGTAATAATAATTTTTTCAAATTTATTAATAATAATGAAAATAATAATATTTATAATATTAATAATAATATTAAACATGCTTGACCCAAGTTCTTATAACAACAACAACAACAACAACAACAATAACAACAACAATAATAATAAGACCCACTCTTTGGGTATAGCATCCCCTTCCAGACCCAAGTAACTTGGGTCTAGCGCCCCTGTCAGACCTTAGCTCCTAGGGTTCGGCCATGCCATATCCAAGTTCTTAGGGTCTGGCTGAGCTAAACTCAAGTTCCTTAGATCTGACATCACCTTCCAGATCCAAGTAACTTGGGTCTGGCGCCCTTACGAGACCCAATTTCTTTGGGTATGACATCCCTTGCCAGACCCAATTAACATGGATTTAGCCCCCCTGTCATACCTATGACGTCTAGGTCTGCTAGCCTTTCCAGACTCAAGGCACTAGGGTCTAGTAGTCATGCCTAACCTGAGTGTTTAGGCTCTAGCTGCTTTGCTAGACCCGAGCATCTAAGGTCTGACAGACATGCCTGACCCCCATGTCATGTGTTTGGCAGCCATGTCATTTCCCAGTGCCTGGGGTCTGGTAGCAATGTCTGGCCCTGGCACTTGGGTCTGGCAGTCTTGTCATGCCTCAACATCTGCTGCTAACCTAAGGCGCTTGGGTGGGGCAGCCATACAGAAAGAACAAAAACACCCCTATATGCAACCTTGTTTTTGTTGAAACCCAAGGGTAATTTCGTATTTGAACTATTTAAATAAAATAAAACGATGGTGAAGCCCCTCAACACAGACATATATTTTCCCTTCCATTTGGGGTATGAATGTATCTTCACTGTTTATTTTTCTTGAAAAGAAAAAAGATGCCCCCAACCTAAAGGTTAAAATTTTGTACCCTGAAGGGCTAATCAATATCTATACCGTAGGTCCCCAATCATTCTTTCAATGCCAAATGTATATCATAAAAAAGACAATCTCACCCCTAACTGCATGCCTAACAAGTTTTTTTGGTAAGAACAATTACATCATTACACTACTACAATCTACAGTGGTCTGTGTCTTGGTGAATAGTAAAAGGGTAAATAGTAAAACATTGATCTCTTTTAGTATATTGTATAACAAACGACAAATAATGGTGTTTTTGGTTTCAACCTGTAGATATTGTTAAGGAGTAGTGACTATATTTTTGTGGTGGTTAAATGTATAAAGTTGCAACAATGACAATGGTTGAGGAGAGAGGAGTCCTTTTATGGTTTTGTATAACAATTGCATGGGTTTTTAGGGTGTATTTTTGGCATGTTTTTATTGTAAAAAATAAAAAGATGCGAAAGCTATATTTTTTTGGATGAATGTTCAACAAAACAAAGGACGACATGATGCATTTTTTTTTTTGCATGTTTGTACAAGATGATGCGATCCAAACTACACCAAATGATTCATTACATATGTTAATTGGACTTATTACAAATTCAAGAGCTAAGAAGGTAAAAAAGGAATTCAATGGGTTAATTCAAGATATTTTGGCCTTATTCTTACGAGACTTATGGATTCAACTTATTTCCATACTTACAAGCGGATTGGGCTTATTTTTTCTAATGCATAGTCGTTATAACAAGTATAATTTTCAATCCAACCATTGGATCAAGTTAAAATTTCACCAAAAGTTTTTAGAGGTCTTGTTTTATATTATGTTAAAATTTCATGTCAATCAAACATTGAAAATGCCTTGTGATGAGGTTTAGATGATACTATGCAAGAATTGTATTAGTTTCCTAGTTGAGTTATAATTATTTTTCCTATTTTATTGAGAACTTTTTTTTTCCGACATTGTCTGGGATCTTTTAACCTAGTATAAATAAGGTTATTTAACTTATATTTAAGTTTTTAAAAATATTTAATAAGAGATGAATTGATTCTTCAGAAATAAAACTTATATGAGAGAGTTTGTTTTTTTATTAATTCCACGTGGAACATTTTCAAGAACTTATCGAAGATCAACTATCTTTGTGGAATCTATCCTGACATATCAAATAATCAACCAAACTTCATGGCATCTTCTATACTTCTCGTTCATGTCCATTTATAGGTGTTGGGTGGGAGTTTGTTTTCTATAGTCTTGGTGCTTTGATACAATTTATCATTGTATCAAGCTCAATCACAAGTCTAAATTTAGCTTTCTTGGAAAAGGCTAATTTAACTATGTGTTTCTAAATCTTTATATCCATAAGGTTTGTATTAATTGGCATCAGAGCAAGGATCTAAATTAAGTTGCATCATTTTTATCTTCAAGTTTTCACATACTCTATTATTGTCGAGTTCTTTATCTTCACTAAAATATAGTTATGACATCATGTTAAAAAAAAGAATAATAAAGAAATTATTTGCGATCTTTATTAAATAAAATCTCATATATAAAAAACAAAGAAAAATCATAAGAAAAAAAAAACTTTTAGGGTTTGGCACAGATTTCGATTCAAGAAATATAGGATTCAGCCACTTATTTTAAATATAGAAAAAAAAATCTTAATTCATAGGGTTATTTGGAGATAAATCTTGATTTGGGATATTTTAGATTTACTTGGTTAGGTTTTCTTGAAAATTAAAAAAAAAATGATAGTTTTTGTATCATTTTTTTTTCTTATAATTTCGGCCACTATATATAAATTAGTAGTGTGTGTGTGTGTGTGTGTGTGTGTGTGTGTGTGTGTGTGTGTGTGTGTGTGTGTGTAACTACTACTACTAATTTAATTTTAGCTCTTGACAATGTCAACTAAGAGTGGATCATCACCGCCAAAAGATATAAATAATCCTGAATAGGGTTATTTGGCCATGTAATAACAATTGGAGTTAATGAATTTAAGGTTTACCAAAGTAATGAGTGAGATGGCTAGTTTAAGAACTGAAATGGCTAGTCTTCAAGATGGGCTAGACTATAGAGGTTTGGAAGGAATTACGAGATAAGTTAATTCACATTGGAAAGAATCTATAACCAAATATACAGATAAGGAGGTAAAGAATTTTGATGATAACCATGGTAGTAGGTTTTGGCCCAAGAGAGCTTGACCGTCTAAGTCGTTCGACCATAGGAAGGTAGATAGGGAGGATGGATTTTAGGATGATTTGGTTATAGATTTGGGTAGTATTAAGATGAAGATTTTAGCTTTTTAAGGCAAAAACAATTCAGAAGCTTATTTAAAGTTGGAAAAGAAAGCGGAGTTGATTTTTTACTATTACCATTTCTCGGAGATCAAGAAAGTAAAACTTGTTGTTATTGAGTTTACATACTACGTTATTATTTGGTGGGATAAACTTCTAGGAGGAATTGAGAGAGACTCATGAAGACTTGGGATGTGATGAAAACAATCATAAGAAAGAGGTTTATTTTTAGTCATTATTTTAAGGAATCATATCGAAGATTGTAGACTTGGTCTCAGGGTTCTAGTAGTGTGAAGGATTACCACATGGAAATGGAGATGTCCATGATTAGAGCTAATGTTGTGGATGATAAAAAAAAAAAAAGCTATAATGGCAAGGTTCTTGAATGGATTGAGTAAAAAAAAGCTAATGTAGTTAAGTTACAACACTATATTAATCTTGAAGATATGGTTCATATGGTTATCAAGATAGATAGGTAATTAAAGAGAAAGGGTAGTATTACATGTTAAGAAGGTAGTTTAAGTCCTTTTTCAGTTTATAGGCCAAATTATAAGAGATAGGGGGTTGCCAAATCAAAGCCAAATACTGTAGGCAATAAAGCTAAAACATCTAAGGCTTGGGAGAAAGATTTGGCCACTAAAATAAAAGATAAAGTCGAGATCTCATCTAATCATAATCTTGATATTAAGTGTTTCAAATGTTTGGGGAGTAGACATATAGTTTCACGATGTCCAAACAAAAGGGTTATAATTATGAGGGAGCATGAGGGGATTGAATCTAAAAGTGAAAAATTTAAGGAAGATGAGATGTCACCACTTGAACACTGTAGTTATGTTAAGTATTTAGTTGATAGGGAGGCTTTGGTGATTATGATAATACTTAATGTTCAGATTGAGGAGGATAATATAGAGTAATAAAGGGAGAACACATTTCATATTAGATTTCACATAAATAATAAGGTATGTAGTGTGATTATTGATAGTGAAAATTATGTCAATGTTGCTAGTACTACACTTGTTAGAAAATTAAATATGGTCACTATTAAACATGAAAAGCCTTATAGACTTCAATGGTTGAATAATCATGGAGAAGTAAGAGTTACTAAATAGCTTTTTAAAAAAATATATAAGGATGAGATGTCGTGTGATGTTGTGTCTATGCATGCTACTTATTTATTGCTGGGGAGACCTTGATAATTTGACCAAAACAAGCCAAACATGATGGGCTTAAGAACATGTATTCTCTTGAGAATGATGGAAAGACATTTACACTTGTACCATTATCCCCTAGACAAGTGTATGACATTCACAATAGTAATTTTTTTCCCTAAACAAATGTGTTAAGACTATTTAAAATTGAAAGGAGAAAGCAAAGTCGAAAAAAAAGGATCAACCATGTGAGGATGTGATGAAGAGTGAAAATAAAATGAGCGAAGGAAGAAAAGGGTTAGATTCAATTAAAATAGGAATTGGGGTGGATTCAGCCGAGAGATTAGAGAAGAAAGGAATGGTGAGAGAAGAAAAGGGTATGAAAAAAAATAAGAAACATGTTAATTTTTATGCATAGAGAGTGAGATTAAGAGTGGTTATTTTTCTAACATACCTATGATTTTACTTATGTATAAGAAGACATATTTTAACACTAATGACCTTGATCTTTGTATTTCTAGTGTTTGTGTTTTTTATTACAGGATTTTAAGGGTATCTTTCTTGTGAGACTCCTAATGGGTTGCCATCTATAAGGGGAATTAAGCACCTAATTGATCTTACACCTGGAGCATCCATACCTAACCAGTTAGTCTATAAAAGTAATCTCGATGACACAAGGAAATTTAAAGGCAAGTGGAAGAACTGATGATACAAGGGTACATAAGAGAGAATATGAGTTCATATGCAGTTTTAGTGTTGTTAGTATCAAAAAATAATGGGACTTAGAGGATGTGTGTTGATTGTCAAGTAATCAATGATATTACGGTAAAATATAAACACCCAGTTACTAGAATTAATGATATGTTAGATGAATTGCATGGGTCTTGTATGTTTTCTAAGATTGATTTGAAAAATGGATATAATCAAATAAGAATGAAAGAAAGAGATAAAAGAAAAATTGCTTTTAAAACTAAATATGGTTTATAAGAGTGGTTAGTTATGCCTTTTAGACTTATTAATGCACCTAGTACTCTTATGAGATTAATAAACCATGTTTTGTGCAATTTTATAGGTAAGTTTGTTGTAGTTCATTTTGATGATATTTTGATTTATAGTAAGAATTTAGAGGAGCATGTATAACATTTAAGGAAAGTATTAATTGTTTTGTGAAAAGAATATGTATATGCTAATTTGAAAAGGTGTAACTTTTGCATGGAAAAGATTGTATTTCTTGGATATATTGTTAATGAAAAAGGTATTGAGATGAATGATAAAAAGATTAGGGCTATCCAAAAATATCCTACACCTAAGTCAATAACCGAGGTAATAAGTTTTTATGGTTTAATTAGTTTTTATAAGGGATTTGTTAAGGATTTAAGTATTCTAGTTGCACCTTTAACTGAGATAGTTAAGAAATCTATGGATTTTAAATGATGTAAATAACAAGTGCAAGCTTTTAGTTTATTAAAGGCAAAATTAATTTTGGCTCCATTGTTATCATTGCCTAATTTTACAAAAACTTTTAAGATTGAATGTGATGCCTCAAAACTAGATATTAAAGTTATTTTATTGCAGGAAAAAAGACCCATAACTTATTTTAGCGAAAATCTTAATGGTTCAATATTGAATTATCCTACTTATGATAAGGAGTTTTACGCTTTGGTAAGAACTTTGAAAAATTGACAACATTACTTGTGGCCTAAGAAATTTGTGTTTCATACTGATCATGATTCATTGAAACATCTTAAAGGCCAAGAAAAGTTGAATCGTCATCATGTCAAGTGGATAGAGTTCATTGAAAGTTTTCCATATGCGATGAAGTACAAATAAGGTAAGAAAAATATAATGGTTTATGCACTATCGTGAATATATGTACTTCTTTCAACTTAAATACTAAATTATTAGGATTTGAATATGTAAAAGATTTATATGTTGAGGATATTGATTTTGGTCAAGTATATGTTGCATGTGAACATTCGGTTTTTGATAAGTTTTATAGGGTTATGAATATTTATTTAAAGAAAAAGATTAGGTGTGCCGAATTATTCTATGTTTGAATTGCTAGTTCATTATGCTCGTAGGGGCGGATTAATGGGACAATTTGAGGTTATTAAGACTTTAGATGTTTTATATGAGTACTTTTATTGGCCTAAGATGAAAAGTGATATGCAAATAATTTATGATAGATGTATAGCATGTAGACAAGCTAAGTCTAGAATTTTACCTTATGATTTATATACTTCTTTGCTAGTGTCTAATGAACTTTGAGTTGATATATATATTACTTTATGCTAGGTTTGCTTAGGTAAAAAAAGGATAAAGATTCTATTTTTATAGTTATGGATATGTTTTCTAAGATGGCACATTTCTTATCTTGTCATAAAATCAATTATGCAACTAACATAGCAGACTTATTCTTTAAGGAGATAGTTTGGCTTCATGTGGTATTTAGAAGTATTGTATTTAATTGTTTTGTTAAATTTCTTAACTACTTTTGGAAGGTTTTATGGGGAAATTAAAAATAAATTTGTTATTTTCTACTACTTGTCATCCACAAACAAATGGTCAAACTAAAATAGATAATAGGACATTAACTATATTATTAAGAATTATTATTCAATTTTTTAAAAAAAATTAGAAAGATTGTCTGTCATTTATTAAATTTGCTTATAATAGAAGTGTGTATACTACTGATTATTATTTTTTTGGAATTTTTTATGGCTTTAATCTTTTGACTCCTTTAGATTTGTTTCTGTTACCTATTGATAACATGGTTAGTCTTGATAGCAATAAAAAAACATAGGTAGTAAAAACTCTCTATGAGAATATGAGGTAGCAAATAAAAAAAAAAGCAATTTGGATTCAAAGCTCATAAAGGGTGAAATAAGGTTATTTTTTAGCCAGATAGTTGAGTTTAGGTGCATATATGAAAAAAAAAAGATTTCTTGAACAAAGAAAATCTAAGTTGATGCTGAAAGGAGATAAATCATTTCAATTCCTTAAAAGAATTATTGATAATGCATATAAGGTGGATCTACCATGTGAGTATGATGTTACTGCTACTTTCAGTGTTTCAGATCTCTCTTTGTTTGATGTAGGCAATAATTTTTTGATGAATCCTTTTGAAGAGAGAGAGGATAATATGATCCAAACAACACCAAAGGATCCATTACATGTGTCAATTGAGTCTATTACAAGGTCAAGAGCTAAAAAGGTTAAATAGGTTAAATAGACATTCAATGGGTTAATCCATGATATTTTGGCTTTTGTTTCCTACAAGACTTCCAAATTCAACTTATTTTCTTACTTATATGTAGATTGAGCTTATTTTTTTCTTATGTATAGTTTTATGAAATTAAGAATAACTTTTAATTTAATCATTGGATTTGACTAAAATTTTACTAGAAGTTTTCAGAAATCTTGTTTTATATTAGGTTAGAATTTCATGTCAATTAGACATTGAAAAGGCCTTGCAATAAGGTCTATAAGCTATTATGTGAGAATTATATTAGTTTTCTAGTTGATTTATGATATTTTTTTCTATTTTATTTAGAACTCTTTTATTATTTTTTCAACATCATTTAAAACATTTTTACCTAGTATAAATAATGTTATTTAGCTTGTATTTAGATTTTAAAAAATTAATAAGAGATAAATTGATTATTCAGAAAAAGAAAAATTGTGTGAGAGAGTTTGCTCTTACTCTTGGTTTCTCATAGGATTTTTTCGAGAACTTATCAAAGATCAATTATTTTTGTGACATTCATCTTGACTTATCAAAGAATTAACCAGGCTTCGTAACGTCTTCTATACTTCTCATTTACTTCTCTTAATAAGCATTAGATGGGGGTTCAATATATATAGTCTTGGTGCCTTGATATAGGTTATCATTGTATAAAGCTCAATCACAAATATTAATTTAGCTTTATTTGGAAGGATCGGTTTAACTGTAGGTTTCTAGATCTTTATATCTACATGGTTTGCATCACAATGTCTATAGTGAGAAAAATAGATCACAAGGTCTATAGTGAAAAAAATAGTATGAAGAGGGTGCATTTTAGCTTGATTTTGTAGAACTAACAAAAGGTATCTAGGGGGATGTATTTTTATGGTAAATTGTACATAGTTTGCAACAAGAGAAAATGGGATGGAATGAAAACATTTCGACTTGGTTTTACAACACTAACAAAGGGTACAAGGGGCTATATTTTTGTACGAAGTTTGCAACATGAAAAATAGCTTGAAATGGTGTCTTTTTTGGCTTGTTTTGATGAGAGAAAAAAAACACGAGAAAGCAAATTGAAGGGTTTTTATATTCTATTATTGTTATGAGAAAGAAAAATATCATTGTTGTTTTTTTATGGTTCCACTTCTTTTGAATTTTTCAATATTTTAATCTTAAAAAATTCCCTAATATGAAAATGATAAATGAAAATGTTGAAAATCACAAAATGACCAAGAATTGTTGAATTGTGTACAAAAAACATTTTTCTTGGAATTTTTTGTATTTTTATATTTTAAAACAAAGTAGATAAAAATAATTGAATGGGGGTCAAAATTGAGTTACGACGTATCTAATTAGATGAGTTAGAGAACTTATAATTGAGGATCAGTTGTATGAATATAACTCTTTAATAATTCAAGGAGTGTCAGCCATAATGTTACATATTCAAAACATTTCAAGTTCGCACATGTTAATTTAGAACAATAATTCAAGAAGTGTTAATCATGATGTCACAAACTCAAAACATTTCGAGTCCGCACATGTTAATTTAGAATAATAATTCAAGAAACATCAACCATGATATCACAAATTCAAGATATTTCAAGTCCAAACAATTCAACTAGTTATGTAATAATATATGTTCAATGTAACTACTAAGGCAAAACGAATTCTTCGCTGATTGTATTAATTTCTCAAACTTATCAAAATCTTAATAAAAATATCAAGTTTTTAATTTAGATATACTTTTTCTCTAGACATTGTATACCTCTAGACATTGGTTAGTTAGTATGCATCCATTGATCAACTATTTGTAGCTATAGAGAGGTGTTTTAGTGGTCCTGTATGGTTATCCAGATAATAGGTATACCTTCTTGATTTTTATTGTTTATTTTTTCTAAGCTTCGACTATTATTATGGTTTAGGATTGTATCAAGTTCTATATTATCATGTTTAGATTATATAGATCTTTGTCTAGATAAAAATCCTCACACATGAATAGCCCTTCATCCTTTATGCAACTATATTCATTTGATTATGATATTATTCAAGATTTTAATGGTGAAGAATATCTTCAATTGAACATCTTTAAATTTGAAATATTCAAAAAAAATTAAAGGAAAATATTATCAAATTGATACTTTTGATAGATAAATGGATTATTCCATCAGAATTATTAAATAAATTCTACAAGTTAATGCTCAAGTTAAGGTTCTTTAACTCATCTAGTTAGATCAAATTGAAAAAAATTTAAAAACATTTAAGTACAAAAATTATTATAAAATTGGTATTTTTAATAGATAGATGGATTATTTTATCGAAACTACTGAATAAATTCTAGAAGTTAATCCTCCAATAAAAATTCTTTAACTCATATCAAATTGAAAAATATATATATAAATTTTTTAAGGTTTTACATATAAGGTTAATTTAAATAATTTTTAAATCACTTTATGATCTAGGCTTAGACTAATAGATATCACATGAAATAACATACTATGTATACTATTATTTTCATATTCTTTAAGTGTTTTAAAATAATCTCATCAGGTGGTTTTGTACTGGTTTAACATAGTTAGAGAAGTTTATTTTATCTTATTTAAGGTTTTATTAAACCTATCTTATATTGAAGAAAACATAATAAATTTATTTTTATTCATCAATTGTAAGTTTTGTGTCATAGTTTATTGTTATATTTAATATTTTTTATTTTTTAGATTGAATTTTAAAATTAATATATAATTTTAATGCATCCAATCTTTTAAATCTTTTAAATTAGAGAACATACATAGGTTCTGTTTGATATTACAGTTTAAGTATTTGAAAGTTTTTGAATTTTTTATTTTAATTTTATTTAAATTGTTTAGATATATTAATATTAAAAATAAATTTTAAAAAATAAAAAAATTATTTTAATATATTTTAAATAAAAAAATACTTTAAAAAAAAAACATATACCGTATTATATTTCATGCTTAAATAGACTTGTAATCGTCCATGGTTCCAACAGCGGTTTGGTCACTCATAAGAGTATTTGTTATAGGAATAGTAATAAAAATAAAAAGAGAAAGAGAAAGGGGCAAAAGTGGAAAGACAAAAAATTGAAGCAGAAAGGGTTTGTAAATAAGGGTAACCTTAACCTAACAACACACTATACCGACCTATAAATAATCACACAGACACGTGAACAAAGCCTCTTTCAAACTCCACGGCGCAGATCCGAGGAGTTTGGGATTTCTGATATCTCACTACATACTTCAACTTCATACAATCTCTCCACATTTCTTTCTAGCTATCAATCACTCGCTTACTACCAGGTATTTCTCTTTCTTTCTCTATGCAAAAAGTATAGTTACTTTTGTGTGTGTCTGTGAGTGATGCTGGTATGTATTGCCTGCTGTCATGGGTGTTTTGATTGGTCGATTTCTTGTATATTTTTTTTAGCTAGGCTATCTGGGATTTTCTTTTTGAGATCTGGTATTGATCTGTTTTTTCTTTTGCTGGTGAAGTTTTGACCCTTTTCGTTATATTTTTTTTTTGGAGCTTTTAGGGTCTGTTTAACTGGAAATTACAGTTGTTTTTAATCTGGGTCTGATCTTGTTGGAAATAAGTTCAACATAAGGTATTCTTTTTTTTAGTTTGGAAATAGATTCAGAGCTTTGTATCATTGAAGTTTAGTGTTTCAGTGTGTTCGTATGCTTTTGATCACAGTTCTTAATACCACACGTATGATTTATAATGATGCCTTGCTGCATGTTTGTAACTTTATAAATTGAATTCAATTAGGAAGTTTTAATAAAATCTCATGTTTAAAACCCTTTTGAGTGTTAAGAATTGAATTTCAAATGAAATTTAATCTCTAAAAATACTACAAAAGTAAATCAGAGTTTAATCAATTTACAATTTTAAAGTAGAGAAATTTAATGTTAAAATTAACTTTCTCAAAATACCCATCTAGCTCTTTTTTAAAAAAAAAAAACTTTGAAGAAATAGATAAAGGTGATGAGAGTCATATAGGAAACAAAATGAATTGAATTTTATCCCATCCAATCATGTGAACCCAACTTATTTATCAATTAAATTCAAGTCACACTATAATTGAATTCAACTACAGTAGATAATTGGTCCCAAAAAACGCATTACATCATGTTTGTAACCCTCTGCATTGAATGCAATTTAGAGGTTTTAATAAAATCTCATGTTTGGAATTATTTTGAGTGTTAAGAATTGAATTTCAAATGGAATTTAATATTTAAAAATGCTACAAAAATAAACAGATCAACCTCTCTAATTTACATTCTAATTTATAATTCCAAAGTGGAGAAATTTAATATTAAAACTTTCTCAAAACACACATCAGTCTCTCTCTCTCTTTCTCTCTCTCTTAACATTGAAGAAATAAGATGAAGTTGATGAGAGTAATATAAGAAACAAAATGAATTGAATTTTCTCTTCCAAACATGTGAATTCAACTTATTATAGAGCTTGTGTCTGTGCTGTATTGACATGCCTATCTAACAAAAGTTGAAGCCCTTCTGGACTCTTGCCTTAATCTGATTTTTTGGAGGGGCGGGTGAAACAGTGTCTGATTGTAAGGATTTATGTCCAAAATATCAGTTTGTTGTTTGCCCCTTGCATGTCTCCTCCAGACATTAAAATCAGAAGTTTAATGCTTGTACTCCTCTTTTTTGTTTGGTTTGCAAGTTTGGCTCTTCTGTGACAAGTGAAATATTCATTATCTTTAGTGGTGATATTAACAAATATTTTTGCTTTTCAATATGGTTGTGCCCCCACCTCAATAACTTCACGCTATGCTTGAATGCTCTCCATTGTTTCCTTTTTACTCATCTACAATTATGGAAGCATCTGATAGGTGCTGTCAG
>Ga0307513_10008187_pt1 | contig 13406 bp, 24 predicted proteins | sample 15_EM_MG_FD_202174 | JGI IMG/M metagenome (GOLD analysis project Ga0307513, IMG submission 202174) | Populus trichocarpa ectomycorrhiza microbial communities from riparian zone in the Pacific Northwest, United States - 15_EM | ecosystem: Host-associated > Plants > Roots > Unclassified | place...
CCGAAGTTCAACTCCCCTCTGGCTGTCCGACAGGGCATCGCCCCAATCACGGAGTACGACGATAAGACCTTCTGGAAGGTACGTTATCCACGGAGATGCGATTCTCGAACGGTAACCGTGGTGGCTTTGAGTTCCATATTGATGGACCGTCGTCCTTCATCGACGCGGTGCATTTCACTGGCGGCTATGGGGGGCTTCCTGGTCTATATGGGTGTGCCGCATGTCCTGTATGGCGTGGTCTAATTGATACTAGTCGGCCTATAACTGCACAAGCGGAGGGGCGAATGTGCGGGAGGACCGTCCTGACTCTTGCGCGCGGAGATAATGGGGTTATAGTGCCGTACAAGTGCCTGCCTTCCCCCGGGCGATGCGGGGAAGGCGTTGAACAGCAAGCTTTGCTGCCTCAATCGTACCGGAACAGGCACTACAGGTCCCCTTCGGGCGGGAATTGCGGCTAATGAACCTATCAGTGTCTTAGTGGTCGATACGTTAACAAATGTGACGGCCGTGTTCTGTACACCAATGTAACCGCACGGGAGTTACACGGCCGCAGCCCATCTTTGGACTAATTGACTGCGCGGACCTCGTATGGCCTACCTCGAAACCAATACGCGTGGTTCACCGAACATGTCAAGGGCCTTTGCCTAATGGACCCGAACTCTTCACGTTTGCTTTCCTCGCGGAGCTGTTAACCATTCCAATGTTTGTTTTCTGCGTTGTATGAAGTAGCTGTATTTTTGCAAGTAGTGAGGCGGTATATTCGTATTTCTAGACAAGAGGCCCCTAACTAAGGTTGTTGAAAGAAAGTGGAACCTCTTTGCCCATCCAGTTCGCCGGGACAGTGTGGTCTCCGAGCGCGTCGCCAGTGTTTGGATGCACTAATACCCTATTTGAGAATGTTGAAATTGAGTGGAACTTCTTTGCCCATCCAGTTTGCCAGGACAGTGTGGTCTCTGAGCGGGTTACCAGTGTTTGGATGCACCAATACCCTATTTGAGAACGCCTGTCAGAGTTTGATTCAGGTCTGTGCGGTTTAGATACGCACGAGAGGGGTCCCCGCCAAACTGTCAGGAATCCGAAGAGGGCCCCAGTCTCTGTCGGTGTGAATGTATTCACCTCAAACATGGCGAGTGTATGAGGCCCGATTGGCTTCTCGAAGAAACGATAGATGCGAAATTCAGGGAATTCTCTACGGATTCGTTCATGTAGTTCACGGGCATGTTGTACCTCGGCTGGAGAACCTGGGTTGTGATACACTAGCGGTGGCGTAAGTCAAGACAGCATTGAAAGAGGCAAAATCTAGTCTCACCGTGAAAGTCGAATGAATTCCCTTCACTTTGAGGACGGATCGGTGCGGGATGGGCGTCATAAGCTGGCGATCGAGTAGGTGGAATTGGTAAAGCCTTCAAAGATTTTCCATCTGCGTTTAATTCGGTGGGAAGTGGCTCCAACGTTTGACCCATGTATACGGCAAGCGGAGATTCCGAAGACATTGCGCGTTTGGTGGGTAAAGAGGGAAAGAGATGAGTAAAGAGGTGGGTAAAGAGGTATTGGCCCGCAACTTTGATGGAGCGACCCTTATCTAGGACGTGACCGCTAAGCAGTGTTACGACGACAGTTCAGTAAGCCAGCTAACACTGCTTAGCGGTCACGTCATCCGGAGTACGAGCTTCACGTCATCCGGAGCACGAACTTCGGTCCGGTGACCATGAACGATTTCTTTGTGAAATAGTACCTTGACGCTGTTTATCGCTCAACCGTACAAACTAAAAGTACTGAAATAATTTGGTTCAGTACTGTACACTCCATGGTGGAGAAGGCTCTAAACTAATACGACCAGACCACTAACAGGTATCTCCTTGCGAGCTAGAGCCAAGAAAAAATTCCCTTCTTAGTAACTTCCTCTACCTCGCCATAGTATTTCACTTTGATTTTGCCATCCGAGGTTGTAGCATCTATCTGATCCCCTTTCCAGGTCTCATAGTCCAAGAAGCCAGATTTCCCCAATGAACCAACAAATGAACTCTCTCTTGAGAAAGTCTGCAAATTTTGCTGGATCTCTTTCGAGAATTCGTACCTCCGTGAGTGTTTTATTGGGCCGTTGAACGAGCGGGGGATCTCGATGTAAATCGACCCATCTTTGGTCTTGAGTCGTGCTTTGAACGGCTGGTCATTTTGGCGGGACATCTGGTAAGTAGCGAGGGTGAGCGCCGGATGCGCCAATCATTTGTGCAACCGACTCATACCAAGACTAGTTTGATACTGCCGTCTTTCGTATCGAGGAAAATGCTGGCTCTCTCTGGGCCGGGAGACATTAGGGCGATGTTTGCGGAGAGTCCACCGTCCTTGGTTCGGAGCGAAAGGTTATGCCGCTCTGCCCCGACTTCTATTGGGGCAAGTAGGTCTTCAGGTACTTGCAAACTGCTGTCGATTGTCCACGTCCCTCTGATGGAACCATCCCTCTTGGACACGGAAATATAATTCGTGGGAGGAGGCAATGGTTCAGCACTACTGGGCGAGATGGTAGCGTATGCGGGCGGGGGAGCCTCACTTGTACTCGCAAACGTCTGAAGGAAAGCGGAACGGCACGATCAGAGAGCGATGTCATGACGGATGAAGCTCCGTGTGCTCACTGGCGGAACATGGGAACTGGATTTCCCATCCATCAAGGCCCAGGCTTCGTCAGCTTTGGATAGCATTCGCTAGAGAGGCAGAGTGGCGGGGGCTAAGTATATATAATGAAGCCCGCAAAGCATGCTGCAGAGATAGGCCGATTGATTCCCAGTGACTGCGCAGCTCGGGGGACCGGCAATTGAGCCTCCGTAGGCGCCTTGATGTATAGGTGGACTTGTGGGCGCAGCGGGGAACGAAAGCAGAATTGCAAATTGCAAATTGCAGATCAAGTGACAAGCGCCGGGGCCGCGCGCAGCTCAAAGATTGAGGAATAAAAAAGATGGGAAGAATCCTTGGAAACAAGATCATGTACTTAGTACCATGGATACAAGGATGAGAAGATTGCCAGATTCAAACTCAGTTACGCAATGTCAATAACTTTCCGAGTTCTCTCAATTTCTCAGACCTGCCTGATATACCATGTTCATGACGGCGCAATTCTTCCAGTGCGCTAGTGGCCATTTGTACGGCCGCGGCAGGCATGCCGCTCAGCTTGGCGACTTTGAGGCCATGACTATCCCGATTCACCCCTCGCCGTAACCGGTGAGAGTACGAGAATTTACCCCCCTACAGATCCAATACATCAGAGTACATCTTTAAACGATAGTGATGAATTTGGGCCTACCGGGATCTCGTCCACATCGGTACAGAAGAAACTAACATTGGAAAAGACTCCAGAACCCTTACCTGTCGCCTCATCCAAACCCAACATATCCGCTAGCTCATGGAAGTGCGTCGCGAACAATGCCCTACACTGGTTCTTCATATGCAGGTGGTGGATCGTAGCGAAAGCGATGGCAAGGCCATCGGAGACAGTAGTTCCTCTTCCTACTTCGTCCATGATAACCTGGAGGGTTGCGTGGTCAATCAAGTAAGTCTGAATTCAAGAATGATTGCGGACTCACCAGACTTTTCGGAGTGGCTTGTTTCAAGATATCAGAGGTCTCAAGCATCTCCACCATAAAGGTACTCCGGTCTCGGAATAAGTCATCCTTCGCTCCTACACGGGAAAACAGTTTGTCTACTATGCCGATCGTGGCGGCGTCGGCTGGCACGAATGATCCGATTTGGGCAAGAATTGTGATCAGAGCAGTCTGACGTAGAAGAGTGGACTTTCCTATCTCAAGGTCAGTCACCAAAAGAGGGAGTATAATGGTCAGAACCGCTCACCAGCCATATTGGGCCCGGTGATGACGTGCAAAGGAGAAGTTTCGTCCATGACAACGTCGTTCGGGACAAACAGACGTCCGTTGGTTAAAAGTCCGAGCTCGACTGTTGGATGACGACCTTTCACGACAGAAAATTCACACCTGAGGAAGTTGAAGAAAATTGTAACACCGGGGAGCAAGGTACATACCTCTCCGTTATTATTGGCCGCTTCAGTTTCATAGTGTATGCCAACTCCGCAAATCCTACGGTTACGTCGAGCTCGTCGATGACCCGAGCATTGCTGCGCAGCCAATTGGATTGTTGGTTAACCTAATGAGCCCCGAAGCTTAGAATGGAAGAATGGACAAATTGGGCAGGAGACAGAGGCTGACCTCGTCCCTCAGCGACTTAAAGGTTTCTTGCTCCGCCTGGTAAATCGCAGTTGCAGTTTCGGATATTTTGCTTGCGAGATTGAACCATAGCTGAAGAGACCATAGACGTGATTAGCATTCCTCCTTGTGACAGGGATTGAGGGCACACCTGATGGAAGAAGGTAGCTGTAGTTGCGTTGGTGGTGAGCGGAACGAACCGCGCATCCTTACTTAGTTTTGAAGCATTTTTCTTCTTCACATGGACATGTATTCCGTAGCCTGGTGATGCCTTTAAAGCTAAAGAAGGCGCTTCTAAAGGAAAGGCTCAATAATCGGGATATGGAGTGGTAATGCAACTCACTAAAGGCAGCTTGGTATTCGGATTCCATACGAGACTTCTCAGACTCTAATTGTGCAAGATGTGCGTGAAGCTTCGATAGCTGTGGGGAGAACCTGAGCCGAGTTAGTAATACCCTCAAGAACAGAGGAGATAGAGCATACCCAGGCTTAATAGACCACCTGTACAGATTGGTAGGGAGGAGCTGTTCTCGAGTGAGGGGAGCCGCACTTGCAACAAAAGGATCTTCCTCCTCTGGCCGCTCATCGGTCGTCTCATCGGTAATTTGTCGGTCAACCGCCATAGTAATCCTCTCACATAGGGCTTGCATGGGCTTCATCTTGTTCAGCAGCGCCTGAACGTTCCCCCAATCGTGTCGAAGCTTCCCATGCTCCAAATACTCCATGTCATGCTCAAGCACCATCCGCTTTCGGAGTTCTTCCCAGAGGTCAATTGCATCTCGCAGATTGGCAAGGTCGTCTGGGGCTCCACGCCCACTTAGGAATTTCTGCACAATCCGCGCCGTGTCCTCGATTTTGCGGAGGATGACAATAATGTCCGCACGTAAATGCGGCCTTACATGGAAGAACCCCACGACGTCCTGCCTCGCGTTGATTTCTGGCGGTGAAACTGAAGGTGCGCTTAACCAACGGGTTAGGAGTCTCGTGCCGGAGGAAGTGACCGTCCGGTTGATCACGCTGAGGAGAGAGCCGGTGACTCCTCCTTCGCGCATGGACTCGCGTATTTCGAGGGACTTGAAGGTGTGTGAGTCGAGCTGCATGCGGGATTCCTTGCCGAGGTGCAACGGTTTGGAAAGAACAGGCATGTGCTCGAGGAGATTGGACTCGAGGTAGGACGTGAGGAGGGATATAGCAGATGTCTCCGTGGGTATGAAGTTGGGGGCTGGAGGAATGGTACGGCCGTCCGTACTGGGAGGTAAAGAGATGAACGAAGTAAAAGCGGTGGTTTCTTCTAATATGGCAAGACGGACTGGGTGGCTCGGCTGATCCTCGAGTGAATTGTAGAGAACGATTTCCTTCGGGGCGATACGGGCTAGTTCGTCTCGCAAAGCAGACAAGGAGCAGCTCTGCGAGAAGAATTCGCCAGTGGAGACATCCATCCAGGCGAGACCAACAGGAGAAGTTTCCTTCTCTGGATCGCTGATCGCGAGCACATAATTATTCTCGTAAGGATTGAGGAAGGCCTCATCAATCAGCGTGCCAGGAGTGACAATACGAGTGACGCGTCTCTCGAATGTACCATCTGAGCGCTTGAACTCCTCACAGAGCGCAACGCGTCGGTGGTGAACTTGAACGAGGACTTTAAGGTGTCGCTCCAGGTGGGTGAGAGGAAAGCCACACATATCAACCCGTCGACCTCCCCATGCCTTGCTCGTGTGCTTAATATTGAGCACTTTTGCAATTTCCGGGGCTTGGTCGAAGTATGACTAAAGGCTGGTTAGGAACCGCTTCAGGAATGGGGACGCATGGAGACGCACTTCATAGAATTGGCCAACTCGAGTGAGGAGCAAGCACTGTGGAAAACGTTCCATGTTCGCAAAGATCTCACGAGCCAGGTCGCTATTGGGTCGGTTTTTTGTGGTTTTCTCTGCACAACAATCAGACGTGAACAAGACAGGCGAGTATGACCACAACTTTGAGGGGCTTCATCCACAACTTCATCAGACGTTTTGGAGCTCGTGCGCGTACGCCTGACCTGGACTGTTCGGATGAGTGACTGCAGAGAACAGACACTGGCGTGTACACACCCTTCGGATCGCTCTTAGGGCTAGATTTGACTTTATTAGAGGGCTTTCCTATAGAATATTCAGTGCTACGTGCACCAGGAAATGTACCTCTACTCACGTTTTGCGGCAAGACTGCTCAGACCGCCATCCCATTCAGGCAAAGGGGCACCCTTTTTTCCTGATACGGCATCGGTCAACTCAGATAGGAGCTTCTTAGTCTTCTTTGGTTTTTCCTTGGCTCCTTTTGGGGACGTTGTGGCAGATGTGCGGCTAAAAGCGCGAACGAAAGCAAACGCGAAGAAGTAGGTACGCGGTGTAGATAATCTGACGAGCATACAACAACGCGTATACTCGCAGAGGAAGGAAATTGCGGTCGAAACAGGAACTGGGTGGGTAGACAAAGAACACGAGGTCTCAACTTCCGCCTACCGTTTCGTCTCCGTCGCCGCTCGTCTTTGCTCACTCCACTATGGCCAGCCGCAGAAAGAATGTGAAAAAGGGTGTTCAGTTCACCATCATGGTCGTTGGTAAGCAGCCCCCAAGCCCTCATTTCACTCCTCGTTCAAAAGTCGGTGACCAGGTGCGTCGGGAACCGGCCGTACGACGTTTGTAAACACTCTCTGCGAGTCGGAAATTCTCCCACACAACGTCTGCGACAATCCAGAGACCGCACACATCGAGGAGGGTATCAGAATCAAGCCCGTCAACGTTGGTGAGTACCACGTTGTAACGGCCTGTCGAATGCCCACTGAAGTTGGTCGAACCTGCAGAGCTCGAGGAGGATGGTGTGAGGATCTCGTTGACAATTGTCGACACCCCCGGCTTTGGCGACAATATTGACAACGAGTTCACGTACGTTTTTCGTGCGAACATGCAGTTGCAAGACTAGTCGCTGACACTACTCGTTCGCCATGTAGCTTCCAAGAGATTGCTGGCTACATTGAGCGCCAGTACGACGACATTCTCGCAGAGGAATCACGCATCAAGCGTAACCCCCGCTTCCGCGACAATCGTGTCCACGCCATGCTCTATTTCATCACACCCACTGGTCATGCGTATGTGGAACAATATATTCAGCTTGGATGGAACGCTTGGCTCACACTTTGGTTTTCAGTCTTCGCGAAATTGATATCGAGCTCATGCGTCGTCTGTCCCCGCGTGTCAATGTCATCCCCGTCATTGGAAAGGCCGACTCGCTCACTCCCAGCGAGCTCAAGGTTTTCAAGAAACGTGTGAGTCGACTGGCTGGCAGAACCAAAATGTAGAATTAATTCATCCTGGTACAGCTCATGGAGGATATCGAGCACTATGACATCCCCATCTACAACTTCCCTTATGATGTCGAGGAGGACGATGAAGACACTATCATCGATAACAGCGAGTTAAGGGTACGAAACCGCGTTTTGAGAAGAAGAGGTGTACCTGACTTCCCTTCACAGAACCTCCTCCCCTTCGCCATCATTGGCTCCGAGGAGGAAGTTGAGGTTAACGGGGAGCTCATCCGTGCTCGTGTCTACCCTTGGGGCTATGCGGAAGTCGACAACCCCAAGCACTCTGACTTCAGCCGTCTCCGGTCCGCTTTGCTCAAGTATGGTTTTTATTAGACCACCAGATCGTCATTACTGACATAGATCCAGCTCTCACCTCACGGACCTCAAGTCGTTGACTCATGACGTGCTGTACGAAACCTACCGTACCGAGAAGCTTTCCAGGACCGTCCACTCCGAGAAGTACGTAGTTTTCCTTGATGTGTGATTCGCTTGCTGATTGTTCGCTGCAGCGACTCGTCCATCCTGCCCGAAGACCTTGCCACTCAAAGTGTGCGTCTCAAGGAAGAGCAGCTCCGCCGGGAGGAGGAGAAGGTATAACAGTCGTAACATAGGCCAGAGCTCGTACTTACCAGCCTCTAGTTGCGCGAGATTGAGCTCAAGGTGCAGCGTGAAATCAACGAGAAGAGGCAAGAGTTGCTCGCCAAGGAAGAGTCGCTCAGGTGCGTGTCCGGCTGGCATTCAAGTACTTGACTGACACATCGGGTAGGAACTTGGAGAGCCGCCTTGCTGCCCAAGGTTCTGTGGCCGAGTTCTAAAGAACCGCCCCCTCTCAATTCGGCTCGGCTTGGCACGCCGTTGCCCTCCCAACGGACATCTCTCGTGTCGCTCTCCTCCGCCCAATGGCCCACTCTGCCTCATAGCCACGCCAAGGAATTATCCCCGTGTCACCCTCTCTATTCTTCTACTCTAGTCGGATTTACCACCATGGCCTCTGGCCCCTGCTTCTGCCCGGACACCGACCGCTGTTCTCTCCTTCTATTTGATTTTGCGTTTTTGTCATAGTCGTAGATGTCTAATAGCACTACTTTTATATCAAATATGAGGACTTTGTGTCTCTGAGGCGGGCGCATCCAGGGCGGAGCAGGGACGGCCGATGCGGTGCAGCTGCGAAGCGATGCAGGAACGGGCATAAGGGATGGAAATCATAGGGTCAGGTTCATTATGGAGGCTTTGTGCAGCATTGTGCAGCCGGGTTTGCATTGCTGAGTGCTGACTGCTGAGTGCTGAGTGCTGAGTGCTGAGTGCTGCCTTGCCTCGCCGTCTGGCCGTGCCCGTGCCTAGAAAATGTTTTATATGTGTTGTAGGCGCGTTGCCCCGTGCTCCCTGTGTAGTTTGTGTTGCTTTGAGTGCGTTGCTCGCGTTACGGGCGCCAGATGAAAGAATTGAAGTGCAATTTAGGGTGGGTAAACTCCGTTGTGTCGGGAGGGACACCGGTTGCTCTGTTGGTTACTCTGCTTCTCGCTGTCGCTCGCTGTCAGCTGGCTGCGGCTATATTCGGGGACCTCCCTATAATGGTTCTCACCTCTCTCACCCTCCCCCCACCCTCGGCTTTTCCAGTAGCGCTTTCTTCCTCACCTCTTTATTTCGTAGCACCGCAAGCAGGCTGCTGTTCGCATTTCCTTCTTTCTTTTTCCTGCAACAACGAGAAGTCTCACAAATTGACGTGAGCATTTTTTTCCCAATTTCCAATGACTCGGTCGCAGTCGCAGTCGCAGTCGCAGTCACAGTCGCAGTTGCAGTCGCAGTCGCAGTATTCGCTTACACTGGCTTTCTTATCCAGGCAATATTGCCGTTGATCGACATTGCACACAGCGCCCGCCATGAAGTTCACAAACGCCGCCAGTCTCTTCCTCGTCCTCCTCCCAGCCGTTAGCTCGGTTGTGGCCCAAGGCAACAACAACAACAACAACAACCAGCAGAACAACCAGCAGAACAACCAGCAGAACAACCAGCAGAACAACCAACAGAACAACAACAACCAGGCGAACAACCAGCAGAACAATAACAATAACAATAACAACAACGTTGATGTCGATGTATGTCTAACTCCAACTCTGGCGCTTTGTCACCTTGGGCTTTACTCGATGCTGACGAACTTGTTTGTAGCCCCAGGTGTCGCTCAGTACGTTAAAAACTCCCATTTTCTCATCCCACCCTTAGCCTCACACACACGGTAGCTCTCGATCCCACCGTTATCTGCACTGGTTGCCAGCAGAATGGCCAAGATCCCCCAGTTGCTGGTCAAACAGCTTCCCTTACCTCGAACAACAACTTGTTCGTTTGTCCTTTCCCTTTCCCGGTTCGGCCATTGACGCCGTTGCAGCATCAACATTTGCGAGGGTAAGACATTGACGGATGGCAAGCAACTCGCACAGGGGAGCTGCAATTCTGTTCCCGTGAGCACGCTTCTCCATGGTGGTGGTCGGTCTCCTGAGCTGATAACGGTATTAAGATGGGGCAAATCATTCCTGCAAACACCATGCCGTCGTCAAAGATCTCCTTCCCCATCAACGGTGGCGAGTTCCCTGCCGATGTGGCGTTTACCTTCACCATGAACGTGCAAAACATGAACTTGGGCAACTTTGTCAATGCCCAGGCGGTGCGTTTAATTTTTGGCTGGTTCCTGGAAAACCTCTCACGCTGGTTTCATCAGAACTACTTTGGTGCTCCCCAGCAAGTTCAAAACGGCATTGTGACGGCGGTAAGTTATTCTATCAACTTACAGCAATCCTCAACCTCATACTGATCGTGTCTACAGCACAGCCATGTTACCGTCCAGCTCATCCCCGCCCTCGCAAGCACCGACATCCCCGATCCGGAGGAGTTTGCCTTCTTCAAGGGCCTGAATGACCCGGATGTGAATGGCGTTCTTTCCACCGCACTGGACGTGGGTCTCCCCGCTGGTGTTTACCGCTTCTGCTCGGTATGACCTCCCTTCGGTATCGCCAACATTACCACTGAGTCCACATTGTAGATGAACACAGCCGCTAACCATCAGCCGGTGAATGTTGCAATTGCCCAGCACGGCAGCCTTGATGATTGCATTTATGCAACCGCTGTTGCGGCCGGCGCTGACCCCGCCGCTGCTGACCCCGCCGCTGCTGATCCCGCCGCTGCCGATCCCGCTGCTGCCGATCCCGCCGCTGCCGATCCCGCTGCTGCCGATCCCGCCGCTGTTGATCCCGCTGCTGCCGACCCCGCTGCTGCCGATCCCGCTGCTGCCGACCCCGCTGCTGCCGATCCCGCTGCTGCCGATCCCGCTGCTGCCGATCCCGCTGCTAACAACAACAACAACAACAATGCCGGGAACAACAACAATAACGCTGGGAACAACAACAACAACAATGCGGGGAACAACAACAACGCTGGAAACAACAACGCTGGCAACAACCGTAATGGCCGCAACCGCAATGGCCGCAACCGCAACAACCGCAACCGCAACAGCCGTAACCGCAACAACCGCAACCGCAATGGTCGTGGTCGATTCTCTCGCCAACAGTGAGCCATAACCTTGCGCGGGGTGTGTCCTGTTGCACTCAAACGAGGTGTACCCTGCACGGCGTCGTGTTGTGTTTGATGTTGTGTCTTTCTCTTTGTTTATCCATTTATTTCCATTCCACTTCGCGTCGTCATTCGTTTTTTTTTCCCGCCCGACTCGAAAGAGTTTAAGATGTATCTACATCGCACCAATGAAAGCTGCTGCCGGAACCTCACGTGTTGAATCAAGGACTAATGATCCCGCCGGATGAATATCTCTCATTTAAATTTTCCATGTGCAAACCACTGGAGATGTTGAATAAATTCTAGGGAAGGATCCTGCTCTCCAACAACACGAGAGTAGATCAGGAAAGGGTGTGGAAGGATAATATGGTAAATGCAGTGATTTAAAGGAAGACCAAATGAAATTGGTTTCACCGGGTTTGCTGACTGAGGCGCCATTTCGATATTGGAAGGGCTGTAAAGAAAACACGAGATCAGGCTCACGAAGCGGGGAAGCCAGTACATGGTCATACCTTGCAAAGCCAAAGCTGTAGGTCGAATGAACGTAGTGAAAACGATGATACCGATAATGATACAAGATGTCGAGACGATGTAGTAGCCGTCACGTTCAATGACGCATTCACCGCCTAGTGCTTTGCACTCTGCCTTGCCGTGGTCGGAGACGCACTCAGAGGCTATAAAAAGCACGTCAGCTTTATCCTTCTCCAGGTCGGCGCGAGAAGCATTCACCTTTGATCAGAATCTCGGATCCCTGTTCTTTGACTTTGCAAGTTGCGACGGTAAAGTAGTCGATGCCGCGCAGGACGAAAAAACCAGGCCAAGTTCCGCCAAGGTTAGAAGCGGTGTTCAGCATCTACAGAATTCAGAAGTAAGCGAAGTGCCACGGGCAAGAAGAGATTGCGTGGGCGCACAGTCATGTAGGTCCCGCCAATGGTCGGATCGGAGATTCGCGTGTGGAAAGCTGAGATACCGACGAACTGGATAGTACTGATGACACGATAAATCACCAAAAAAAAGGGATAATCTGGCGGGTATCGCCGAGAACTTACCTTGAGAACCCAGCAAGGACAACGAAGACGATGACGGACACCATCCACGTCCATGTAACAGGCGGCCGGAACGTGCTAACCAAGAACATGGCAATGATCGCGAACCCGACTCTGAACCGCCAAGCGTACAACCATGGTCGGAGTGGTTGATTGCCCACGGACCAGCGGGCGGCAAGCCAGCCGGCCACGATCTGGATTGGGAAGTCGATCAGCGCCGCCACGGCAAAATCTTCTTTTGGGAGACCCTTTTCGACCAGCTTGAGCGAGGTCGCTGCATCGTGTGCCTGCCAGGCGATTTTTGCGACAAAGTGGAGGGCGAAGAGCTTTTGGATATCTGGGTGTGGTATAAGGAAACAGAAGAGAATGAGAAGGGTATGTACATACGCCTTAGTTTGCACATTTTCCACATGCTTTGATAAACATCCACCAGTTTGAGATCGGGGTCGTCACTCGCCACTGGATCCTGAGGAGACAGGTTTAGAAGAGGTACAGTGGGGTAATAAAGAAGCCTTTACCTCTCGTTTAAATAATAATAACCAAACCGTGACAGAATAACATACCATGGCCCAAAATTGAAGGTAGCGTTCCAAAGAGAGTGGCGGGAAGCCCCATTTGTTGCTAGAACGTAGTGCCATACTTAGCCCATATACAATAAAGAAATGACATGGTGCGCTTACGCGAATTCGGCACTGTTCAGTGCCAAGAAGACGGTAAAGGAGGCAAAGTAACCAGTGTTGAGGCCTACTGTTTGTGCCGTTGATGCGTAGGACTTTGCGTCATCCGAGAGCAGTGTTAATGCCCAGCCGTCGACGGCGATATCTTGTGTCGCGGCAAAGAACACCAACAAGGTCCATATTACAGTCAATTCGACTTCATGGCCATCGGGCTAAAAGCACCAAGGGTACGCGTAAGGGTTTGTGTAATTTGATGTATATCACCCTCACCGAATTCATACGCTCAATGGCCGTCGTCGAAATCCACAGCATCGTCGTTCCTATGATGAATTGCATGGGGCATATCCAGGATTTTCGTCGACCGACGGAAGGGTGAAAAACTGCATCGACAATGGGGCTCCAGAAGAGTTTGAGAGAATAAGGGTAAGAGGCGAGGGAGAAAACGCCTAGTTGTGCGTAGGATAGGTGCTCGCGGAGCAGGAAAGGGACCGAGCCCATTGCAAGGCCAAGCTTTAGCATATATTAGACATAGGTGAGTGTATTGATAGGTGATACCACGTACAGGGACGCCCTG
>Ga0307513_10008188_pt1 | contig 13404 bp, 13 predicted proteins | sample 15_EM_MG_FD_202174 | JGI IMG/M metagenome (GOLD analysis project Ga0307513, IMG submission 202174) | Populus trichocarpa ectomycorrhiza microbial communities from riparian zone in the Pacific Northwest, United States - 15_EM | ecosystem: Host-associated > Plants > Roots > Unclassified | place...
TGACGAAGAAGATGTGGTAATGAAAGATGCAGAGCGGTCTGGCCCTGACAGGAGTTCAGACGAGGACGAGTGGGTTTCGGAAAATGAAGACGGTTCTGTTGCGAGCTCCTCGCTGGATACCGACACGAAAATCGCCATTGCCAAGGCTGGGAAGAAATCGAAGAAGACAGCCAAACGAAAGCTACGAGCGACGTCGCCTTCACAATTTGGGCAGACGCTCGAGGCTCTTCTCAACACCTCCGCCCCAGCTGAGGTACCCCTTGCACTTAAGCCATCAATAGGGAGGAAAATGAATGAGAAGAGGCTCGAATTACGCGCCCGGAAGGTGGTAGAGATAGAGAAAAAGGAACACGACGAGATCGGTCGGGTGAGAGACGTGATCGGAGGATGGGGAGGAGAGAACGAACGTGCTTTGCGTAAGGTAGCACAGCGTGGAGGTGAGCTATGTCGCCAAGAGTGGCAATAGTGCTCAAACTGATCGTTGAACTCCAGTTGTGCAACTTTTCAACATGATACAAAAGGCTCAAACAGCGTCAGAAAACGCTGAAGCAGCAAAAGTTGCGTTACGGGGGAGCGGAAAACCCACACTTCCCGCCCCCGATTTCACTTCGAAGTCGAAAGCAAAGGGCAAACAGAAGGACAACGCCATTGGGAGGGCAAAAGAAGGTCTGTATACAATTTACCCTGGGTGCTGTGTGTGATACTGATCTCTGCTTATCCGCCCAGAGAATGTCGACAAGCAGGCCTTTATGGATGCAATCCGTGCCGGCGGAATAGTTTCCCGTGTATGAGCCATCAAACCTGTAGCTGTGTTCCCCAGACTTCAGTGATGAACCAGTCTCCATTCTCTTGGTCAGATATCTATTCCTCCCCGATCCTCACCTGTCACGCTACAATTGCTTATCAAGTATGTGCCCGATGGCAGGTGACCATTTTTAAGATGTATTTAGGTTCGATATCATGCAGAGTATATCGCCATTCACATACCACATGGGAGAATCGTGGAGCGAACGGCGATGGCCATTAACGGGCTGTCCTTTGCTCTATGATCCTTTTCAATCCACTGCGAGCTCGAAGACCATGGGAGTTCAAGCGTTGCACCGCTAAAAGAAGGCCGGAAATTCGTGGTGACTTTGAGTGGCCTAGGACTGGTATGAAAGAGGTCTTATTCAGCTTCCATAACGCGCACTACCCGATCGTTATCGCGTTCATCCAGTCTCCAACTCGAATAGAGCGTCAATGAGAGGTGGTGCAATCCGATGAAGGCAAATTTCTTCACCCTGGCCATCGAAAGGTGCAAGAAGGTTCGTTGATGGGTGGAGTTGGGCTGGTCGACAACAAGCTTTCTGATAGTACACCAGAGAGAAAGACTCTTCCCAGCTCTAACTGTTGGACCCGTGTGAGGTTAGGAGTATACACGCAAGGTATATCGTCATTTTTGACGCCGAAGGACTCGAAATGAGTCACTTGCATGACTATAGTTGGAAAGTTGGTATCAGATATATCTCCCAAATTCGTTGTTCGCCATAAGTTTGCTCTGCATAAGCCTGGCACGGGGCCAAGGGTTTTAGTAGCATGAATACAGACGTGATGCATAAGTGAGGCCACAGTCGGACGCCTCGCATAGCAAACTGGCCCCGAACTCCCCCCAAGAAGACAGCGAGTCGTAGCTCGCTTACTTGGTCTTGGCAGCCTCTTCTTCCTTCTTCTGTATAAGGAGCGAAGGGTCATTAATTGCATTAATTGGCAACGGAAGGGGGCGACTGGGAGGGAGCACGAACCTTCTGCGCCCGTACTTTCCGCTTTCCCTCGTGGCGAGCTTGGGCACGACCATCTCGCAATGCACGGTACGCCTTGAACTCGCGCTCTTCGTTGGTGATCTTGCGGGGCTCTTCGTGGACATAAGGGTCGGGGAGGGAAAGCTGGGTGCGGATGGTCTCGGCGGTCAAATCGTCGCCCTATCAAATACAGGGGTTTAGTTGAGCATAATGCGGCTATCACGACCAGCAAAATGCGCCGTACGGTGGAATCGCCCTTCTTGGGCTTGTTAGCCTTGCGAGGGAAGATGATCAGGCGCTGTTTGTAGGCCAAAAGCCTCTCAACATTGAGTTTCATTCCCTCTTCGCTAAGGTTCCTGCGGCGGTGGTCGACGATGATACCAAGCCTTAAAGCAGCCTTAGGGCTGACACCGGCCTCCTTCAATTCTCCGAGACTGAAACCACGGCCCGGACGGATCTTGGTGTTATATCGTACAGTCTGGCCACGAACGGCGGGGCGGAGGGGCTTAAGGGGGCGGGCACCGAGAAGCGCAGCCTTGGAACGGCGTGCTCGTCTGCGGCGGAGCTTGCGGCCCGGCTGGTCGAACCAGGTGCGTACACGGCGCTGCCAATCCTTTCGGAAGTGGTTTTTGTGGAGGACTGTTTACATCGGAAATCCAGAAACTATCAGACTTGAACGAATTTCGACCGCTAGGACGGACCGTTGTTGTGTGCGAAACCCATCGATCAGCCTGAAATCAAGTAAAGATGTAGGTGAGCAACGCTGGAGGAGACGAAAGGGGCCAGGGTATAAGTTACCTCGACAACGACGAGCGTAAGTTGTGTGTATAAACTTGTTTGGCCACTGCGTCCAGCCTCCGGACCACTGACCAATATACCAAGCGATCTTCCGTCTTTTTGCCTCCCAACACAATACCTACGCGCACTTTTCGAAGATAGGACACCCACTAATACCTTTATTGGAACCTATGCACCGATCCTCTGTGCATTGTGCACTTCAAAGCTTCCTGAGTCTCTTTTGTTGAGCATTTTAGACATGGAGGACAAAAGGAACCAGTGTGTACTTTTCTACGTGCTAACCTCTGTCCCGGCCTTTTAGCCTGGAATCGGAATACGTCTTCCGTTCCGTTGTTTCTCTCTTAGGGGCCCATTCACCTCTGGATTACTAGTACTCAATGATTAAAGGTCCCGTCAGGTCACTTCACCTCAATTTTGGTCGCCCCTTTGACCTTCATTCGTGTATTGTCCGGAGTGTCTCTCCGCCTTGGGACTTTTCTACTTCAAAGTCGAACAAGGTACTGGAGGTCAACATTGTCCACGTCGCACTCCATATAATTTTCGACGTCGTCCATGTTGACGCCATCCAATCAGGAGGCCAATCCGTTATGGGACCAAATTTAGGAAACTACGATTGCAACCGATATAGCTTTTCTAGCAATGATGTACGAGTCATCGTTCCCATTTGTGAAAGCCATAAAACCGACTCAGCCGCCATACGAGAATTGAGACGCAGGGACTACCCTTCCTGTTGGCGAAACCGCAGGTATAACATCACCATTCTCTTGCATCCTGTGGATTGAATTCGGTGATATTAAGATGTCAACAAATGAAAACATTGCCAAAGGGCGGTCACGAGACTGTCGTTTTGCCACTTGTGTGGTCGCTCAACCAAGAACAGGTTGAACCGAACTCCATCCATCTCCCCGGCCCCAGACTATTTGCGACGCGTTTGGCGCTCCTCTACGTGCTACAATCGCCACCATGGACTTATCTAATCCCGAAGGATTCTACTACACTCCCCCTCCAAAGGACATCGACTTCATGTCACTACCGTTGTCTGCGTTCTATGGAGGGTTGAAACTTGACCACGTGTATGACCCTGATGGTAAGCTCCAGCCCGAGCCCCACGCCAAGAGGGCTGACCACCCACCAGATTTCAAGAAGTTTAGCTTCGCATGTTGGTTTCCCTCGCGTATCGCAACATTCCCCACCCGACTCCTGGGAGAAATATTCTGGTACATCCTTTACGACGTGGATGGGACTCCTGTTAAGGACATAGAGGTTGAGCGCACGACGCTGCGGAGCATCTGCCAGCACTGGATGAATGCTATCGACTCGAATTCATTTCTTTGGAGGGCCCTTGTCCTGGAACCCTTTGACCTCTGGTACAGGGATTACAGAGTACCGGTGAATCTTGTGGAACGTTTCGTACGGTGCAGTGGGGATGAGCCTATATCAATTAGTATTCGTGCATCGCTCGAGCGGTATCCCCACTATGCTCAAGCATATGCCGACCTAGTGATACGAGAGATTATCATGAATTTGGTCGGCCCTCAGGGAGACGTGCTGAAGCGCTGGGCCTCATTCAAGTTCTCCTGTTGTGATCTCTTTGACGCTTCGCTGCTGGGTCCCTTAGGTTTGTGGCCCGCGCCGTTGCTGACTGTTCTGGAGATCCACCACCCTGGTCGTTTTGGAGGCGTCATAGAGCTGAATGCACCAATGCTCCGCCGGCTTGTACACCACAAGTGCTCCCTCTTCTTTTCACCTCGCCGCGACTTTCATTTCATTCACCTCACCTTTCTCGTGCTCTCGACTCCTTCCGCCCTGGATAATGGCGTCATCGTCAACCATTATGGATGGCTGAACCTATTGCGTCAAGCACCTCGACTAATCTCCCTCCGCCTCCACACCATAGTATTTCCGGAGGATGATTTCTTTCCAGGCCCATTTGTGAAAGAAGCAATAGTAGAACTCTCCCACCTTCAGCAGATAATTATCAACGAGGACGGTCCCTGGAAATTTCTCCAATACTTACGTTTACCCGCCCTCACTACAATGAGGATTGAGGGGGCCTTTTCCGACACCCTCTGCAATCGTCTGCTGGGTCATGCGCAATGTTATGACCATTTATCTCATATCAAGAATCTCTGGTTTCAACGAAGTCTCACTACCGCTTCCTTGTTGACAATCGAGGAGGGCGGGTCCTTCTATGGCGGGTTTCTCGCTCGTTTATTCCCCGATCTCCACTCCCTTATCGTACCATACTCCATATATGGATACTCAGCCCAAGAGGCGATGCCTCTCATGAAGGTGTGGCCACGAGATGACGCTTGGAGGGGCATGGTCCTCGCGAGGATTTGGGGGGACACCAGATTTCCTAACAGGGCAGTTGTTAACGGAGGAGAAACTGTGTTCAAGGAGCATTTTGAATGTCTCCATGACGTTCCTGGGGATCTGGAGGCTTATAGAATCCTCAGCCTCAAAGAACGACGCTCTTAATTTGACCTTCTCTCCAATTCCCTCGTTCATGTTCCCTTATCCGCTTTGGGTTATCTCAGTCTGTCCCGCGCTGTGCTGCATGATGCTAGTGGGGAATCCCTTTACAAAGTAGTTCTCTTCTATAGCGCCGCTTGTGCTAGCTACCAGTATCACGACCAATAAAGTTAATGTTAGGGATCTTATGGTTGTTCCGCAACTGGGGTGTCTCGTCCCTGTTGGGACGAAGGAGTTAATATATATCAGCGCCCAGTCTTCTCCCACCACTCAGCAAAACATAACCAGAGGTTCAATCTCAACTCGCGCAAGAGAAATTTTGCTGGAAAGGGATATGTGGTGGACGTACCAATTCACTTGGGCCGTTGGACCTCCAACAACTGACGCGACGGCTTCCGGTTTGGTGCACAGTCGCGTACGTACTACCTTGCAGGTTTCTAACTACCCAAGTGGGGAAATGTTCTACAAACTGCGCCCACCAAGGCACTCTCCTGCAAGTCACTGAATGACCTTACCGTTCCTTCACACCACAAAGTTGATAGCCTTTAGTAGGTAGGTTTATATGGGATTAGGGTGTACACATCTATTAGCGTACAACATGTAGGAGGATTGCGATACAGGGTGTGGCTCTCATTCGTCCTCTTCAGGATCCCCGATCCCGTTGTTATGGATAGCGAACTGTGCATCACTCTCTGGAAGACACGGGGAATCGTATATCTTGCAAATACGAGTGTTACCCTTGCCCTTCTTCAGCTGCAATCTGCAAAAGGACACATTACAAGAGGATGAATCGCCACAATTGATACGCACCTCGTAGTTGATGCGTGTGCGAGGATGTTTCCACCAATGGGCTTCTTATCGTTTCCACCAAACATCGCAGCGCTTGCATCTGGCGAAGACATGACTTGATTCGTTAAAACCACGGCAACGCCGTACTGAACGGGATTCAGTGAAAGGACGAAGCAATGAAATATATATAAGAGAGTCGTACTTCGTCTGCTAGTCTTAGGAGCATCCGCAGAAACTTGCCGAGATGACTTTGTCGTGCAGACAGTTCTCCGCGCCCGTTGAAATCTGTTCGGTATAGGGCAGTGCAAGAGTCGACAATGAGCAATGAGAATCTAGATAGGGGTAAGCAATTTCCTGAGGGTTAAACACCAATCGCTCACCTCGATTCTGCCATGAGCGCACTTGCTTGGACAAGGAGTTGATTCTGATGATCGGCATTATACGCTCTTGCATATGCAACGTTGTCCAGTACTTCTTCCCCGTTCAAGCCATACCGTTCCGCGACAGCAAGCAGCCGTACAGGCCGAAAAGTACCCTCAGTGTCGATGTATAGACATTTCCCTTCCCCACCACCCATACTTGTAGGAAGCTGCCACAAGCCATATGAGAGATTGACTGATACAAAGGCATCGAAAAAGACGAACCTGGCACGTAACGGCGAGTGTGTGGCAAATCTGCGACTTTCCTGTTCTGAACTCGCCGAAAAGCTCGGTTATCGATCCGGTCTCAATACCACCTAGAGGACAAGCAACGTCAAGCGCCCCAACCAAAAACCATGTACGTAAATGCTGACCTCCAAGGAGCGTATCAAGTTGCTTCGAGCCCGTGGTAATGCACACGAGTTGAGACCGCCTCATATGCACTTCTGTTGCACTCTGAAAGCCAGTCGGTACGAGTTTATGGGCTATGGGTACATCTCGTCAGTTGAGATCGGCCAAGAGTCTAGTCAACGCTCGCCTTCGGCAATTATCTTGTCTGCTTTAGCTTCTGAAATGCCTTTAATAGCTGTTAACACCTTCTTTGGTGTGTATGCCACCGACTCGACGGTGTGTAAGCCGGCGTCGGTAAGCTTTTTACAGTCTTGAGCACTGATACCAAATTCCTAGAAGTAAAGAGTGTGATATCAGTACCACTGAATACGGAGACGCGTCTAATTCGGAGAGAAACGCGTCGAGCAAAGAGGAACTCGCCTGAAGCTTCGTCACAAGCAGCGGCCCAGTGGCAAGGCCGTCATTGTCCTCTATCTCTTGTTCAGGGTGTTGAGACTCTTGAGAAGACATCGTTCGAAGGGCAAAAGGGAAGAAGGGTCGTGTCTAGTCCCGTGACGACCAAACAAATAAAGCCACCGCGACGATCACGAGCCTTAACCATGATACAAAGAGTGTTGGTCAAGAGTCAACCACTTCTTATATCAGAGCGCGATGGGTGGACCCCTATAACCATTGTACGCTCGCAAGCACAACGCATACAAATCATTAAGAGCTAGTGTAGCGTTCGGTCCAGACACAGACAAAATATCAAGAGGAGCACCCTTGGACCACCAACTTCGCCCCTTCTCCCACCATACCGATGATGTGCTGCTCAAAGGCGTCGAACGGAACTAGATCCAAAGTGCCAAGGGGACCCTTAGTTTTCATCGGCACTCCGCCCCAAAGCACCCTGATAAACGCCTTCTTCTCTCCGTCCTTCTGTCTCCACAACTCGAACACGACCTCTGATCCCATTCCCGGCCAGACCATTTTATCGACTTGTAACGCTCCCAAGAGCGGGGCAATGCTGCCATCGTGGGCGATACCGTGGCGATACTTGATAATTGAGCTTCCTGTGAGCGCAGATCGCAAGTGGGCGATGAGCTCCCACAGGAAGACACCATATCGGAGAGTGCAGTACTTCAAGGCAGTATCGGCCTGGCTGAAGAGCAAGTTGTACTCGAGTTGGCCCATTGAATAAACCTTGTCCGCGTCCTCTTGCGTGATGCACGACGACGGATCGGCCAATGAGCAAGGAAGAGGTTTTCCATGACACTCTTTCAAGGACAGGTTATCAAAGTAGTGATCGAACCAGCTAGAGATATGTGCGTTAGAAAGCGGTCGACTTGGTATCAGCTGACTGGGCTCACGAGTGCCAACCGGAGTTATTGGGGTTAACACCTGAAACCGCGTCCAAACGCTTGAAAAGTGCTACAGTGTCAGGGTCGTTGAGATGAGCCGTCCAGTTGGTTGTGCTTTGATAAGCAGAGCGCAGAGCATCCGCGCCAGGGCATGGATATCCAGGAGTAAGGGAATCGGAGGAAGCAATTTGTTGGAAGGCGACGATAGTGGCACTGGAAGGATACAATCCTTTGAAGAGGGCACCCGTAACTTGGCTCGTGATCGCGTTGGGGGTAAACCTGAATTCAACTGGCGGATTGGTGTCAGGTAGGTCCGGAGGGAGAAAGTGTAAACCATCGATGTAAACGGAGCGGAGATCCTAGAGAATGCGTTATATGTCATCGGGCCAATGTCCGAAAGCCTCAAAGGAGGTAGAACCATACCGAGCCGTGTTGATACGAGTCCTGTAACCCTTGACTAGTGATTTGCGGAAGTTGACAAGTGCCATTAAAGCCTATATTACTGAACGGGTTCAACGGCTCCTGGTAATTCCTCCACTGGTTTGTACGAATGAGTCTCCTTTACGATCATGAGACGACGTTGATAGCTCACGTATACGCCTGCAACCTTGGTTTCATCCGGTATAGCATAGGAAACTAGTTTGGTATCGTCGCAGAACCAGGGTATATCCTCATGAGGAAAGGTGTTCGAGGCGTACGGGGTCCGCTTGTGGTGACGCTGGACGATTTCGACGTAGAGAAGATCCAGATTCAAAGGAGGAAGCGGATAACTGGTGAATCCAGCAGACCCCACATGGGGCATATTGCAGTAGTGGTAGGTATCCTGAAGAACGCTGAGGCTGCCGTTCATCCCACCAGCTAGGAAACTGAGCCACTAGGAGAGGTGTAAGTGAATGTCAAGAAGCAGGACCACACGTGCCGCCCGCGTTTCGACTTACGCACGTTGCATGGTGCGCCGCAGATGGAACTCATCAACGAGACGACTTCTTGATACATTCCTTAAAAATAAGCGAAGAAGACGTGACGTTGGAGTCGGTCCGTTGGAGTCGGTTGGTGAACTGTTGTCGTCGTCGGAGACAGAAGGGAGGAAATTGAAATTCACTATCCGGCTTACCTGGACGCGTGGTCTTCATCGCGACGCAGAGCCCCACTAGTTACCAGCAGATCTTCGCCTCAATGTCTTTAGTATTATAATATGTCCGCAGGCCTACACTTCTCTTTCGCAATTCGATGGCAATGCCGACCGACTGGCAGTGACAGATCTGCTTAAAATTAAATAGTTTTATCAGTTCAACGTATTACGCTTGGGAATCCTAGAACCTGCATATATCCAAACTGTCCTACCCTCCTGCGTCAACTTGTCGTTCCCATCTGTTCATAAGGAGACCCACGTGGCTTCCCAGCCCGCTTATTTGAATGAAGTCACTGTATACGATCAACTTCAAGGGAGTATGGTCGATCCCACGTTCTTCATAGTTGTAAAATGACTCTTGAAGGAGCAGGTCGGCGATCAGCGCTTAATTGGAGGGGATGAGCGTAATCGAAGGGTTCCGAAATCATGTGTTTCTCTCGTCGGCGTCTCGTCGGCGCGGCGCATTGCCTAATCTCCGTGAGTTGGCAGGGCGGTGGACCAGCCAAAGCTGGCCCTAATACTTATGCGAAATCACAGATAGTTAGGGGTGCTATGCTCAAGAAGTCTTTGCCTTTAGTCAGCGAATTACAATGTACATAACATGCTCGAATAAAGATCAAGGATGGTGTCTCCTTCAATGCCCGGAGGGGTCGGGGACAGAACGCTGTGCCACATGAATAGCCCGTTGACCTGGGCGCATACATATAGAGGTCGCCTACTCGTCGCCGACCCACCGATCCGCGTACTCGCCGACGTACGGCAGCCGATGCCGCGCTAAACCACCTGAGTTGGCATCTCGGTATGCTATGAACCTGTCCATATTCCCAATCGTCAGTCCCCTCTTCTCTCGAGCGTGTCAAGACAAGCCAAGAAAGACAAAGACGTACGCCATACCGCAAGCGCCCCCAACAAGCACAAGCGTCAACAGCGTCTGTAAGAAACCCCAGAGACCTACAAGTGCTGCAAACAACCGGAGTAAGAGCAGGGGAGTGATGAGGAGTGCGCTTTGATATGCTGCGGCCACGTACACGTCAGTTCAGTGGACCATCGAGATCGAGGGAGAGAAGTACCATGGAATCGGATGTAGTCGTTCTGTGTTTCGAGGATGAGCAGGAGGAGGGCTGCATATACAGAAGTCGGGCGGGCGAATTGAGTCCGATAGCGGAGGATTACGAAAGAGATTGTAATATCAGCGATCAATATTTGATAAAAGGGTCGTCATAAAGAAGTAAAGGCGCACCGGAAACAGGACCTCCGAGGTAAGCAACAGCCGCAAGAACATCGACCCGCCAGCCAAACCTCGTTTCCCAGAGGTTCGTAATCCCTTCTTCTTCCCTTGCACCTGCACCTCCCCCAAACCCGGTTATCCCTGCGCCGTGACCGTGGCCCAGGGTCGGCAGCCCACCGGCTTGGTACGAGTGTGGATTCGCGCTGGCCACTGCGTTCGGGGTGTTATCCGTATAAGTCGCTGGGGTGGAACTCGGAGACTGGAGCCACGCCGAAGCGCGCCCGGCGACCTTTGCGGGCGTTGACGGAGGAGGCAACGTTGACGGCTCGTCGGGAGGCGGAGTGTACGGTGCAAACGACGTGGCAAACTTGGGATCCATCCTTTTACCTCTGTCTGAATATTTCAGAGTTATTCCGAGTGGTGGTGGTAGCGGTGGAGGAGGCAGGGTTCAAATGGATGATGTAAGCAAGTCCGGTATTTGGCTATGTTTGGTTTGCTAGTCTGAAGCCAATTTCTCCGGCCTCCAAAACATCCCCCTCCCTTTCCGTCAGGGTTGGCAAAAAATCATGGTGCGTGGTTGATACCTCATCGATCGGCGCAGCTTCCGCTGACTCCCCACTTTTCCGTGAATTTACTCGCTTTTCGTCCGGCGTCCGACAGGCTGACGCCCCCGTAACGCTCCGCACTCGCAAATTCCTTACCAACCGTCTGCTGCAACGCAAGCAGTTTGTCCTCGATGTTCTCCATCCGGGCCGACCCAACGTTTCAAAGGCTGAGCTCTCGGAAAAGCTCGCTGGCGTCTATAAGGCCGACAAGGCCCGCGTCGTCACCTTTGGCTTCCGTACTGTGTTCGGTGGTGGACGGAGCACCGGATTCGCCCTCATTTACGACACTGAGGCCGCGCAGAAGCTGTTTGAGCCCAAGTACCGACTTGTGAGGGTGCGTTGATCCCCAGATGGAACACCCAGCCTATGGAGTGTATAATTGCTAACATATATTGCGCTCTTCTAGTCTGGTCTTGCGCCCAAGGTCGAAAAGCCATCACGAAAACTCCGCAAGGAGCGTAAGAACCGTGCGAAGAAGGTGCGTTCTCTCTCCCCTCCTTCCGCGGCCATTTTTCTGTAGCATTTTCTTTACACCTCCCTGCATCGATCTTGCGATCGTCTTACTGACTCCCCGCGCTTCCTTAGTTCCGCGGCACGAAGAAGTCGAAGGCCGCAGAACCCGCCAAGAAGGGCAAGTAAGCGCGCACGCTCTACTGCTCCTTCTGTGGTTCGTTGGTTGTGCTGGTGTACGGTTTGGTTGTTCGTGGTCATGCAGTACGGGAAAGAACGCGATATATGCATATGAAGCGCACCCACCCCAATTCGCTCCACACCTATATGTGGATACTTACTTACTGATTACCGATTATGCTATGTCCTTTTGGCCTTCGTTCGCGTGAGCGGGAGATGGCAAGTGAAGACGACAAGAAAGATACGAAGTACTATCTTAAAGCAAAGCTAATGTGAAAGGACTTCAACTCGGTTCAGGGTGTGGATGTGCTGTGGGCATTGGCGCGTCTTGGGGATGGGGACATGCATCGACCGCCGATGCAAACTGTATGGGTGAGAGCTACCCCGTACCTGGACCGCTCCCAGCGCGAAGGTGAGAGCGCGCTGTGCATTCGTAGGAATGGATTGGCTCCGCTCTCGTAATCGAACCTGATGGAGCAGGCCGCATGCGCAATAATGTGGTACATACGTGCCCATAGTGAATCTCCACGTCCTCGGTCTTGTTGATTTGCGCGTTAGCTCAGATATATGTTCGAGATCTGATTTGGAACGTGGAAGCTTACCACAAGGTGACGTGAGGGAATTGAACTAAAGCCGGTGAGAGTATGCGGCGTGTACGCTGTCTGTATGCATTGATAATTGTGTAATTTAGGTGAATCGAACAAGCTGAAGGTCTGGCAAGGAGCATTTCAAAGATGAAGAAACCCCTTGACTATTTCTATCGCGCGCGAGGTGCTCATATTCTACTATTCTATTACAACTGTTGACTTGCGTGTTGGCATTCGATTATCACAAAGCCGGCGGTGATCAGGGCTTTGAGTAAGAGGAGAACTTGTAACGGTTATATCATTTAATGACAAATAGAGCAACACTTCGAAGTTGGATCCCAGCATGTGACCGATGCCCACGCCACTGACAATGCAGACCGATACAAGATTTACTAAGCAACATGGGAGTCAGTGAAACCTAATTCAAGCCCTCTCCAGAATCCCAGCCGTCAATATTGGCACTTTGCGGCCCATTCTTCATCACCGTAGACTGAAAGAATGGGTGAGTAGGTGTTCTCGGTACATAAAGGTTGGCCAACTCACAGGTCGTGGTTTCCCGACCATTATACTTTATGTCGCGACTAAATGACTGACTGACTTCGGAGTGTGGTGGGCCACCAAATGTCACCATCTCCGCTGCTGCCTGTCCCGTGGTAAGATTGCCCCGAGTCCTATCCATATTGGAGTCGTAGCATGCTTCGCGTAGGTTGAGGATGAACCTAGAGGCTCATTCACCAAGGTAAAGGTCATTGTTTTGGATCTTACATACTTGGAGCAAAGCACTATCGGTGCGGCGGTGCCGATCCCGACCAACTAAGACATCCGGTCAGATCAGCCGCAGACATGAAATACTCAGAACACATACTAATTGTATAAAGGCGGGAGGTCCAAAATGCCTGCATTAGATGGTAATGGTGCAGTCACAGTCGAAACAACCCTGCATCTTACCATACTAATAATTCGCTCAATTCAAGTAGGGCAAGAAGAATATAGTAGACAAGTGAGTCCCTGAACGGCGACTCAGCATGTTTGTCACCTCGTCCGCTCAGTCCAGATGATTGGTAACTTGCCGGATAAAGATATCAAGTAGCCATTGCGCGTTGGAACGCGCAGTACCTCCACGAAGAAGTCGATATCTTTGAACGCCTTTCCATCCTGCGAGAACAGCGATGAGAGTGCCGTACGCCAGAGCGGGGAACCTTTAATATGTTTAATCGGCAGCGTCGTTCATGCATGAACTGTGCATACCAGAAACTGTGGTGGAAAATTTCG
>Ga0307513_10008190_pt1 | contig 13403 bp, 21 predicted proteins | sample 15_EM_MG_FD_202174 | JGI IMG/M metagenome (GOLD analysis project Ga0307513, IMG submission 202174) | Populus trichocarpa ectomycorrhiza microbial communities from riparian zone in the Pacific Northwest, United States - 15_EM | ecosystem: Host-associated > Plants > Roots > Unclassified | place...
GGCACCCGTCGTCGTAACATGCCGTCCATGACAGCACATCGTGCTCCTTTCGAGCTCGTTCCTTCTTCTCCGCTTCTTCCCACTCGTGTGGGGCTCGGTATGGGGGGCTCGTGGGTAGTCCCACGGCAGTTGTCCACCCTTCTTGGGTGGTCTTTGGTGTTGGGAGTCTTGGTGTCCTCATTCGTGGAGCAGGTGGTGGTGGTCCGAGTTGCGGTGGTGGTGTTATGGAGACCCAAGTCTCCCCGTTTTCCTGTTCCTCGATCTTGATCGAGAGAGGGCTTCCTGGGGTACTTTTGGTGGAATTGTTGCTTTGCGATGCCTGCATTTTCAAAATCTTCGTAGGGGTAACAGACTTTGTCGTGTTCAGGAGGATAACCAGTCCACTGGGCCCGGTAGTGTAGTTTTCAGTAGTGTAGTCGAGAATCGATGATTTGTTCGAGTTCGTACTCCGGTTCTCCTTCGATGATAATTGGAGGTGGTGGTTGTGCTTGTCGAGAAGAAAACTTATCGTCGTGATAAAGTTCGCGAAGAGAGATGTGGTATGTATTGTGGATCCTCATTGAGGGTGGAAGATCGAGCTTATAAGCCCTTTCTCCTATCTTGGCCAAGATTTTGAAGTGTCCGATTTTCTTGTAGTCCCGTTTCTTGCATGGCCTTGTGGTTCGTATATTTTTGGTAATAACCAGACTATATCTCCTGATTCTAAATTCGGATCGGGCTTTCTTCCTGCATCGTAGTATCCCTTATGTCTTAGTTGCGCTTCTGTCATTTCTGCTTGCAGAGTGTCGTGTAATTGACTCATGTCTTCCGGTGGTGTGATATTTCCTTGCATTAGGTGTCCGATGGTCTGATATTCGGGGTTGACTCTGTAGTTTGCAAAGAAAGGTGTGCGCTTAATGCTTTCCTGATATTCATTATTGCATGCGAATTCTGCCATCGGTAGGAGTTCCTTCCAGTTGGCTTCTTGATAGTTGACGTATGCTCGGAGGTATTGTTCCAAAGTGGAATTAGTCCGTTCCGTTTGTCCATCCGTTTGAGGGTGAAATGCCGTGCTTAATCTTCGTTCTATTCCTAGTTGCTTTGTCGTTTCTTTCCATAGGTCGGAAGTAAATATGGATCCTCGATCCGCTATGCTGTCTTTGGGTAGCCCATGTAGTCGCAATATTTCCCTCATCAAAAGTTCCGAGAATTGCCGTGCATCTATTTCCTTAGTGCATGGTTGGAAATGAGCCATTTTTGTGAGTCGATCGATGACGATCAGTATTGCGTCATCTCCTTCTGATTTCGGTAAATCCGTGATGAAGTCCATGGATATTGATTTCCATGGTCGACCCGGGGCTTCATTTGGCTTCATCAGGCCATAAGGTGCATGTCTTACCACCTTCGTTCTTTGGTCAATGTCGCAATTCTTGACGTATTGTTTTGTCATATTGCACATATGAGGTCAATAGTATTTGCGCTGTAGGAGCTCCGTCGTTTTTGCCGTTCCTTCGTGTCCCGCTTGCGGAATATTGCGGTGTTGTCGTATAAGGTTGGTCCGAATTCCCTCTCCGTTGGGAACCCAAATATTTCCTTGGTGCCATAGGTATCCCTCCTTCCATTGGCATAGTCCTACGGCCACTCCCTTCATTTCTTTGTCTCCTTGTTCCAAGGCTTTCCTTATCGTTTGAATTTCTTCATTTTGGGCAATTTCGTTGCGAAGTTCTTCGTAGCTTGTGTCTTCGAGTCTCATTGTCTCCATTTCCTGGATGCCGGTGTCGAAGTATTTCTCTTTTGGTAGGAGAATCCTTTCCTAGCGTTTGTTACGGGGCCCCGTTTCTGACAAACGGGGCGCCAGGAGCAGGTTATTAACCGCAGATTAAAAAAGGAATCGTCCAAATCGGACCAAAACTGAGTGATCTCGAGCTCTTTGAAGTTGCTTAGCTTCAAAGAGCTCTATCTCCTTCAGTTCTGGTCCGATTTGGATGATCTTTGCAGCCAGTTAATCATAATAACCTAGGTTATTTTGTCCCCGCTCCTCGGAAACGGGGCCCCGTAACGAAGCCTATCCTTTCCTTCTGTGTAAGTCGTTCATCTCCTTCCTGTGGCATGTCTGCTTTTCTTCGAGTTAAGGCATCTAGCTTGCCTCCTTCATTTCCCGGTCGATATTCAATTTCGAAGTCGAAGCCGCTCAAAACTTCACTCTATCCGATTTGCCGTCCCGTCAACTGCTTCGTGGTCGTAAATCCTATCAGGTTCTGGTGGTCGGTCAAAACTCTGAAGTGTTGTCCGCTTCCTTTAAGGTATCTCCTCAATTCTTTGAGTACTTGAACTATTGCTAGCAGTTCTTTGTCGTGTACGTTGTAGTTGCATTTGGCTGGTTTCATTGTCTTTGATCAGTATGCTATTGGTTTCCATTTTCCGTCTTCGTCCTGTTGGGACAATTTGCCTCAACAGACATATTGTGAGGCGTCGGTTTCCACAAGCAATGGCCTTCCCGCTTTGAAGCATGTCAAGACTGGGGTTGAGCATAACTTCTGTCTTAGCTCGTCAAAGGCGGTTTGCTCTTTATTTCCCCATTCCCAGATGACATCTTTCTTGGTTCGATCGTATAGTGGTTTGGCTGTTCTGCCCAATCCGTTTATAAATCGTCGATAAAAGTTCCAAAATCCCATGAATTCCTGAATTCCCTTTTTGTTGGTAGGTGCCTTCCAATCCAATATGGCTGCTGTTTTGATAGGGTCGACTTTGACTCCTTCATTATTGATGATGAATCCTAGTTATTCTGTTTGCTGTTGGCGAAATTCGCATTTCGATGGTTTGAGTTTCATTCCTTGTTGCCGTATAGCGCGGATGTTGGCAGCCAGGTCTTTTTGGTGTTGTTCCAGGTTGTCTGAGTATATTAGAACATCGTCCAGGTACACTATGCAGCATATGTCGATATATGATTGCAAGGTTCTGTTGATCACCTTTGGAATGCTGCAGGGGCATTGGTAAGCCCGAAAGGCATTACCAAGTATTCGTAAGTGCCGTATTTCGTGGTGAAGGTCGTTTTCCATGCGTCTCCCTTTTTTATTCTGACATTGTGGTATGCATCCTTGATGTCCAGCTTGGTGTCGTATTTTGCCGTTTGTAGCCTGTCCAAGGCTTCCCCTATGAGCGGTAGCGGGTATCGATCCTTTTTGGTAACATGGTTGAGTGCTCGATAGTCGACGCATAGTCGGAGTTTTCCATCCTTTTTCTTGACAAAAATGATTGGAGATCCCCCGTCGGAGTAGGTTTCTCTTATCCATCCTCTTTCCTCTTTTTGTTTGATATAGCTCCAGAGTTCCTTTAGTTCGTCCTGGGAAAGTGCGTATATCTTTTTGATCGGGAGTCCCTCTCCTTCTTCGAGTTTTATTTCCAGATCCACCCCTGGTCGGTGAGGTGGTAGCTCAGTTTTTTCTCCTTCTTCGAATACATCCAAGTATTCATGATATTCTTAAGGCACCATTTCTTCGAGCTTTCGTTGCTTTTCATATTTTCCACTTTTGATGGCTAGCTGCGTGCTAATGTTGACTGATTCTAGGCTTATGCGTCCTTCTTTTTTGCTGTACTTGAGGATACCCATCATCGTGTCCGGTCTTCGGTAAAACCTTCCGAACGCTCTGGCTCTGATTTCACCGATCTGTGCCTTGGAAGTTCCTGTGCTTCCAAATCCTTGTTGTCCGCGGTTGATTTTTTCGAGCGTTTGGAACTCGTAACGCTTTAGATTATTTTTTCCGTCATAAGTTGTGCTATCCGATTTCCGTTTTTGACTTCTTAGTCTTTGTTGCTCATGTTGGCTAGTACCACTTAGATTTCCCCTGTATAGTCGGAGTCGATCACGCCTGCATTGACATCAAACTGATGTTTGACTGCCATGCCGCTTCTTGGCGCTATCCTTCCATAGGTTCCTCTTGGTGGTGTGATTGATATTCCGGATCGGACAACCTCTTGTCCTCGGGCGGGTATCGTCTTACTTTCGTTTGCGTACAGGTCGTGTCCTGCTGCTTGTGCCAATGCTCAAGTCGGTATCTTGGCTTGCGGGTCAAGTTTCTTAACCTTGACTCACTGATCTTTCTTGCTTTGAGCGACGCCGAACTCGACTTTCATGTTCTCTTCTCGTGCTTCATCTTCTGGTATGGCGTATACCGTGGGTGATTCCTTTAAACACCATGTCGTACACCTTTCGCTTTCGAAGGTGATCTTTCCTTGACCCCTGTCGATTTGGGCACTGTGTTGCTTTAACCATGACATCCCGAGGATGACCTCATGGTTGGGTAGTTTAGCCACTTGGAAGGTTGCCAATTCCCTATCGCTACCAATGTCCATAAGTCCTTTCGCTGTATGGGTAATTGGTCCCATAGCGCTGCGTTGACCGTCCGCAAGGTAAACCTCTCTTGTCGTCTTTGCTTGTGTGGTGCTGATATTGTATTTGCTGCAGAACCCTTTGTCGATGAAGTTGTCAGTTGCACCCGAGTCTATCATTGCATTGATCGTAACTTGTCTTTTCGTGCCCTGTAGTCGTATCTGGACCATAATATGGTCGTTCTCGTTGTCCAATATTTCCGTGTTGTTCAGTGCCGCGTATAGGTTCCTCATCTCAATGGGCTTTGGTTTGGTCCTGTCCCTCAGGCTATTGCTTACTGGGGACTTTCGTCGTTTCCCGATTCTTCCTCCTTTGCGACCTCCATTTCTCTAGCTCTGGCTGGTGGTTTCCATTGTTTTTTGTTGTCATTTTTTGGTTCCCAGGTCGCTCCCCCTTTGCTGTTGGCTTGGCTTCGGCATGCCACTGCTGGATGTCCTGGTTTGGCGCATTTGAGGCATAGGTTGCCTCTCATTCTTCGTTGATATTCTTTGGCTGAGATGTTGAATCGACGCCTTCTTCGCGTTGCATCGAGCTCCATTGGCTCACCCTGATTAGCGTTCTGAGGGCGAAAGGTCCCATTTTGATTTCTCGAGGGTCCGGATGATGCGGTTGTTCCTTTGCTTGTTGTCTCCTGAGGCATGTGTTTGATGGCTGCCATTTTCGTTTCCTTTTTAATGGCCCCGTTTGCGACGAATTGTGGGTCTTGCGAGTCTGATCCATCCATTCCCCATGCGTCTTGTAGTTCTGTTTTGAACCCTTTCATCAGGTGGTAAGTCAGGGTTGCATCGTCCATCTCCGTTTGACTGGCGATGAGTCTATATTCGTTCCAGTATTCTGTGGCTCCTTTCGATCCCTGAGTCATCCTCATGAGTTTTGCTCACGCTGCTCCTTGCTCATCGATTTCGCCAAACTGTCCCTGCAGTTCATTCTTGAAGTCGTCCCAGCTGCTCCAGGTTAAGTCTTGTCGTCTTTCGATGTATGGCGTAGCGCATTTCAATGCGTCCCCTCTCAGGAGGCCAAGCGCGTAGATAGTTTTCTCGTTGTTGTAGTCGAATTCCCATCCTACTCCTTTGAAGTAGACTGACAGCTGGGCCAGCCAACCTCTGAGTTGATCTCGTTCCCCGTGAAATGTGCTGGGTTCCTTGATTTTGGGCTTGTTTGTGTTTTCCGCTCCTCGGGTTAAGGCTCCCATAATTTGTTGTATCTGCTCTGGCGTGAGGTTGGGAATCGCAGGTCCTTCCTTTCCTTTGGTATCTGGATTGGGATTGGATGTGGACGCCATTGTGTTTCTCCTTGTAGGTACTGCGTCTGTTTCATCAGAGCCTGATCCTTCCTCCGAGCTATCTGTTGTGGAGCTGCGGCTCGCGAGTGTTGAATAGACTCAGCTAACGCTTCCCCTAGTCCTTCTAGGTCTATTTCTGTTTCAGTAAGGTCGATCTCCTGATCGACAAGCCGTTGAGCCCTTCTGTCATTGGGTGTTGCGATGTGACGCAACCAAATGTAACAATCCTATTGTTAGGTGATTATGCAACAGGCAACGACAGTCGTTCCCCATGGTGAGCAATTCTTCTTGTCTATAATATGGCTTAGGGAAATACTATCTCTTCAGATAGTACGGAACTGGCTTGCTTGTCTGAGCGATCCGTCGAGGGATACTATCTCGTCAAACAGTAAGATGGGCGGATCGGTGTGCTTGATAGAACTATCACAATAGTTCAATGTTCGGGTAGCCCGTCGAGACTATCACAATAGTCTCCGGGTTCTTAGAGCGTAGGCTCTCGTAGAGTAGTAGTTTTATGTAAAGAGAGTAAAGCGTAATCGTATTGCAATATCTTTATTATAGAAAAGTACCTTGATGGTTGCGTGAAGATCCTATCTCTTGGTCAGAAGCAAGAGCCTTATATAGGCATCTTCTCACAACCTTAACCCTGGTGACTCATCACCTCGCGTTATATAAACCTCTATGACTCATAGTGAGTCATAGCGCGAAATCCATCGATGACTCATAGTGAGTCATAGCGCGAAATCCATCGATGACTCATATGAGTCATCGCACAACTTTCCGTTAACCAATTCAAAAACTCATAAACCAAGTCATGTGCTCGAACGAGTCACATGTGTGAAACCCATGACTCAAAATATGAGTCATGTGCAAAAGTCATTACATCGTGTGACGTCACAATCGTGAGTCATAAAACAATCAACCAATCATAATATAACAATGACTTCGCGAGTCAGTAGTCATGTAAGAACTATAAGTCCAGTGACGTCATAGTGTGAAATTCAACATACCTTATGACTCATAATATGAGTCATGTGAAATCTGCCTTTGTTAGTCACGATTTGTGACACCCTAGCATCCATGTCTATATCAATGAGGATGCAGCCATCTGTAACAAGAGGCCGTTTAACCCAAATAATGTTCTTTGAACATCGGAAGGCTATCGCAAGCGGTTGGTATCCAGTTTTGGTGGGCACTCAGATCGAGATCGTGCTCTTCGCGAGTGGAATGGTTTATCCATGCAGCCAGGAAAGATTGATCTGTTCGTAGATGAACTAATCCCGCTGGCAAACCCGTTGAAATATGGTGAGGACTATGTGAAGGATAAAGCTCGCGTGGGGATGAGAACTGATCTCTGTAATGCTTGGGCTATGAGGACACCACACTCCGAAGACTATGTTGACTACTTAAACCTTCTACAAAATACAGGTCACCAGTTAGAAGATGTCGCTTCTTTCCACCGTACCGTTGTCAGAGCAAAAGACGCCTCTCATCGTGACAAGAGCGACGATAGGCGTACCTCCACTAAGAAGGAGAGGAACAAGAGAAAAGGTTCGGGCCCTCGCAATCCCAAACCCACCAACCCAGCGGCACGGGCATTCTGACCGCCAGAATCAGATCATGCAAAAGCACATAAAGATATAGCGCAAACTCTGATCGATCGTCGCAAATGGTTGAACCAATGCTCACGCTGTGGAGATCCGAACCACTTCTGGCCCAGATGTCCTGCTGCCACTCCGGTTCTCGCCTCGGCCAAGCTTAATCGTAAGCGGACCGTTAATGAGGCAGGACACCAGGACTGTACTGCCATCCCGAAAGCAAGACCCATTGAGGCTCCTCCACCTGTTGTTAAATGAGTAGATGCAGAGATTCGCGGATCGGCTCCGCAAATACTGGAAGTTGATACTGATGCGTTGGACTAGGTAAGTTCCCACCTCTATCCTTTAGTTTTAGAAAGGCACTGACTCCGGGTTCAAGCCCAGATGGCATGAAGGACGGAGATGGAAGATGTAGACCGTATGTTCCTCCCTCAAAGAACCTACACGCTGAAACCAACATGGGCTACAGAAATTACCGTGTGGATTGGTTTGCTATCGGAGGGTCTGGAGATGGTTACAGCTCTTTCTTTGGTGTTTATGTTGATTTCGTTTCTTATCTAATTTTGCGAAAGTTTGCTTTATTTTGATTATGAAGGAAATGGTATTGGGCTTAGGTTTCAAGTTATAAGGCTTATCGTTTGATTTCGTCAGGCTGGACGTGGCATATCAATTGAAGTTATTCTCCAAGTTTACCTGAGGAGTGTTAAGGACCCGAAATGATGCTAGCGTAATAGTAAACCCCCAAGCTATTTGAAACCCCATAATTGTACCCATTTGATAACTACTCACGACGAGCTGTGGCCGCTCGTGTGTCGGAAGGCAAGACATACTGAGCCGTAATCCCTAGAAAACACCACCACAGACCTGATACAAACCAACAATGTTTAGCAACGAGAGACCCGCTAAGCGGTTGCGGCTCGCAGGCCCTGCGCCACACAGTAGGTCTATACATGTGAATGTAAGGCTTGAATGGAGCTACAATGGGAAGAAACGGAGCGAAGAGGCTCTTTTATTGTTGGATAGTGGCACTACGGGCGGAGTATTAAGTAGGGCGTGGGTTAGCGATGCCCAGCTACCATGTATACGTCGGGAGACTCCGACACCTATTTCTGATGCACGCGGGAATCAGATCCCTGGCTCAGGTCTCCACTATACGAAGACAGTTGATATGTCAATAGGAGACCATACCAATAAGATGAGATTTGAGCTTGCTGATATGCCTCCATGACACCTGGACGGTTATCTGCCAATGGCGTGGTTGAAGGACCACAACCCAGATATCAACTGGGAAAGAGGAAGTCTGAAGTGGCGCTCAGACTATTGTAAGACCCACTGTCTCCGAAGCAAGAGTCGCATAGAGTTTATTACCTGCGATGAACTCTTAGCCGAGGATCCCAACAACATGTTTGTATGTCGGATGCGCCTTTGGACTGGTGAAGATGGAGAAGACATGAGTCTTAAGCAGCTGCCAGAATACCAGGATTACGCTGACATATTCAGTGAAGAAAAGATCAATGTCTTGCCAAAGTATACTGAGTATGACCCCCGCATTGACTTGGTTCTGGGCTCTGACTTGCCCAGACACCACATATTCCCGCTCACGGTTAGGGAGCTACAGGTATTAAAGGAGTACATCAATGAGATGGAACAGTCCGGCAAGATCCGGAGGTCATCCTCTCCGATAGGTGCTCCCATCCTGTTTGTACTGAAGCGTGATGGAACACTTCGGTTATGTGTTGATTACCGACGGTGAAATAAGATTACTATTGAGAATAAGTATCCATTACCCTTCATGAAAGAGCTATGTAGTAGGCTCGGGAAAGCCACGGTGTTCACCAAACTGGACCTGAAGAATGGCTATTACCTGATCCTAATGGCGGAAGGAGAAGAATGGAAGACGGCTTTTAAAAGTCGGTAGGGCTTATACGAATATACACTCATGCCTTTTGGACTTTGTAACACACCATCAACTTTCCAAGAAATGATCAATGATGTGTTCCGTGACATGTTGGATGTAGGGGTTATCGCCTATATGGAGGACATCCAAATCTATTCTGAGACCTTAGAAGAACATGTTGCTATGGTAAGGAAAGTAATGGACAGGCTGCGGAAGGCAGGCCTATGTGTCAGCATAAAAAGGTCAACCTTCCATGCGAGAGAAGTAGAATTCCTTAAATACAAGATATCTGACCATGGAATATAAATGACAACCAAGAAGGTTGAGGCGATTACGGCGTGGTTACCGCCACAAAAGGTCGTTGATGTGCAAAGCTTTATGGGCTTTGCCAATTTTTACTGTCGGTTCATTAAGGGGTTTGGTCAGATAGCAAAACCTGTAACCGACCTAACAACGAAGGGCATCAAGTGGAATTGGACCAATGCTTGCCAAGCGGCATTTGATGAGCTTAAGGGAGCTTTCACAACAGGTCCAATATTGACTCACTTTGATGAAACTCGTCCAACGAAGTTGGGAACCGATGCTAGTGACTTTGCCCTGAGAGCCGTTTTATCGCAGCTATGTGAAGATGAGCGATGGCATCCAGTAGCCTTTCATAGTCGAAGGTTCGCCCCCGCTGAAGTAAACTATGATTTAACGACACGGAAATGACAGCTATAGTTGCTGCATTTCGCGAATGGGAATACATGTTGAGATCCGTAGAAGAACAGATAACTGTTTATACTAATCATAAGAATTTGGAGTACTTTAATACTACCAAGATTCTCAACAGAAGACAGCACCGCTGGGCTGAATTCCTACAATGGTTCAATTTCAAGATGGTTTACAGCGAGGGAAGGCTAAACGAAAAGGCCGATGCATTGTCTAGGCGTAGGGACTACCGCCCTGAAGGGGGCAGTAATTCTGATCCTGACACTTTTTTCCGTCCGCATCAGGGTGTTGGTCAGGAGCGGGACATCATGCGACCACAGGTGTTGCAGACCTGCCAAGGGTTGCAGCTGCAGTCCGCATTGAGGACAGCTTTACTCAAAGCAGCCGACCAAGACTAACGCAAGTTGGACAGGTTCAAGTCGGTACTCAAGGGCGACAAGAATGTTGATACAAGTGTAAGTATCATAAAGGATTTACTCTGTTATAAAAACAGGTGGTACATCCCCAAGGACGAGGCCTTGAAACGAATAATCATGGAGGCAGAACATGATTCACTCATGGCTGGACACTTCGGAACCTATAAGACAATTGGTACGGTTAGGGCGAACTTCTACTGGCCAAAGATGGATGAACAGATGAGGGAATATGTTAACGCTTCTCGCAAACTCTCTCCCCCCCCCCCTACATTTCTTATACAAATCCCGACTTTACCCCACTTTGCGTCCGGATCAAACCCACCGCCCACTTCTCCTCTCCTGCTCGCCCTCATGGCGAATCCCCATAATCTCCCTCCAGGGAACGAAGCCTTCGGTAGGCTCTCGGCCCTCAAGTCCCCTCTCCCATCGCGTTCAGGAACACCCTCGACCGATCAACCCATGGAGTTCATGATGAGGCAACTCGCCCAGGCGAGGAGCGCCCTCCGGCTGAGCAACCAAGACTTCCCGGACCTCAGCCCAGATGCGCAGGCCGGCACCCTCCCCATCGAGTCGATCACCATGGTTCTCCTCTCCCAGCTGGTCAAGGGCCTGGTGACCGTCTCACATGAGCTGAGCGGGGTAACCCAGGCGGTCGCAACCATCTCTGAGGAAAACGAGAACCTGAGGGAGGAGCTCCATGACATCTCCTCTCAACTCGCGAACCGCCCCCACACACAAGAACAACAAACCGCCCCGGTGATCGCCGATCTCCAAGCATCCATACACGACCTGTCATATTGTGTGTCGGCCCCAACCCCTGCCCCCCCGGCACTAGCCCCCCCCCCACAAAGGACACCCCAACCCCATCCAACTGCTGGCCCCCCCCCTCAAAGAAAGGCAAAGAAAGGGCCCCTGCACCACCCACACCTCCCTCAGCCGCGGCTGACGACCCTAAATACCTTATACCATTCTACGATACGAGACTTGGCAAGGGGTTCGGTGACCCCGCGAAGTACGCCAAGCTCTATCCTAACTCATACGAAGCCGGGGAACTCCGGAAGGGAAGGTACGACCTTGACTCCTTCACCCCAGGCCACCTCCACCGTGACATTTACCCCTCCCCCTCTTACGCGCACGCTGCTTCCGGCTCAGGCTCGGGCGGCAAGGGCAAAAGCAAGGCTGAGAAGCCTCCTTCCCCCCAACTTGTTGCCAGTACGGCGGCCCCTCCTGTTAAAAAGGGGCCTCCCTCCCTTCCAGGTGCCCAACGACGCTTCTTTGCCCCTCGCCAGTCCCCTGCCCCTCACCCAGACGCTCCCACCATTGCCGCTACCTTTCCTGACATTGCTGCTCGCATCCTCCGCGAATCAAACTGCCTCCGCCCCTTGGGTTTCTCTGCCACTGTCAACCCCCGAGGATCTGTCTCCCTGACCGTCACCGATAAGGCCACCCCCGCCGCCTTGTACGCCCCCTATTTCGACTCCCTTACAAGGGCCCTCAACCAATCTTTCCCTGTGGGTGACAACCCCTGGTGTACCCTAGTCCTCGCCCCTATAGCTATTCAACTAGCCATTCACGGCCTCCCCCTATGCTTCCTCCCTCAAGATGAACAGGAACTGTTCCCGTATATCCGGCAAGCAATCCTCAACGACACAGCGACCCAAATTCTCTCAGCCAGGTACCTTAACCCTAGCAGAGATTCTAGGGAGACCAAGCAGGCCACTTCGGTGGTTATCACCGTCGACCCCCAGAACGTTTCGGCCCCCACATCAGGGGTCGTCATCCTCTCACAGAAACGCAAGGTCGAACTTGCCTTCTCCTTCTCCAGAACCTCCTAGTGTAAGAACTGCTGGAGATACGGACACGCCCATCAACGATGCCCCGCCACCCACTCCACGTGCCCCATTTGTGCACTTCATCATACTCATGCGGCTCACAGATGTCAGAATCCCACCTGCCCCAGGAGAGGGAATATTAAGCCAGTCCCATCCTGTTGTCCGACCTCGCCCCCCCATTGCTGCAACTGTGGTAACGACCACACTACCACATTCAGGGAATGTCCGGCTCGACTTCCCGGGCCTGTCCCCTCCTGAACCGGCTCTCCAGCCCCCGCACCAACCGGTCAAGACCCCATGGATTGGGAGGTCGATGGTGGCCGGGCACCCACTACTCCCCCGTCCGGGAAGGGTCCCCTCGAGGTGGACCTAGTAACCCCCAGGCAACCTCCCCCAGCTGGACCCTCCACGCGTCCTGGCACTACTCACGGTTTCGGTGGTCCTCTGCCCCTGGAGGAGCCAAGCCCTTCCCCGGCCCCCTTCACGCGTCGGGTTCGTCCCGGTAATGAATAACCAACCCATGCCCCCTCCCCTGCGTCGAGGGCCGGTCCCTGCCGCTGCGTTTCTTTCCATTATTCAACATAACTGGCTTGGGAGCTGGAATGTTTTTCTTTCTCTTTTTGAGTCGTTCAAAGAAGCGACCACCTACCCCTCGATTGTAGGATCCACCTGTCAACAAGGCTCACCTTCCTTCCTTTAATGGTTTCAAGTTCTTCTTTCCCCGGGGTAGGAAGCCACGCGTGGCTGCCTACGTTTATAATACTTTTCTTTCCAATTACAGGGTGCTCCCCAGGTTTTAGGGGGTAGATGATGTTCTCGCCCTTGACATCTCCTCCCATGAGTCTCTTTTTGGCACCGCCTTCCATTCCTTTAGGGTTATTAATGGTTACTCCACCAACACTGTTGACCACAGGATTCACTCCGTTTCACCAGAAGTTCTCTTCCCTGATCTTGGGTTCCCCCTCCTAGTGGTGAGAGACCTCAACATCCACAACCCCCTCTCGGACCCTCTAAGGCACTTCTCACCTCTGGAGATCTCGTCCGCGACTCCCTATTTCGAGGAAGCGGCAGAGTCCAGCTTCGCCCTCCTCAATCCCCCGGGTGAGTAGACAAGGTTCCCCCTAGTCGGGAAAGCTCGCCCTTCGGTTATAGACCTCGCCTTTGCCAACCCCTGTCACAAATCGTGACTAAGCAAGGCAGATTTCACATGACTCATACTTATGAGTCATAAGGTATGTTGGATTTCACGCTATGACGTTACTTGACTCATAGTTCTCACATGACTATGCACTTGCGAG
>Ga0307513_10008191_pt1 | contig 13403 bp, 6 predicted proteins | sample 15_EM_MG_FD_202174 | JGI IMG/M metagenome (GOLD analysis project Ga0307513, IMG submission 202174) | Populus trichocarpa ectomycorrhiza microbial communities from riparian zone in the Pacific Northwest, United States - 15_EM | ecosystem: Host-associated > Plants > Roots > Unclassified | place...
ATAAATCCAACATGATTAACCTCTCAAAGCTTTCAATTTGTGTTGTTTTGAGTCAAAACCTCAATTTTTCATTCATTTCATTTTTTTCATTTATGTTGTCCAAAATTGGGTTATGACAACCGTCATGGATGTGAAGGGGAAGACAAAGAACAACATCAAGGCTAGATTGGATTTAGCATTGTTATGTAACTGAAAAAATATGGAGTTGGTTTTTGATGGGTCACGGGTCACAAAACCTAGAGCAAGCTTCATGTTAGAGAAAAATGCACAACTAATAGTCTACAAATGGCTTAAGAGTCTGCGTTTTCCCGTGGACATGCCTTGAACATATCAAGGCTGGTTAATATGGAGGAATGCAGATTATATGGAATGAAGAGTCATGACTGCCACGTGTTTATGCAAACACTCATTCCATTAGCTATTCGTGATTTGTTGCCAAAGGGGATATGGGATGCACTCACAGAGATCGGTCATTTCTTTAGAGATATATGCTCCATCAAGTTGAATGTTGATCACATTGAAAGGCTTGAAACGAATATCGTCGAGAGAATATGCAAACTTGAGATGATATTCCCTCCATCATTTTTTGACTCAATGGAGTATCTACCTATACATTTACCGTATGACGTAAAAATTGGAGGACCGGTCCAGTAAAGATGAATGTATCCATTCGAGAGGTTAGATATTACAGTTGCAATGTAATTCATAATTAAAAGTTTTTCATTATTTTTTTTAATTGATAATTTTTGTTTAATTCTATATATGCAGGTACTTGTTCAATCTTAAGAAAAAGGTTAAGAACAAAGCGCATGTTGAGGCTTCAATATGTGAGGCCTATATTGTTGAGAAGATCTCAACATTTATCTTGTACTATTTTGAACCTCATTTGAGAACGAGAATCAACCGTGTTCCACGACATGATGATGGTGGTAAAGTGGCTTCAAGTGGGAACTTGTCAATATTCTCCAATCCTGGACGACCCACACCTAAAAATTCCTTAAGGGGAAGATATTTGTCTGAAATAGAGTTCAGACAAACACACAATTATGTTCTATTTAACTGTGATTAGCTGAGGCCTTTTATTAAGTAAGTAGATGTACTACTTAAACTTTGTCAGTAGTGTACTACTTATATATTGTGATATCATAAACTCATATAATTTGGAACAACCTTGTAGGCAACATCGATGATATTTACTGTCCAATAACTCACAGCTGACCAAATCCCAAATTTTTTAATTACAAGATGAACAATTTACCACGTGGTTTAGACCACATGTAAGTCCTATTATAATCTCATTATCTTTTGCAAGGTAATTGTACGTCAATATTACAGAATGTCCATTTATTGATTATTGTTGTATTTGATATACAAGGTGTATCAAATGGGAGATAGTGTTGCTATTTCGTTGTCTTTACTAAGCCTGGGCCCTGAAAGAAAAGTCAAGTGCTATAACAGGTATTTTGTCAATGGATATGTCTTTCATACTGAAGAATACAAGCATGGAAGAAAGACATACAACAATGGTGTTTATATTAAAGGATCGACTTGTAGTGAGATTGAAGTTGACTACTATGAAAAATTAGAAGAGGTCGTCGAATTACAATATAATAGCGAGCAGAATAGAGTGTATTTGTTCAAATGCTATTGGTATGACACCATTGATAGAGGAATCAGAGTAGATCCTCACTATGGTCTAGTCAAAATCAACTCAAAAGCTAGACTCCGCAACATAAACGATGTCTTTGTTTTCGCAAAGCAATGCCAACAAGTTTATTACACATACATCTCTTTTAAAAACAAAACCCAGGGGTCGTGTCGAGGTTGTTCAGGATGAGAACAATGACACAAGTGTGATAGATGAAGTCTTTCAAGTTAGTAAGTTGGTTGAACCATATCGAGTTGCTCCTTCGATTGACTTGGAAGAAAATTTGAATTTTCATGTTTTCGATGATAGTCTTGTTGATGTTGACGCAGAGGAGTTGAATGTTGTTTTGAGCTCTAGTGGACTAGCAAATGTCGATGAAGATGATGATAACCACATTGAAGAGTGCAATGGAGCTGATAACAATTTAATTGACGACGAAGATGAAAATTCTGACTAAATATGATTAGAACATGAAAGTGTAAAGCCTTTTTTTATAATGTAATATTACGGATGATATTTTGGAATATGAAATATTTATTTTATAATTGTTTGTTGTTGTTATTGTGTTGTTCGGCAAGTTTGCAATTTAAGCGTTTGAGCAGGAGGATAAATAAGCAATACAAACAAAATATGACACAAATACCGACGTACATACTAATGGAAACTGTCCGTTAGTATTTTATCGAGAGTTGCAAAATATTTACTGCATTTGCCACAATCACCGACGACCATACCGAGAATTGCAAAATATTTACTACCCATGCCACAATCATTGACGTTTCCAATGGACAGACCGTCGGTATATCATCAAAGAGGTGCATGCGACTGTCAGAGTGCTAGGTCTGTCAGTGCGGATACCTACGGAATCACCGACGGATGCTGCAAATTCCAATGCGCATGCTCTGACACCTCTATACCGACGGATGTGCCAACGGACTTCCAAAATTCTAGAGGGATTTTTAAAATTTTAGTGTGAAATTCAAAATATACTGATGGAATTTACCGATGGAAATTTAATGCCACCGCCATGAAAATATTATTCAAATGTCCGTCGGTAAAGTCATCGGTAAAATTGTAGTATAAAACCCAGCCCCCCCTTCCGTCGTTCATTTTTTTCTCCGTTTCTCATTTCATCTTCTCTTCTCCTCTCCGTTTGTGTTTTGTTTTTGCAAGAATTGGTGCGGATTTTAATTGTTTTGATTGTAGTTTTCAACATATTAAAGGATATGTATTCTCCTTTCTTTATCTTTATCATAGTAATGGTTGTTATGATTATTTTTGTTGTGTTTTCTATTTTGTGTATTATTCGTAAATAAAATCTTGAAATCAACACACTATTAATGTAAACATTTTTCATTCCTAAAGTCTTTAGTTTTTTCTTTTTATTTGTTCAATTTATTTTATTGTTTGTATTGCCATAATAAATGAAAATTTTGTTGAATTTGAATTGTTATTGTTGAATTTACCTTAAAAATGTTAATTGAAATATAGAATTAAATTGAATTGTTTTATCTAAAATTTATTATATTATTGCTTGTTATGTTTTTTATTATTTCAATTAATTTTAATTGTTATTTATGAATTTGTATAGATGTTAGTTGAAAATATATAGATATTAAATTTCTATAGATGTTAGGTTGTATATAAGATTTCGCAATGGAGTTAATTAAATTGGCTTGTGGATATTATCAATATTTGTTGCTATGAAAACTGAGGGTAATCTCTAATATAGGAGAGGTGCTGGCAAATGTTTTTTAAATAATTGAATTTAATTATATAATTATTCGTATAAATTTATGTAAATGTGTAAAATGAAAATTTAATTATTTTATTGTTTGTATTGTAATAATTATCTGAAAATTTTTGTTGAATTTTAATTGTTATTGTTGAATTTACCATGAAAATGGTAATTGAAAATGAAGAATTAAATTTAATTATTTTATCTCAATTTTATTCTATTATTGCTTGTTATGTTTTTTATTATTTCTATTAATTTTAATTGTCATTTATGTATTTCTATAGATGTTAGTTGAAAATATGTAGATGTTAAATTTCTATAGATGTTAGGTTGTATATAAAATTTTCCAATGGAGTCAATTGGTTTGTGGTTATTGTAAATATTTGCAGGTTTGAAAATTATGGGTAGTCTCCAGTATATGAGAGGTGCTGCGGAATTGTTTTTAAATAATCAAATTTAATTAAGTAATTTTCGTATAAATTTGTGTAGATGCGTAGAATGAAATCAACATCACGTCATTAGCAGACGGTTGCAGCTAGTTCTTCTAGCAGCGAGGATGACTTATCCTTAGATGCTAATCAAGAAGAGGCACCTGCGCCAACTTGTAATGCTGCCTCTTCTAGCGTGATTTCACAGCACAGAGGTGTTGTGCCTCCACAGTGTGGTCAATTCACCCGCAAGTACCAGACACATTGGAAGGATGACCTTTCAATGTCAGTTTATTTAGGTTTTAGTTTTTTATATACTTATAACATAATTTATGAACAACTAATTAATATTTTATTAATTTTATTTAATTTCAGGTTCACAAACATTGAGGCTGCCTAGACAATAACATCGGCGTTTAAATCGTCGATGGAGATTCCATTATTTCAATGGAGTCAAGTTTCCAGACATCTTGAGTGGAGACCTAATATCGATGCATGGTTTCGATGATTTCAGGTAGGTGTTAACTTCTAATTTCTATCTTATTTTTAATAAATTATATTTTTTAATTTTATGTCTTGTACTATTTTTATTTTAAATGAATTATTTATACACAACACAAATTTGAGTGGGATAGCGTGAACAACAATGTTGTGAGGAGGGTATGGGAGAATCACGCGGCAACTAGGTAACATCAAAAATAATATAATTTTTTGTTTTATAATTTTATGTTCTAAATTCTAATTTGTTACTATGGAAGTAGGTTGTGTAATTTTTGGTATGATACACAAAAAAAAGCAAAAAGATATGTGAGATATAACGGTCTAGAAGGCTAGAATGAGGTGGCGGTTTGGCGGGAGTTCAAACCGCCATTCATCTCGGGGGATAAATGGACGCAATATATTGAGCACGTGATGTCTGAGCGGTTCGCACGATGCTCACAGTTGGGTGCCAACAACCAGAACCGACAAATTCATGGTTCGGTGACCACGCTCACTAGTGACTCCGTTCCGTTCAGTGCACATGCGAAGTAGATGGTAAGATTAATTTAAATGAAATATATCGTTAATTAATTTGTTGTTGCTTATAAATATATTTAACTTGCAACATTTTTTTTCTTTCAAGCTACGTCTCTTGGACATGAGCCGAGCCCAATAAAGTTGTTTGTCGAGACTCATGTACGGAGTGAAGACCGCCAAAAGAGGGTGCAACAGTTCGTGGACAACCATGCTCAACACTTCGTGGTATGTTTGTTCAATCATTTTATTTCGTAAGTTATTATTTTCTTGAATTGAATATGATGATTTTTTTAAAAAATTTCAGGAGACCTATAATAGCCAATTGAGGGAGAGATATGGGGACGATCCTTCGACCCATCTGGATTTCAATCCAGATTTATGGATGGAGGTAGGATCGTGTAGTGGACCCGATAAAAATCGGGTCTATGGGCTCTCCAACACTACGACCGAAAACTTGTGGGCGGCCCGTAGTGTCTCAATCATTGGGAGCTCTCCATCAGTATCAAGCACCCAGTCTAAGGAGTTCATGACCTTGAAACAACAATATGAACGACTCTCGATGGATTATGAACAGCTCCGTCAAATGGTCATGTACATTAGATCAAGGATGGGTGATGATACATGTACATCCCCTTTTGGGCCGTACGGTCCGAGGAACAACCAGCCTCCTCCTCCTCCTCCAACTCCGTCGTTATTCTAGTTTAATTTTGTTTTTGAAATACATTAAATTTGTAATGAATATTGTTTAACATTAATTTTATATTTTTAATGTTTAATACAATTTTATTTGGTTAATTGTTTTTTTTACTATTAATCAATATAATATTTTAAAAAAAAATTATTTATTCTAAAAAAAAATTTTAATTTTTTTTTAAATAAATACTGACGGCCTTACAGACAGAACAGGTCCGTTGGTATTAGACAGAGAGTTGAAAAAAATTTACTGCCCATGCCACAATCATCGAAGGCGTTATTCCATCGGTGATTTACCGTTGACAATACTAACGGATACTGACGGACTTTATTTGTCAGTATTTTACAGAGAGTTCTAAAATATTTAGTGTCCATGCCACAATCACCGGCGGATTGGCCATCGGTGATGTGCCGGTGGAAATACAGACGAAAAAACTCCGTCAGTAAAGTTCTAGCATGAAAATTTTTTTTGGCGCGCTTTGTCCGTTTGTAAGACTGTCGATGTTTTTTTTCTGATAGAAGTAGCGACAGGAATGGGAATTACCGACGATCAATATTCTGACAGACGTATTCCGTCAGTGATGCTGTCGGTGAAAATTTTTTTGACGAATACCAACGAAATTATTCAGTCAGTAAAACTGTTTTATGGTTTAGTGATAATTAAATAAGTAATAAATTTCACAAAATAAAGTTATTATATCTAATTGAGCTCATGACCAAGGTGATAGGTTTGGTGGGTTGACCCGGGTCGATCCAAAATATTGTTATCTCTATATTTAAGAAAAAAAGTTAAAACAACATGTTCTTGATTTGTTTTAAGTCAATCCGAGTCAACCAGATGAAATAGGTCATATCAAATCAACTTCAACCCGTTTTAATTTGAAACTCGGTCAGGTAATGGGTCTACACAATGAGTCTTCGATGTCATTTTGAATGATATTATAATAGTTTTTTATAATATAGCAAACACTCTTTTTGTACAACCCTTCATGTATTGTATTTCTTTTTTTGCTTAAATTTTATTCGGTTGTTTTCATATGCATCTTTATTGTTATTATTTCATAATTAAATAAAAAATAGATTAAAAAAGTTATTAAACCTAACTGGATCTATGACCCGGATCGTAAGTTTGACGTGTTAACTTAGGTAAATGCCGGTTGATTCAAAACATCTTCTAAATGTTTTTTTTCAAAAAAATTAAACAAAGTTGTCTTGAATTTTTTTTAAGTCAAATTGTGTTTTGACCGAGTTGTGTTTGGACCTACCATGTCAACCGAGTCATATCATGTCAACTTTATTCCGATTTAATTTGAAACTCAGGTCAAGTAAGGAACCAGGTGTCAGGGTCTTTAGATTGCCTCGCTGAGCTAGACTGGATTTGATAAATTAGCTAAAATGTCCCCTGAATAAACACACAATTTTTGTATCATTCTTATATATTATTTTAATGCATTTGCGTTCAAATTATCAAAACTTTAGTTTTTTTTTTTAATTTAAACTTCCTTTTATGATTATGGTGAGGTGTTGTAAAAAAATATTATTGTAATAAAATGCTAAAAAAAGGGGAGCGTGTTAATAAGATAAAGATGTTGTAATTACAAAGATATTTTTTATCCTTCTTTCAAATCTTTCATTTTTTATATTTATTCATTTTTTTAATTAAATAAAGAATATAGAACAAAAAAAGGGAGCAGTTGATCGGGTATTTGATGATGAGGGCATTAATTGCTCAAATCTTTCTCAACACTCAAAGAGTGTCTCCCTATGAGATTATTGAATCCCACATCTTTCTTTTCTTATGTTGGCAACTCGAGTGGCTAGGAAATACTTTTCAAGGAAAATCTTCTTCATGCCATTCCAAGTTTCAATGGAACCTGGGAGAATAGAGAAAAGCCATGTCTTTGCTGCCCCTTTTAAAGAGAAAGGGAAAGCTTTCAACTTAACTTGTTCTTTGTCAACTTCGTTTGGTTTCATGCCAACACAAACCATGTGGAACTCTTTGAGATGAGTATAAGGATCTTCTCTTTGAGATGAATATTAACAATAAATGTATAAAACCAGACCTGAGCTCGAAGGTGGCATTGTTGTCGATGTTTATGCACAATGGTTGATTCTCTACGTTAGGAGCACCAAGCTCCTTGAGTGTCTGTTGTCGTGTAACAACCATAGTGTTGACGTGAGCTTCTTTTTGTAACCTGCGTAAAGTGTTTTCTATTTCGAGATCTACCTGCACTTGTCTCTGGTTAGTAGAACGGGTTACAGACATAAATCGTCAAGAAAACTCAAAAGAAACCAACAACACACGATATTTAAAGTAGTGTAAATTGAATGAAAATCCTACGTTAGAACACAAAATTGCCTAAAAACCCTAGAAAACAGCGGAATTTGGCCTCAATAGGGTGGAGTTAGTGGCTATAAGCCACCGGTCTTGTTCAGAACATCGTTTCCCTTAAGGAAATAAAAGTCTGAGACCTAATTCCACCAAAAAATTAGTTTTGAGTAGTACCGGTCGTACTGTATAGTACCGTTGCAAACAAAAAAAAAATTTATTTTTTTTTAACAAAATAAATAACAATCACAGCACAAGAATGAACTAAAATCACATTCCCGACAACGACGCCAAAATTTGGTGCGATGTCGTATTCGCACAAATTAATTACCCTAGCTTAAATAAATAAGATAGTAATGAGCAAGTAAGGGATCAATCCCATTAGTTTAGATTTTTATGTTATACGATATGCAATTGGGGGGAATTTTGAGATTATCTAGACTATAGCAGAATTAAACAATCAAGCTAAATTAAATAAATCAGAAAATTATCAAGAGAACAAATCTTGGTTTCAAGTAAAAATCCACCTACAAAAATCAGAACTGATCATTGAAACGAAACATCAATTTATATTCTGAATCCTTATCTTTTCTTAACATTAATTAGTTAATAGATTTGTCGTATAACTAACCATAACCATCAAACAATCACGGTGTCCGCACTAGTAATTAAAATTCAATGGCAGCCTTAAGAACTACATAAGTTGATTAATCTAGACAACATAATTGTTCGTAGTTCATGTTTGGTTTGATCAAATGTTCTCCCTAAGATTAATAACATAGATCCACCATAATTATTAAATTCAGTTGCTTCACAACTTTATATACCACAACTCTAGTTTTGATAGGAAAATTAACAATAGATTATTCACAAAAATAACTTCGAGTCCGCTCTAGCAATTAAAATAAATAATCATAGGGAATAAGCATAAGAGAACAAACATATTCATTCATCACATAAACTAAAACGAAAAGGTAAAATAAATCTCATAGTTCTTGAAATCTGAAGGTTTTTGAGTCCTTGCAACCAAGAAAAAGAGTTTAACCTTGCATGTCTATTGAACAACTAATCAAAAAGGAAGAAGAATGCATGATTTCGGGTTTTTTAAAGGAAGGTGCATTTTTTCTCTCTTGGTTGGTCGCCCCCTCTTCCTTTCTCTCTTTCTTTTTATTTGATAGGAAACCCTAACATCTTTTTTCTACAAAATAATCCTTACCTAAGCAGACAATTTATATTTAAGTAGTTCAATAACTATTTTCCTAAATAAGGAGAAATAGTCTTGCACAAAATCCTCAAACTTTGATTTTGGACTTATAAGAGTTAAATTGCTTAACTAAAGACTTGGATGTCGGTTTAGATGCTTTGGGAAGTAATTTGGACTTATTTCTTCACAAAACCTGTCTGCTGGAAGAATTCATATGGCATTTTAGAAAACTCATATGAGCTCATTTTCTACTGCAATTTGGTATAATGATAGGTCTTTGAGTCAAAAATCCAACCAAATTGAGTTTGCATCAAATGAACTTCTCTAGCTCAAGATATTCAAGTCAGAATAGCCAAAGATCAACACTGGCAGAATTCAAGATTTGTCTTTGAAGGCTGTGATCTCTATGTAATTTCTATTTTTATTTTTCTTTCCATATATTTACTGATCGGTATGGATATTAGCTTTCTAATGCCACTAGAATCACTTCGTTTCGACCTCTAGAGCTCAAGTTCTATACAAAACATCAATCGAAGGTCAAATTTGCCAATTATCTCCAATTTACTTCTTTTTGAATCTTACATCCAAAGGTGCCTTCAAAACATAAAACAAAGAAAATTAAGGCATTTTATATATAAAATATAGGCAAAATACTAGTTAAATGCGAGTAAAACTATCAAATAATATGATTGCATCAAATACCCCCACACTTAGCTCTTGCTCGTCCTCAAGAAAGAAGAGAGAGAAAGTTGTTGTTTACACCGATCCCAACAACAAAAATGATTGATCTTGGTGGCAATGGCTTTCATTTGATGAGAAAAGTTTGATTTTGGTTATTTAGAACCTCAATATTTCCTAAAAAATCAGATCGAAGTCGAAGAATTATTTTTTACTCGGTTTTATTGTGTTTTTGGACCTTTTTTGGGTTTTCTAGGTTGATAAATTGATTTCTAGATGTTTTAAGGTTAAATTGGGTTGAAACATGAGTTTTTAGGTCAAAAACTACTTTACCATAATTTTTTAGCTACCAATATGTGGTCGGAATTTGAGCATCATTTAATTATTATGTTTTATAAAAAGAGGTTGAATGACAAGTTATTTTCCCCGTAATAAGATATATAAAAAAATAAAATCAGGTCTTCGTGCGCATGCCTAAGTTTGAAGGCCCACATGTTTAGGGTTTTTTTTTGGCATTTTTTTGTTTTATTTTTTAAAAACTTTATTATTTTATCTTTAGATAAAAAATAAATTTTAGAAAAAACATTATTAAACCTGGCTTAGTCCATGACCCGAGTCACAGGTTTGATAGGTTAATCCATAGCATCCGGGTCAATTTAATAAATTGTTGTTTCAATATAAAAAAAAAAAAGAAATATGCCATATTGAAAAAAAAAATAAACATTTATTTTGTTTTGAATTTGTCTTCAGAATGTGTTTTGTTTTTCTTTTTCCTGTGAAGTTAATTTGTTTAAAATTGCTTTTTATATGATTATCACGGTCTCATGTTCCTTCTCATGGATATAACAATTTAACTTTGGTTGACCCGGGCTACTACAATATGTCACAATGTTAATGTGTTTTTTAGAAAAAAAGTCATCTTGCAAATTTGTTTTCCTTTATTTTTTTCTTCCATTTTCCACTTTTAGTTTTTTATTTATTATTATTTATCCTATACTTACAAAAAAAATTAAATTATTAAACGTAGTGAATTCCATGACCTAGATCGTGGGCTTGAAAGGTTAGGTTGGCCGCATCGCTCGTGTTGATCAAATTTATTTTTAAGCATTTGAGTTATTTTGAATTGATCATTATGATACGTTTCATTTTGATTTTTGTAGCATTAATTGATTTTGATTTGTTTTTTTCCTATAATATAATGATACTGCTTAAAAATTTCCTATAATTTTGATATTTTTTCAAGATTTTAAAAATCTTAGCTCAACCACGGTGAAACACAATTCAATGAACCGATGCATTCTAAAAAACATTTAGAAGGAACATGTTTTGAACCAATAGTGTATCCTAGATAACTTTAACTAAGATAGATAGCACGAAAACATTTACTACAAGTACTGTAGCTTTCCTCACAAACCACTATGGAGCTACAATGTTTTCCCACATTGTTTTTTTTTCCCCTTAAACACATGGTTCTTTTTTTTTTCCTTTTACTTTTTTTTTTCTTATGATTTTTTTCAAAAATGTTTTTGTCAATTTTATTTTTTTAATATTGAGATGGTTTAAAATTTAGCTTTATAATATTTTTTTATTTTTATTTTGTCTTTCTATGAGGTTAGTATGGTTTGGAAGTTTGTCGAGGTAACCCAAGTTGCTCCGGTTTATGGATTTGGTGGGTTTTTTTAATTGAACTTGGCTTTTTTATATTCTATTTTTTCTCATATAGTTAAAAAAATACTTTTAGAGAAAAGTTAAGTTCTTAAATTTTATAAAATAACAAAAATTAAAGGGTGTGAGGAAACCACGGTGTTTTGCTTTTTTTTTTTGAATTTTTGATATGATTTGTTTTTTAAATTTGTTTTTGTCGATTTGATCTTTCAATATTGGGATGAATAAGATTTTGGCTTCATAATTTGTTTCCTTTTCCTTTACCTTTCTATAAGATTAACATGGTTTGCGGGTTTGTCGTAACCTAGGTTGCCCTAGTTTACGAGTTTGGTGAGATATCTTTTTCTTAATTGAACTTGGCATTTTATCATGTATTGTTTTCTCATATAGTTCATCAATTCACATCATGGAGTATAAAGCATTAACAAAGTAGCATAAAACAAGATTTAAAGACTCTTAACATTGTCCGACCACTAACTTTATTTAATTATCAATTTTTTTTTACTCCGGCTACAATAATTTAATCACTTTACTCTAACTTTCACATTATTCCCGATGAACATTTACAATAAATTTTTATTTCCCCGAAATTTATTCAAGAACCCTAACTTTCCAAATTTCAAATTATTTACCCTAATTCACATCATGGAGTAAATTTCTTGTTCCCGAGATAAAATTCCAAGATCCTAGTATTTGTCTATATAAACTTTTTTATCCGGGTGAATTCAAATTTCATTTAGTTACATATTGTAGTTACTCATTTTTGAACCCCACGTGCTGGAGACGGTGTATACTTTTTTTGAACTGAGTGTAGGAGTTTAACTCATGTTTGTTGGATTATTGACAAAAGCAGAGAAAGAAATATTTTTTTCGAAACCCTGTTTGAGTTGTTTTCTACTCTCTTTATCCTTCCCCTTTACTGCCAAAACCGTCAGGTTTTCTTAGATTGATCAGAAGTCTTCATAATGCTAAATTCATTCCTTCTTTATCTGATTCTGACTCGGTTTCGTACGATATCTGACCATCCTAGGTATATTCTATCACTCATGATATGTTAAAAAATTGACGTACACCTTTATTAGGTCCTAGGGATCATTGTTCTTAGGGCAAATTCTCAGTCAGATTCGGATGCCCAGCATCGTCAGATCGAGAACCTTTTTGACCAACTAGATTACTGGCAGATTCTGTTCTCTAAAATGATTTTATCTCACTTCAACTCCTTCATCAAATTTGTATTCTGGGACACGTAAATGAATTTGAGCTTTTGAATTGCTTGATTCCAATATCAGAAACTCAAGATATTCCTGTTTGAAATCTAGCGTGAAAACATAGAATCTTGCCGCGAGAAGGTTTCCAGCCGAGTTTGGTTGCAATTCTGCTATTCAAAACAAATTTATCTCACTTTGAATCCTTCATCAAAGTTGTAGTCCGGGACACATAGATGAATTTGGGCTTTTGAATCCCTTGATTTCAATATCAAAAGCTCAAGATATTCCCGTTTGAATATCTAGTGTTGAAAGCAGGGATTCCTGACCGCGAGAAGGATTTTTGCCCAAGTTCGCGGGACTGATTCGAAGGATTGTTTTTGGACCAAGGACTGAATCGAAATGTGCTAAATTGAGGGATTGAATTGAAGAAGGACAATGAAAGCTGGAAAGGGGGGCTGGATCATCATAAATGACAGGATTTTTACCACACCGAATAAGGAAAATAGGACTTTGCAGCTGCACCCTCCATCTGATTTCTTTCCTTTTTTTTCTCTGCTGTTTTCCTTTCTCATCACGCCTGATTTTTGGAGCTGAAGACCACGTTTTTGATGCCTCATTTCAAAGGGAGCAGCTAGCCCTATGGAAGGAAAGAAAAGAGCCACACCATCCTCTAACTAGGAAAGAAATCACTGCTGATCACAAAATCAGAATCAAACATTTTGGTTTCCTATTTCTGCTCACCCGAGAATACACCCTAGAGTTAATGTAATATTTGTTTCCTAAATAAAGCCGTGT
>Ga0307513_10008192_pt1 | contig 13403 bp, 9 predicted proteins | sample 15_EM_MG_FD_202174 | JGI IMG/M metagenome (GOLD analysis project Ga0307513, IMG submission 202174) | Populus trichocarpa ectomycorrhiza microbial communities from riparian zone in the Pacific Northwest, United States - 15_EM | ecosystem: Host-associated > Plants > Roots > Unclassified | place...
TCTTTGAAGAGGCGCCGAGGCTCATTAACTACATCCTGCAGAATTGACCCGTAAATCTTTTCTTGGACTGTGCAAAGCCAAATCCTCATGGACTCTCAAGCTATGAGCAGAGGTTTCACCTGACCAGTCGGGGCTGAATTGAAAATCCAATTGTCCCACATTCAAAGCGAGTCCGTGCTATTGAAACAAGAAAGAATACTTCGCTCAGAGCGCTCCTGTGAATGGTTAGGTTGGTGAGTTATAAATCAGTAAAACCTGTCCTTTATTGGGTCACTATCTCCGCCTGGTCCGCTAATACCTTGAGACAGCCTCAACATATATGTGTGGTGGCCTTATAGGTCCCTACAGACCAAGCTAGTCCTTCTAATTGCCGCCCTCTCTGTTTCAATCAATACCTTTTTCTGGGTTAGCTCTCCCAAAATGAAGGTTTTTCTCCTTCACGCCCTCTAGTAAGCACCCTCCAGCTGCTTTTTTTGTACAGTGTCGACGGTCCTGTAACCCTCAAACAACGACATGAACCCTTAGAGGATACGTTGGTCCGATCTGGCTCAAATAATGTCACATAGAACGCTGATGTTACGGCGATAACAGAAGCGCGAACGACGAAGAATAAGGCTTGATAACCGCATTACCATGAGCTAACAGTCGACACACCCCTCCTTCGGAACAATGACGGATCACCGGAAAGACTCGGATACATGGGAGACGCATTAATGATTTCCGGCTGATAGGTATCGAGGTTTGGATCGCTCACCTGGATGTAGTTTGTCGAAATACATGACACTTACGGACCGCAACAGATCCTTCCCCTTGCCAGGCAACGGCCTTTATACGGACTGCGGTGTCGGCCAGAGCCTTAATGTTCCTTACAGGTTTGGACGCCTCTGTCGTAACGGGATCGTATCTTCCCAAGGAGTGGTGCAACTTTGAAAGTTGCGATCAAATTTCCCACTTGAAATACTCTCACGCCAGTAACATCGTTGCTGCCTGGTGAGTAAGGGCTAACGAGTGTCGAGATGGTGAGGCAGATTCGAACAGACTCAGCCAATATGGAGTAAAGAAGATGGTTTAGGAGAAGTCAGGAAACTTGTATAAGACGATGGCTGCGGGCGCCCCTAGAATACCTGTGCAACTCCTAGAACAAAGCCGGGCTGCTTGGTCGTCGAAAGGGTTGGATTTCGTTGGTTGCCACAAAAATAACGAGTTAGCTTCCTTCAACGGGAGGAGTCGGGCTGAGCTAGACAGACAACCGTTTTGAGGGATACGGTATGCCTTCCGAGTTGGTGTGTGTTGTTTCGAAAGATTATCGTTTTCAAGGTGGTCTTCCGAGCTGCGGTGGTGGCGGCAAGGAAGGTGACCCCTGAGCTCCTTTATGTCACATTACTTCTCCAACTCTTCCCACCCTTGGTTATCCTTAGGACGTGAGAGAAGCCCACAACAACATCAGGACCCTCTAAAGCAGCCAAGGTCCTCTGCAAGCTCACGACAACCCCTCAACCTTGACTTTTGGATCGATTCCCGCGTCTCATGGCAGTGGTTCGTCATTTTACCCTCAAACGCGGGATAAAATATACTCGAATCTCATTCTTTTCCTCATACACCGGTCTTTGGAATAGGAGGCACCCCTAGAGCAAGTACAGGCGCCTAATGGTAAGGCGCTTCCTGGTGTTCCGCCGCATGGTACGAGGCTCCATAAACCCGGTTATTAAGTTTTTTGTAGTAAAACTAACCGTACGTTCCATTTTACATGCTCTAGGCGATGGGTTCGCGGCAACAAGTGGAGATGAAGACGCCGATCCAGATGTTGACGCAGAAGGCGACGAGGACGAAGAAATGCTCGACTATTCTGCAATGCAAACAGAACAAAGTCCAAATCGAAAAAATAAGCACGGTGCAGAGAGCGCGACCGTCAAAGAAGAACCAGTTACACCAGGGAATCGCGCGTCAACCCCTGAATACAACCGCATGCCTGAACCCCGACCACCCACTCCTCTCAATGCCTCTGGACGGCCGCAAAGAAAGGCTGCCCAGGCTGCTGTCCCCAAAATGGTGAAACGGAAGAAGCAACAGCGTGAGGACCTTGAGTCGGAGGACGAGGACGAGTACATTGGAGTAGTGAGGCGTCTAGATGATAGTGACGACTCTGGTGAAGATGAGCGCGACGAAGACATAGAGGAGGAGGAGCCCCTAGAGTCTTCGCCACGCCAAGGTCAGCCGAGCGGAGTAAGGGGGAGGAAGCCTATCTATAAGCAGAACAGGATCAAGAGTAAGTCCGACTTACCTATTTATGCCCAGCATGCCTACTCCGCAAGTGCGATGGGATTCCCAAAATTGCCTATGCCTATGATCTTCCTTCCCGGTCTTAAATCACGCAAACCCCCCCCAATACCGATTCCAGAACTCACAAAGAAAAGTCGTGGTCGGCGCGTTCCAGATGGTACCTCGCCTCAAGGTGGTAAGGACGATAGGAAGTACAAATGTCACGTTACAGATTGCGGAAAGTCAGTCCTTTGTTTCTCTCTTTCTTCCTGTTGTTACTCATGCGTCTCCTCCAGACAATTCGCTCGCGGTGAGCATCTCAAGCGTCATATTCGCTCCATCCACACAAACGAGAAGCCGCATCAATGTCCGTATCCCGGCTGCCCGCGAAGTTTCAGCAGAACAGACAATATGATGCAACATATGCGTACTCATGATGACTGGCCAAGTGACGAGGTTGCAGCGAGCATGATCGCCCAGATACATAAGAACCTCGCCACTCAAGCTGCTCAGAAACCCGAAGACGTACAAAAGCTCCCTGCTCAATTTCCTTTCTTCCCTATGACTACTATGGTGGAAGGCAGTTCGAAGGCGGGAGTGACCAATATGCCTCACGGAGTCCCAATGATGATTCCATGGATGGGTATGTCGGGTATGCCTGGAGTTTCTGGCATGTCCGCGACGCCTACCGGTGCTGGTTCTGCTGCTCCTCAGACCCCTACGACCCCAGTGTCTGCCGCAAGCTCGGCCTCCATTCCACCCACCATTACGACGAGGTCAAGGTCGGTGTCGACGACAGCCGGTACAACCACTCCAACTCCTGCTCCTGCGTCCGCCCATGAAGAAGAAGACGAGAGACAGCTGACGCCGCTCCGATGGGCGTCTGAACCTTCGGCACAACCAACAAAAGCAGTGGACGAAGACGAGGACGAAGGGGATCCAATAGATGATAATGACCAAGATGAAGATTACACTGGAAGGGCGAAGAAGCGCAAGAAACCAGTGCGCGGCGCGGCAGCTCAGTCTAGGGCTCAGAGGAAAGCAGCAGCACAAGCCTCGAGCGATAGAGTTGTTTCTAATTCACGCGTGGCGGCTCCGGGTGTGCTCTCATTCCCTACAACAGGGATGTTCGGGCCTGGCATGTTCCCTCCGCCGCCTGGCATGCAGCTCCCACCAGGGATACCGTTCGCCCCTCCGGGTGGAATTCAAATACCGCCGGGGATGCCACTCCAGATCCCTCATGGTGTGCAGTTTCCCCCCCTCTTGCAGCTCCCGCCGGGGATGCAGTTCCCACCGGTGCCGATGCAGCCTGGACAAGTCATACATGTGATGGTGCCTGATGGGAAGGGTGGGATGCAGCTTGTACCAATGCCCATGATGCCCCCCGGCTGGACACCTGAGGGTGTGGTAGAGGGTGCGGGTGAGGGTGCGGGTAGGAACGGTACTGGTTACGCTGAACAGAGTGGTGTGAATGGCGGGGGTCTGTCCATAGGTGCTGCTTCAAACGCGGGGGTCGCTGACGGGGCTGTCGCTGCGCCGCTTGAGAATGTAACTCATGAGTAGGCGAAGAGGATTAAATTTATTGTGAGGGATTTACTGCGATGGTTTCTGACGGGGGTTTCAATGACGTGAGTTGATGCGATTTGGTTCGGCCCGAAGTATGTAGATACTTTGATATTATGATTTCTGCCTTACCGCTCTGTGACCGAATATCAAATGCCCTTACTGCACACTCTGAAGCCGAATCCTTCACAAGAAGGGAAAGTGTTTGAGTTATATTTCAAATTCGCTACTTGAGCAGGCCATGCTTCCTCAGTACACCTTCGACAACACTCTCGACCATCGTTCTAATCGGACTGTCTTCGGGACCACCAAGTGCCGCGATCACACCCTTCTCGACGTATTTGCCAGCCATGTCAACCTCGACGTTGACACGGTCTCCAACCTGCTTATTCCCAAGTTGGATCTTGCTCTGCGTATGCGCAATCAACATGACGCCAAACGTGTGGTCCCCATCGTCAGTGCTGGTGACGGTCAGGCTGGCCCCGTCGAGAGCGATAAAGCCCTTGGGAATAATATACGGCATGAACGGGGTGTTCGGTGGCAGGTTCGGGTTCAGCGCGGGGTGCGCGGGGTGAGGGGTCGCTGCGGGCGAGGGTAATTTGAAGAGGATACGGAGGGAGTTGCCGTCTGCTTCCCTCGAGGCAATTGTGACGGTAGTATCGATATGTCCTTGAACAAAGTGGCCTCCAAAACGCGTGTGCGCTGCTAGGGCACGTTCCAGGGCTACTTTTGAACCTATTTTCAGATCGCCTGATGGTGGGGTGGGGGGGGGAGGTCTCGCATCAGACAACCGGAGAAAGAAAAAAATATCGGAAAAAAATATCTCCGCGATTAATCGGGTGGCGTACCTAGGTTTGTTCGGCTGAGCGTCTCTGGTGCGAGACCAACTTTGAATGAGCCGGCGTCAAACTCGGTCACGGTGAGGCAGCACCCATTGACCGCTATCGAATCCCCGATGTGGCAATCGCTGAGGATGGGTGCGGCGTCGGAGATTGTGAGCGACCATCCGCCCCCGCCGCTCTCTGTAGTGTCCAGCTCAGAGATGGCAGATACGGTGCCGAGGTGTTCGATCTGCTCAAACGGAGAGTGTGAGGGTGCTGGACTTGTGACGTGCCGAGTGTGACACGTACGAGGCCGGTAAACATTTGCGCGTTTGGAGCGATTACGGAAGTGACGGAAGTGGCTGGGTTTGACTTGGCGAGATGCAAAGAAATGCCACGACAGCTGACTGACAGACACGCTAGTACCAGTTGTGTCCCTTCACCTTATGTCCTAATAGACAGCAGTCCTGATAATCGTACAGAGGCTGGATAAGATTCTTGATGAATGCGTTTCGATATTTCGACTCAAAGCTCCGAGATGTGGAGATCCCGGCATTTGCCGGAGAAGGTTCCATTCGACATTTATGCAAAAGACCTCGCCAGCTAGCTATAGGGCCACGGCATTTTGACAGGTCGACTGAGCGTCACGTGTATTATTGGCGTTTTGGCCAGTGCCAACCTCGGGGCAGTGCGAGGAAGCAAGTCAGGTTCGTTCCTGGACGGTCCCTGAAGTGGGAGCAACACCCGTTTTGGCTTTGGCGGTTCATCACTCCGTAATCCTGACAGCCTGTTCATCCTTCACGCGCATATTGTTGCTCTATTTCATATACAAAGTCGCATCAATTACCCACAACACGTGTCTTTATGGTCAAGCAGCTGTTCCACAACGTGGATCCCCTCTACCGCTTCTCCGATTTCGCCAAGCTGCGTATTCTCTGCGAAATGGACTCCTGTATGTTCCATTGCTTTCAGGAACAGGTCTATCATTGATGGCTCAAAACCTAGTCACTCCGATCACTTTTATGGTGGGGCCGGAGGTTCGGATATATGATTGGATTTGTAGCTATTTATTTCAGAATGTATATGAAAATTTTCTTTGCATATTTACTTTTTCACACATCCACCTCATCTCCGCACGCTAACTTGACTGATTCCTCTGAAAGCGACGTGACACGCAGCTATATTCACATAGGACACTAACTATAATAGTTTGAGTCCGCACAAGCTCACCAGTTTATGCTTTTGCAAGGAGGGGGCTCCCAGCCTCAATGTCGAACCCGGTGAAATTAAGGTTTGTGAAGGGCGAACAGATCGGGGATCACATGAGAAAGCTGACTACGAGCGTTTACTGCCTTTATTAAGAAGAACGGGGTGGCTGCAGCGTGTACCGCAGCAAATGTGTTGAAACCGACGGCAGCGGTGAAGCGCCTGGAAGTTGTGAGCTGTGATCGAGGTGGCTCACCCCACTGAAGTTGTGGTGTGCCTGGGTGTCAGGCCGAGTGTGCCGAGTTCTTGTTATAATGACGGCCAAATGAGCATTTGGAAAATAAAGTCAAGGGTTTATTTACTCCTTATAGAGTGCTTACATGGATTGTTGTCCGACTCCTTCCAATTTGCCTCATCACCAAAAAGAACCATCGGGATGGGCGCGGCAACCCAATAGGTGCAAGACCCTCCAGCGCTCTTGCTGTCTGCTGCCACAAGTGCTTGAGAGTGTCCTTATCTAAACTTTCCTTGGCTTGAGGAGGTTTCTATCGGGAGAGGTAGTACGACTTCTTGCTGCAGATTGTATTTGTACCATTTATTTAGATTATTCTGGGCGATATAGAAACGTCACACTTGCGCTCCGTCACCGAACGTGTGTGGGTTTTGGTGAGGTGAAGTTGTTGAAATGAACTCATGCAGTGAGTGGAAATTGGGTTTGACGGACATCCGAAGGTAGATGAACACTCCCGCAAAACGACGAAATTTCGGGCACTTCGCGAGTCGACAGAGGCAGATCTGAAGATTTGATAGCATTGATTGTAAGGGAAGATCATAAGCAAGCAAGGTAGCTTCGAAAGACGAGTGACATGGGGCATGGAGCGGAGCAGCTGAGGTGAAACTCGAAAGGTCGTCATTGGACCAGCCCGGCTTCTGGCGAGTGGTACGCACGTTTCTATTATGGGTAGCCTGGTAACGGTCACGCCGGGCTGGGCTCGGGAACTGTGAGTGCGTTTTGAAGCGCCGAGAGACGGGCCGAGAGGCTGTGGGTGTTGATCAGGAGGTGTGAAACGCTGAGTTTGGTGTAGACAAGGTGTTCGGAGATCTGGAATATGATCGAGCGCAAAAACGTAGCAGTCGCTAGTACTTACTTCGGTATTAAACAATATGAAGAGAACCACCCATTAAGCAGCCGGTGGCAGGCGACTGGTGACGAGCGTGTTCGCCATTACGCTCAGCGAGGAGTGAGGAGAAATTGACGACGGCGACGGCAGTCGCAGGCAGACGCAGGCAGAGTGGAAATAATGTCTCACCTCCACTCACGAAGACCGCAAAGACCGGTCTCATGGCCGCCGAATACGTCGTCCAAATACATAACCCAGACAATCCTCACTTGACCCACGACCCCATCACCCGCCCCGACACGCCCACTGCCTGCCGCGACGACGAACACGACCGGTAGGTCAGTGGCTCTCCTTTCATCATGTCTCGTCCTCCCCGCGCCCAGCGGCCCCAGTCCCATCAGCAGCAGCAACAACTTGCCTCGCCTCTCTCGCCATCCCAGCAGCACCAAGCCATCCTACAGTCTGGGATCTCTTTTCAGGAGCATGAGTCCGGCGATAGAGCAGGTCCCCTCCCCCCTGGGTCCCGTCAGCGCCGCTATTCGGCCGCTATTGAAGACCCCCAGTCTCTTGGCGCCCGCGTAAATCGAAAGCGGTCTCTCGTCAGACCAGAACGAGAACGCATAGAACCTGGTCATAGGCAGTACCACTACCGGAACGTAGCCGCCCAGCTCGACGAACACAGTACTCGTAATGTCATGCCCTCAAGTATGCCCTCTTTCTCTACATCTCCTATACTATGCTCATCACCACCCCCTACAGCGACCGGCAATCTGCCAATCACGCCCCAGCTCCGCCGCGGAAAATCCCTCCTCGCCCGTGACCAGGACGTCGCCGAATCTGGCCTGTCTCTCTTTAAACGAAGTGCCACAATACGTACCAGAGCCAGCTCCGCAAATGCTGTCCCCCAGCAACCGCGAGAAAAGCCAAAACGCGGTTGCTGGGACCACATCGGGCCAGGCCCCAAGGACGCATGGATGATCTACTGCTGGATACTCACTTGTTGTATTCCCCCTTTTCTCCTCAGCACATGCGGTACGTCTTCCAAACCCCCACCACCCTCCCCCTTCACCTGTGCAGTCGCCCAGCTGGATCCCACCATCGCGTATCTCCTGCTTGGCGCTGTCTTGCAGTGTCGGCCGCCGTGCCAACCACACCTGCACTCGTCCATAGTTGCCTGACCTAGGGAAACATAACATCCTCGCTGTCTTCTTCCTGCCAACCCACGCCTGGCAAGGCCAAATGACGACTTCGTTGACGTGCACCCTCAACTGCCCGTCGTACGTCGTACACGTTCCGTCGCGGCTGGTCATTTCTAGCGTCCCTATGGGTCTTCCTTTGGCACCCTTACTGACCTATATTCTTCTTCGTTTCAGGCATCAAGACGCCAGAACAACAACGAGCATGGCGCGAGAAAATGGGCTTGCTGGGGATCATTGGCACGCTCATGCTTGGTGTCGGGTTCCTTACCTTTGGCTTTACAATCACCGTCTGCGGCAAGCCCCCACAACAATTCAAAGCGGGCGAAGTCGACAATAACTCGGTCATTATCAATGGTGTCTCATACAACCTCGCAAGGTTTATGCACCCCAAAACTGCAGCTGTCTTCAACGGCAGTAGCAATCCCATGCGCGACTCAGGGTTGAATATAGCGGCGCAAGACGTGTCATTCATGTTCCAAAATGTCAACGGTACATGCAGGGGTATCATAGGTCTTGCTAGTGGATCGGCTATCGCTTCGGATAGCGGTCACCCGCACTGGTTTTTCCCTTGCAACGGATTTAACCAGATGGGCACCTCCACTGTGAACAAGACTGGATATGACTCGGCGCTCTACTGCCATTCCACAATCCAGTCGAGGCAGCAGTTGCAGCAGCAGCTCCAGCCCGCTGGTTTTGTTGCGTACGCGTGGGAGGATGTGATGCGCGGCAACCGCAATCTCGGTGTGTACCAATCGTGGGTCTTTTCTCCATTTCCACCTGTGCCTTAAGTCTAATCACTATGAATCAGATCCGTGCTCGACTTTAGTCTATTGAACTGGCTCGACCGTTCGCAAGTCACATACCCAACCTTTTTCGACCAACTCGCCAAGCCAAATGGCACGTTCAATGGCAAGGATATTACGATGTACGTACAGCGTACGAAGCAGCAGCAGTTGTTCAACTGCCTGCAAGAGACGATCCGTGTCGGGTATATCGACTCCAGGCCAATCGGTTGTGTTGCGTCCGACGTTGTGCTCTACATCTCGCTTGTGTTCATCATTGGCGTTGTCGCCATCCGCTTCTTCATGGCTGTCCTCTTCGGCTGGTTCCTCTCCTGGCGCCTCGGCAATTTCGCCAACGAGTCGTACACTGCGCGACGGCGCCGCGCTGCAGAGATTGAGCAGTGGACCGACGATATTTACCGTGCCGCCCCCGGGAGGTACCGACCCAACGTGCAGCAGAAGGGAAATAAGAAAGGCACCTTTTTACCCCAAATTTCGAGGTTTTCGCGCGCGGATGGGCTAAAGAGTGGGTCGAGGCCACTCACGACGTACGGGGATCAGATGAAGGGGAGACCTGTGACGACATATTCGAGCGCGGAAAATCGCAAGAGCATCGTGCCGAGCGTGTATGGTGGACGGGGCCTGGCCCCACCCGATGGTGGACGGAGCTCGGCGTCGCTGCCCAGCGACGAGCAGATGGCGTCATGCCCGTTCCCGCTGTACAACGTCATCCCCCAGCCACCGCCCGACTGGATGCCATTCAACTTCCCGCTTTCGCATACCATTTGCCTAGTCACTGCGTACTCCGAGTCGATCGAGGGTCTCCGCACGACGCTCGACTCGCTCGCCACGACCGACTACCCGAACAGCCATAAGGTCATCCTCGTCATCACTGATGGCATGGTAAAGGGATCCGGCAACGATATGTACACACCTGACATTGTCTTGAGCATGATGAAGGACTTTGTGATGCCCGTCGACGAGGTCGAGCCGCACTCATACGTCGCCATCGCAGACGGCCACAAGCGGCACAACATGGCCAAGGTGTACGCCGGGTTCTACGACTACGATCAGACTACGGTCGAATCCTCCAAGCAGCAGAAGGTCCCCATGGTCCTCGTCGCCAAAGTCGGCAACCCGCTCGAGCAGAAAGACGCCAAGCGCGGGAACCGAGGCAAGCGCGATTCGCAACTGGTCCTTATGGGATTCTTGCAGAAGATTATGTTCGACGAGCGGATGACCACGTTTGAGTATGAGTTTTTCAACTCGATTTGGCGCTGCACAGGCGTGTGCCCGGATAAATACGAGCTTGTGCTATGCGTCGATGCAGATACCAAGGTGTTCCCCGATTCGTTGACCCGCATGACGGCGTGCATGGTTAATGACCCGGAGATTATGGGCCTCTGTGGCGAGACGAAGATTGCAAACAAGGGAGATAGCTGGGTCACGATGATTCAAGGTGGGTTTCCCTCGTATCACCCTGAAGGAAGGGCATTGTACTGATGTGAGGATTTGTAGTGTTCGAGTATTACATCTCCCACCACTTGACCAAGGCGTTCGAGTCTATGTTCGGAGGTGTCACTTGCTTACCCGGATGTTTCAGCATGTACCGCATCAAGGCACCGAAAGCGGAGAGTGGCTACTGGGTCCCCATTCTTGCCAACCCGGACGTCGTCGAACACTACTCGGAGAACATCGTTGATACGCTCCACAAGAAAAACCTGCTCCTCCTCGGCGAGGATCGGTACCTCACCACGCTCATGCTTAAGACATTCCCCAAGCGCAAGATGATGTTCTGCCCCCAGGCCGTGTGCAAGACAATTGTCCCCGACCAGTTTAGAGTCCTTCTCTCGCAGCGTCGTCGGTGGATCAATTCGACAATTCATAATCTTGCCGAACTTCTACTGGTGAGAGACCTCTGCGGCACATTTTGCTTCTCGATGCAATTTGTCGTGTTCATGGAGCTTGCGGGGACACTCGTACTCCCAGCCGCCATCTCGTTCACCATCTACCTCATCATCATCTCGGCTATCAGTGGAGGCAAGGAGAATGTCATACCTCTCGTCTTGCTTGGTATCATCCTGGGTCTCCCCGGGTTGCTTATCGTTGTCACGTCGCGCAAGATCGCATACCTTATGTGGATGATCGTCTATCTTTTCTCGCTTCCTGTGTGGAACTTCATCCTCCCCGTATACGCCTTCTGGCACTTTGACGACTTCTCCTGGGGTCAAACACGCCAAGTTGCTGGAGACAAGGGTGGCAACCACTCTGACAAGGAGGGTGTATTCGACTCGAGTCATATCGTCATGAAGCGATGGGCCGAATTTGAGAGGGAGCGAAGGTGGAGAACGGGGACGCAATCGAGAGACTCGACCTTTAATGGCTTGAATGCTCCTTCGACCAGAGGGTGGGTTAATCCTGTTTCTCACAATATGGCATGCAATCTGGACTTACGCAACTAATCCACAGAAACCGATACTCATTAGTTTCGGTGCCTGATACATCATACGATGGACGACCTGGATTCATGAACGCCCAACAGCACTCTGACTCGCGTGAGGGGTCTCCTCATGGCTACCCACGCAACCGAAATGATGCTACACCTCTCTTGACGCTCCCCGCTCCGATAGCGGTCTCATCTCCAGGCACGCCCTCGGGTTCCTCTTCGCTAGCCGATGCGCCTTACGTTCGAATCGCAGATCCCTCTATGACAGTGTCCTCATCCCCATCGGATGTACCCGGTGATCTTGAGCGCGAGGCCATACTCGCTGACTCGACCTCGATCACGTCCGGACGCACTATGGTCAATATGGGCCCTAATGCTGTCATTCGCGCCGCTCCGGGGCAGACTCTTTACCCCGGTGAAACTCCGAACCCATACCGCAACTCGCAACCGCAGATGGCTACATATGACCAAGCACCAGTCCCTCAGGTCGCCTCGTATGGGTATGCGCCGGAACCTACAATGGACGAGTATCAGCAGCAGTATCAGCAGCAGTATCAGCAGCAGTATCAGCAGCAGTATCAACAGCAGTATCAACAGCAGTATCAACAGCAGCAATACACGTCATCGCCTGCTCAGCTGCCGAAGCTGATCCCCTCGCCATCACCGCAACCACTGCAACTTCCTGAACCCGAGAGGACTCACCGACAATCCCGCGGATATAACTTGGTTGATCCTGGTCCTGTCGGCTCCCCAGATCCACCGGTTCGACGAGTAGCCAATAGGCAGAGCAAAAGACAAAGTGGTAGTCACGCCACACCAAGATACAACCAGAGAAACTCGGGCCATTTCCCCAGTAGTCCTAGTTCCCCATCGCCTCAGAATGACTTTTATTTGGCCTCGCCACCGTCTCAACAGCACTTCCTCCCCCCTGGAGCTGCTGCCCCTCAGCCTCGCGGCTATCACGGACCGCAATGATTGTAATGCACGTCGTCATGTAGATCTCCGTAGTCTTTTTTGCACCTCCCTCACTCCTCTCGTTGTCACCGCCGTTTGCTAGTCAGTGTCTGCATTTACACCTACGACAAAAACACTGGACACTTCATCCTCGTTTCTACACCACATTTAATATTGATACCATGGCCTTTGAGCCGCGGTTTCTTGCATTTTACCTTCTTCCTCTCCTCCATCCAGTCGACCTGTCGTCCTTTTTCACGAAAACCCAGTTCCCACCTTGTTACACCCACGGATTTGCTATTGGACTCTTTTCCCGTTGGGCCGCATCTTTCGGAACAGACACTCCAGCTGGCGGTTTCGCTTGAGGACGTTGCTCATTATGACTCGAAAAACGTTGTTACATACAAGAGTTACTGGATTACGATGAGACGATGAACTTAGCCTTGCAGCGCAGACGAAGCATTCTGGTCTAGCACAAAACTGTCTAAAGTATAAGATGAATGCAACGTACAGATGGATCAATTGTTCAGAATGCTGTGCTCGCACAGGATGTCCGGCTTGAGGAAAACAGTATCTTCGGTCACAGTGACTCCTATGGAGTTAACACGCTTCCCCCATGCTCGAAGCCCTAACCTAGCGTTAAGGGCAACCGCACAACACTTGTTCGGACACTCGTGATGTTCGGGTGCCAGACGCATATTACGGTGATCCACTTGCTTGCCGCTGGTGGGTACAAAGACGGAGAGGTCGACATCGAGATAATCGATGCGGATCTTATCTTGAATTGCCCAAGCAGATTGGTAAATTTTTTGCAGGCGCAAGGTAAATGTCGTCATAAGCTTGTCGAGTGAAAGACTGTTTAGACTGTTCGACATGGACGTGGACGCGGACGTGGGCGTGTTGCTGCTCGATTCATAGTTGCAAAAGGCTTGGAGCAACTGTTCAAGGCGGGCGGATGATTTCGTTTGGACGAGGGATGTGAGGTCCCTAGACTCGGTTGCTGCGAGGTATGCTACAGCCCTCCATGTGCCTGCCAGTCTTCTGTTTGCGCC
>Ga0307513_10008193_pt1 | contig 13402 bp, 12 predicted proteins | sample 15_EM_MG_FD_202174 | JGI IMG/M metagenome (GOLD analysis project Ga0307513, IMG submission 202174) | Populus trichocarpa ectomycorrhiza microbial communities from riparian zone in the Pacific Northwest, United States - 15_EM | ecosystem: Host-associated > Plants > Roots > Unclassified | place...
ACATACGGCACGGCGAACGGTCGCGCCAGTCAGCTGCCGACGCAGGCAACCGGCGAGCCCTGGGCGAAATGCCTCGCGCGTCCGGTTACCAGCACGGGCGTCAGCCGGCGACGTTGCGCCCGGTCGCCGCCGCGCGCTGCACCGCCACTGCGAACAGCGCCTCGAGCGGCGCGGCCGCGGCGTCGCCTTCGAGCAAGCGCAGCGCGCCCGCGATCGCCTCGATCGTCGACACCATGCCCGGCGACGGCGACTCGCGCAGCCGCGCCACCGGCATCGGCGCGTCCGGCAGGCGCAGGATCGGCAGGCCGCGCAGCGCGCCGAGCTTGCGGAACATCCGGCGCGCCTGCGACCACGTCGCGTCGAGCACGACGATCTGGCGCGGCGGCGGCACCGGCGCGGTCAGCCGCGGCGCGCCCTCGGGGAACACCAGCCACGCGCCGTCGAGCGGCGGCAACACGGCGACGCCGGCGCTGCCGCCGTGGTCGACGATCTCGCTGTTGGGCAGCGCGAGGTGCGCGAGCCGCCCCGAGTTCGACGACCGCCAGCGCTCGAGGTGGTGCCGCACGATCACGACGCGCGTCCGGGTGACCACCGTCGGCACCGCCGCGCACAGGCAGACGCGCAGCTGGAGCAGGCAGCGCGCGCACTTCACGTGATCGGGGCGGACGCTAGCCACGCGGGCTCATCAGCGATCGCCCGACGACCTTGAGCGTCAGGATCGGCTTCACGCCCTCGAAGATCGGCAGGACCTGCGCGTCGGCGACGTAGCGACTGATCGGGTACTCCTCGGCGTAGCCCCAGCCGCCGTGCAGCAGCTGGCCGAGCTGCGTGACCTCGACCGCGACGTCGCACGCGAACAGCTTCGCCATCGCCGCCAGCGGCGCCGCCGCGCGCTCGTCGCCGTCCATCGCCGTCGCCGCGGCGTACGTGATCGCGCGCGCCGCGATCAGCCGCGAGACCATGCGGCCGAGGTGATAGCGGGTCAGGCCGAACGCGCCGATCGGCTTGCCGAACTGCACGCGCTCGGCGACGTACTGCGCGGTCTGCTCGACCGCCGCCTGCGCCAGCCCGCACGCCCGGCCGCCGGTCTGCAGCCGACCGGCCGCGAACCCGGCCATCTGCAGCGCGAAGCCGCGCCCGATCCCCGCCTCGCCGCCGACGAGCTGCGCGTCCGGCACGAACCAGCGATCGAACGCGAGGCCGAACGAGTGCATGCCGCGGTAGCCCGGCGTGCGATCCGCCTTGCCGGTCAGCGTGCCGCCGCCCGGCTGGGTCGCCGCGAAGTCGTGGCCGAGGAAGCGCGGCTTGTCGACGATGAACAGCGTCAGGCCCTTGGCGCCCGGCGTGTCGCCGGTGCGCGCGAGCAGCGCGATCACGTCGGCGCGGCCGGCGAACGTGCACCACGCCTTCTGGCCCGAGATCAGCCAGCCGCCGTCGGTCGGCTCGGCCCGGCACGCGACCGCGGCGACGTCCGAGCCGGTGTTGGGCTCGGTGACGCTGATCGCCGCCATGATCTCGCCCGACGCGAGCCGCGGCAGCCAGGCCTGCTTCTGCGCCTCGCTGCCGCCCGCGAGCAGCGCCTTGGCGAGGATCTCGGGCCGCGTGATCAGCGAGCCCGCCGCCGCGAGCGACGCGCGCGACAGCTCCTCGGTGGTCAGGATCATCGCCAGGTTGCCCAGCTCGTGGCCGCCGTAGGCCTCGGGGATCGACAATCCGAAGTAGCCGAGCTTGGCCATCTCGCTGATCACGCGCTCGGGCACCAGCTCGTCGTGGCGGTGGATGTGCTCGGCGTGCGGCACGACCTCGCGCTCGGCGAACGCGCGGACGTTCGTGCGGACCTCGGCGAGCGTCTCGTCGAGCGGCCAGGCCAGCCGACCGCGCGCCTCGATCGCCGCGGCGCCGATCCGCTCGAGCACCGCCGGCGCCACGCCCTCGGCGATCGCGGCGCTGGCCGCGGCGTCGTAGCCCAGCGCGAGCCCGAGCGCCGGCGCCACCGGGGCCAGGCGATGCGGGATCGACGCCGCGAGCTCGGCGATCGCGGCCCCGGCGAGCTCGGCGACCTCGTCGGGCGCGGCGGCCAGATCGGCGATCACGCGCGCCTCGGTCGCGGCGTAAGCGACGCGCTCGACGACGACCTGGTGATCGTCGAGCGCCTGGCCGTCCTGCGTCAGCTGGCGCGCCGCGGCCACCGCTCGCTCGGCGAGCGCGACGGCGGCGGCCTCGATCGTACGGCGTGCATCCATGGCTCGGTGTTAACGCGGGATGACGCGCCGCACAATGCCGCACGATGACTCACAAAGATTCGCGCGCCGCTCGTCAGCTGTCGGGCGAATCCTGATCGAGCTCGCCAGTCCAGTACAGGTAGTCGCGCCACGCGTCCGGGATCGATCGCAACGAGATCCGGATCGCCACGGCCGGCACCCAGTTGGGCTGGGTCGGCGCCGCGTGCAGCGCCATGCCCGCCTCACGCGGCGTGCGCCCGCCCTTCTTGCGGTTGCACAGGTAGCAGCACGTCACGATGTTCGTCCACTCGGTCATGCCGCCCTGCGAGCGCGGCACCACGTGGTCGTAGGTCAGCTCGCTGATCGACGCCTTCTTGCTGCAGTACTGGCAGCGGTAGTTGTCGCGCGCGTAGATGTTGACGCGCGAGAACTTCACCGGCCGGGCGTGGCGGCGAAACGCGCGCAGCAGGCGGACCACCGCGGGCACCTTGATGATCAGGTTGACCGACCGGATGTTGCGGTCGTACTCCTCGAGGACCTCGACCTTGCCGAGGAACAGCAGGCTGATCGCCCGCTGCCACGAGATCACCTTGATCGGCTCGAATCCCTGATTGAGCAGCAAGGTCTGGGCGCTGGTCATCGAGAAACCTGGCGACGAATGTAGCATCGCGACGCCTCCGTGCGACCTCCCCGATCAGCGATCTCCGACACACCAGCCCCGGGCGCGACCCCGGGCGAGATTGAAAACGATTTTCATAAATGGTATCTATCCGGCGTGCCGACCCTCGCCGAGATCCCGCTGGGCCGTCCCGCCGAGGTTCGCGCGGTCGACGGTCCCCGCGCCTTCCGGCGGCGGCTGCTCGAGATGGGCCTGGTCCCTGGCACGCCGGTCCGCATCGTGACCGTCGCGCCGCTCGGTGATCCGCTGCGCATCGAGGTCCGCGGCGGCCAGTGGTCGATCCGGCGCGCCGAGGCCGCGCAGATCCAGGTCGACGCGAAATGACCGAGGCGGCGTGCCACGCCTCGGGTGCCGCGCCCACCGTCACCGTCCCGGGACGCCCGCAGCTCGTGCTCGCCGGCAACCCCAACGTCGGCAAGACCACGCTGTTCAACGCGCTGACCGGGCTGTCGGCCAAGGTCTCGAACTACCCGGGCATCACCGTCGAGACGGCGCGCGGCGAGCTCGTGCTCCCCGGCGGCCGGATCGCGGATCTCCACGACCTGCCCGGCACCTACTCGACCAACGCGCGCAGCGCCGAGGAGCAGATCGCGCTCGACGCCCTGCTCGGCCTCGACGGCGCCGCCACGCCCGACGCGGTGATCGTCTGCCTCGACGCCACCCAGGTCGCGCGCGCCGCCTACCTGCTGCTCCAGATCCAGGAGCTCGGCGCGCGCTGCATCGTCGCGCTGACCATGTTCGACGAGGCCGGCGTCGCGGCCCCCGATCCGCGCGCGCTCGCCGACGTGCTCGGCTGCGAGGTCGTCGCGGTCACCGCGCGGACCCGGGTCGGCCTCGACGATCTGCGCGCCGCGGTCGATCGCGTGCTGCACACCGAGCGCAGCGCGACCTGGCGCTGGCAGCCTGGCGAGGCGCTGCGCGAGCGGCTCACCGCGGTGCGCGCGGCGTTGCCCGAGCCCTGGGCCAGCACCACGCGCTACGGCGCCGCGCTGCCCGCCGCCGACGACGCGATCGCGCTGTGGGCGCTGACCTGCGTCGAGCCGCGCACCGGCGGTGCCGACGACGACGAGCTCGACGTCCCCGCGACCGTGCGCGCGGCCGTCGTCGCCGCCCCGCCGCCGTCCGACGACGAGGCCGTGCTCGGGCGCTGGGCGTGGCTCGATCGCGAGATCCCGCCGCTGCTCAGCCGCGCGCCGGATCGTAGCCGCACCGAGCGCATCGATCGCGTCCTGCTCCACCGCGTCGCCGGCTTCATCTCCTTCATCGGCGTCATGACCGTGCTGTTCATGTCGCTGTTCTGGTGGGCCGCGCCGCTGATGGACGCGATCGACCAGGCGTTCAAGTGGGGCGGCGCGCAGTTCGAGGCCGTGCTCGGCGACGGCGTGTTCACCGACTTCCTGGTCCAGGGCGTGATCGGCGGCGTCGGCGCCGTCATGGTGTTCCTGCCGCAGATCCTGCTGCTGTTCCTGTTCCTCGGCTTCCTCGAGGACTGCGGCTACCTCGCGCGCGTCGCGTACCTCATGGATCGCATCATGCGATCGATGAACCTGCACGGCCGCGCGTTCGTCCCGATGCTGTCGGGCTTCGCGTGCGCGGTGCCGGCGATCATGGCGACCCGCACGATGGAGCGCCGCCGCGATCGCATCCTGACGATGATGGTCGTGCCGCTGATGACGTGCTCGGCGCGGCTGCCGGTCTACACCCTCGTGATCGGCGCGCTGATCCCCGGCTCGCGCTGGGTCCAGGGCCTGCTGATGGTCGCGATGTACCTGTTCAGCGTGGTCACCGCGCTGGTCGCCGCGTGGGTGATGTCCAAGACGGTCAAGCCGCTCAAGGCCAAGCGCCTGCCGTTCGTCATCGAGCTGCCGCCCTACCGGTTCCCGCGGATCGGCGGCGTGCTGCGCATGATGTGGGGCAAGTCGTCGCTGTTCCTGCGCGAGGCTGGCACGGTGATCCTCGCGTGCTCGATCGCGCTGTGGGCGCTGCTGTACTTCCCGCGCGAGATGCCCGAGGGCTCGCGCGACTACGACGCGCTGGTCGCGCAGGCGCCGAGCGCCGAGGCCAAGGCCGAGCTGCTCGCCGAGAAGCAGGCGATCCAGCTCGAGAACAGCTACGGCGGCCGCCTGGGCCACGCGATCGAGCCGGCGATCCGGCCGCTCGGCTTCGACTGGAAGATCGGCATCGGCATCGTCGGTGCGTTCGCGGCGCGCGAGGTCTTCGTCTCGACGCTCGGCATCGTCTACGCGGTCGGCAGCGACGCCGACGAAGGCTCCGCGCCGCTGCGCAACGCCCTGCACGACGCCAAGAGCGCCGACGGCAAGCGCGCGTACACGCCGCTGGTCGGCCTGTCGCTGATGATCTTCTTCGCGCTGGCGTGCCAGTGCATGAGCACGCTGGCCGTGATCAAGCGCGAGTCGCGGTCGTGGCGCTGGCCGCTGTTCTTGTTCACGTACATGACGGTGCTGGCCTGGGTGGTCAGCTTCTGCGTCTACCAGGGCGGCCGGCTGCTCGGCTTCTCCTAGCGGCGATTTCCCAGCGGCTGCTGGTTGTTGCACAATCGTCGCGGCGCCTGTCGATCCGGGCACCGCTCGTTCGACCCAGCGCTACAAGGAGCATCCGCCATGCAATACCTGCTGTTGATCTACGATAGCGAGAAGACCCTTCAAGCGATGTCCGAGGCCGCGGGCGCGCAGATGAGCGCCGACTACATGACGTTCACCAAGGAGATCCACGCCTCCGGACACTTCAAGGCCGGCGACGCGCTGCAGCCGATCCACACTGCGACGACGGTGCGCGTGCGCGACGGCAAGCCGGCGATCACCGACGGGCCGTTCGCCGAGACCCGCGAGCAGCTCGGCGGTTACTACCTGATCGATGCCAAGGATCTCGACGAGGCGACCGCGATCGCGGCGCGGATCCCGAGCGCCAAGACGGGATCGATCGAGATCCGCCCCGTCATGAACTTCACGATCTGACCGCCGCGCCGCCGTAGGATAGCCGCGTGCAAGGCGCCGCCGCGATCGAAGCTGTATTTCGCGGCGAGCGCGCGCGCGTGCTGGCGACGACCATCCGGGTCACCCACGGCGACTTCGAGCTCGCCGAGGAGGCCGTCCAGGAGGCGTTCGCCGCGGCGCTCGCGCGCTGGCCCGGCGAGGGCACGCCCGACGAGCCGCGCGGCTGGCTGATCTCGGTCGCGCGCAACAAGGCGATCGACGTGATCCGCCGGCGCATCAAGCTGCGCGAGCTGGTCGCCGCGCCCGACGACGAGGCGGTCACCGAGCTCGCGACCACCGCGGTCGCCGACGACCGCCTGCGCTTGATCTACACGTGCTGCCACCCGGCGCTCGCCACCGAGGCGCAGATCGCGCTGACCCTGCGCACGCTCGGCGGGCTCACCACCGAGGAGATCGCCCGCGCGTACCTGACCTCGGCGGTCACGATGGCGCAGCGCCTGGTGCGCGCCAAGTCGAAGATCAAGGAGGCGCGCATCCCGTACGAGGTGCCCGAGGCGTCGCAGCTGGGCGAGCGCACCGGCGCCGTGATGGCGGTGGTCTACCTGATCTTCAACGAAGGCTACGCCGCCACCGCCGGCGACAGCTGGCTGCGTCGCGACCTGTGCCGGGAGGCGATCCGGCTCGGCCGCCTGGTCGCCGAGCTCACCCGCGATCCCGAGGCGCTCGGCTTGCTCGCGCTGATGTTGCTGCACGACGCGCGGCGCGACGCGCGCACCACCGCCGATGGCGATCTCGTGCTGCTCGAGGATCAGGACCGCTCGCGCTGGGACCGCGCGCAGATCGACGAGGCGCTCGCGCTCGTGCCGATCGCCCTGGTCGGCGGCGCCGGGCCGTACAGCCTGCAGGCCGCGATCGCCGCGCTCCATTCCGGGCCCGGGGCTGGGCCGCGCGGCGGTGCGCCCGCGGCCGAGACCGACTGGCGCCAGATCGCCGGGCTCTACGACGAGCTGGCGCGCCGCCAGCCGTCGCCGATCGTCGCGCTCAACCGCGCCGTCGCGATCGCCATGTGGCAAGGCCCCGAGGCCGGCCTCGCCCTGATCGACGAGCTCGCCCGCGACCTCGCCGACTACCACCTGTGGCACGCGGCCCGGGCCGACCTGCTGCGCCGGCTCGCCCGCCACCGCGAGGCCGCGGCGTCGTACCGCGCCGCGCTCGACCGCGCCGGCAGCGCCCCCGAGCGCCGCTTCCTCGCCGGCCGGCTCGCCGAGGTCGAGGCCGCGGCGCGCCTGCGCTGACCATCGTCGACGCGCAGATCGCCTCGCGAGTCAGCGCGTCAGCTTGCGGTACTCGTTGATGTGCCGGATCGCCGCGCGCGAGTCGCCGGACTGATCGAACAGCGTGGCGAGGTTGTAGTGCGCCTCGGCGAGCCGCGGATCGTGCTCGAGGGCGCGCCGGTAGTGGCCGATCGCGGCTTCCTCGTGGCCGCCGTCCTGCGCGATGACGCCGAGGTTGTAGTGCGCGGTCGCGTCGGCGGGGTCGAGCTCGATCGCGCTGCCGAAGCAGTCGCGCGCGGCCTCGCCGTCGCCGCTCTCGGCGAACATCCGGCCGAGGTTGATCCAGGCCTCGGTGCAGTCCGGGCGCAGGCGCAGCGATCGGCGGTAGGCGTCGATCGCCGCGACCGGATCGCGCTCCTCGAGCTGGAGCGCGCGCTGCAGCCATTGCTCGGCCGTCGCCGGCGCCACCGCGATCGGCACCGGCGCATCGGGCGGCCGTGGCAGCTCGCGCAGCTCGCCGGCCGGCGCCACGTCGATCGACACGAGCTCGAACGGCAGCGCCAGCTGGCCGCGCAGCTCCTCGCTGCCGTGCGCGCCGCGCAAATGGACCTGGCCGCCGCGCGCCTCGACCGCCAGCTCGGAGATCGTCGCGCCGTCGGGCAGGCCGAGCTGGATGCGCGCGAGCTCGCGGCGCACCCGCGGCAGCGGCAGCCCGGCGTCGACCAGCGCCTTGACCATGCGCAGCGCCGAGAGGTCACGAAACGTGAGCTGCGCCGGCACCGTGCCCGGCGTGCCGACCAGGCCGTCGCGGATGCAGCCGCGGATCACCGACTCTGGCAGGCCGATCAGCTGGGCGGCGTGTCGCGCCGAGTAGCTCGTCCACACCGGCGCATCCTACTCGCCGGCCGCCCCGAACCGAAAGTATCGAACACGCGCGTCCAGGTTTCGCGCGGTTGGCACGTCGCGCCGCGGCGACGATTGACGACAACTGCGTCACGTCCACGACCACAACCACGTCAACGATCGGATGTCTCGTCGAGGGTAGCTAGCGTGTGGCCGCGCGCTCGACCATCCAGCGCGTGATCGTGTCGGCCAGCTCGTCGATCACCTGCGCGCCCGTGCGGCCCGAGCGCACCAGCACGTCGAAGCCGTGATCGGCGGCCGCGACCACGTGCAACGTCGCGCGCGGCCCGAGCTTCTTGACCACCGGCCGCAGCCGCCGCAGCCCGGCCAGCTCGTCGCGATCGCCCTGCAGGAACAGCAGCGGCCCGGCCGCCGCGGCGAGGTGCTCGGCGCGCTCGACGCCTGGCTGGTCCGGCGGATGGAGCGGGAAGCCGACGAAGATCAAGCCGCGCACCCCGGCGAGCGGCGCGGCGGCATGCGCGCGCGACGTCATCCGGCCGCCGAACGACTTGCCGCCCGCGAACAGCGCCAGGTCGCCGAACCGCGCGCGCGCCGCATCCCACACCTCGCGCACCGCCGCCTCGGCGACCTCGGCGCGATCCGGCCGGGGCTTGCCTGCCGCCATGTACGGGAACTCCCAGCGCAGCGTCGCGACGTCGCGCGCCGCGAGCGCCTCGGCCATCGTCGTCATGAAGCCGTGCCGCATCCCGGCGCCCGCGCCATGCGCGAAGACGTACATCGCGCGCGCCGCCGGCGGCCGCAGCACCAGCCCGGGATGATCGCCCAGCGCGACGAGCTCGCTCACGCCTCCGTTGTAAGCCATCCGCGCCACGCGCGCCGCCCGCGCGCGAAGCCTGTTATCGTTGCGCCGATGGTCCGCGGGCTGGTGATCGTCGGGGCGACGCTGGCTTCGGCGGCGTGCCACGTCGAGCTGCGCGACGAGCTGACGCGCCCGCTGGCGACCGAGCGCGTGCTGCACCCCGAAGGCGCGATCGCGCGGCGCCCGACGATCGCGTGGACCGACGCCGGCCAGCTGCGCTTCGTCGAGCCGCTCGAGTGCCCGAGCGAGGAGCTGGTCCGCCAGCACACCACGGTCGAGACCGCGGTCCGCCCGAACCTGGCGACGTTCACTGTCGGCGTGATCGCCGCGGCGGTCAGCGGCGTGATGCTGACCAGCGGGCTGTTCTCCGACGATCGCGGCTCGAACGCCTACACCTACCTGGGGCTGACCGGGCTCGCGGTCGGCCTGCCGTTCGCGATCGGCCCCTGGCTCGGCAACCGCACCGAGCGCCGCGAGCTGCCCGACGATCCCGCGGCCCCGCCGCTCCGCCGCCCCGGCCCGAGCCAGCCCTGCGGCGATCGTCCGCTGGCCGCGCGCTCGGCGACGCTCGCGGTCAGCGGCCTGCAGATCCACGGCGCGGTCGATCGCGACGGCCGCTTCGAGATCTCGCCGTTCCAGTGGATCGACGCCTACACCGCCGCGGCGGTCCCGGCCGCCGACCTCAGCGCGACGATCGACGGCGAGCGCGGCGCCCGGACGGTCAGCGCGGTGCTCGACGGCGCGGCGATCGCGCAGCACGCCGCCGGCTTCCTCGCGCGCGGCGACGTCGACCTCGCGATCGCGCCGCTCGTCCGGGTGCCCGGCCTCGTCGCCGACCCGCTGCGCGCCGGCCTGGTGACCACGCCCGACGGCAGCGCGCTGCGCGTCGTGCTGGCGCTGCGCAACGACGGCCCGGGCGACGCGTCCGGCGTGCGCGGCCAGCTCACCGCGCCGGCGACGCCCGCGATCGACGGTCGGATGATCTACGTCGGCAAGCTCGCCCGCGGCGCGGCGATCTCGCGCGAGCTCGTGATCCCGCTGGCCGCGGCCGCCGCCGCCGCGCTCCGCGACACGACCGTCGAGCTGTCGGTCGAGCTGCGCGACGCGCACGGCACCGCGCCGACCACGCCGATCAAGCTCCGCGCCACGCTGCGCGACGCCCGGCCCGCCGGCGCGAGGCCATGAGGATCGCGATCGTCGGCGCCGGCATCGCAGGGCTCGCCGCCGCCCGCGCGCTCGCCGGCCAGCACGACGTCGTGCTCTACGAGGCCGCCGCGCGCCCCGGCGGCCACGTCTACACCGTCGACGCCGACGGCCACGCGATCGACCTCGGCTTCATCGTGTGCAACCGCGAGCGCTACCCCGCGTTCTTTGCGCTGCTCGGCGAGCTCGGCGTCGCGACCCGGCCGACCACGATGGCGTTCTCGGTCGCGCTGCCCGGCGACGGCGGCGACGATCTCGAGTGGAGCAGCGCCAGCCTCGGCGCCGTGTTCGCCGACCGGCGGCGCCTGCTCGATCGGCGGCACTGGCGCTTCCTCCTCGAGGTCCTGCGCTTCGTCCGGCGCGCACGCACAGATCTCGCCGCCGGCGTCCCGGCCGAGGCCACGCTCGACGCCTACCTCGCCGCGCGCCGCGCCAGCGCGGATCTGCGCGACCGCTTCATCGTGCCGCTCGCCGCCGCGCTGTGGTCGCTCGCGCCCGATCGCTGCGGCGAGTTCCCCGCGCGGACGTTCCTCGGCTTCCTCGATCACCACGGCATGCTGCGCCCCGTGCGGCCGCTGGCCTGGCGCACCATCGTCGGCGGCAGCCGGCGCTACGTCGACGCGCTGGTCGCGCGGCTGCGCGCGACGCCGCGCTTCACCCTCGCGCTCGCCACGCCGGTCCGCGCGATCGCGCGCGACGCGGCCGGCGTCACCGTGCTCGCCGCCGGCCGCGAGCAGCGCTTCGATCGCGTCGTGGTCGCGACCCACGCCGACACCGCGCTCGGCCTGCTCGCCGCGCCGAGCCCCGACGAGCGCCGCGTGCTCGGCAGCTTTCGCTACAGCGCGAACCACACCGTGCTGCACACCGATCGCCGGTTCCTGCCGCGCCGCCCCGCCGCCCACGCGTCGTGGAACTACGTCGCCGACCCCGACACGTCGCGGGTCGCGGTGACCTACTCGATGACCCGGCTGCAAGGCCTGCCCGACGCGCCGTACCTGGTCACGCTCAACCCGCGCAACCGGCCGCGCGGCGTGCTGCACGAGGTCGCGTTCCAGCACCCCCAGCTCGACGCCGCCGCGCTGGCCGCCCAGGCCGCGCTACCGCTGCTGGGCGGCATCCACCGGACGTACTACGCCGGTGCGCACTTCGGCTTCGGGTTTCACGAGGACGGCATGCAGTCCGGCATCGCCGCCGCCGCGCGCGCCGTCGCCGACGCGCACCGCCCCGCGGAGCCGGCGTGACGCGGCGCTCGAGCCTGATCCGCGGGACGGTCATGCACGCCCGCCGCGACGCGTACGCGCGCCGGACGTTTCGCTATCCGGTCTACGTCGCGGCGATCGACCTCGCCGAGCTCGCCACGCTCGACCGCGAGCTGCGCTTGTTCTCGCACCGCCGCGCCAACCTGTTCGCGCTCGACGATCGCGACTACGAGGGCGGCGCGGTCGGCCTGCCCGCCGCGCTCGCCGATCTGCTCGCCGGCAACGGCCTGCCGGCGCCGCACACCACGCGGCTCGTCACCAATCTGCGCGTCGCCGGCTACGTGTTCAACCCGGTCAGCTTCTTCCTCAACTACGACGCCGGCGGCGCGCTCGGCTCGGTGATCGCCGAGATCAACAACACCTACGGCGGCCGCCGGCGCTACGTCCTGGGCCCCGACCAGCGCATCGGCGACCCCGGCCGCCCCGGGCGGGTCGGCTTCCGCCACGTCCGCGAGCTGTTCGTCTCGCCGTTCCTGCACGGCCCGGCGAGCTACGAGCTGTGGTTCGACGCGCCGCTCGACGGCGACCAGCTCGCGATCACGATGCACGTCGACCGCCCCGACGGCGAGCGCATCTTCGTCGCGCGGCTCGCCGGGACGCGCCACGCCCTGACAGATCGCGCGCTGCTCGCCGCCGCCGTCCGCTATCCGCTCATGACCGTGCAGGTCATCGGCCTCATCCACCTCGAGGCCCTCAAGCTGCGGCTGCGCGGCATACCGTTCGTGCGCCCCGGCGCGGACCATCGGCCGCCGCCGATCCAGCCACGCAGTTGGGACGTACCGGCTGCAGACCCATCCTGGCGCATGAAGTAACGTGTGACCGCGTGTTCGAGGCTGCCGCTCCATCAGCCGCAGGGCTCCCCCATCCGCTGATCGCGTCGCTGCCGCGGCTCGGTCCGGCCGGCCAGCTGGTGCGCCGGCTCGCCCTCGCGCGGCTGCGGGCCGGCTGGGCCGGCGGCCGACTCGATCTCGTGCTGCCCTCCGGCGAGGTCGCGCGCGTCGGTCCGCCCGGCGCCGGCGAGGCCTGCATCCACGTCCACGACGACCGCCTGTTCCTGCGCCTGCTGCTGCGCGGCGAGCTCGGCGCCGGCGAGGCGTTCGTCGCCGGCGAGTGGTCGAGCGCCGATCTGGTCGGCGCGCTTCGCGTCGTGCTGCGCGCGACCGCGGCGCGCGGCGTCGAGTCGCCGCTCACCCGGCTCGCCCAGCTGCCCGCGCTCGTGCGCCACCGGCTCGCCGGCAACACGCTCAGCGGCAGCGAGCGCAACATCCACGCGCACTACGATCTCGGCAACGCGTTCTACCAGCGCTTCCTCGATCCCGAGACGATGTCGTACTCGTGCGCGATGTTCGGGGACGGCCGGGCGTCGCTGGCCGACGCGCAGCGCGCCAAGCTCGATCGCCTGTGCGAGCTGCTCGCGCTGTCGCCGCGCGATCACCTGCTCGAGATCGGCTGCGGCTGGGGCGGCATGGCGATCCACGCCGCGCGCACCCGTGGCTGTCGCGTCACGGCGATCACCGTGTCGCGCGCGCAGCACGCCCTCGCGTCCGCTCGCGTCCAGGCCGCTGGCCTGGGCGATCGCGTCGCGATCCAGCTCCGCGACTACCGCGCGCTCGACGGCCTGTTCGACAAGCTGGTCTCGATCGAGATGCTCGAGGCGGTGGGCTACGAGTATCTCCCGCGCTACTTCGCGATCGCCGCGCGCCGGCTCGTCGCTGGCGGCCGGTTCGCGCTGCAGTCGATCACGATGCCCGACGCGCGATTCGCGGCCTACCGCCGCCGCGTCGACTGGATGCAGACCTACATCTTTCCCGGCTCGCTGATCCCGTCGCTCGGGGCGATCGGCGCCGCCGCCACGCCGGCCGGCTTCACGATCGAGCGCGCCGACGACATCGGCCCGGACTACGCCACCACGTTGCGGTGCTGGCGCACCCGGTTTCTCGCCGAGCTACCGGCGCTGACCGCGCTCGGTTTCGACGGGCGGGGCATGCCCCCGGCCGGCAGCGCCCCCGGAGGGGGGCGCGGTTCGATCGACGGCCGGGGCATGCCCCCGGCCGGCAGCGCCCCCGGAGGGGGGCGCGGTTCGATCGA
>Ga0307513_10008194_pt1 | contig 13401 bp, 6 predicted proteins | sample 15_EM_MG_FD_202174 | JGI IMG/M metagenome (GOLD analysis project Ga0307513, IMG submission 202174) | Populus trichocarpa ectomycorrhiza microbial communities from riparian zone in the Pacific Northwest, United States - 15_EM | ecosystem: Host-associated > Plants > Roots > Unclassified | place...
CTAGAAAATATTGTCAAATATATCAAACTTTTATTTACTAACTTATTTCTGGCCAGGCCTTTTAGGTTAGAAAATACCCTGGAATGTTACAACCTAAGAGAGGGTCAGGGAGGGTCCACTGAAGTGAATAAATACCCAAAATATAAATTATATTCAGTGAATATATGTTCAGTTGCTGCCAAAAGGCATTTAATATTGTCTTCAGAAGTGTTGCAGCAAAATTTGCCACATCACCAGTTTGAATTTGCTAAATCTCACTAAATACCACAAATTTCCATTAGATTTTTTATATTTGAGGTTTTCTAAATGTTCATCAAAAATATTATCAATGTGACAAATATTTCCACTATTTTCAGCTGCAGAAAAATCTCATTAAGATTTTATATATTCAAAACTCCCTAGACTATTAGAAGATGTTTCTAAAGTTCTTGTGTCAAACTATACAAAATGGCAAAAATTAAACTGGCTTCATCTATTTTTACTCTTCTAGCCACAGAACATGAATGGCTGGGTCAATAAAAGATCTTGAAAATTTGGCAAAACATTTTTACAAATTTTTTTTTAAAAATAGGCCCCCAAACATCCAAATCCATCCAGAACTGACTGAAGGGATTATTAAACATAAAATATTCTAATTTCTACTTTTTCAGCATATCTTCACTATTTTCTAATGGCTACACATACCCACCATAGCTATTTAAGTTTATAATTAATATAATGATACTTTCAAATACTAATAGGTACTTGCAAAAATACAATCACCTGATTTGTCAAAATGGATCACCCATGGGAAATTATTCACACAGATCTGGATTTGGATTTTTTAATGAAAAATACCTGCAGGTTGGATTCAGATCAACCTGGTTAACTCATGGGGTTCCACATATGTGACTAAGAATTATAAAAATATTTGATTGTTTTTTTCATCACCAATTTTGGTTTTTATTTAATGATTTTAGATTTATTATAAAAGCTGTAAACTACAGCTGTTAGAGGAATGTTTTAATGCATGCAATAGTTGTTTAGTAATGCAATTCCTGGGTTGGCATCAATGATTAGTGTTTGAAGGTTTAGTTTTAAGACTGGAAAAAGATTGCAACACTGGACCAAGACCAGAAAAAGACTGGTTTTCATAGACTGGCCTCATTGCTTAATACTGGTATATAATAGTTCTATAATTACCCTTCAAAATGCACCCAAAAACATAATATTTAGTCCAAAACTGAAAATGATATGATTAAAACTATAAAATACTGTGAAAAATAGTAGATGTCCAAGAATATTTTTATTAAATCCACCAATTCTCAATCTACATGAATATTCTTGGGCTTGTTGAAAAGCTTAAATGTATGTTAACAACTTCCTTGATTCATAATATTGAAATATTTTACATATTTAAGTGAAAAACCAGTTTTAAACCAGTCAAAACCAGTTTAGACCAAAACTGGTCCAAAGACTGCAAAAGACTGTGGTCTTCAGTCTTTTGCAGTCCAGTCTGGTTTTTGGAAAGTCTAGAAAAAAGATAGACCAGTCTCAGTCTTGTTCCATGCCCTGAGGGACCCAATGACCAGACCAGACTAGACCTTTAAACACTATCAATAATGCAGAAGAAGAGATCCAACTAATTACTTTCTTTCTCCACTTTTAGTGGGCCATTTTCATAGCTCATAAATGCATTAGAAAGGTATAAATTACAGCTCTTAGGACGAAGTTAGACCTTACAAATGTGGCCAGTATTGGTTGAGTAATTCAATTATACTAAAGGAGAGTTACAACTAATCCCTTCATTTCTTTACTTCCTCTTGCCCATTTTGAGCATTTTTACATTTATTGGAAAGCTATAAATTACCACTTTTGGGACCAAGTTAGATCTTATAAATGTGGCCATTATTGGTTGAGTAATTCAATCATACAGCAGGAGAGGCAGAACTAATCAGTTGATATATTTACCAATTTTGTTCTATTTTTAGTGTTTTTGGGATTATTTGAAAGCTATAAATAGTGCCAGACATATATAGTGCTATTCCCTGCATGTCAGATCAACTCTGTGACTGAGACATGACCAGATTAGTCAATCTGGAAATCATGTGACAGATTATATAATCCAAATCCAACAATTCAATAACTTTAAAATTTATAATAACTTTTACATATTTTTTTAATAATTCTCTCTACAATTTTGTAAAAATATAAAAATATTTTTATTTTTATACTTTGATTTTATACTTTTGTATATTTTATAAAAAGATATTGTAAAAATATTTTAAAAAACCTTTAAACATTTTTTTTATAAATATAAAATAAAGCTTCAAAATTTATATAATAATCTTTCAATATTTTAATTAAAATTTTTGCACTAGTAACACTAACTTTGCCATAATTGTTTTTTTGGGCTTTTTGAAATAAATATGTGCCTTTCTTTGACTACTTAAAAAACTTTTCAAAATGAATAAGTGAACTATATAAGAGTTTATTGCCTAAAAAAAATTCTTTGTATTTGTGGCAAATCTGGTATTTAGCATTGAAAATGCTTTAAACAAAAGCATTCAGCAGCTGTTTATTGTTAATAAAAGATTAATAAAAGTAAATTCTTTGGGCTTTTTTTCCTCTTTAATGCCAAGTACCTTTTATAGCTTTTTTTTTTTTTGCTCCAACACACATACTATGTGCCACCTCCCATCTGTTCATGCCTTGAGCTGATTCACTTGCAATTTCACAACAAAAAACACAGCTATACAAATCAAAATACTTTACCCAAAATTTAACTATTATTTATAGAAAAAACTTTCAGCCACCTCAGATGTGTTTGTTGCCAGCAAAAGACTAGACAAAAATATAAATACCAAAATAAGTACATATTTCTAATAAAAACATAAATAGATGCTTAATATATATAATATTTTTTTTTATACTTTGTTTACATTTGCAATTTAATCTAAAACAATAATAAATCAATTTATTAAATTTACTTTAATATTTGTGAAATAAATTATTTTTATAATTTTCATAAACATCTAGATTTAAATAAATACTTAAAATTAGGTACATCACTCACATATTCAATATTCATAAGACTATAAATATATATATATTTTGGAGATTGTCTATATAAAACTAGCTATCACTTTTGTCCACTTTTCTTAAAAAAAAATTAAAAAAAGAAGATTTTTATGAATAAATATAAAAGGCTTAAATAAATAAAAATAATTAAAAATATTACAACTGCTAATTTAGATTTATATGAATTATTATAAATTTTTTTTTGAGCTTTAAAGTTAAGTAATTAACAAAAGTTTGTCTAGAAAAAGACCAGTAAGTTTTGGTGTTTTAGATAATAATAATAAAATCAATTCCAAAAGTTTAATATCATATACTAGTGATTTTTTATAGACAATTACGGTGGTGGTGATTACACTCTTTTCTTGTATGAACTAGGTACAGAACTTTTTGCACACAAGCAACTTATAGTGCTTTTTTCATGTGCTATGTTGAATGTTATATACAATCACAATAATTACTGTGCATTTGCATGCAGAAATTTCCACATATATGTTTATTTTTTTAATATATTCAACATTTTTTTAAAATAGATAAAATATTTTTTTCCACAATGCTGCTTACTATTAGATTGTCTGGTCATTCACAGTATTTGGATTTAGCCAACACTAATGGCAAATTTTATTGCTGTTTGTATAAATATAAATTCACTAGGGATTCACTGGATTGACTAATAATTAAAGTAATTTTAGTTTGTTTTAAATTTTCTATTAATTACTTTAATAAAAAAGAATGAGGTATATACTGAAAAAAATGTGCTGGGTGTTCTAAAAATAGCTTGGGAAAATAAAGCATAATATCAGTAAAAATGTGGAAGAATATAATGTGCATACACAAGCAAAACAGAACCAATACTAGTCTAAAAAATATAGATATAAACTAGTCAAAAGCCACTCTGATTTAATCTAATTTAAAAAACAATAAGTCATGTAAATTATCTGAAGTCATTATTTTTTTTTGAGGCTATGATCAATATCCTTGTCCAAGTTTAGATCAAATATTAGAATATGAAAAATAAATAGACTTTTATAACCAAAGAACTTTTGGAAGTAATAGATAAAATTTAAAATTTGAGGAAATTTTTATTGTCATTATCAGGTGTGAATAAAAGACATAAGCAACACAACAAATATTCAGGCTATGTTAGTGTAGAGCATGATATAATAATAGTGGAAGACTTTTTAATTTTCTGGACTGGCAGAAACTTTGCACAATAAAACAAAAATGTCTTTTGGTTGATTTGAAATAAAGAAAATTGGATATAGACATATTTTCTAATGGTTTCAAGCTTATAAATGATAATATAGTAAGTGATGTCAGAACTAAAGTTATAAAGGATAATAATAATTTCTTGGGAAATAAATTGTTTGGCCCATATTAAATCATGAACATTGATAATATAATTAATTCCAAAATAAATGTGCTTAGACAATATAAAAATAATATAAAAGTCTATGATATAAAGTGAAGTAGAAATCCTGATTTTATCTTCAAATTGGGGACTCAGAAATATTCCAAAGTAAAAAAAGTATATACTCAGATTTCATGAATATTATGAAAAAAAGTTGACAAACAGAAACAGAAAAACAATAGTGGCCAACAATAAAAAATAGAATAGGTTGGTTTTTTTGTGGGTGTTGATATTTTTTGATTAACATTGAAACTAAAGTGGCAAATACAGATTGATTCAACAAAGAAAACCTGTTTATTAATGAAGTGTGATTGCTGCTTTATTTCTGAGGTTTTATTCTCAATGGATAATATCTAAATGCTTTTATGTGAAATTATAAAAGTTAGTAGATGTTTAGAATAATCATAAAATAATTTATGGGGCATGAGCTTACTGTAGATAAAATAAAGAGGGAGTGAAGTGATATTAGAAAAATTGATGGCAATAAACATTTGAAAGTAAAGTGATTTAGTAAGCATAAGGCTTTTATTGTTTTTTGTGGTTATAAGGTTTTTTAGAGACTGAAGATTAAAACTATTTGGATTACCTCTTTTGGTTAAAAGATTAAATCTTGTCTGATCAACATTTTGGAAAATTCTAATCAGAGCAATTAGATTTTTTGGTACTCTGGGATTCATCAGAGTCTGTTCCTGAGTTCTGATCCAATTGAATATGATGATTTTGCATGAATTTATATTAACAGGAAATATATGAAAGTAATCAATAGACAGCTGTTTACTTTTTCTGGAGGAATCTATCTAAGTCTCTGAAAATATATGATTTTTTAAATGACTTTTCATTAACTTGGAATGGTTTCAAATTGTGTACTAAAACCAATTCACCCTTTTTGTATTTATTTAAAAAAAATTATTTAATAAATCATTGTTCAAACTGTAATTTTGAAACAAAATAAGCTTTTTTGAGGACTCATGCAACACTTTAGTAACCTCCTTTGATCTTGCTAGCTGCAAGCCTAAAGTCATTTTGTATATTATTATACTATGAAAACTTTTCTTTTTTTCCAAATCTTATTATATCAAAATGTTTTTTATATATTTTATTGAACTTGTTTCATTTGTATTTCATATATGATTTAAATATATAAAAATCTTTTATATGTGTCACAGAATATTAGAGGTCCTAGAAGGAATGTAGCTCTTCTGGGACTATAAATCCAGCTATATTGTCTATTTCAAGCTCTCAAGCCCAAGAACAGACAAATTCCTGATTTAATATTTTTGCCATTATATTGGCCAGCTACATAGCTTAACTTGTAGTTACCATTTCTTTTTTTCAAGCCCAAGAACAAACAAATCCCTGACCTAATATTCTTGCTATTATTTTTTATTAAAATATATTCCTTTGTATAGGCCAGCTACACAGTTTATCTCAAACTGCATATACTTGTAGTTACTTTCTCTTATTTCTCAAGCCTAAAAACAGGCAAATTTCTGATTTATAATTTTTGCCACTTTTTTATTAGAATATATTGCTTTGTATTGACTAGCTACACAACTTGTCTCAATTTTAAAAACCTAGTAGCAGGTAAAGTCCACAGTTTTGTCAAATAATGAGTTTAAAAAATAAAGTATTTTTAGATAGATTTTAAAAATATTATGTTTGATTAACTAGTGTGACACAGGGTGCAAGATCTCATATTTTATTTAAAATATTGAAAGAACATTTAAAAAATACTAGATTTTTTTCTTTAATGTTTTTAAAAAAAATATTGAAAGAACATTCAAAAAACATGTAAATATTTGTATATTTTTTGAATGTTCTTTTAATATTTCAAAATATTTTCATGTTTTTTAAATGTTCTTTTAATATTTTTTTAACAAATACTAAAGAAAAAAATCCAATATTCTTTTAATATTCTTTTTATATTTTAATTAAAATATAAAATCTTGTATGAAGTGTGAGCTTATATTGAGATATTATAGATCAAATGCATGAGATAGTAGATTAGTTGGACAGTGATTTTATAAATACAAGGTCCCAAAGCTGCATCAAAAACCTCAATATGCTACCAAAGATGTTGAAGTCACTGGTAATATAATACTATTAAAAGTTATTATTTAACTTGAAACAAAGATTTTTATATTGTAAATACTATTCTGGAAATGCATTTATACATTTACAAGCTTTTAATCAATAATAAACCTATTTCAAACATATAAAATTTTATTCAAAATTATTTTTCAATCTACAAGCTTTTGTTCAATAATAAAATCATTTTGAAGTCCACAAGCTTTTATTCAAAATCATTTGCCAACCTACAACCTTTTAATCAACAATAAAATAATTTTAAATGCATAAGCTTTTATTCAAAATCATTTGCTGATTTACAAGCTTTTGTTCAATAATAAAATCATTTCAGGTTCACAAGATTTATTCAAAATCATTTTAAGGATGCTATGATAACAGTAACATACCATGTAATAAACTGTTATAAGCTCTTCAACAGGTAAGGCTGGGTCATGAACTAAACATTTATTTTATAACAAGGCTTCAAATTATCAGTTTTGGGTCTAACATAACATTTTTCAAATGAACTATATGTGTAAAGTACAACATTCTATAAACCTATAGTAAAAAACATATATTATTATTGTAATTTCACTTTGTCAATTTTTTTTATAAATCAGGTGCTTAGAAAGAAGTGTGCAAAGCATATAACTGCACTAGTATCAGTCGAAATTGAATTACTCAACCAATACTGGCCACATTTGTAAAGTCTAACTTTGTCCTAAGAGCTGTAATTTATACTTTTCTAATGAGCCCAAGGACATGAAAAATGGCCCAGAGGAAGTGGAGAAATAAAGGGATTAGTTTTACCTCTTTTCCAGTATCATTGTGTCGGAAAAATCCCAATTAATATATTTGTACTTGTGGCGCTGATGGTTTTAGTCTCTGTATGCAAAAATATCAGCACATTATCAGGTCACTGTAACCTTATGCTCAGTGTTAATATCTATGGCAAGTGAGAACATGTTTCTGCCTATGAACTTGTCAGGATCTGACTAGATTGTGTTTTCACAAAATAATCTTTGGTTCACTATGTAAATATGGCGAATGTCATAATTAATCTATCCATAGTAAAAGTGAGTACAATTATATGGGAACCAGGAGGCCAGAGTCAAGGATACATCAATAATATACGCAGTAGAGGTGGGTAGGTTTGAACCAGTTACAGTAGCATGAATTGGGTGAGGGACATAAATGACACAAAGAACTTTGAAAGACACATGATAAAACTTAAAATTTATAATCATTTAGTATGTACAGGTTCATGTCTTTTGTTGAACTTCATCAAGAAGCTTTTGCAAGATGCTGTTTATTTCTTCCCTATCCTCCCTTGCCTCAGTAGCAATCCTCTCAAGACTTTCTCTGACATCATTAATTTCATCCTGCACCCAGGTCATGTCAACTTCATTGTAAAGAAAGAGACATGGTCTTTTTGATGGGCATTCATCATTGGCATCCCCAGCAAAGACTGGGCACTTTGCCATGGATTTTCCTGGATGAAAACAAATGCCCTGCTAGATGGGTTCACAATTAATGAGAATACAGCAAAGGATATGTGGGATCACCTTGGCATGCCTTGCCGGTACAGTTTCACTGATTGTATTGAGTATATTGCTTTGACCAAGTCCTACACTTGGCTGTCGACGCTGTTGTGACAGAGGAGGTGCTTCTCCTAGAACTGTCATTTTCTGGGTCTTGGCATATGTCATCAGCCTACACATCCCTGAGTTCTGAGTCTTGGCATATATCATCTGGATCTCTGATTGAATCTTCAAAAATGTTTGATTGTTTTTGTCTTACACCAATTATCCAAGATATACACATATATAGATAGGCAAATCTACCTGTACCCGAACCTATGGGGACCCATACCCATGACCTACATGGGTTTACCCACCAAAAAACATGGAAAATGGTGGAGAAATAGATGAAATACATCCAATTTTGATGATTTTCATAAAATTGGCTGTATCTCATTTAGTTCTCCACCAAAAAACATATTCTTGGGCTTGTTTTGAAGGCCGCAGGTAGGAGAATTGTTACCCATACCCATACCTGCCAGTACCCTTACCTGTGACCCATGCAAATATGAAAAACCCATGCATTTCCCTATATATAGAGAACATCTAAGTGATGTATACAATAGACAAGTAATTTAAAGACAATATAAATGATTTACATGTGTTGTACAATTGATGTACAGTGATGTATGAGCAATATATGCCTACTATTGTACATCAAATACTAAAAAATTCATAATTCTGCAAGTTCTTATCCAATTCACCCAATTCTTGTGCCATTGCTTTCTCTGCTTTCTGCTCTTTAAATTTCTGCATTGATTATGTAAGTGTGTGCCTGTTAACAGTCAGTCCAGTTGCTGCTGCATAGCTTTTTCTTAAAAAATTCATAACTTATTCAGTTTTTATTGGATTTGTCTAATTTTTATACCATTACTTATTCTAATTTCTGTTCTTCAACCCTATACACCAATTACATAAGTGCATAGCTGTGAACACCTTCTTATTAAGGAAGTACTGTATATATGCAATGTGCTGACATAATCAATACACCACTTTAAAGCGAATAAAATTCTGGTTCTAACAGTAGCAAGATCATATTTTACAAGCAAAACTCATTGAGTTAAAAATTGTGCAGCTGTTTTTATATTTACAAAAACATGTAAAATATTCATATCTCTGTGAGTTTTGCTCAGATTGCCATGAAGCTAGTACCATTAAAACCACAATTTCAAACTATTTAATTGGACACTGCAAATTGGGAGATATGACATCATTATCATAGTGCTAAAATTCCAAAACTGTATCTTTCCTCAGAGGTCACTTTTTCATGTGCTTCACATAATGAAAATAGTACCATTGGATTCTCCTCATTTTTACAAATTTCACTGTATATAATATGTCATGAAAAAAAATGTTTGAAAATTTGACATCCAACCTTTTGCCACATTATGTGCCAGGCACAATGCCAAGCCTTTCAATTTTTTCTCAATTTGGATTCTACTTATTTTAAACAATTTTTGAGTATATTATACATAATCATAGCTGTTTTATTCTCTCAATGAACTGCATATTCTTCCATTTGATGAACCTTCCTATGGTCATCATGATAAATCAATCAATGAAAATTGTGACTAAGTTCTGGGCCCATAAAGAATGAGCCTTTGCTAAATCAAAGGACTTATAACTGCATGCAGAATGTCTAGTCTTTTCTGGTTTTGATCCAGTCAAGTTGCAATATTTTTCAGTCTTGAAACTGGACCTTCAAACACTAGGCCCACTAACACCAAGTTTAGACTCATACCTGCCATGCATATACAATGGCCCACTACCACAAGTTAATGCAGTTAACACTTTTGCCACTAAAGACACAACCATTGACCTGACATTGCCGACATGTTTGAGGCTGCCCACTGCCTCCGCCATTGTTGGTGCAATTCACAGCCTCATGACCTTCACCGTCAATGCGGCCCAATTCCATCTTTGCCGTCGACCATGACGCGATTGATGCCCACATCCCCCACCTCCACTTCTGTCCATGTGGTGATGCTTCTCCACACTCACTGTCCGATGTGATTGACGCTGCCACACAACCCACCTCTGCCGTTGTCAGAGCAATTGGCTATCTCAATGGCCATCAACAAAGTTGACATGTCTGACCCTTCCCATATATTCCTGATATTGATGTTCAATGTATTCAGTAGATCTATTTATTACTATCGACCATACAAATGTAGCTTCAGAGTTAATTAGCTGTTTTCTCTGAGGAAAATATCTGGATCGACGCTATCCATAAAATAATAGGACTTTTCATCTACCCGATGGCTGACTGGGCATATGAGAGCACTGCAAAGTAAGTAGTCTATCTGAATGAGGGTGGTATCAAGCTCCTCATCAAGTACTTTGCATCCATCCCACATAGTTCTCGGCTTCCATTTGCTGCTAGAAAGTCATTGAATGAGAGCTATATCAAGTGTGTTCCCAGATGGAAGCCAACAGCAGAATAGATCGCAGAGTTGAGCAACACTAAGTTTTGAAGTGTCGTCATGGATAATAACGCAGTCAAATCTCTGCTGACCATGAAATTTCGGGTTGCATTTCATGATGTCTGTTCCTTCCATCCAATCTTCTGCTGACTGGTACTTGAGGACAACACATTTATATCTTTGTACCTATGTGAGACATCATTTTTTCTGTGCCATAATTCGAAATTTATATTTGAAAAATCCCAGACTTATGCTGATATCATCTTCGAACTTCATCTGAACTGCTTCCTCGGGCAAATGGCATGCAATAAAGTCTTGCAGCCGCTTATCGAGATACCAGGGGTCGGCTTTAGCAAAGCCAGCAACCATGATGCAAAAATTCATCTTCTTTCCCTTTTGTGACCCCATCTGCCATGTCTTTGAGCTAAGTTTTGACTCCAGATCCACTTTGACTTCACTTTCAATAATATCTTCTGTAGACTTGAGTTCTAAACATGCCTTTTTATCATTGTCTATGGCCATGCGTATCCACGCTATAGTCTTTTGTTTCTCATCGATGATACACATCTCCTGGAAGTCATCAGTTAAATTATGCTGCTGAATATTCTTAGCATGCATACCTGATGCTCTGTGTCTTTCATATTTGTCTGTTCAAAAGCTATTAAAGTTGCGCAATAGGGTTACTATCAGTGTATGCACACTGATCAGTCACAATAGAATTTAATTCAGCAAGAACTGATGATCACAAGTAAAACAAATGTATAATGCTTGTTTATGGCCCAATGCCCAAACGTAGTGTCACAGGTGTCCTGGACAAGGTAGGAAAGCTATACTACAAGGTGCTACTGTGCCCAGATGCCCTGAGGCGTGCCAAAACACCAAAATGTGGATGCAACCAAAATACAAGGTACACAAACGAAATAACTACACTACGTATTATATATCACCAGAAAGGTCTCATTGAGGAGATTCTGGATCATCAAACCAAATTACGTAAAACGTACTCTATCTAAAGATATAAGCGAAATACTACTAAAATGTCCGTTTATATGTAAAGTGTCCATAAGTGTTATATCACAATTCTAACAAAAGCCTGCGCCGCCTCTTGCTGGAATCCTTCACCAGTCTGAGTTGAGAAATTGTCGACTGTTCCCTTTTCATGCACATCTTGAATTACGTGATGGGCAGCATGTTGCTTTAAGAAATCAAAGCTTTTGCCATATTTTTGATTGATGTCCTATAATCTAGTTATGAGTTCAAGTCAATAGCAAGGCTGGTGGTGGGACTGACGGCACAGTGTTTCTGGTAGACTGACAAGGCCTGTTTAAGTCACTCTAATTGACTTTCCATTATGCACCGAAGGCCAACAAAAATTCGAAACTGGAGGTAGGCATGGATGCAGTGTACTAAGACCGAGTTTTTTGGAAGAAAATCCACAATACAAGGCAGAATGCACTAAGAATATGAATTTAACGACTTGCTGACTCACAAAAAAAAACAAGTACATACCTTAAGGATGTCATAAAATGCCTGCCTGTCCGTAAAATGAGTGGTAGTGACATTATTGAAGTGTTTTAGGTCGCTCCACCAAGGAAAATCAGCCATTCTGTGGATGATTTTGCTCTTATTAGATATTCAATGAATTGAGCAAGGCGAAGTTTTATAACTACCTCTGTGTAACTTTTCCTTTTGCCCCATTTTCCTCCAAAACACTGAGCAACACAAATGTTTCCCCCATTTTCCCAGGTCATCTGAATGAAAAGTATCATATGAATATGCTCGGTACGGATCAGAAAATCGAAAATCCCAAAGAAAGTGCTATATGTGTGTTATTTCAGAGTGGATGAGTGGAAATCAGTGTTCTGGAAGGCCTACCTCAATGTTGTGCATGCCATTATCTTTCAGAAATTTCTCCTTTGTGACCTTTGTTTCTGCCTTCGAGGCTTGTAAAAGTACTTCTCGCATAGACTCCGGAGTACGCAGTTCGAAGTCCCCAGAGATATTGTGCAAATATGGTTTTCCAACGAGGCATTTAGGACATGGATGATTGGCTTTAGCAGTGCGGCAACCACAAAAATATGCTGCTTCTTCAGCGTCTTGCGATTCGATTAAAATACCAGGGTAAAGGACTTGGTTAACACCATCCACACAATGATGAGTTTCACCATCTTGTGAATGAGGCTTCAAGCTGCAGAAAACCTTCATCAAAACCTTCTGGTATACCTTTCGTTTGAAGTGTGCAAACCCCTCCTTTTCTGCTGCAGAGCGGCTGGATGGATCTGATGGATCTTCAATCTGGATTGAGTTCACATGAGTATTTATTTTTAAATGGGTGCTTATGACCTACAATGGGCATATATCCAATGAGAACGCCGCTTCCATTCCCAGAGGCATTCCTTATCTGGCATGGAAGCCATGCAGGTCACAATAACATGGGGTATTTCTTCATGCATTGCATAACCATGCCCTTGTCGAGCCAGAAATGGAGCAGAAGATAAGAATGAGGGAACATATCACAGTATGAAAGCTTGGACTTGAGGGGAAAAAATAAGGATAGTGTAAAGTTAGCAGAAATATGTAAACTCACATCGACACCATGTATCAGCTGTGTTTGGTTCATCGTAAAGACATTCTTCGAAATTACGAGTCTAAATTTATTTTAAAACTTGTTTATATTGTGTCCGTGTCCCGTGAGATTTTTAAGATCCATGGCCGCCAACGTTGATTTTTTCCCATGGCTAGATCTTATAGGCCCTTCATTAAATTAGTCAATGAATAATAGCTGTATTTGAAATATTTAAATTTTTCCTAAGAGCTGTAATATAGAGGATTCCAATGCATCCAAGAAGTCAAATATTGGCCC
>Ga0307513_10008196_pt1 | contig 13400 bp, 13 predicted proteins | sample 15_EM_MG_FD_202174 | JGI IMG/M metagenome (GOLD analysis project Ga0307513, IMG submission 202174) | Populus trichocarpa ectomycorrhiza microbial communities from riparian zone in the Pacific Northwest, United States - 15_EM | ecosystem: Host-associated > Plants > Roots > Unclassified | place...
TTCCTGTCGCGGCTCAAATCCTGGCGGGTGGAGGGGAAGACATTGATCCTCACCCCAAATTCCAAATGAGTTTTACATAATGTATATTATCAATCTTGACGATGGGCGAGCGGGGGGCTCCCCCGTCGCATGAGCGCGACCGATATCGACCGCCTCGTCACGATCATGGCACGGTTACGCGATCCCGTGAGCGGCTGCGAATGGGATACTGTCCAGACGTTCGCGACGATCGCGCCGTATACGATTGAGGAAGCCTATGAAGTCGCCGATGCGATTGAGCGTGCCGACATGGCCGACCTCAAGGACGAACTTGGCGACTTGCTGCTCCAGGTCGTGTTCCACGCGCGCATGGCCGAGGAAGCCGGCGATTTCGCGCTGAAGGACGTCGTCGCGGCGATCTGCGACAAAATGGAGCGCCGCCATCCGCATATCTTCGGCGATGTGGCTGAGGGCGGCCATTACCTCTGGGAACAAATCAAGGCCGCGGAGCGCGGGGCCAAGGGCGCCCAAAGCGCGCTCGACGGCGTCGCGATCGGCCTCCCCGCCCTTCTGCGTGCTGAAAAGCTCCAAAAGCGCGCCGCGCGCACCGGCTTCGACTGGCCCGATGCGAACGGTCCGCGCGCGAAGATCGACGAGGAACTGGCTGAAGTCGAAACGGCCACCAATGACGCCGAGCGCGAAGAAGAAGTCGGCGACCTGTTGTTCGCGATGGTCAATTGGGCGCGCAAGCTCAACATCGACCCGGAAGCCGCGTTGCGCGCCGCCAACGCCAAATTCGAACGCCGTTTCAAGGCGATGGAGTCTGCTGACGAGAAGTTTTCCGAGCGTAGCCTCGATGAGCAGGAAGCGCTTTGGCAGCACGCCAAGGTCGCGGAGCGCTCATAAACGGCATGAAGCATTTCCTGTTCGTCTGCAGCCAGAACCGACTACGCAGTCCTACCGCCGAGCATATCTTCGCTGACTATCCCGGGATCGAGGTGAGCTCGGCCGGGACCAACAACGACGCTGAAAATCCGCTGACTGCCGAATTGGTCGAATGGGCCGATACGATCTTCGTGATGGAGCGCACGCACCGCAAAAAGCTGCAGAGTCGCTATCGCGTCGCGATTGGTGCGCGACGGATCGTTTGCCTCGACATCCCCGACGACTATGAATTCATGGATCCGGCGCTCGTCCACTTGCTGAAATCGAGGATGGCTCGCCACCTGCCAATGGCGGGCGAAGCGACCGACTAGCTGCGCTGAAGGAACCGCTCGTAATCGCGCGACGACATGCGGACATCGTAGGTTGCGACATCGTTCTCAACCTTCTGCCCCAGAACTTCGCCGTGCTGGTGTAACCATGCCGCCCCCGCCCCGTCGGCGGCGTCTAGCGTAATCGAATAGCGGCGGTGGCCGGCGGTAAGCTGGACCGAGACCTTGCGCTTCAGTTCCTCGACCCCTTCCCCGCTCATCGCGGAAATCGCGACGACGTCGTCGCGGCGCGCTGCCTCGGCCAACGCATCTTCGCGCTCCTCGCCATCGAGCAGGTCGATCTTGTTCCACGCCTCAAACCGCGGGGTCGTGTCGGTGACGCCGATTTCGCGCAGCACGTCCTCGACATCGGCGCGTTGTGCTTCGGTGTCGGGATGCGCGATGTCGCGGACGTGGATCAGCAGGTCGGCCGAGACCACCTCTTCCAATGTCGCCTTGAACGCGGCGACGAGCTGGGTCGGCAGCTCGGAGACGAATCCGACTGTGTCCGACAGGATCGCCTTGTCGATGCCGGGAAGCTGGATCTGGCGCAGCGTGGGATCGAGCGTCGCGAACAATAGATTTTCCGCCATGACGTCAGCGCCGGTCAATCTATTGAAAAGCGTTGATTTTCCGGCGTTCGTGTACCCCACCAGCGCAATCACGGGCCAAGGCGCCCGCTGACGGCGATTGCGATGCAGCCCGCGCGTGCGGCTGACCTGGTCGAGCTCCTTGCGCAGCCGCGCCATGCGGTCGCGGATCAAGCGACGGTCGGCTTCGATCTGGGTTTCGCCAGGGCCGCCGAGGAAGCCGAAGCCGCCGCGCTGGCGCTCGAGGTGAGTCCAGCTGCGCACCAGCCGGCCCGCCTGATAATCGAGATGCGCGAGTTCGACCTGCAACCGCCCCTCGGCGGTCGCGGCGCGTTCGCCGAATATCTCTAGGATCAGCCCGGTACGGTCGATCACCTTGCACTCGAGCGCGGTTTCCAAATTGCGCTGTTGCACCGGCGTCAGGCCTGCGTCGAATACGACGAGCTGCGCGTCTTCCATCTGTACCTGCGCCGCGAGCTGCTCGACTTGCCCCGACCCGATCAGTGTCGCGGGCTTGGGCTGGCGAACGCGATAGGCGATCTTTTCCGCGACTTCGACACCGATCGCGGCGGCGAGCCCGGCTGTTTCCTCGAGCCTAGCATCGGCGTCGCGGCTGGCATTGCCCTGGTCGGGCAACACGACGATCGCCCGCGCGCCGCGGGCGAACTCGTCGCGATCGCGTTCAAATCCGCTGGTCAATCCTCGGCAGACCCGTTTGATTCTTCAGCAAGATTCAGCGGGCGCGCCGGCTGAATCGTGGATACCGCATGCTTGTAGACCAATTGCGCCATGCCTTCGCGCTCGAGCAGCATGCAGAACAGGTCGAACGCCGCGATATGCCCCTGGAGCATGACGCCATTGACCAGGAACATGGTCACGCTGTCTTCCGATTTGCGCACCGCGTTGAGGAAAATCTCCTGCAGCAGCGGCGACTTTTTCGGATCGGCGACGATCGCGTCGGTGATTGCGGCGATGTCGATCGGGTTCGACGGCATGATGGTCGAAATGGCATGTTTGTAGATCAGCTGCGACTGGCCGTCGCGGCGGAGTAGAACCGAGAAATTGTCGAACCAGGTGACGATGCCCTGGAGCTTCACGCCCTTCACTAGGAACATTGTAACCGGCGTCTTCGATTTGCGCAGCGCATTCAGGAACAGATCCTGGAGCGAGGTCTGCTTGTCGGCCATGATGGCGTCCTTGGTCTTGGCGGGCCTTGACCCGCATGGCGCCGTTCTCTGGCGTCTGATGCGCGCGCCCACGCGGCACGCGCGGTGTGCTATATAGGTGATGCGTTGCCGTCACGTCCAGCGCACTTGCGACGGACATGTGGGACACCCGGGTTACTCGTCGCGGCTGTCGGTGATCCCGAGCAGCTTGAGCTTGCGATGCAGCGCCGAGCGCTCCATCCCGATGAAGGTCGCGGTGCGCGAGATATTGCCCGAAAAGCGCCGGATCTGGACCTTGAGATATTCGCGTTCGAACGTCTCGCGGGCTTCGCGCAACGGAGACCCCATCATCGCCGAGGGGCCTGCCCCCTCGCCCGCTCCGCCCAGCACCTCGGCCGGGAGCAGATCGACGTCGATCCGGCCGATCCGATCGCCGGGCGCCAGGATGATCGTCCGTTCGACCACGTTCCTGAGCTGGCGGACATTGCCCGGCCACTCGTAGCTCTGCAGCGCCACCATGGCGTCATCGGCGACTTCGGGAGTCGGCACGCGGCGTTCGGCGGCATAATGCGCGACGAAATGGTCGACCAGCGCGGGAATGTCCTCGCGGCGATCGGCCAATGGCGGGATCGCGACGGGGACGACGTTGAGCCGATAATAGAGATCCTCGCGAAACCGCCCCTCGACAATTTCGCCCTGGAGGTCGCGCGCGGTCGCCGAGACGACGCGGACGTCGACCTTGACCGTGCGGGTTCCGCCGACCCGGGTGAAGCTCTGATCGGTCAGCACGCGCAGGATGCGGCCCTGCGTCGCGATCGGCATGTCGGCGATCTCGTCCAGGAACAGGGTCCCGCCATGCGCTTGTTCGAGCAGGCCGGTGCGCACCAGATCGCCTGCTTCCTCGACCCCGAACAATTCCTCTTCGACCCTTTCGGGGATCATCCGCGCCGCGCTGACGACGATGAACGGGCCCTGCGTGCGCTGGCTCCAGCTGTGCAGCAGGCGCGCGGCGACTTCCTTGCCGACTCCCGCCGATCCCATGATCAAGACGCGGCTGCCGGTCCCCGCGACCCGTTTGAGCGTCGCGCGGACCGCGTTGATCGCGGTCGACGTGCCGGTCAGGTCGGTGTCGCGCCCGGTCGCCGCGCGCAGACTGGCGACTTCCTGGCGCAGTTGCTCGGTCTCGGTGGCACGGGCGACCATCAGCAACAGGCGATCGGCGTTGAACGGTTTTTCGATGAAATCGACTGCGCCGCGCCGGATCGCGGCGACCGCGGTGTCGATATTGCCGTGGCCCGAAATCACTAGCACCGGGATCGAGGGATCGCGCCGCTTGATTTCCTCGAGCAATTCGAGCCCGTCGAGCCGCGATCCCTGCAGCCACACGTCGAGCAATACCAGGCTCGGCCGGCGCACCGAGATCGCTTCCAGCGCGGCGTCGCTGTCGCCGGCGGCGCGCGTCTCATAGCCCTCGTCCTCCAGGACGCCAGCTACGAGTTCGCGAATGTCTTGCTCGTCGTCGACGACGAGGATGTCCAGGCTCATGATTTTTGTCCGGTACGGGTAAGCATCGCCAGCGCGCCTTCGCCCTTGCTGGTTTCCGCGGGGTCACGATTTTCTTCGAGCAGGGCGTCGAGTTGCAGGGTGTCGAACACGATCGTCACGATTGTCCCGCCGCCGGGGCGGTCGGCGAAGGCGATCGTGCCGCAATGTTCCTCGATGATCTTCTTCACGATCGCCAGGCCAAGACCGGTGCCCCGCGCGCGCGTCGTCATATAGGGCTCGACGATGCGGTCGCGCTCGAGCGGCAGCCCGATGCCGTTATCGGAGATCGTCGCGGTCATCAGGCGCTCGCCGTGATCGAGCGAGACGCTGATCTCGCCCGGCGGCGCTTCCTCGTCGCGCGCCTCGATCGCCTCGACCGCATTCTTGACGATATTCGTCAGCGCCTGGCCGATCTGGCGGCGGTCGCAGACCAACGGCGCGGAGTCCGGCGTATCGAGCCGGAAGGCGATGTCGGGATGCGCTACCTCGTGCAGGAACAGCGCCTGCCGCGTGAGGTCGATCAGCGATTCGGGGTGGAAAACCGGCTTGGGCATGCGCGCGAAGGACGAGAATTCGTCGACCATCCGGCGCAGATCGCCGACCTGGCGGACGATCGTGTCGGTCAGCTGCGCGAACACGCCATCCTTCTCGTCGATCGTCTTGCCATAGCGGCGCTGCAGGCGTTCGGCCGCGAGCTGGATCGGGGTCAGCGGGTTCTTGATCTCATGCGCGATGCGCCGCGCGACGTCGGACCAGGCGGCGCGACGCTGATCGAGCAATTGTTGGGTGATATCGTCGAACGTCAGGACGCGGCCGTCCTCATCGGCAGTGATGCGCACCGCCAGCGTCCGCGGCTCGCCGCCGGTGGTCAATTGCACGATCGATTCGCGAGTGTCGCCTGCCAGCAGCTCGGCAAGCTCGGGTGCGACGGCAACCAGCTGCGCGCCGACCGCCTGTTCCTCGTCGAGCTTGAGCTGAGCGACCGCCGAGGCATTGATCAACCGGATCGTGCCGCCGCCATCGACCGAGATTACCCCGGCGGAGACGCCCGACATCACCGCCTCGATCAACGCCCGCCGGCTCTCCAACGCGCCGGTCTGTTCCTGCAGCCTGAAGGTCATGCGGTTGAACGCGTTGGCAAGCGTGGCGACCTCGTCATCGGTCCGCGGATCAGGCACGCGCGCGGTCAGGTCGCCTTCGGCAACGCGGCGCGCAGCCGCGACCATCTCACCGACCGGACGAACCAGCCGATCGGCGACGACCAACGCGATCCACACCGCGATCCCGACGATCAGCAGCGCAACGATAAACAGGGCCGCGTTGAACTGGAGCTGGAGCGCGCGCGCCCGTGATTGCAGCGCCTTGAAATCGGCAACGACACCCAGCACGCGCTGCGACTGTCGATCGACCACCGGGCCATCGGTAACCCTGCCGGCGTAAAGGAAAATCTGTTTGCTGCCGGGGACAAGCGTGACCACCCGAACTCGGTTGCTCTTCACCGTCACGACGCTTGGCTCACCCTTGAGCACGGACGCCACCGCGATCGGGTCAATCTGCTGTGCGAGGTTCCCGTATGGGTCCACGCGAGCAATGAACTGGATTTCATTTTGTTTGTTGATCGTGAACAGCGCGACTTCGGAAAGCGCCCGATAATATGCCTGCTGGCCCAGGTAGTTGGGCAATAGCGAACCCTCTACCGGATCTCGCGCCTTGCTGAGCGTCGCTGGGTCGTTAGTCTCGCTAAGCACCTTGAAGTTGGCGGAAAGGTCGGTCGCCGTGGTCAGGGCTTCCTGATTCCACCGGGACAAAGACTGTTCGTAAGAATCCTGTGCCAGCGTGGTTGCATTCTTGAGCACATTGCTGACGCGGTCGGACAGCCAGAATGTGACGCCATATTGGAACATCACCGACGCGAAGATCACCGCGAGCACCGTCGGCACCGTCGCGATAATCGAAAACAGCGCGACCAGCCGGATGTGGAGCCGCCCTTCCCCGCCGGTACCCGATTTCGCCACGCGGCTCTTCGCGATGCGGCGGCCAAGCAGCATGATCAGCGCGACGCAGGGGCCGAGATTGACGATCAGCAAGAGCGCCACGAGCGGCGGCGTCAGCAGCCGTTGCGGCGCCGCCCCGGCACGCACGACGAAATAGGTCGCGACTCCCACCGCGATCGCCAGCACGAGCACGGTCAGCTCGACGGCTGGGGTAATTCTGGGACGCCCGCCCCAGAAACGCCGGGGCTCGGCGATCATGCTCTCGCCACTCATCGTTGCAGGAATACAACGCCTGCGTGGCAAGGAAAACACATATTTGACGTCAAACCGTCGTGGATCAGCCCCCGTCCGCCGCGCCGCCCGGGTCGATGCCCAATGTGTCGAGGCGTTTGCGCAAAGTATTGCGGTTGATCCCCATCGCGCGCGCGGCCCGCAATTGGTTGCCGCCGTGCCGCGCCAGCATTGCCTCGATCAGCGGCCGCTCGACTTCGGCGATGATACGTTCGTAGATCGTACCGTCGTCGAGCCCGCGCGGATCCTCGCGCGCGATACGGTCGAGTCGCGCGCGCACCGCGGCGTCGAGGTCAAGGGCGCCGGCGGGCGCGGCGCTCGACGGCATGCCGATCACGCTGCCCAGTTCGCCCGCCCCGATTACTTCATCGCGACTCAGCACCGCCAGCCGGCGCATGATGTTTTCGAGTTCGCGGACATTGCCTGGCCAGTCGTGCGCCTCAAGCGCGACGATGGCCGCCTCGTCGAGACGCTTGCGCGGCAGGCCGTTCTCGGCGGCGCGATCGAGGAAGTGCCGCGCGAGCAATGCGATGTCCTGCCGCCGCTCACGCAAGGCTGGAAGAGCGACTGGTACGACGTTGAGACGATAGAATAAATCCTCGCGAAACTGGCCCGACTGGACCAGCCCGTTGAGGTCGCGATTGGTCGCGGCGACGATCCGGACGTCGGCCCTGATCGTCCGCGCGCCACCCACCGTCGTGAACTCGCCCGATTGCAGCACGCGCAACAGCCGGGTCTGCGCCTCGAGCGGCATGTCGCCGATCTCGTCCAGGAACAATGTCCCACCTGCCGCCTGTTCGAACCGCCCGGCGGATCGCGCCTGGGCGCCGGTGAAGGCGCCGCGTTCGTGGCCGAACAATTCGGCTTCGATCAGCTCGCGCGGGATCGCCGCCATGTTGATCGCGAGGAAAGGCGCGTTCGCGCGTGGTCCGAGGTCGTGGATGGCGCGCGCAACAAGTTCCTTGCCGGTTCCCGACTCGCCGGAGATCAACACGGTGAGATCGTTCGAGATGACCCGCGCGATCACGCGATAGACGTCCTGCATCGCCGGCGATCGGCCGATCAGCGGTAGCGCGCGATCGGCATCCTCGAGCTTTTCCTCGGCACCACCACCCTGTCGCGCGAGCGCGCCGTCGACCGCGCGGGTCAGATCGTCGAGATCGAACGGCTTGGGCAGATAGTCATAGGCGCCGACCTCGGTCGCGCGCACCGCCGTCGTCAGCGTGTTCTGCGCCGACAGCACGATCACGGGGAGTTGCGGATAGGCCTGGACCAGTCCCGCCACCATATCGAGGCCGTTGCCGTCGGGCAGGACGACGTCGCTCACCACCACGTCGGGCATCGCGGCGCGCAATTCGCGGTTGAACTCGGCCAGGCTCGCCGTCGTCGTGACGCGGTGCCCGGCGCGGCGCAGGGCATGCGCGACCACCGTGCGGATCGCCGAATCGTCGTCCAGCACCAGGATATCGCCCGATCGGCTCACTGCGCGCGCGCCAGCAAGATACGGAATATCGTCATTTCGGGCGCCCCTTCGCGTGAATATTGCACGACGCCGCCCATATCGCGCACCAGTTTGTCGACCAACGCGAGGCCGAGCCCCTGCCCTTCGGGCTTGCTCGACACGAACGGGCTGAACAAATGATCGGCGATGTCGGCGGGCGCGCCGGCGCCGTTGTCGATCACGCACAATTCGATCGGCAAGCCGCGGCGCGGCTGGCCGGGCCCGGCATCCACCGCCAGGCCATGGCGGTAAGCGGTCGAAATCAGGATGCGCGGCTTCTTGACGTCATCGAGCGCTTCCGCCGCGTTTTTCAATAAGTTGATGACGATCTGGAGCAAGGCGTCATTGTCGGCGAGGACCGGCGGCAGCGAGGGATCGAAGCTCTCCTCGATCGTGATGTCGCGCGCAAAACCGGTCTGGGCGACGCGTCGCGCATGATCGAGCAGCGGGTAGATATTGGTCGGCTGCGGGTTGACCTGGCGACCGGTGAAATCTTGCATCTTGTCGATCAGCGCGGCGATACGGTCTACCTCGGTCGTGATCAGCGTGGTGAGTTCCGCCCCCGCACCTTCGGCCGCCAGCAATTGCGCCGCGCCGCGGATGCCCGACAAGGGATTCTTGATCTCGTGACCGAGCATCGCGGCCGCCCCGATCACCGCCCGCGCGCCGCCGCGTTCCGCCGACTGGCCAACCCTGCGCGTCCCGCTCGTGGCGTGGAGCGCGATTGCCCGCCAGCCATCATGATCGGCGATCGGCGTTTCGTAATAGTCCACGCGCAGCCGGCCGGTGCGCTCGGTACCGATATCGAAGTCGAACGCCGAGACGGCGCGCCCATCGCCTGCCCCCGGCGGCGGCGTCAGCACCTCGGCCATCGGCAGGCCGCGCATCGCGCGCTCGGACAGGTTGAGCAGCAATTCGCATTCGCCATTGGCGTTGCGCACCAGGCCGTCGGGATCGACCACCAGAATCGCGATCGGCAGTCCGGCGAATAATTCGGCGAAGCTGGGCGCGGTCAGCGCCTCAGGCCGCGGCGCGGGCTCGCCAGGGAGCATAGAAATCGGCCAGCATTGCCTTGACGCGGGTCGCATCGGGCTCCTGGTTCACCTTGTTGCGGAACTCGGCCGACCCGGACAGGCCCTTGGTATACCAGCCGATATGCTTGCGCATCATATTGACGCCGGTTTCGGTGCCATAATGATCGAGCATGTCATCGTAATGACCTGCAATCACGTTATATTGTTCGTCGATCGACGGGTCGGCGACAGCCCGGCCGTGCTGCAGATGGGCCATCACCTGGCCGAGCAACCACGGCTTGCCGTACGACCCGCGGCCGATCATCACGCCGTCTGCGCCCGACAGCTCGAGCGCCTTCACCGCGTCTTCGGAGGAGCAGATGTCCCCGTTGACGATCACCGGAACGCTCACCGCCTGCTTGACCGAGCGGACGAAGCCCCAATCGGCCTCGCCCTTGTACATCTGGTTGCGCGTGCGGCCATGAACGGTGACCATCTGCACGCCGAGATCCTCGGCGATCCGCGCGAGTTCGGGAGCATTGAGGCTGGCATGGTCCCAGCCCATCCGCATCTTGAGCGTGACCGGGACCTTGACCGCCTTGACGCATGCCGTGACGATCGCGCTTGCGAGCTTGAGGTCGCGCATCAGCGCCGATCCGGCATCGCCATTGGTCACCTTGCGGACCGGGCAGCCCATGTTGATGTCGACGATCGCCGCGCCCTTGTCCTCGGCCAGCTTGGCCGCTTCGCCCATCTCGAACGGCGTGCAGCCGACCAGCTGCATCGAGACGGGCTCTTCGATCGCGTCCCACATCGCCTTCTGGATCGACTGGCGAGTTTCGCGGATCGCGGCCTGGCTGGCGATCATCTCGGTCACGTTGAGCCCCGAGCCGAACCGCCGCACGAGCCGACGGAACGGCAGATCGCTCACGCCCGTCATGGGCGCCAGGATCACCGGGGTCTCGATCCGGACCGGACCGACCTGGATGGGCGCGAGTTTTATCATGTGCTTAAAAATCGGGCAGCGCATAGCGGTACGCGATGGCGCTGGCAAGGCCGGGCGGGCTGCGCTAGGCGCGCGGCCATGTCTTCCGAAACCGTCGCCCTGATCGTTGCCGCCGGAAAGGGCGAGCGAATCGGTGGCGACACGCCCAAGCAATTCCTGCCACTCGCCGGCCTGCCGTTGGTCGAACACAGCCGCCGCGCGCTGGCCGCGCATCCGGGGATCGATCGCGTCGTGACGGTGGTCGCGGCAGGCAACGAGGCGTTGGTCGAAGGGCAGACCGCAGTCGGCGGCGCGACCCGCCGCGAGTCGGTATTGAATGGCCTTGAGACGATCGGCGCGGCGCGGCGCGTCCTGATCCATGACGCCGCGCGTCCGATCGTGCCCGCGCCTGTGGTCGACCGGCTGCTGTTCGCGCTCGATGGTGCCAAAGGAGTGGTCCCCACCCTCCCTGTCGCCGACACGATCGCGGTCAAGGGCAATGCCCTCGGCGACACGGTTGATCGTTCGGCGCTGGTGCGCGTGCAGACGCCACAAGCGTTCGATTACGCGGCCATCCTTACCGCGCATCGCGCCTGGTCGGTTGGCGAGGAAGCAACGGACGACGCACAGATTCTGCGCCGTGCGGGCCATGACGTCGCGATGGTCGATGGCGATCCGCTGCTCGACAAGATCACCTTTCCCGGCGACATCGCGCTCGCCGAGGCCCGGCTGGGAGCGATGATGCGCGTCAGGACCGCGACCGGATATGATGTCCACCGCCTGGTGGCGGGCGAGCAATTGTGGCTGGGCGGCATCCTGATCCCGCACGACAAGGGCCTGTCGGGGCATAGCGACGCCGATGTCGCGCTCCACGCCATCACCGACGCGATGCTGGGAACGATCGCCGCGGGCGATATCGGCCAGCATTTTCCGCCGAGCGATCCGACGTGGAAAGGCGCCGAGTCGGGGCAGTTTCTCGAACACGCCGCCGGGTTGGTCGCGGCAAAAGGCGGCATCATCGATTTCGTCGATCTGACGATCGTTTGCGAAGCGCCGAAGATCGGCCCACATCGCGAAGCGATCCGCAATCGCGTTGCGGCGCTGTTGCGGCTGTCGTGCGAGCAGATTAGCGTCAAGGCGACGACGACAGAGCGGCTGGGTTTCACCGGCCGTGGCGAGGGGATTGCCGCGCAGGCGGTGGTAACCATCAGGATCTAAGGACAGGCAATGAAGAAGTTGACGGGCGCGGCGATCGCGCTGTGGATGGGCATGGCGGCGACGACCGCGCAAGCGGCGGCCGAGGCGAAACCCTGCCTCACCGAGAATGAGGCGCAATCCTTGATCACCGCGGTCCTGCCCGATGTGTTCCAGCAGATCGGCCGGAGCTGCAGCAACGTGCTGCCCGAGAACGCAACTCTTCGTGGCGGCTTGCCGCCGCTCGTCGCGCGCTATCAAGCGCCGGCGGACCTCGCCTGGCCACAGGCAATGGCCGCGTTCGGCAAGATCGGCGGCAAGGACATGGAGGGGATCGACCCCAGATTGCTCCGCCCGATGATGGGGCCGATGATCGCAGGTGCGATTGCCCAGGACATCAAACCGACGGATTGCCCGACGGTCGATCGCGCCCTCAGCCTGATGTCGCCGCTACCGCCCGCCAATACCGCGGGCCTGATCGTGTTGTTCGCCGCCGCCGCGGGAGGCAAGGACAAGAAGGACAGCCCGCTCACCATCTGCCCGGCCGCTACCGTGGCGGCGGCAGCACCGGCGACGGCGCGACCGTGACGATCGATACCATATTGCCCGCCGAGCTTGTCGCCCTCGCGCGCAAGGTCGTCGAGGCCAACAAGGCGCTCGGCCGCAAGTTCGCGCTGGCGGAAAGCTGCACCGGCGGTTTGGTCGCGGCAGCGATTACCGAGATCCCAGGCTCGTCGGAAGTCCTGCTCGGCGGGTTCGTGACCTATTCGAACGAATCCAAGGTCGATCTGCTGCGCGTCAGCCATGACGTGCTCGACACGTTCGGAGCGGTGTCGATCGCAACTGCCTGGTCGATGGCGCAGGGTGCGCTGGAAGCGACCAACGCCGACCTCGCGGTGGCGATCACCGGCATCGCCGGTCCCGGCGGCGGCAGCGAGAAGAAACCGGTCGGTACCGTGGTGTTCGCGCGTGCCGAGCGTGACGCGGACCCGTCGGATGTCGTCGCCGATCGCAAGGATTTCGGCGATCTCGGTCGCGGCGGCATCAGGCTTCAGGCGGCGCTGGTCGCGCTCGAATTGCTGATGCCGCGCGGATCGGACGTGCCCGCGCCGTAAAGCTGGGTGGCGCGCACCTCGAATGCGCTGGTCATGCGGGTCAGCGCCGACGAGAAGACCTGCCCCGCAAGCATCTCGAACACGCGGTTCTTGAACGCGAAGTCGACCGCGAAATCGACGTCGCATCCGCCCGGCGCGGCGCGGAAATGCCAATCGTTGCTCAGATGCTTGAGCGGTCCGTCGATATAATCGACATGGATGGTCGCGGGTCGCTCCTTCTTGACCTTCGAGGTGAAGGTCTCGCGCAGCCCTTTGAACCCGACGATCAGGTCCGCGACCATCTCGGTCGGTGTATCGCTGCGCAGCCTGACCGCGCTCACCCAGGGCAGGAATTCCGCGTAGCGCCCGACATCCGCCACCAGGTCGAACATCTGTTCAACCGTGTAGGGAAGATGGCGAGTCTCGGTATGGCGAGGCATCAGGTCCTCTGTGCGAGTCTCGCGTCTCGCGCAGCCTTCATCTTCGCGAAATCGTCGCCGGCATGATAGCTCGACCGCGTCAGCGGCGACGAGGCCACCAGCAGGAACCCTTTGGCGCGGGCGATCGCGGCATAAGCGTCGAACGCCTGGGGCGTAACGAAATCCATCACCTTGGTGTGACGCGGCGTTGGCTGGAGATATTGGCCCATCGTCAGGAAATCGACATCCGCCGACCGCATGTCGTCCATCACCTGGTGAACTTCTAGCCGTTCCTCGCCGAGGCCGAGCATGACGCCCGACTTGGTGAAGATCGACGGATCGTGATTCGTCACGCTCTCCAGCAGCCGCAACGACG